>Ga0079104_1000743_pt1 | contig 28447 bp, 20 predicted proteins | sample MedtruBG_FD_76829 | JGI IMG/M metagenome (GOLD analysis project Ga0079104, IMG submission 76829) | Root nodule microbial communities of legume samples collected from California, USA - Medicago truncatula BG | ecosystem: Host-associated > Plants > Roots > Nodule | place: USA: California...
CCCCGGAAGATGAAGACGTGGCCGGACATCGGATCATCTTTCAGCGCCGTCTGCACTTTTGCAGCCAGCCCGTTGAAGCCGTTGCGCATGTCGGTGATACCGGCAACCAGCCAGATTTTGTCCCTGTATGCCAAAGGCATGACGACCCGTGAAATCGTCGCCACGTTCAAGGAAATGTACGATGCGGACGTGTCTCCCACGCTGATATCTAAAGTCACCGATGCGGTTAAAGAACAGGTGACAGAGTGGCAAAATCGACCTCTGGATGCACTGTATCCCATTGTTTATCTTGACTGTATCGTGGTTAAAGTTCGTCACGGCGGCAGCGTGATTAACAAAGCCGTATTCCTCGCGCTGGGCATTAATACTGAAGGCCAGAAAGAATTGTTGGGCATGTGGCTGGCAGAAAACGAAGGGGCGAAGTTCTGGCTCAGTGTACTGACAGAGCTTAAAAACCGGGGTCTTCAGGATATCCTGATTGCCTGCGTGGACGGGCTGAAGGGCTTCCCGGATGCGATAAACAGCGTTTATCCTCAGACGCACATCCAGTTGTGCATCATCCATATGGTGCGCAACAGCCTGAAATACGTGTCGTGGAAGGACTACAAAGCCGTCACCGGCGGGCTGAAAACGGTGTATCAGGCTCCGACAGAGGAAGCCGCGCTGATGGCGCTGGATACGTTCGCGGGTGCCTGGGACGATAAATATCCGCAAATCAGCAAAAGCTGGCGGGCGCACTGGGAAAATCTCAATACGTTCTTCGACTATCCGCCTGATATTCGCAAGGCAATCTACACCACGAATGCCATCGAGTCGCTGAACAGCGTTATCCGTGCCGCTATCAAAAAGCGAAAGGTGTTCCCGACAGACGACTCGGTGCGAAAAGTGATTTATCTGGCGATCAAGGATGCGTCAAAAAAATGGAGTATGCCGATCCAAAACTGGCGGCTGGCGATGAGTCGTTTTATTATCGAGTTCGGTGACCGCCTGAGCGATCACCTTTAATACGGTGGCAGTTACACAGAATTATTTACAGGGTCGGATATCGATCCGATTTAAACCCTTTCCTTTGTTTTTCCTTATTAATTTAATTTCACCAACTTCAGAAACATTCAATACATGAGTACCACAACATGGCATCTCAATGTCACCGCAACACCAGATACGTAGGTTGTCCACTTGCTTGAATTTTACCATTTCACCTATGCGGATAAATTCATTTACATTATTTTCTATCGTTTTTAATGATTCAGAGTCTAAATAGCTGCGCCGAATAGTAGATCACTTAAAGGGAACTCAGCCCGGATTGTGCGATCTGATCAATCGCCAAACATCACAAATCACCAACCGGACTGAGCGATACCGATCATAGCACCAATTCCCCGTACCGAACGACGCCTGATGCAGAAAGCGATCCACAAAACGCATGATAAGAATTATGCCCGCAGACTGACTGCCATGCTGATGCTGCACCGGGGTGACCGTGTCAGCGACGTCGCCAGAACGCTCTGCTGTGCCCGTTCATCCGTTGGGCGCTGGATTAACTGGTTCACGCTGTCGGGTGTTGAAGGGTTGATATCACTGCGTCCGGGTCGTGAACGCAGGTGGCCCTTTGAACAAATCTGTGCACTACTGGTGCAACTTGTCAGTCGTTCTCCCGGTGATTTTGGTTATCAACGCTCCCGCTGGAGTACCGAACTTCTGGCAGTAAAAATCAATGAGATAACCGGATGTAAACTTCATCCCGGCACCATCCGCCGATGGCTTCCTTCTGCGGGGCTGGTGTGGCGCAGGGCTGCCCCCACTCTACGTATACGCGATCCACACAAGGATGAAAAAATGGCGGCAATCCACAAAGCTCTGGATGAATGTAGCGCTGAGCATCCGGTATTTTACGAAGATGAGGTGGATATTCATCTCAATCCCAAAATCGGTGCTGACTGGCAGATACGCGGGCAACAAAAACGGGTGGTCACGCCCGGCCAGAATGAAAAATATTATCTGGCAGGAGCGTTGCACAGTGGTACAGGAAAAGTCAGCTACGTAGGCGGAAGTAGCAAAGCCTCATCTTTGTTTATCAGCCTGCTGAAGCACCTGAAAGCGACATACCGCCGGGCCAAAACGATAACGCTCATCGTGGACAACTACATTATTCACAAAAGCGAGAAAACACGAAACTGGCTGAAGGCGAATCCAAAGTTTAAAGTTATTTATCAACCAGTTTACTCGCCGTGGGTGAATCATGTTGAGCGTTTATGGCAGGCGTTGCACGACACGATAACGCGCAATCATCAGTGCCGTTCAATGTGGCAACTACTGAGAAAAGTTCGTCATTTTATGGAAACCGCCAGCCCGTTCCCCGGAAGAAAACATGGTCTGGCAAAAGTGTAGCGGTATTCGGCGCAGCTATTTAGTGTATTTAATAATGAGTTGAAAAACTCCAGCGACGATGTATTTTTCGCCATTGCATTCATAATTCATTTTGTTGGTAAAATCCCCCTAATCCCTATCAATGGAAAATAAGGAAATCCATATCATAAACGATAGCATTAATTATCACTATGGAACTATTTATCATGCTTTCACTTTCATTTTCTGACAGCATATTAAAAACCACCGTAGATATAATTGGGATTACAGCAAAAACATCAACAGACTTGGAGTACCATCTATTTATATAGACAAAAATCGTTCGAGCTTTGATTACACTAAACTAAACATAATAACCAAGGTTGATGATGTGGTGTATTTATCAACCATACCTGAGGGACAGACCAAAGAACCAAGAAAAGCCTCTGCGAGAATAAATGGAATAAGTAAAATAGAAGTAGAACGTCCAAAGAAAAAATAAAAAAACCTCCTCACCTCAAAGTGAGATGTGGTGGGCGGGGGGCTTATTTATTTCTCATAGCAATGACACTAAAAAACCGTGAAAACAAAAAACAGCACGGGGTTTTATATTTCGAAAGTCACACCCACACATTTTAACATAAAAAAAATAACACTTATTATTTTACATTTAATCTATTTTACTACTAAAATTATTGTGACTAGCAATACCTTTTTGATAAATTAGGGAGAGTATATGTTTAAATCCTCATCGTTATCTAAAGAAGAAATTGTAAAAAAATCCTTACGGTCGATGGAAGACCATTTACCAAAGGACAAGAGAACACAAAAACAAAAATTAGCAATAGCTTGCCGTATACTTTTTTCAATGGGACATGATTCAGGCTTAGCCGGCCAGATCACCGCGCGAGGTGAGGAGCCTGGGACTTGGTATACTCAGCAATTAGGACTCGGCTTTGATGAAATCACAGCTAGCAATTTACTTCTAGTGGATGATGACCTCAACATTCTTGCCGGCGAGGGCATGGCAAACCCCGCCAACCGGTTCCATGCGTGGATCTATCACCAGCGCCCCGATATTAACTGCATCATTCACACCCATCCCATTTATGCATCCACCCTTTCCATGCTGGGCACGCCTCTTATCGTTTCGCATATGGATACGTGTCCACTCTATAACGACTGCGCATTCCTGGAAAAGTGGCCGGGGATCCCTGTAGGCAATGAAGAAGGGATCATCATCTCTGAGGCGTTAGGGACGAAAAAAACGATTTTATTGGCCCACCACGGTCAGATTTCAACCGGTTCGACCATCGAAGAGGCATGTAATCTGGCGATACTGCTTGAGCGGGCTGCCAAAATGCAGCTGCTGGCGATGCCCGCAGGAGAGATCCAACCGTTAGATGAACATCTTGCCCACGAAGCGCATGAATGGATCGCGCGGCCGGTTCGCCACCACGCCGCTTTTGAATATTATGCGCGCCGGGTGCTCAACACCCATTCAGACTGTATTGATTAGGCGTTCAATGGCCGTATTTTAAACCGAATACGGCGTTCCATTTCACCGGCTATTGCCAGGGCCTTGCCCTCCTCCCCTTTGTTACAGATAATCTGGATTGAAAGAGGCAGCCCGTCAGCATTTAAACCGCTTGGGATAGCGACCGAACATAAATCAGAAAAATTAACAAAACGGGTAAAGTCATTCGGCGGGGCGTGATTTTCATTTTCAGCGACAGGCCAAGCGGCTTTTGGCGTGGTTGGGATGATAAGCGCATCAAATGACTGAAACCAGGAGAAAAAATCCCGGCGGACATGGTGACAATACCGTAGCGCCCGGCGATACGCCGATTCCTCGATATCTTTCCCTCGCTGCAGTTTATCGATAATCTCCTGCCCCAGCAGGCTCCCCGCATCGCACAAATAATGATAATTCCGCCATGCTTCGAAAGCGGTGATCTGGCTATTTGCCCGCATACACAGCGCTAAATCAACCGGCAGCTCAACCGTTGTTAAATTAACGTCCTCCGACATTATTTGCCTGAGCGTCATCTGATATTGCTGAGCAATCTCAGCATCAAACACAGCAATTTGCTGCACCGGCAGCGCCGCGATGTTTAATCGCGATGCCCCACCATTTTTGGCCTCCTGCGGGCAAAGTTGCTGATAAATCAATGCCGCATCCGTACTGTTTCTCGCCATAATGCCCACCGTATCCATGGTTTGGCTCAGTGGCAGCACCCCCTGCAGAGACAGCAGCCCTGATGAGGGACGAAAACCGCAGACGCCGCACCACGCCGCAGGAATACGGGTAGAGCCTCCGGTATCGGTGGTCAACGCGACGGGGCAAAGCCCCGCCGCCACAGCAACGGCAGAACCATTGCTGGAACCACCGGCGGCAAACTCCGCCTCAGGCTTCCAGGGGTTTCTGGGGGTAGGCCCCGTGGCCACAATGCCGGCGGCCCCCATGCCAAGTTCTACCGCCCGGTGTTTCCCGATCGCGATCATGCCGCACTGCAGCAGCGTCTTCAGCACAGGTGCCGTCGTTGAGGCCGCCTGGGTAAAGCAATAGGTGCCTCCGCCGGTCACCGTGCCCGCCAAATCAAAAAAATCCTTAATCCCTAGCGGAATGCCGTGTAAAGGACCACGATAGCGACCCGATGAAATCTCTTTCTCAGACAGCTTTGCCTGCGCCCTTGCGGCGGTATGATAAACCTCAACAAAAGCATGTAACTGCCGATCACAGCGGCTGATTCGGTCAAGATAAGCCTCGACAATCTCCACCGGAGAAATCTCCCGCTGGGCGATTAACGCGGCCAATTCCACCACGGAAAACCGAACCAGTGCATCGTTCATTTTCCTGTCCTGCCTGACAGGGATGAATGGTATTCATCGACATCGTTTTTAATACCAAAAACATTGATAACGACGATTGATAACGTGACAGCGACAATGCTCATCACGGCATACTTCATATGCGGAACAAACATCTGCTCATTGCTTATGATTTGCCCGAATACCGCAACGGCAAAAGCCGAGCCTAATTGCCCCGTCGCACGGGAAATCCCAGAGGCGACGCCGGTGTATTGCCGGGGCACGCTCTGCATAAATAAAGAGGTTGACATAGGGGAACCCAGGCCGCCGCCAAACCCGATCAGGATTAACGGTAAAATAATATAAAGATAATCCATGGTGTATTGCGTCAACAACAGCCCGCCAAAGCCCAGCAGCCTGAGCAACGCGCCTGTCAGCATAATATGGTTGAGTTTATAGCTGTTTGATAGCCAACCCGACGCCTTATTGCCGATAATGACGCTGACAGACAGCGGCAACAAGAACATCCCGGTTTGCAGCGCACTATAGTGCTGAATATCCTGGAACCAAAAAGTTAAAATAAACAGCGAACCAAAAAATGAAAACGCGCCGGCAAAGAATATCCAGGAAATCGCACTAAAGTTCGGCTGCCGGAAAAGAGAAAGCGGTAACAGCGGGGCAGCGCTTCTTTTTTCGACCCATAGGAATAAAAGTAATAACGCCCCGGATGACAAGAGCAGCAACGCCGCCGAGTTATCAGACGCGGCGGGATCGGTTAAGCGGATAACGCCCGACAAGAAACAGAATAACGTAATAAAAAGCAACGCCTGACCTTTAATGTCCAGCGCGCTCTTTTCATGACTTTTATCCATCTGCGGGATTAAAGCCGCCAACCCGATCCCCGCCAGGCATAAAGGCACATTAATCAGAAAGATCGACCGCCATGAAAAATACTCGGTCAGCCAGCCACCGACAATGGGGCCAAGCACCAAAGCAATGCCTCCCCAGCTGGCCCAGCTGGCTATCGCACGGGCCCTTTCCGTTTTATCCGTATAGGTATGCGTAATTAACGCCAGTGAGCCCGGCACCAGAATGGCTGCGGATACACCTTGCAATACGCGGCCAGACAGCAGCATCGACACGTCCGGCGACAGGCCGCACAGCACGGACGCCAGGGTAAACAGGGTCAGCCCCGTCATATAAACGGGTTTGGAGCCGAAACGATCGCACAACGCCCCGCCGGAAAGCAGCAGGCTGGCAAACAACAGCAGGTAGGCGTTGACCACCCATTGCAACGATGACACCCCGAGATCCAGACTCGCTTTGATTGTCGGCAGCGCAACGTTAACCACCGAGGTATCCAAAATAACTAAAATGTAGCTGATGTTCGCCGCCAGCAGGACTTTCTTCTGATACATCTTTATGCCGCTCATCGATTCCTCTCTCCACGTGGGCGCGCCACCCCTTACTCTAAGTGTTCAGCAATATCCGTCCGGTAATGCATCCCCGTGAAGCGCACCTGGCTGGCCGTTGCGTAAAGGCGTTTACGTGCTTCATGAAATGTCTTTCCCGTTGAGCTTATGGCGATAACTCGGCCGCCGTTGCTGATTAATTTATCCCCGTCGGAAACCACAGATGAATGAAAAATATGGCTGTCCGCGTCCGGGACAGGCAGCGTGATAACATCGCCTTTGCGGTCGGTAAACGGGTACCCTGCGGATGATATTTGCAACGCAACCGCAACATCATCACTCCAGATCGGGTTAGCAAGGTCGAGCCTTTTCTTTAATGCGAGGGCGAATATCTCATGCAACGGGCTCTTCAACCGTTCAAGAATAGTAAAAATCTCCGGATTACCCAGCCGGCAGTTAATTTCAAGCAACAGCGGCTGCCCCTGTTTATCCAGCATCACGCCAAAATAAAGAAATCCCAGATAATCAATCTTTTCCGACGCCAATGCCGCAATACAGGGCGCGACCAGTTTTTCCATAATCATCTTATGCTGATCGTCCGTCAGCACCGGCGAGTAGGCGCCCATCCCGCCGGTATTTGGCCCTTCATCAGCATTATTGAGCTTTTTATAATCCCGGCTTTCAGCTAAAGGTAGGATGTTTTCACCATCAAATAATAGGGTGTAGGAAACCTCATCGCCGTCGATAAATTGTTCCAATAAAACGGGCGCTTCTACAGACGGCGTCAGCTGGCTGATCGCATCGTCAAACGCGGCTTGGTCTTTAACAATCACGACGCCGGTGCCGCCGTGCACCATGCCATCCGCCTTGATCACCAGAGGGAATGACAGGGAGCGGACAAAAGCCCGCGCTTCATCCGACGTCCGACACAGCCGGCTCTGAGGCGTGGGAATGTTATATTTATTCATCAGTGATTTCGAATAAATTTTTGACCACTCCAGTTTTGATGCCGCCTGCGAGGGAGCAATGATAGGCAGCCCGTGCTGCTTGAAATAGTCCGCCACACCGGCGGCCAGCGTCTGGGTCGGCGTGATTAACGTAAAATCAACGGCCAGCTCTTTTGCCGCCTTGGCCAGCCCCTCGATATCGCTCGCTTTGACAGGAATATTTTCCATGCGGGGCTCCCGCGCGCTTGCCGGGTTACCCGGCGCCAGAAAGACCTTTTCCACTTGCGGTGAATATAATAATTTCCAAGCAAGTGCTTGTGCGCCGGCACCAGAACCCGAGACCAATATTTTCATCATAAATCTCCTTGTTGATTCGCGATGGGAGAAAACCGTATCAATACTTCCAGAGCACACTTTTATTAAGCCAGTCAATAAACTGAGGTATACGTTGCGTTAATTGCGCATCACTGCCGGCGGTTATCACCGCGCTGACCACGTCATCGGTATAGGTGGTGGCCTGGGCGTAACGCTGGCCAACCCTCCCCGCCAGACACAGCGTGGCAACCCAGTCAAAAGGCACCGTATCCGGTAAGGCCGCCAGTTGCGCCGCCCGCACGGGCACCCGGATAGAGGCCGCGTATTCCCGCGGCCCCGTCTTCACGTTCAAGCGTCCGCTCAATCCGGCGCAGCTCTGAATCCAGGCCTGATGAATATTGATGCCCCAGGTATGTTCGATCAGTTCACCTGTAAGAGAGCCGGCGGTGCGCGCCGCAATTTCACACAGCAATAAGCGATCATCGGCGGTATGGAAAATTTCCGCATGAAACCCCAACGCCGGGGCGGCAGGCAAAGCGGCAATCGTCCGGCGGGTGAAAGCAACGAGCCTTTGCGCCAGCGCGCTGTCCGCTTCCATGGTGCGGCTGCCAAAAATCCCCGCGGTTTGATAATCCAGCGCGTTATTGATATAGGCACAGGGGGCGAAAAATTCCGCGCCGTCTTCGGCAATAACGCCGTTGACGTGGTACATGTCACCCGCAATAAATTTTTCAATCATCCAGCCATCAACGATCCTGTCGCTAAAAAACTGCGCTGCATCCTTCAGAGTTCTGGCAACGAGGACGTCTTTGGAGCTACAGCCGTCGACAGGCTTGATGACCACCGGAAAACCGTGCCGTTCGCCAAAGGCCAGAATATCGAACCAAGAGCCAAGGCGCTGAAAAGGCGCCACTTCCACGTCAGCCTTGCGCAAATACTCCTTCATCAACACCTTATCCCGGTAAGCGCAGGCGCTCGCAACGCTCTGGCCGGGGATGCCCAAATACTCACGCAGCTGTGCGGCGCGAATCAGGTCAAACTCGGAGTGCGGTAATATCCGGGTAAAGGGAACTGTTTTCGCCAGCCCGGCAGCAATGGCCAGCACACCTTCCCCGTCATCAAGATCGTCTAACTGCCTGACATAGCGGTATTGATGCTGGAGAGGAAACTGCGGCGCCGAACTTAACAGCCAAAGATCTTCGCCACATTCGCCGAGCCAGTCCGCAAAATTGATCTTGATGCTTCTCCCCAAACATAAAATAGACATGATACCTCCCCTATCATTCGTCAAACGATTTAAGATCGAGCAACGCGAAATTGTTCCAATAACAATGGCGATCAACGACCAGAGAGGGGAACTGGCTCTCACGGGCGCAATGTGCTTGTATATCAAGGAATTTATGCCATTCATCACTGTCTCTGACGATGGGGATCGGTGTATCTTCGGTAATGAACAAGGGAAGAAGGTGAGCGGAGATGAGCGATCGTTGCTGATAACGGGTAATCACCACCGCAGAATAGCGCGCATTATCCGCCAGCAAAAAACCAGTGCCCTCCGGCGTCCCGTCGGCGGACATGCGCGGCTGATCGAAAACGGCATTGCCCAGCCCGTAGCACGTCAGCGTCTGTTGATGCCATTGAAAACCGCGCATCTGATGGTGATGATGCCCAATAATCACGTCGACCCCCGCGTCCGCCATACGCCGCGCAATCTCGCTTTCAAAACCGGTCACCACATACTCCCGCCGGTGATCGCCCCAATGCGTCAACGCGATAATCAACTCGGCCTGGTCGCGCGCCTCCGCGATCAATCCAGCAAAATACTGCCAGTCGTCCTCTTCAATCTGGGTGTGTACATCGGGCAACACGCCCGGCACGATGGCACCATTGAACGGTGCGGCGTAGTAATCCCGAGAGCGGATGGCGGCTACGCCGCCCTGCCAGGCGTTCGCCTCCGTTCCCGCACGGAAAACGCCGGCAACGCCAAACACCGCAATCCGGACGCCCTGACAATCAATATAGACCGGTCGCCAGGCATCCTGGTACGACAGGCCCGCACCGGTCGTTTGCACGCCAATGCTTGCCATCGCCGCCAGGGTATCTTTAAGCCCGCCGGTACCGGAATCCAACGCATGGTTATTGGCCAACGACAGCACGCTGAAAGCCCCAAGTCCCTGAGCATTAGTCACCGATGACAGGGTTGTCCCACGTCGACCGGCAATAGGCTGGGGAGTATCGGTAAGTACGCCTTCATAGTTTCCGATAATCACATCAGCCTCAGCAAACAATGGCGCCAAATGCTGAAAAACCGACCCGGGAATTTCCCTGTTAATCAATAGATCGCCGAAGGATGCAATGACGATTTCTGACATAAATATGCCACTCCGCTATTTATTCTAGGGATACCCGCATTAAAGTGCCTTTTGCATGAAGATCCTTGCGTTGCCAGATGGCTTGCAGGCGACTTCACCAAAAATGGTGTAACCATGCTTGAGGTAAAACGCCGGCGCCTGGATTGACATGGTGAACAGCATGGCAACGTGGCAGCCTCGCTGACGCGCCTCATTTTCGGCACGCTTAAGAAGCTCGCTACCCACCCCCATGCGTCTGGCTGAATCTGGGATAAAGAAAAAATTAATGAAAAGTACGCCCAGGGAAGTGCGCCCCACCAGCCCCCCGTTGACCTCCCCCGCTTTATCGTGAAGATAGAAGTCTAACGGTTGGTTATCGGATATCCCCGTTTGTTCTATGTTAAAGTCATCCAGCAAGTTACTGATTTTGCTACGGCTGCTGCTATCGATGCTATGTGACTCGGTGATTCCCCATCCATGAGGCAGGCAGAACTGACGCATAACTCTCCTTAACCTTCGGGTTGCACAAACTTGAGTGTTTGTTTTAAACGGTTTGTTTAGATAAGCGCTCTAAAAACAACTGCTCGTAGTCATAGCCGCGGGCTGTGAGCGCGGGCACCACCGGCCTTCCCTGCTGCAACTCAATCCAGAGCCTTAACAAATGGCGTTGATGATGCTCATCGTCCTGGAACTCGGTGCGGGAATGCAGCGTCGTGTAGTTGTTAAGAAACAGGATTTCGCCGGGTTCAAGCATAAACTCCAGTTTGAACTCAGGCCGGTTGCAAATCTCATAAAATGCTTTTAATCCGGCATCAAGCGCGGCGGGAAGCACAGTATCCTTTAGCTTCGCCGCGGCCCGCATATAGGCACCGAGACACATAGAGCTGACCTTTCCCGCAACCTCAGAGAAAACCGGGATTTTATAAGAAGTAAAAGGCTGTTCACTGAGGGTGCGCTCCGCCGTGGCGTAATAATAGCCCTCAAATAAGGCCTCCAGCAGCTCAGGTTGCTCGCGGACGAATTGGTTATATACCGCTAAGCCGCTCACTACCTGATTGAGTCCCCCCGATGCACTCGCGCGGAGGCACATCAGACCCACAATTTCAAAGGCGTCCGAATGGAACCCGAGCTCCCGGTTAGACATGTATCCTCTGTTCGTCGGGTTATCCTTTTCATTTCTGACATGGCCGATGCGCGCGCCCAGGGCGTTTTGCACCACCGGGCGCCCTAATCCCAGCCCAAGCCCCCAGAACAGCTGACCGAGGGTTTCATCAGAGAGCTGCTCACGAGGCAGCCCCCGAATCACCACCACGCCATGACCGTCCTGCAGGCGATGGCGAAGAGTCGCCACCAGACGGTCGAGCGAGCTGCAACGGAAGTCGGATGCCTTTAACGATTCACTGGCGCGGCTGCTGAACGCCTTCAGGTGATCGAGAATCGCGTCCCGTTGCTGCGGTTCAATATCCAGCGCAACGTTATGCTTGCTGTTGAGCAGCATCGCATCCCAAACCGCCTTGTCGTCTTCAATAAGGTGATAAGCATCTGACATGGACCCCTCCTCAGGACGAACAATATTCACATTCGGGATGCGGTGGTTTATCGGTCACCGTGGTCTGTAACGTCGTAAACGAGACGGTGATCAACTTCCCGCTGGATATCATTGGCCAGCCGACCAGCTGCCGGATGATATCGGCAGACATCATGCCGCCAACAATCATAGCAGAGTGGCTAAATGCGGAAGTTGCCGGGATAAGATCGTGTTTTTCACGCCACACTCGCATGCCATAATGGTGGGGATTACGGGTCTGCGACCATTTTTCGTCACAGCGAAAACAGCTGCTTTTGCCCGGATATTTGGTCCAGAACATCCCCATCCCCGCAGAAACGCTGTTAAAAACGCCGGGGACTTTGCAGGTAAAGCAGGCGTCGCTAATCCAGCGATCGGCGGCGATGACGGGCCGGTCGATGGCCGCAACGACAATATCAGGCTGGTGCTGTTCGATTAACTGCACGACATCCTGCGACCCGGTAATTCGTTGAACGATGGTGTTGACCCGCACATCCGGGTTTACGTCATTTAAACGGTTTTTTAAGCCGTTGACTTTCTGCGTGCCCACATCGCTGACCGTATAGAGCTGCCGGTTTAAATTACTGAGCTCAATCTCATCGAAATCGACCAGCGTAATCCGGCCGCAGCCCGCCATCGCCAGCGCCGTCGCCGTACAGCTCCCCAATCCGCCGCAGCCCAGCAGCAACACATGCCCCTGCAGAAGCTTATGTTGATACGCCGCTGGCGTCAGGTCGCCGCCGCCCAGCGCGGCGAACCCATTCAAATTACGCGAGTAACGCATGGTTTGCTCAAACGTCAACGAACCGTAATCAAAAAAATCCTCATCCTGTACAAAATTTTGTCGTTGAAGATCGGATACGAACTGCTGCAGCTCGTCTTCCGTAACCGTTAGCCCCTGCTCCAGCAACCGCGGCAACAGCGCCTTCAGCGTCATTTTACCATCCAGGGCATTGAGAACCGCCAGCTTCCATCCCACCGGGTCCGAGATAATGACGCTCTCCTCCCCCTGACGCGTACCGACATGCACGGCGATCAGGTTATTTTCAATGGGAACGGCAATAACCGTCGGCTGGAGGCGAGGTAACGCAGCCATCATAGAGCGGGTCATTATGGATTCTCCTCAACAAGGGCGACGGGTAAAATGATGCCTCTGCGTCCTACGTTCATCACCGGGTCAAAACTGGCCCGGGCCTGAAATCCGGCAAACTTGCCGCCATAGACATAGGTATCAACCCCCGACCACATCGAATCGCTGATGCCGCTATCCGGGTGAACGGCTGAAATGAGATGCCCGCGGATATACTGCTGGACAATCCATGACTCATTGCTATTGAGAGCGTGCTGCAAATGTTGCTGCCACGTTGCGGCATCGGTGAAACGCCCGATCAACAGCCCTTCACCCCGCGTGGCATTCGAGGGTTTCAGCACCAGTTGCTCACGCTGCGTCGTCGCCCAGTCGATAAGCACGATCGGCTCGCCTTGCGGCGAGGTGGTCTGCCCAGCATTCACAACGCGCGTCCACGGTATATGTTTTAAGCAAAATGCCCGGTCATCCTCGGAGAGAAAAGAGAGCATCGATCTATCGCTGAGTACCGCCATGATGGCTTTATCTGCCAACGGCCATTGGCAAATCAGGGGGTTAATAAACGTCACTTCACCGTGAGAGGCGGTTGTCAGGTATTCTTCAACCTCGGGTTCATCGATCAGATCACGTAAATCAAGCTTATTGTAGGCCAGGTCGATCACCTGCCCGTCAGGGTTAACCAACGTGTTATTACGACGTTTCAACAGCGAAGCATCGATAATCTCCGTAACAATCCCCAGTCGGTTAAGCCCGTCAGCCATCCAGGAGACTTCATTTTTAAACTGGCCTTTATAGGTGACAATGGCGGCGCGATTGGCCGCAGCGCCGGTGCGCTCCTGATGCGTCTCAAGCAATTGCTTAAGAAACAAATCATTATCTTTCACAAACGGCTGGAAATCGGCCCGGACGTCAACGCCATGCAACAACGGGTTGGCGATGTCTGACCATATCGCCCCCGCTAGGCCGTTTTGAATCACGCCGCCGGGGCAGTCAGTATTGGTTTCAATCACCTGATAAGTGCCATCTTCATCAAACAGGCCATCAAGCCTGAAAATTCGCACCAACGGCGTATGATTGGGGAGATTAAATAAGAAGCGCTCGCTGCGGCGATACACCGGGAAATATTCTCTGATGGCTTCGTGGTCTATCCATGCCCGGGCAAATTTATCAAAAATATCAGAGAAGCGTTCGCCAATCTCCACAAGCGTTTTAACCGTCGCCGACGACAATACCAAAGGCCGGATGGAGACGGGATAACTTTTCCCTTCGAAATTTAATCCGCGCGCTTCCAGTTTCTGATTGAGCAACCTTTGCGATTCAAGCAGTGCGTCCTTTTCATTTTGGGTGATATTTAATAATTTCCGCTCTACCAATTCGCCGTCAAGCAGAAAAATATCGTGCTTTGTTAATGTTGTATTATTCATTTTAATTCCTTACGTAGGCATTGACCGTGAGTTTTTTTCCAACATTTCTTCCAGCAACAATAAACCTTGTTCCAAGACGTCGATTTCAATCGTCAAAGGCGGCAGTAGCTTTATCGTCTTATTCTCAGGACCGCATGATTCAATGATTAATCCGATATCGCCAGACCCGAGGACCATCGCGGAGGCCTGCTGGCTGTTGCAGCACTCCACGCCCCAAATCATCCCTTTTCCGCGCACCTCGGCCACAACGCCGGGATAGCGTTCCGCCCACCCATAAAGGCGACCGGATATCAGCGCCGATTTCTCCATGAGCGATTGCAGAAAATAGTCATCCTGCCAGTACCCCAGAGCGCTGGCTGCGCCAATAAAAGCCAGGTTATTTCCCCTGAACGTACCGTTATGTTCTCCTGGCTGCCATATATCCAACCTTTCTTTAAGTAAGACTAAGGACATCGGCAAACCATATCCCGAAATAGATTTTGCCAGGCATACAATATCCGGTGTAATCCCTGCGGCCTCAAAACTAAAGAACGTACCGGTTCTGCCGCAGCCGGCCTGAATATCATCAACGATTAATAAAATACCATTCTTCTCAGCAAGGTCGGCAATGGCCTGCAGCCATTCAACGCTGGCAATATTTACGCCCCCTTCTCCCTGTACCGTCTCAAGAATAATCGCAGCGGGAAGATCGAGCCCCGACCCCGGTGATAACAACATCTTTTTGATGACGTCCAGCGAAGAGGTTCCGTTATCCAGGAAGTTTTCATAAGGGAGCCGGATGATGTTATTCAGGGAAACGCCGGCCGAACCGCGTTTATTTTCCCGGGCGGTTGCCGCCAGCGCACCCAGGGACATACCATGAAAGGCATTGGTAAATGCAACGATATCGCTTCTTCCCGTAAATTTACGCGCTATCTTCATCGCAGCCTCTACGGCATTGGCCCCTGTCGGCCCGGTGAATTGAAAGCGGTAGTGCAAGTTACGGGGTGTTAAAATAATCTCGTTAAACGCATCGATGAATAACTTTTTCGCCCGGGTGTGTAAATCAAGTGAGTGCGTAATCCCGTCTCTGGCAACATAGTCCATGATATCTTTCTTTATCATGGGGTTGTTATGGCCATAATTTAAGGAACCGGCGCCTGAAAGGAAATCAATCCATGATGCTCCCTTGCTGTCGAACAGTTTCGCATTTTTGGCCGTATCAAACACCGCCGGATGTATGCGGCAGTAGCTTCTTACCGCCGACTCCAGCGTTTCAAAGGTGCCGCTGTCGTTGGTTGCCCGCAGGTTTTCTTCTTGAATATGCTGATAAACGGCATCAAACATTTTGCAACGCAACAAAATAGCGTTACGGCCCACGTCTCTGACGCGCTGCGCCTGTTGCTTATTGTCACCGATCATTTTATCCAGTATGTGCAACATGGTCAGAGCATGGCTTTCATCGTCTTCAATATGAAGCCGAAAAAATTCAAGCCCCTCTTCTTCAATACCCAGGTCGGTTAACGCATCTAAAACCGGTTTATAGATAAGCGGAACAATGGCCTCCGCACCGAGGCATAGCGCAGCAAGCCCATCAATCACCTCTCCGGAACGGCAATAATCCAATACCGCGGAAGAAAAATGACGAGTTTCATGTAATGGCGCAAAGCTCGCGGCGCTGCCGCCTACGGCCTGCAATGAGCGCTGGAAAAGTTCGGCGTGGGTAACTTTTCCGTCATCATCCACGCCTAACTCTTCAAGAAGGTTTTCCATTAAATGCTTTGCATCATCAAAGCTTTGGATATTACTGATTAATGAACATAAAAAGCGGACGAAGTTCCGTGAGTAATGATGATGCTGAACTAAAAAATAACGCATATCGCTTAACGTTAATTTTCGTTCACGCATATCGCTTAGTAGAGGATGAAAAACAAGTTGATTCAATGCTTTTGAATCTAACCAATCATCCCAGACCCCACCGCCAGTCAATTGGGATACATCATGTTTTTTTTCAGGATAAAAGAGAAAATCATCATCTACTAAACTCACTGGTGCTATCTCCTGTGTGGTAATAGATCATTCATCGTGGAACATATAGATCCCTTAAAAAAGCGACTAAAGCCCCGTTAAATTACTTAACCTTACGATTTTTATTTACTTTTCTGTATGAAAAGCCTCTCCATCGCCCTCCGCAACCTACATGCTTTATATCTGATCACAACACTAAATTTGATAATGAAAACTATTATCAATAACGCCCCTACCTGTCCGGCAGCGAGAAAGCACAAGTTACGCCCGCTTGCAGGAACAACTGCCAGCAGCAGGGCCAGTAGCGTTTGCATGGCGCTGAAAAACATGACCAGCGGGAAGGCATAGCTGAACCAGATGGGGCGAGCGCGCACCACCGACACCTCACGCCCGGTATAGAGCAGCAGACCCACGGCGGTCAGCGCGGCGGCTACCGCAACCCAGCGTGTCAGCGCGAAGCGGCGTCCGGTAAAACGCTGCAGATGAAACGCCATAAACAGCAGGCCGATAAACAACGTAAACAGTGGTAAAAAAACGGCTCCCCAGGGCATCCACGACCACGGCGTTGGCCAGGCGTAGAAATGCCAGACCCGCTCGGGCTGGTGGAGGTCGGCGGTTACCGCCAGCGGTGCCACAATGGCGCAGGTCAGGGTGATAAAAAGCGTGATGCCTTCCAGACGGGAATTCTCCGGGCTACTCCAGTGCAGCCCGCCCGCCAGCAACGCCCCGCAGGCCGCAATACCGATAAAGAAAAAGTACTGTACTGCCCAGGGCAGCCAGGCGATGGCCTGAGGCTGCGCGATGATTTCAGTGATTAGCGGCAGGTTGGACATGTTAAACCTCCTGCCACAACGCGGGCCGGGCATGGCCGTAAATCGGGGTCACGAATGTCTCATCCAGACCAAGATAAAAAACGTGCGGAATGGTACGATTTTCAGGCTTCAGCACGTTGAGATCGTCCTTGTGCTTTGCCAGCATCTTGCTGATGGTGCTGCTGGCATCGTTGATGTCGCCAATAATCCGCGCCCCCCCCACACAGGACTCGACGCAGGCGGGCAACAGTCCGGCTTCTAGTCGGTGAACGCAGAAAGTACATTTATCCGCCGTCTGGGTACTGTGGTTGATAAAACGCGCGTCATAGGGGCACGCCTGTACACAGTAGGCGCAGCCCACACAGCGGGTGTTGTCCACCACTACAATGCCGTCCTGACGCTGAAACGTAGCCTGTACCGGACACACCGGAACACAGGGTGGCTCATCGCAGTGGTTGCACAAACGGGGCAACAGCACGTTGAGAGCTTCACTCGTTCCACTAAGTTGAAGCTGATACTGGTTCACCGAGGTGCGAAATTCCCCCTGCGGGGTTTGGTTTTCGGTGGCGCAGCTAACAGTACAGGACTGGCAACCAATGCAGCGGCGTAAATCAATAAGCATGGCGTAGCGATGCTTTGCCGAACCCTCGCGCCTGACCGGCTTCAGCGACAGCCCCGCATCGGCCACAGGCACTAATGCCGCTCCGGCGATCAAAACGCCAGCCTTATGCAGAAACTGACGTTTACTGTTATCCATTTTTTCTCCGTATAGCGTATTGATATTGCTGTAGTCACGTTCTGAGGCGCTTTTTGTGGCCTCAGGGATCCTGATGCTGAATACGCGGCTCTCAGAATGGCAAGAGGCCAGCTCAGAAATGATAATTTTCATCTCTTCAGGAGATAACTGACAAAAACGCGCATAATGTTCATCAGTGAAACCCTGCTCCTGGCATTAATACACAGACCAACAGCATCAGTTATAGTCCCTCTGACCTTTGTCTGAATACGACCCTTGCGATTTATTTTGTTTATTTTTAAATTAACGAGCAGATAAATTGTGGCAGGATTAACAATCAGTTTTCGGCAAGACAGACGAATATGTCCGGTGCACGGGACATTATTTAGCATGATAGCTTAACGCACGTCATTTTGTAGTGAAGTTTGTAAGGTTTGAAGAAATCTATTATTTTGCGCACTCTAAATAAAAACAACGCGTTAACATTTAAACACACTGAAATATTTAATTTTTCGATACAAAACAATGAATTGATCTTTTTTATGTGAAAATTTTGTAAATGGCTGGGTGTGCACGATTTAGCAATCGGTAAGTTCTGTTATGTTTTCTCTTCTCATCGGTACGATGTCACAGGTCAATAGCGAGCCTGCTTATAGGTAATATCATTAACGCAAGGAGATATCATGTCGTCAGTGAAATATTTAGCTGTAGCACCAACAGATCATATTAGTCACTCAGCATGGATTCCATCCTCTAAACCAGAGACGCAGAGAGCTATACTTGCTGCAACATTAGCCAGAGGCAAGTCGATCATATATAATGATCTCCGTTGTCTCGAAACACGCACAATGAAAGATGCCTGTCGCAGCATTGGAGCGAAAATAACTGAAGAACCCGGACGCCTTATCATTTACGGAACTGGAGGCCAAATTTCTTCGGAAAATAAAGTTATTGATGCTATGGGCTCAGGCCTGGTATTCCGGGTGCTGACTGCTCTAACATGCTTTAGCGATAAACCAGCAGTTATAACCGGGGATACAACTTTAAGAACTCGAGTGATGGAGCCTTTACTGGATGCCATTAATAGGTTAGGTGGTAATATTTCCAGCATCAACATGAATGGTAAAGCGCCGTTTGTTAACTGGGGAGGATTCAAAGGCGGTGAATGTGAAATTGCTGGAAATATAAGCTCGCAGTTTATCACTGCAATCTTGTTTGCTGCCCCCCTGGCACAAAAAAGCACAACTCTGCGAATCACAGGTGAGATTCTTTCACTGTCATATATCAGGCAAACACTTGCAACACTGGCAACTGCTGGCATTAATGCCAGGTATAATGATAATTATTCAGAAATAACCATATACCCTGGTAAATACCAACCAACGGAATACTCAATCACGGGTGATTATACATCTTGTTCTTATTTGGTTGCTGCTGCAACTTTATTCCCTTGCGATCTTAAACTTAAAAACATAAACAGCAAAAGTTTGCAGGGTGAGCAAGCTATTATCAGCTACGTTGAAAAAATGGGCCTTGAGGTCATTCATGACGATGAAAAAAATGAATTACGCCTGATTAATAGAACAGGGCGGTTACGTGGAAATTTTTCTTTTGATGTAAGTGATTGTCCTAACATTGTTCCCACTCTGGCAGTAGTAGGTAGTTTTATCGATGGTCATTTCCGTATTACGGGTGGTTCAATCACCCGACTGCATAAATCCCCTAGGATTAAGGCAATAGTGAGCGAATTGAGAAAACTGGGTGTAAACATCACCCCAGTATTTAAAAGTGACGTTTATGATGGTTTTGATATTCTGGGTGAAAGCAGTTACAAAGGTGATTGCCAGCTCTCAAGCTGGGGAGACCATAGAATATTCATGTCATTATTCGTTGCCTCTTTACGCTGCCAACAGACTAATCGTCTGGACGGTTATGAAGATGTCCATTGCTCTTTCCCTGATTTCTTTAAAGAGTTCAAACAATTGGGCATAAAGTTTGAAGAAAAAATTTCTGAAACTGAAGAAGCAATGTAAATTTCATCTGGGGAGGCTCTCCCCTCTTAGCTGAGGTAGATTATGAATACTATCGAGCAAATGCATGAGCAAGGCTATATTGTCATTCCGCAAGTCATTAACCAGAGTGAAATACAAACCATCCGGAATAGTTACAAGTTAATATCTCGAAAATCAGGACTATCAACTTTATTACCTACTGATATTTTAAAGCATCCCTACATTTTCAATATACTTTTGAAAGAAAATATCACTTCAGAAATTCGTGACCTGTTTGGGCGTAACTTTTCACTTTTCCCTAATTTTACAATCAGGGAAAGTGTTTATATACCCTGGCATAATGATGCCTACTTTCTCCCTCAAGAAGTTATTCATGCAGAATCCCCTCTACAATTTATGCAGTGCGCAATCTATTTGCAAGATAATGATCCGGAACTGGGGGGAGGTATTACCTTAATTCCTGGAAGCCACCATTTAGCTAAAAGTGTTGTTGATAGTATGCTGGAAACCCCGCTGACATATGAAAAAACAGTCATGAGTAAAGCTGGTGATTTGGTTCTTTGGGATAACAGAATTAGTCACAGAAGTACTTATCCGGACAAGACCCCGGATAGCACAAAGCTCGCTTTGCAATGGACCGTCAGTGCTTCACTGAATCATAACGAGTCTTACCTCAACTACTTACGGGACCGCGCTCACATGGATATGCATGTTTCTGATTTTCTGCCTAAAAGTCCTAAACCCTACTTTATTGATATGCCTAATGTGGTATATCCAGCTTCGTTTCACCAGGATTCGCTACACTACATGTCACAGCAGCATATTCAATTTATAGGTTTATAAACTATGAAAAAAAATGTTGCTGAACAAAACGAAAGCGGAGCCGCATGGATTTTACGCCAGCTCAAACAACTCGGTGCTTCCCATCTTTTTATGGTACCAGGTAAATTAATTAATGCATTTATGCGCTGCTACCCAGGAGATCCCCAATCCATATCTGGCGACTATCCAGTCCCCATCGTCACAGCCTGTGAAACAGGTGCTGCCTATATGGCAGAAGGATATGCTCGTGTCTCTGATGCCTTTGGCGTTTGTTTGGTTATTGGCGGTCCAGGAGCAACGAATACACTTACAGGCATTGCTTCCGCTTATGCAGATAATTTTCCAGTGTTATTGCTAACGGGGCAAATAGCATCAGGGATGGAAATGCGGAATGTTCTCCAGGACAGTACACAATCCGGTATTAATCAGAGGGATATTTTCGCGCCAGTCACCCGTACAGCTTTCGAAGTTAAAGAAGGTCAGTCTCTTAGTCTCTTTCTACGGGAATCGTTACGAGCAATGAAAGGTGAAGAATGTGGTCCGGTTTATCTTGGTGTCAGTAAAGAGGTTTTAACCACCGTTAATGCTCAGCATCAAGATATTACCGAGAGTGTCGGTAGCAGCTGGCGTAGCATGCCCGTGGATCTTAATAAGATGCGCAGTTCTGCATTTGAATCATTTATCGCTAAAAATCGCCGCTGCGTGATTCTGGCTGGCCTCCGGGGCAAGACACATGATACCAGCAGAGCATTAATATCATTTGCGGAAACCTACGGTTTCCCTGTAGCAACCACATTGAGCGCAAAAGGGCTTTTCCCGGAAGACCACCCACTTTCATTAGGTGTTTATGGTTACTCTGGTAATCCCCGAGCCATCCAGGCTCTAAAGGACGGTGAGCTTGAGGGGGTTATTTTACTGAATATGGATATGACACAGTGGAGCACAATGCTCTGGTCGCCCGATCTGCACCCACCAGGTGGTGTCATTCAGGTTGATACCAGCGCAGACTATCTTGGTAAATTTATGGATGTTACCTGTGGTGTTGTTGCCAACAGCAGTGCATTCCTCGATACTCTGAGCGAGTGTTATCACGATATTTTGCTAAATGGTCGCACCACACGTCATAGATGGATCCAGCACCTGATGACGGTTCCTCGCTGTTATCCCATTGATTCAGGTGCGACCGGTAATGAAACTCGCCACCCCGCTTCCTATGTAGGACTTCTCCAGTCTCACTTTCCTGATAATGGCATTGTCAGCGTGGATTCTGGTGCGCACCGTTCATTTTTCGGGCATTACTGGGTCTCACATTCGCCTGATGCGTACATTTCGGCGACCACTCTGGGGCCAATGGGGTGGAGTATTCCCGCTGGGATCGGGGCCAGCTTTGCCGCACCTGACCGAAAATGTATGGTCATCACCGGTGACGGCTGCATGTTAATGCAAGGTATGGAGCTCGCGACAGCGGCTAAATATCGCCAAAATGTGCTATTCGTCGTATTCAATAATGCTTCATATGCAGCCAGTTATTTTAATAACATAGATAACCAGGCTGACCTTACAGATATTCCGGATTATGATTGGTGTCTGTTAGCCAAAAGTTTTGGCATTGATGCGATTTGTGTGCATTCCCCTGATGAACTGGAAGGTGTGATTATCGAAATCATGAATAAGAAAGCACCATTCCTGATCGAAATAAAGTGCGATAAACAGCATGCAACACCTAACGCTGAGTACAATAGTCGTATTAAATCTCACCCACTTATTTAGAAGGCATGAGGATATGACTTCAAGATTGATTATTACCAACTCCTGCGTCATTCTGGTCCTTGGGCTATTATCCATTGATTTATATAATCCAGCTCTGCCTGCCATTCAAACCGCATTAAATATAAGCAATGCACAGGCTCAAAGTTTGGTTGTCTGGTATTTGGTCGGATTTGCAGTATCGCAACTTATCTATGGTCCGCTATCAGACAAGCATGGTCGGGTTCCGGTAATATTATTGTCATTATTTTTTTCTGCTATAGGGAATTATTTAACCTCTACTGCTGATACATATCAAACACTATCTATGTTCAGGCTATTCACAGGCATTGGCGCTGGCGGATGCCCTGTCATCAGCAGGGCAATTCTCAGTGACACATTTTTCAACAAATCAGAGCTATCAAAATCTCTGGCAGTTTTCTCTATGGCATCTCAGGTATCTCCAGCCTTCGCCCCTGTGCTCGGAGGTTACATCACTGAGTTTTTCCCATGGAAATATAATTTCATTGCATTGGCAATTATGATGCTGGTCGGATTATTATTCGTAAAAGTGACGCTTCCCGAAACATCTCCAAAAAAATCATTATTAGGTGGTAGAACCGCTGGTTTCCGTGTCTTATTATCCGATCTGAACTTCATGATATATAGCATTGTGTCAGCCGTTTTATTCGCAATAACTATCGGCTATTTCACAGCAAGCCCTTTTGTCTTTCAGACACAATTTCATCTTTCTTCTTCGCAAAATGGATATTTTTTCATGATATATTCATCAGGGATTGTTACTGGCTCCTGGTTAACTAAAAAAATTTTATCGCGTACAACGCCGGAGAAAATGCTAATGGTATCTTTGCCATTACTTGTTTTCTTCACTCTACTTGCTTCTTTGTCTGTTCATTTTACATCGGTTTTATCCATCGAATTTATTGCAGCATACAGCTTCGTGGTCGGCCTTGGGTGCGGACTCTCCTCACCGTTACTACTTGGCATCAGTTTACACGGCCATACCGAGCTGGCTGGAACGGGAAGCGCGTTACAGGGCGCGCTGAAAATGGCCGGAGCGGCGTTCGTGCTGTGGTTTTTCGCCAGTGAGCATACTGGCACGGCTGAGGGGCTGTTATCAGGATTATTCATACTTTCACTGATTTGCTTTGCCCTGATTGCCTTTGCTCAATTCCGGGCTAACCGGACAGCTCACCAACACTCATCGCCAGACAGAAACTAACAGGTGGAAAATATGGATTTTGGTATTGCAGGACGTCAAGCTGTGATATGTGCCGCCAGCAGCGGATTAGGTTTTGCTTGTGCTGCCGCGCTGGCTGCCGAAGGGGTAAATATAACGATTAATGCAAGACAAGAGGACAAACTTTACGAAGCCATTTGCCGGCTGAAAGATATAAACTCAAAAGTGCAAGTGACAGGTATCGCAGGGGATATTTCTTGCCTGGAAGTACAACTTGCCATACTTGCTGTCACTCCGGTTGTGGATATTTTGGTCACAAATGCCGGAGGCCCTCCGATCGGCTATGATACCGACTGGACTCGCGAGATCTGGTTAACGGCTATTGAAACGAATATGCTGACGCCAATCGCATTAATTCAGGCTGTCCTGGAAAAAATGAAAAATCGTCGTTTCGGACGAATTGTCAATATTACCTCAGGCAGTATCAAAGCCCCCAGAAACTCACTAAGTTTGTCTAATGCCGCGCGTGGCGGTTTGACGACTTATATTTCTGGTCTTGCTAAAAGCAGTGAACTTGCAGGTAAAAATGTAACTATCAATAATTTACTTCCAGGAGCATTTGCCACGCAACGCTTAATACAGACATTTGCAAACGAGGCGTCACTATGTGGCAAGTTGGCAGAAAATATAGCCATTGAACGCATAAACACAATTCCTGCCAGGCGCCTGGGTGCCCCCGAAGAGTTTGGAGCTTATTGTGCTTTTCTTTGTAGCGCAAATGCCGGTTATATCACCGGGCAAAACATACTTATTGATGGAGGTGCTTTTTCTGGCGTGTTTTGAGTGACCGGTAGGGAGACCACTGATGAAGAGATAAAATTACGTGTGACACAATGATTATTGTCACACTAACAAAAGACGTTATTGACAGTCAATTTGTAAAATTTGTAGCGTACTGATACACGCTACAATCTCACATGCAACATCAATTTTCATCCCTGCCTAATCAGAATAGACTGCGATATCCGTGAAGCGAAGGGAGCAGTATAAATCATGGAAGAAACAATAAACAAAGCAATGTATTAAGTTATATTTTATCTCAATAAGCGTCATCCCTCGTTTCGCCGTGCTCGTTATCCGACATCACTGGCTAATTATCGGTGATGAGGTAGTAGTCGAAAAGAAAAACAATCAACAGTATCATATTTGCCTGGTAAATTAATTAACCATAATCTACTACTGTTGCTGTTTTTTTAACAGAAAAACTGGAATGAGGTGTGCGGCGGAAATTTGTGCCTCCGTCTGGGCTGCATCGATGGAAACGTTTCAAGGCCAGTTTCCATTCCCGATACAGCTAAAGCGACTAATACTTTTTAAGCATGAAAGTTGATATCGACAGCGCCGCCTGACGCTGTCTGCTGCATATTTTCAGTAAAAACGTATAGTCAGGAGACTCAACATTAAATTTATTTTCGGAAGGTACACTGCATAAATTTTGCATTACACCCTCTAAAGCAGTCTGTTCGTTCTTCAATACCTAAATAAAATCCCCGGTTCTGTGCAGCCCATCGTTAACGACATCCTCAAGGAATTACGCAGCAATACCGCTTTTATCATCTTAGGCACTTACTGATATATCAGGTGAAGCCTGAGCCATCCTGTATTGGAACATTGAAATTATCTTGTGTTAATAGCTCATATCAAACCTCTAATACACTGATAAACAAAACGATGTTTTGAACCAGTTAAATCGATGTAAAATGAATCGCAATTCACAGGGCATATCGAGCCCATTACCGGATCGGAAGGCTGTAACTGAATTTACACCACCTGACGGACTCGACTTTGTGCTGCCGCTACTGACCTGTAAAGCGTTGTAGCGCATGTTCTGGATCTGGCGCTACGGTTCACCTGCTTACGTTAAACGCAGCACAGCGCTTCCAGTGCGCTCTGTAGCACGTATAGCGCATACGCGGCAAATTCAACGGGATACGATTAGCTGGTTATCCATCCAGGTAAAACGTTATATCTCTATTACGTGAAATCCAGCATGCAGCTACGGATCCCGCCGTCGATCTTCCTTCTCTGTTACGTAAGTGCAAGATATTAGCAAACAGGCTTGGTAACCCGGAGTTTAAGCAATGGGTGGATTTCGAGTTAAACGGTTACCCAGACCTGGCTAAACTGCCAGACTATCGCGTTTTTAGTGCGCGTATACACGGGGACTTTACCAGTAAAGGGGGAGCAACACTCTCCGATGCTGAGATCCATGAAGGAGCCGCGCCCAAAGAAATTCGGAAGCACCTATTCACCTGCGAGCTAACCCCCTCGGTCGCCACAATTGCAGCGCTGGTCCAGGATCACTCTCACGGAGCTAAATACCTTCTGGACTTACGCACTGTCGCCAATTTTAGCGATAAGGTCTACGAGGGTATGAGCTGCCTACGGGCATGGAAAGTTATACCTGCCAACCAACTCATCGGTATCCTCGATGTGATCAAAACAAAAATCCTGGGCTTTGCTCTCGAAATTGAAGCAGAAAACCCGGAATCAGGCGAGGCTTCAGTCAACGTTCAGCCGGTAGCACAAGAAAAGGTACAGCAGATGTTCAATACGTATATCGTTGGCAACGGTAACAACATAGCAACAGCCAGTCATCACGTATCTCAGGAGACCAATAACACAGATACCCACGCCGAAGTGTTCAGCCAGTTACTGGACGCCTTACGCTCGATTGGTGACGAATCAGTTACAAAGACAATAACAGCCACCGTCGAAAATATGCGGGCGGCCAAAGACAAACCAAGCTTCCTGGCACACTATACCCAGTTTACCTCACTGCTGGCTGACCACGTCCAGATCCTTGGACCTGTGGTTACGCCGTTCCTGCCCATGTTGGCGAAAATGTTATCTTAACTTAACGAGTCCAAAGCATTACTCCAAGGTACAGCAAAGTCTAAAGAATTTGGCTCTGTTGAGTCTGATGTCCAATTACCTTGCCAGCTGCCATAATTGCTATCAGAATCAAATGGCTTGAACATCCATAATGGAGAAAGGATGTAAGATGAAGCTTGAAACCATTCGCCTATCCGGTTTCCAGTCTTTTGGACAGGAACCGACCGAGTTAAATCTGGAAGAGATCACTTATCTCATTGGCCCTAATGGATCGGGTAAGACTGCAACGCTTCAAGCCCTATGTCGGCTTTTTGCTTTTAATCCTGCTTTGCGGCGTATTCAGCGTTCGGATTTTCACGTTCCTTTCAACGAAGGGGATGCGCCTGATGAGCGCCAGTTATGGATAGAAGCTGACTTTTCCTTTCCGGAATTAGCTGAAGACGAAGATAACAGTACCGTTGCTCCCCATTTTGGGCATATGAGGCTTGATGAAGTTGATGGTGTTCCACGTGTCCGCTTTCGGCTTACAGCAACCATGGGACCGGATGGGGACATTGAAGAAAATCTGGTATATGTCCTGGACATCGATGCTGACGGTAATCCTCAAAACACGCCGCAAGTCCCAAGAGCAGATCGCAACCATATTCAGGTCCACTATTTGCCTGCCAGACGCGATCCGGCTGACCATATAACTTATGGAGCAAACGCATTGCTTGGACGTTTGTTCCGGGCTGTGCGCTGGGATAATGAACGCAGTGCGATTCGAGAGCTAACCGATCAGATTAGCGATAGCCTGGCCGCCAATCCTTCCGTTAATGCATTTAGTGAGAGCCTGAAAGCTACCTGGGCCTCCCTGCACAAAGGTTCGTTTTTCACCGATCCTAAAATCACGTTTGCAACTTCCGAGATTGAGGCATTGCTACGGCATATGTCAGTCTCATTTGCTCCTGACCATGAGGGTTCACTGGTGGACTTCTCTCGGTTGAGCGATGGCCAAAAGTCGATGCTCTACCTTTCCCTTGTACTGTCGTCTCAGGCGATAGGCGGTGCAGTACTTGCCGGGAGAGATACTTCTTTTGATCCCGATAAATTGCGTCCGCCAGTATTTACTTTAGTTGCCGTTGAGGAGCCTGAAAACAGTCTTTCTCCTCATTACCTAGGACGTATTGCCAGCGTCTTGAATACCATGACGAAAAATGCGGATGCACAAGCGCTTATTGCCACCCACGCGCCATCTATGCTACGGCGTGTTGCTCCTGAGTTTATTCGTTACTTACGGCTTACTGAGGAGAGGAATACTCGGATTACCCACATCAAGTTGCCCGCAAAAACTGATGATGCTCATAAGTTTGTACGAGAGGCTGTTCAGGCATTTCCGGAAGTCTATTTCTCGCGCCTGGTTGTGCTGGGTGAAGGGGATAGCGAAGAGATCGTCTTGCCACGGCTGTTACAGGCTAAAGGTGCGCCCGTTGACGAGTCGGCCATAACAATAGCACCGTTAGGTGGGAGGCATGTTAATCACTTCTGGCGTTTACTTTCTGCATTGAAAATTCCGTATCTCACCCTGCTTGATTTGGATGTGGCTCGATACCAAGCTGGTTGGGGGCGGATTAAGTACGTTAATGATCAGCTAGCTAACTTTATGCCGGAGAAAGTTCTCCCTGTAGATTGGCAACTTCCAAAATGGAATAATGATAATGCACCTGTTCGGAGCCATCATTTTTTTGATTCAGGGAAATTAGATGCCTTTGTCGAACTTGAAAACAGGGATATTTTCTTTTCGTCGCCAATGGATTTGGATTTTTCCATGCTTCTGGCATATCCCGAAGCCTATGATGTTGTTGAAGAAGAAGCTGATGAGTCAACAATCAAGGCTGTCCTAGGAAAAAGTCACCATGATTCATCTCAATACAACCAGGACGAATTGAGATTATTTAGTACTTATCACCAGCG
>Ga0079104_1000749_pt1 | contig 28296 bp, 27 predicted proteins | sample MedtruBG_FD_76829 | JGI IMG/M metagenome (GOLD analysis project Ga0079104, IMG submission 76829) | Root nodule microbial communities of legume samples collected from California, USA - Medicago truncatula BG | ecosystem: Host-associated > Plants > Roots > Nodule | place: USA: California...
CCCCTGCTACAAATTATTGGTAATTGAATCTGCCGGATAAATATTGCCGGCAGTGAATTATAATTATTCGCATTTCATTATTTAATAGCTGCAATGCGTTTTATTCCCATTTGCATTTAACATTATTTATTTTTTATTTTACCTTTTGCAAATAAGTTAATTACAAATTATAGTTTCGGCGTATTTCCCCTGAGCCTAATATGACGGAGCACCCATGCTAAAAACGGAAATGATCGACCAACTCAATGAGCAAATGAATCTGGAACTCTCCTCCTCTCTGCTGTATCAGCAGATGAGCGCATGGTGCAGCTATCATAGCTTTGAGGGTGCCGCCGCGTTTCTGCGCCGTCACGCCCAGGAAGAGATGACCCATATGCAGCGCCTGTTCGATTATCTGACCGATACCGGCAGCCTGCCGCGTATTAGCACTATCGAATCGCCGTTTGCGGAATATGCGTCACTGGATGAACTGTTCCGTGCGACCTATGAACACGAGCAACTGATCACCCGCAAAATTAACGAGCTGGCCCATGCGGCAATGACCAATCAGGATTATCCAACCTTTAATTTCCTGCAGTGGTACGTGGCCGAGCAGCACGAAGAAGAGAAGCTGTTTAAATCCGTTCTCGATAAATTGTCTCTGGTCGGTAAAAGCGGTGAAGGCCTGTACTTCATTGATAAAGAGCTGGCGACTCTCGATACACAAAATTAATTTTATAGAGGCAGCGGCCATCGCTGCCTCTTCATTCATTGACGTGGAATTATTACCCGTTACCTCGCCCTACCCCCGATTGCAACCGCCCACACACTCTAAAGAGTTAACGAATGACGCCCCCCGTCACCCCTTAAGGGCTATACACACAACCATTCTTTATCGAATTGATTTCACTCAATATTACCCCTTCCTTAGCTGCTATTTTCACCCTCGTTAATACGTCATAACAATGAGGTTACGATGGAAGTCAGTCGCAGAAAATTTTTTAAAATCTGCGCCGGCGGAATGGCAGGTACCACGGCGGCGATGTTGGGTTTTGCCCCAACCGCAGCCCTTGCAGAAGTACGCAGCTACAAACTGCTGCGTGCCAAAGAGACCCGCAATACCTGTACTTACTGTTCCGTAGGCTGTGGATTGTTGATGTATAGCCTGGGTGACGGCGCCAAAAACGCCAAATCCAGCATTTTCCATATTGAAGGGGACCCGGATCATCCGGTAAACCGAGGGGCACTTTGCCCGAAAGGCGCAGGCCTGCTGGATTATGTCCACAGCGAAAATCGTCTGCGTTACCCTGAATACCGCGCGCCAGGTTCTGATAAGTGGCAACGCATCAGCTGGGATGACGCCTTCTCGCGCATTGCCCGCCTGATGAAAGAGGATCGTGACGCCAACTTCATTGAGAAGAACGCGCAGAACGTGACCGTAAACCGCTGGCTCTCCACCGGCATGCTGTGCGCTTCCGCTTCCAGTAATGAAAGCGGCATGCTGACACAAAAGTTTGCCCGTTCACTGGGCATGTTAGCGGTAGATAACCAGGCACGCGTCTGACACGGACCAACGGTAGCAAGTCTTGCTCCAACATTTGGTCGCGGTGCGATGACCAACCACTGGGTTGATATCAAAAACGCCAACGTAGTGATGGTGATGGGCGGCAATGCCGCTGAAGCCCACCCGGTCGGTTTCCGCTGGGCGATGGAAGCCAAAAACAACAATGACGCCACGCTGATTGTGGTCGATCCGCGCTTTACCCGCACCGCTTCCGTGGCGGATATCTATGCGCCGATACGTTCCGGTACCGACATTACTTTCCTGTCGGGCGTTATTCTGTACCTGATTACCCACGGTAAAATCAACGCCGATTACGTCAAAAGTTATACCAATGCCGCGCTGCTGGTACGCGACGATTTCAGCTTCGATGATGGCCTGTTCAGCGGCTATGACGAACAAAAACGTCAGTACGACAAAACGACCTGGAACTATCAGTTCGACGAAAACGGCTTTGCTAAACGTGACGATACGCTGACTCACCCGCGCTGCGTGTGGAATCTGCTCAAAGAGCATGTATCCCGCTATACACCGGACGTCGTTGAGCATATCTGCGGCACCCCACGGGAAGATTTCCTGAAGGTCTGCGAGGTGCTGGCCTCAACCAGCGCGGCCGATCGCACCACGACCTTCCTTTATGCGCTTGGCTGGACTCAGCACTCCGTGGGTTCGCAGAATATTCGAACTATGGCCATGATCCAGCTGCTGCTGGGCAATATGGGGATGGCGGGTGGCGGCGTGAACGCCCTGCGCGGACACTCCAATATTCAGGGCTTAACGGATTTAGGCCTGCTGTCCACCAGCCTGCCGGGCTACCTGTCGCTGCCGAAAGACGCGCAGATTAGCCTGGAGAGCTATCTGGAGGCCAACACGCCAAAAGCGACTCAACCTAATCAGGTCAACTATTGGGGTAACTACCCGAAATTCTTTGTCAGCCTGATGAAGACTTTCTGGGGTGACGCCGCTCGCGCAGACAATCAGTGGGGTTATGACTGGTTGCCAAAATGGGATCAGGCCTACGACGTCCTGAAGTATTTCGACATGATGGACAAAGGTGAAGTCAATGGCTACATCTGCCAGGGCTTTAACCCGGTCGCCTCGTTCCCGGACAAGAATAAAGTGGTCGCCTCTCTCAGCAAGTTGAAGTATCTGGTGGTGATTGATCCGCTGGTGACGGAAACCTCAAACTTCTGGCAGAACCACGGCGAATCCAACGACGTCGATCCCGCGCAAATTCAGACTGAGGTATTCCGTCTGCCTTCCACCTGCTTCGCGGAAGAAGAGGGTTCTATCGTCAACTCCGGACGCTGGATGCAGTGGCACTGGAAAGGCGCTGATGCGCCGGGGGAAGCCCGGAATGATGGCGAAATCCTGGCCGGTCTCTACCATAACCTGCGCACGCTTTACCGCGAAAAGGGTGGGAAAGCCAGCGAGCCCGTGCTCAATATGACATGGGACTACACGTTGCCTGACAGGCCGGAATCGGAAGAAGTGGCTAAGGAGAGCAACGGCTACGCGCTTGCTGATCTTTTTGATACCGATGGCACATTGCTGGTGAAAAAAGGCCAACTGCTGGATTCTTTTGCCCAACTGCGCGATGACGGTTCGACCTCTTCAGGTTGTTGGATCTGGAGCGGTAGCTGGACACGTCACGGTAATCAGATGGCTAACCGCGATAACAGCGATCCGTCCGGTCTGGGCAATACCCTCGGCTGGGCCTGGGCATGGCCGCTCAACCGTCGCATCATCTACAATCGCGCCTCCGCTGATCCACAAGGGAAACCGTGGGATGCGAAACGGATGTTGATCGAATGGAACGGAACAAAATGGGTTGGCAACGATATCCCGGACTACAACACCGCCGCACCAGGCAGTGGCGTCGGGCCATTTATCATGCAACCGGAAGGTGTCGGTCGCCTGTTTGCACTCGATAAAATGGCTGAAGGTCCGTTCCCGGAACACTATGAACCGTTTGAAACGCCGCTGGGTACTAACCCGCTGCACCCTAACGTCATCTCTAACCCAGCTGCACGGCTGTTTGACGCCGACGCAAAACGCATGGGCGAGCGCAAAGCGTTCCCTTACGTGGGCACGACCTATCGCCTGACCGAGCATTTCCATACCTGGACGAAGCACGCACGGCTTAACGCTATCATGCAACCCGAACAGTTTGTGGAAATCAGTGAGAAGCTGGCACAGAGCAAAGGCATTGCCAATGGCGATACGGTGAAAGTCAGCAGTAAACGGGGCTTTATCCGTGCCAAAGCGGTGGTGACTCAACGTCTACGGACATTGAATGCAGGCGGACAAGAAGTGGAAACCGTAGGAATTCCGCTGCACTGGGGCTTCGAGGGGACGGCGCGCAAAGGCTATCTCGCGAATACTCTGACGCCATCGGTTGGTTATGCCAACTCACAAACGCCAGAGTACAAGGCGTTTCTGGTCAACATTGAGAAGGCGTAAGGAGCGAACTCATGTCCATGCAATCTCAGGATATTCTCAAGCGTTCGGCCACTAACGCCATGACGCCCCCCCCTCAGGCGCGGGACTACAAGGAAGAAGTCGCCAAGTTAATCGATGTCTCCAGCTGTATTGGCTGCAAGGCTTGTCAGGTCGCGTGTTCAGAGTGGAACGATATCCGCGATGAAATCGGCCACTGCGTCGGGGTGTACGATAACCCTGCTGACCTGAGCGCCAAATCCTGGACGCTGATGCGCTTTAGCGAAACGACGCAGAACGGCAAACTGGAATGGCTTATCCGCAAGGATGGCTGCATGCACTGCGCGGAGCCGGGCTGCCTGAAAGCCTGCCCTTCAGCTGGCGCCATCATTCAGTACGCCAATGGCATCGTCGATTTTCAGTCGGAACACTGTATTGGCTGCGGTTACTGTATCGCCGGTTGCCCGTTCAATATTCCACGTCTGAACAAAGAGGATAACCGCGTCTACAAATGCACGCTGTGTGTGGATCGCGTAAGTGTGGGCCAGGAGCCCGCCTGCGTGAAAACCTGCCCGACGGGCGCCATTCACTTTGGCAGCAAAAAAGAGATGCTGGAAGTGGCTGACGAACGCGTCACAAAGCTGAAAAAACGTGGGTATCTGCAGGCTGGCGTGTACAACCCGCAGGGCGTTGGCGGCACGCACGTGATGTATGTGCTGCACCATGCGGACCAACCGGAGCTGTATCATAACCTGCCAAAAGATCCACAAATTGATACCCCTATCAATTTGTGGAAGGGGTTACTCAAACCGCTGGCGGCGGCAGGCTTTATTGCGACCTTTGCCGGGCTGATTTTCCACTACGTAGGAATTGGCCCCAACGAAGAGGTGGATGAAGACGAGGAAGAGCATCATGACTAAGAAGAGCAAGATGATTGTCAGGACGAAATTTATCGACCGTGCCTGTCACTGGACGGTGGTTATCTGCTTCTTCCTTGTTTCGCTTTCCGGCATCGCGTTGTTCTTCCCGACGTTGCAGTGGCTGACGGAAACCTTCGGTACGCCACAGATGGGACGTATTTTGCACCCCTTCTTTGGGGTGATGATTTTCGTGGCGCTTGTATTTATGTTCGTGCGCTTTGTAAAGCACAACATTCCTGATAAGCATGATATCCCGTGGTTAAAAGGTATTGTTGAGGTGCTGAAAGGCAATGAGCACAAGGTCGCTAAAGTCGGTAAATATAACGCCGGCCAGAAAATGATGTTCTGGACCATTATGAGCATGATATTCGTGCTGATGGTAACCGGCGTAATTATCTGGCGGCCTTATTTCGCCGATTTCTTCCCGATAAAAGTCGTGCGCTACAGCCTGCTGATTCATGCCACCGTCGCCATTATTCTGATCCACGCCATTCTTATCCATATGTATATGGCGTTCTGGGTTAAGGGGTCGATTAAAGGCATGGTGGTCGGTAAAGTCAGCCGCCGCTGGGCGCAGAAACATCACCCTCGCTGGTATCAGGAAGTAGAAGCGCAGGAAGCGAAGAAAGCCGGGACTGAAGGACGTTAAGTCTCCTCACGCCCTCCTCCTTCTGGCTGTTACCGGTTATCTATTCCGGTAGCGGTCAGATCTTATGACATCCCTTGTAAAAACCTGCCTGTATCCTGAAGGTCGTAACTCCGCCCCATTCGTAAACATAACATTACACTCACTGTAATTCAGATTTGACGCGCTGCGGGTTTTCCCCTACTCTGCGCGGCATAATTAGCCGTGTCTATCCTGAATAACAGAGGAAAGCGTGAAGAACCGCACCGTAGGGAGTATTTTAATCGTCGCCGGAACCACTATCGGCGCAGGGATGTTGGCAATGCCGCTGGCCTCTGCGGGCGTGGGCTTTGGCGTCACTCTGGTTTTACTGCTGAGCCTGTGGGCGCTGATGTGCTACACCGCGCTGCTGCTGCTGGAAGTGTATCAGCACGTGCCTGCCGATACCGGTCTTGGCTCGCTGGCGTTGCGTTACCTTGGGCGTTATGGGCAATGGCTGACGGGCTTCAGTATGCTTTTCCTGATGTATGCCCTGACGGCAGCGTATGTCAGCGGTGCCGGTGAACTGCTGGCCTCGAGCCTTAGCCAGTGGCTGAGCATCGAACTGCCGCCTGCCGGGGGTGTATTGCTGTTTACCGCGATCGGCGGCGGCGTGATATGCATGGGCACGGCGCTGGTAGATTTGTTTAACCGCTTCCTGTTCAGCGCCAAAATCGTGTTCCTGATCCTGATGCTGGCACTGCTGCTGCCCCATATTCATCAGATGAACCTGCTGACACTGCCGCTGCAACAGGGCCTGGCACTGTCTGCGATCCCGGTGATTTTCACCTCGTTTGGCTTCCACGGCAGCGTGCCGAGTATCGTCAGTTATATGAATGGTGATGTGCGTAAGCTGCGCCGGATTTTCGTGATTGGCAGTTTCATTCCGCTGGTTGCATACATCTTCTGGCAGTTGGCCACCCTCGGCAGCATTGAATCGCCGGTCTTCAACGCCTTACTGGGCAATCACGCCGGACTGAATGGTCTGCTGCAGGCAATCCGCGAAGTGGTGGCAACACCGCATGTGGAACTGGCGGTGCATCTGTTCGCCGATTTAGCGCTGGCGACCTCTTTCCTCGGCGTTGCGCTGGGATTGTTTGATTATCTGGCGGATTTGTTCCAGCGTAAAAACAGCATTGGCGGCCGTCTTCAGACCGGGGCGGTGACCTTCCTGCCACCGCTGGCGTTTGCGCTGTTTTATCCGAAGGGCTTCGTGATGGCGCTCGGCTACGCGGGTGTGGCGCTGGCCGTGCTGGCGCTGATCATTCCTTCACTGCTGACGATGAAAAGCCGTCAACAGCATCCGCAGGCGGCGTATCGGGTTATTGGCGGAACGCCTGCGTTGTGGCTGGTCTTTGGCTGCGGCGTGGCGGTTATTTTGGTGCAAATCGCCATTGCGCTGGGAATGCTGCCTTCGGTCGGCTAATCTTCGACGATAAAATCTGGTGCTCCGGCACCAGATCCTTCCTGGTATTAACAAACTCATTTCATCTCAATGTTTTTTTGCTCATCTATTTCAACATAGTTAAATAAATCCCCAATCACTCTTCTATCCCTCCCAGTCATTAAGATTTTTCCTGTACAGCATATTTTCACCTGACGTAATCTTGCGCTGTTTATTACTTCAGACAGAAAATATCATGAAAAAAGTATCCATTATCCTGCTAATGATGACCCTGGCAGGCTGTAGCGCCACCAATGTGAATTCCAATGCCAGCCGCGTTCGCGTCAGCACCAATGAGCCAGGAAAAGAGTGTAAATTCCTCGGCGATATTACCGGCAGTCAGGGGAATTTCTTCACCGGCGGCTGGACGTCGAACAGCAACCTGGAAACCGGTGCGCGTAATGACCTGAAAAATCAGGCCGCGAATATGGGCGGGAACGTGGTGTCGATTATTACGCAGCGCGCGGGCCAGACCGGCAGCTCCTGGGATGGAAGCGGCAGTATGCAGCAGACCAACGTGACGCTAAGCGGAAATGTGTATCGCTGCCCGGAATAATGGACAGGAAAGGGAAAAGGCCCCGACGGGGCCTTTTTTATGACTTATTTCAGACAGCAGCTTTTGTATTTCTTTCCGCTGCCGCAAGGACACGGATCGTTGCGACCAATTTTGCTTTCATTCTTAATCGGTTGCTGTACCGGTGTCGCCTGCTGATTATCCAGCCAGTAATGACAGAGCGTGAGCGCCGCAGGTTTCAATAAATCAACGCTCGCCACATATTCTTCAGCAGTCAGTGCTTCGATACGCGCGAAATTCTCTTCGCAGCCGTGGAGGGCAATGGCGTCTAACTGCGGCTGTAAACTTTCCGGCAGTGCAGACCAGTCGCTTAAACCCACGCCGCGCATGTAGCCAAAACACCACTCTTCAACGATGGTGATTTCCTGACCTTCCTCTTCACGGGTGCCGAACAGCGGTTCGTACTGATCCGGATAATCGCCCAGACGCTCACCGACATCATCCATATGCTGCAGAGTGAGATTCACAAAGCGGTCGCGTTCGCGGTCGTTGGCCCAGCGTGGAACGAAATCAGCCCCACCCCACACCGCCAGCATCCACTCTGCGGGTTCAATATCAACCGGTGAGGAAAGGATCGCCGTCAGCATGCCGTCCAGCTCGGACACATCCATCACGGCCTGTTCGTTACCATAGCGGGCCAGGACGTCGTCCAGCCACTCAAGTTCGCTTTCGTTTAACGGTCCGGTTTTCATCGCTGATTACTCGTGTTGGAAGTGTGTTGAAGATAGGACATCAGGATCGCAAATACAAAAAAACCACCCGAAGGTGGTTTCACGACACTGCTTATCATTGATTTTATTCTTTTGTTCCCATGGTAGCCGGAGTGGGACTTGAACCCACACAGCGCGAACGCCGAGGGATTTTAAATCCCTTGTGTCTACCGATTCCACCATCCGGCCTCGGGAATAAAGTGGAGGCGCGTTCCGGAGTCGAACCGGACTAGACGGATTTGCAATCCGCTACATAACCGCTTTGCTAACGCGCCAAATTACTCACACCCGCAATTGCCGATGCTTTTAAACTGGAGCGGGAAACGAGACTCGAACTCGCGACCCCGACCTTGGCAAGGTCGTGCTCTACCAACTGAGCTATTCCCGCAGATCAGATGACTAACTTAATCATTTGATTTTGTTACCGTCTGGCAAGCTGTGCTGCCGTTCGATGCGTTGCATTCTACTTACCTGACGCACTGAGTCAACGTTAATTTTCACCGCACCGGATCGTTTGATGAAATTTACGTCGAAACGATCACTGTTCAAGCAAATCGCCGCGCGCTGCATTCAAATACTGGAACATTGACCACAGCGTCAGTACTGCCGCGACCATAAACAGACCGATGCCTGCCCACTCTACCCACTCGTTCGGACGCCACAGCATCCACACCAGCGCCGCCATTTGCGCCGTGGTTTTGACTTTACCAATCCACGACACCGCCACGTTGCTGCGTTTACCCAATTCCGCCATCCATTCACGCAGTGCGGAGATGATAATTTCACGGGCAATCATGGTCGCGGCCGGAAGTGTCACCCACCAGGAGTGATAATGTTCGACGACCAGCACCATCGCGATGGCGACCATGACCTTGTCGGCAACCGGGTCGAGGAACGCCCCGAAACGGGTGCTCTGGTTCCAGCGACGCGCCAGATAGCCGTCAAACCAGTCAGTTATTGCCGCAACGAAGAAGATAAACGCACAGGCAAACGGGGCCCAGACGAATGGCAGATAGAACGCCAGCACGAAAAATGGGATCAGGATGACGCGGAACAATGTGAGCAACGTAGGGATATTAAATTGCATGGCGACGGTAACTATCTGTTGTCAGTAAAATTAGCCCTATGTTGCTACAGAGCCCCTAATGTTTCAACGAGTAGAAGATCTTTTCTGCCAGACCGTGCGAAATGCCGGGCACTTTTGCGATATCTTCGACGCTCGCTTTTTGCAGACCTTGCAGCCCGCCCATATATTTCAACAGCATCTGACGACGCTTCGGCCCCACGCCCTCGATGGTCTCAAGGGTGCTGGTACTTTTCACTTTAGCCCGTTTTTTACGGTGTCCGGTGATAGCGTGATCGTGCGATTCATCGCGAATGTGCTGAATAACGTGCAACGCCGGTGAATCGGACGGCAGGTTAAAGCCCTCACCTTCCGGTTCAAAGTACAGTGTTTCCAGGCCTGCTTTACGGTCACTGCCTTTGGCCACGCCGAGCAGCAGCGGATGCTGTTTGTCCCAGTTGACCTCAAGCTCGGCAAAAACCTGCTTCGCCTGACCCAGTTGCCCTTTCCCGCCGTCAATCAGAATCACGTCGGGGATTTTGCTCTCTTCAATATCTTTGCCATAACGACGGCGCAGCACCTGATTCATCGCCGCATAGTCATCGCCAGGCGTAATGCCGGCAATGTTGTAGCGACGATATTCCGCACGCAGTGGGCCGTTGCTGTCAAACACCACGCAGGATGCTACGGTTTGCTCGCCCATGGTGTGACTGATGTCGAAACACTCCATGCGCTTCACTTCCGGTAGCTTGAGCTGCGTCGCCAACGCCTGCAGGCGTTGATGGATGGTCGACTGCTGCGAAAGCTTAGTAACCAGCGCGGTCGCCGCGTTGGTCCGCGCCAGCTTCAGGTAACGCGCGCGATCGCCGCGCGGCTTGGTCTGAATATTGATGCGTCGGCCAGCAAGTTCTGAAAGGGAATCAGCCAGCAGCGTTTTGTCACCCAGATTAAAATCTAGCAGGATTTCGCCCGGCAGCGTGCGCGCCTGGCTGCCCTGCAGATAGAACTGACCGACAAACGTTTCAACCACTTCGACAGGCTCGGTGCCCGCCGGGACTTTCGGGAAATAACTGCGGCTGCCGAGCACTTTACCTTGACGGATAAACAGCACATGAACGCAGGCCATGCCGCCGTTAAAGGCCACGCCGATCACATCCAGATCGTCGCCTTCGTTAGACACGAACTGTTTCTCTGTGACGCGACGCACCGCCTGAATCTGGTCGCGAATGCGTGCGGCTTCTTCAAACGCCAGCGACTGGCTGGCTTTTTCCATCCGGGCCACCAGTTGATTCACAACCTGCTCGTCTTTCCCTGCGAGGAACAGACGCACGTACTCAACCTGCTGCGCGTATTCGTCTTCGCTTACCAGGCCGGCAACGCACGGCCCGAGACAGCGGCCAATCTGATATTGCAGACACGGACGCGAGCGGTTGCGGTAAACGCTGTTTTCACACTGACGAATCGGGAAGATTTTTTGCAACAGCGCCAGCGTCTCGCGTACCGCGTAGCCATTCGGGAACGGACCAAAATATTCGCCTTTCGCGTGCTTCGCACCGCGGTGCATCGCCAGCCGCGGGTGGGTATCGCCACTCAGGAAGATAAACGGATAGGATTTGTCATCGCGCAGCAAAACGTTATAGCGCGGCTGATAGAGCTTGATGTAGTTATGTTCAAGCAGCAGCGCTTCCGTTTCGGTGTGGGTAACGGTGACATCTATCTGAGAAATTTGCCCGACGAGCGCTTCGGTTTTGCGTGAGCCAAGGTTGCTACGAAAATAGCTGGAAAGGCGTTTTTTGAGGTCTTTGGCTTTGCCGACGTAAATAACCGTGCCGCCAGCATCGTACATACGGTAGACGCCGGGCTGACTGGTCACGGTTTTTAGAAAAGCTTTTGAATCAAATACATCACTCACTGACTTGCTAACGACTCCGCATTACACAGGCCATGGCGAATTGCCAGGTGAGTCAGCTCAACATCGCCATGAATGTTTAATTTGCTAAACATACGATAACGATAGCTGTTCACCGTTTTCGGGCTGAGATTCAATTGTTCTGAAATCTCAGTCACCTTCTGACCTTTGGTGATCATCAGCATAATCTGCAATTCACGTTCAGACAAACTGGCAAACGGGGATTCCGTTGATTTGGGCTCAATTTGACTCAGCGCCATTTGCTGAGCGATGTCTGATGCAATATAACGCTGTCCCGCAAATACGGAGCGGATGGCGTTGACCACCTCCTGTGGTGCGGCACCTTTAGTAAGATAGCCTGCGGCCCCTGCTTGCATCACTTTTGCGGGCAGTGGGTTTTCCGTGTGTACGGTTAACATGATGACTCGAGTATCTGTGGTGGAGCGCGCAATCTTGCGCGTGGCTTCCAGCCCGCCAATACCTGGCATATTCATGTCCATAAGCACGACGTCAACCGGGTTTGCACGGCACCACTTCACCGCATCTTCACCACAGCCGACTTCACCAACAACTTTAATACCCTTTATATCTTCGAGAATGCGTCGTATCCCTGCGCGCACTAGTTCGTGGTCATCAACAAGAAGGATGTTGATCAAAGGAATAATCTCCGGAATAGGGATAACGCAACTGCTTCTAAATTCCCGACCATATTAACGGGTTTTATCTCGACAATGAAAGGTAAAAAACGTCTCGTTTAGGATTTTACTTGGTTTTCTGGAAATTAGAATTTACATCTACTGGAAACATCCACAAAACAGTCATATACGACAACCTTGTTTTTAAAGACTTGCCTTCACATATTTCCTGAAAACACCCAATTTTACAGAGATGATAAATACACTCGAAAAAATGTAACAACAATTAACGGAGCATGAACCTGAAAGAAACAAATAAGCATTAGGTGATTTCTTATACGCGATTAATATGTGTAAGCACCTCAGATCAGAGGACAAAAATCCCGCACTCCCGTTTTTACTGATCCCTGTGGTATACTGCGCGACCTTTACTGAAACACCCCCCGCGTATGCGCGCTGAAATCCAACGAGGAAATAGATGAGCACTCCTGATTGTTCCACTGCTGAAAATAATCAACAATTGTCCCAGGAAGTTTCTTGCCTGAAAGGGCTGCTGGCACTGATGCTGCAGGCGATGGGTCAAGCAGATGCAGGACGCGTGATTCTTAAAATGGAAAAGCAAATCACGCAGATGGAAGATGAAGCTCAGGCGGCCGTATTTTCCAACACCGTTAAGCAAATTAAACACGCTTACCGCCAGTGATTCAATACCGGCTGCGATTCATCGCAGCCGGTTTCGCATTGGGCAGCGGTCAGATAATCCCAATCGCGGCGGCATAACAGGCAATCTGCGTTTTGTTTGGCGCGTTAAATTTCTTCTGCATATTCTTCTGATGGAAATTCACCGTATTCTCGGATATCGACAAGATTATCGCTATTTCCGATGAGGTCTTCCCTTCCGCCGTCCACTTCAGAATTTCCAGTTCGCGCTTACTGAATTTCATTTCCGGCGCCGTCACCATCGTATCTTCCATTCGCACCAGCGAAGCGAGACTGAACTCCATCAACGCCTGCAATCGCATTTCGGTTTCATCGTCTGATAACGGGTTGGCCTGGTTGCTCTGCCGCGATACCGACAAAAAACCGAGCGCACGATTAGGCAGCATCAGCGACTGAGTTATTCCTCGACGTAAACCGTGGTCACGCGCGGCATCCCAGAATGCTGGCGTTTCGCTGAATAAGCACTCGCTCCACGGCAGATGCCCGTTGCGGTAATTTTCGGCTTTCAGTACCGGATCGATGGTGAAATAATTTTCGGCCTGGTAATGGTCCATCCATGCTTTGGGATAAGTGGTGTGCAAGGAGAGTTTGGGGCGGGTGAAGGGAACCGGATGGCGCACGCATAAGGCGAACCAGTCATATTCCAGTGAGTGGGTTTGCTGTTGCAAAATGGCATAGACCTGGTCATTTGCCGTGGCAGACTGAAATTGTTGCGATATATCCTTCCGCCATTGAAAAAAATCGATGTCCCTCATACCTGACGAAAAAACTCCTGAGTGATTATCATTTCTATGAATACAACAAGCTAACACATAAATATTGTTTATATATATGAAATATCGTTGAAAGTAGAAATATTATGAAATGGCCTGAAATTTTCAGGCCATTATTGATCACTGCATGAGGAATTTTTCGAGGAACTGACGAGTACGCGGCTGTTGCGGATTAGCAAACAATGATTTCGCGTCGCCCTGCTCCACAATACGGCCCTGATCCATGAAGATGGCGCGATCGGCGACGTCGCGTGCAAAGCTCATTTCGTGGGTCACAATCACCATCGTGCGTTTCTCCTGAGCCAGTTGGCGGATAGTGCTTAACACCTCGCCCACCAGTTCCGGATCCAGCGCGGAAGTCGGCTCATCAAACAGGATGACGTCCGGACGCATGGCCAGCGCCCGGGCAATGGCTACGCGCTGCTGCTGCCCGCCGGATAAGCGTCGCGGATAGCTGGTTTCTTTGCCCGACAGCCCCACTTTCGCCAGCAGTTCGCGCGCCAGGGTGGTCGCTTCGCTTTTGCTTTCCCCTTTGACGATCACCGGCCCTTCAATGATGTTTTCCATCACCGTGCGGTGCGGGAATAAATTGAAGTTCTGGAACACAAATCCGACATGCTGGCGTAAGTTGCGAATCAGCCCTTTTTGCTGGCTCAGCGGACGCGCGGCGTCGATGGTGATATCACCCACCCGAATCGTGCCGCTCTCCGGCTGTTCCAGCAGGTTGATGCTGCGCAGCAACGTCGTTTTTCCCGAGCCGCTCGGCCCGATAATCGCCACCACTTCGCCCTCTTTCACTTCCAGATCGATCCCGTGCAGCACCGTCTGGCCGTGGAATTTTTTGACCAGGTTTTTAACGTCGATAGCACTCATTTCGGGTCACGCTCCTGGCGGTTCAGCTGGTTTTCGAAGTAGTTCTGTAACGCGGACAGCACGGTCGCCATCACCCAGTAAATCAGCGATGCGGCCAGGTACATGGTGAACACTTCCAGCGTACGCGAGGTGATGAGCTGCGCCTGTCGGAACAGTTCCGGCACCTGAATGGTTGCCGCGAGCGAGGTGTCTTTCACCAGGCTAATGAAGCTGTTCGACAGCGGCGGCAGCGCCACGCGTGCGGCCTGCGGCAGGATCGCGCGACGCAGCGTTTGCCATGGCGTCATGCCGATACTCGCCGCAGCTTCCCACTGACCTTTATCAATCGAGGAAATTGCCGCACGCAGCGTTTCAGAGGTATACGCCGCGGTGTTGAGCGACAGGCCAATCATCGCGGCCGGAATCGGATCCAGCTCGATACCAAACTGCGGCAGACCGTAGTAGATCATAAACAGCTGGGCGATAAGCGGCGTACCGCGGAAAATCGAGGTGTAAAAACGGGCAATCCAGCGCACAGGCCCGATGGCAGACATGCGCATCAGCGCCAGGATAAAACCCAGCACCAGGCCGAAGAACATCCCGCCAATACTCAGCTGTAGTGTGAACACCGCGCCTTTTAGCAAATAAGGCAGCGAATCAATAACCAGTTGGATACTTTCTTGCATTATGGCTTCTTTTTATACGTGTGGATGATAGGCAAACAGCGCCGGAGCGCCGCCGGTGTGCACAAACAGAATCGGGCCTTCATCCTTAAAGCGTTTCTGGCTGATGCCGTCAATAAGTCCGGCCATCGCCTTGCCGGTGTACACCGGGTCCAGCAAAATCCCTTCCAGGCGCGCCAGCAGTTTCACCGCTTCCATGCCTTCGTCGTTTGGCGTGCCGTAGCCCGGCGCGAAATAGTCATCCCAAAGGGTGATGTCGGCGTTAGCCTTCAGCTCGAGGCTTTCCGCCACTGCTTGTTGCAGCGTCACCACTTTCGGTTTCTGATCAGCAATGCTGCGGGAAACGGTGACGCCAATCAGTTCGACGTCGGGCATCAGCTGTTCGAAACCGACTGCCAGACCCGCGTGGGTGCCTGCGCTGCCGGAGGCAACCACAACCGACGAGAGCGACACTGCGCCTTCACACTGCTGCGCGATTTCCAGCGCACTTTCGACATAGCCCAGCGCACCCAGGGCGTTAGAGCCGCCGACCGGGATCACATACGGACGAAAGCCCTGGGCTTCGACGCGGGTCGCCAGCTCTTCCATCTGACGATTGGGGTCGGTCAGCGCATCGCACATCTCGACCTGCACGTTGAAGTAGTCCAGCAGCAGGCGATTGCCGTTGGTCAGATAGTTTTCTGCTTTGGTGCCTATCGGGTTTTCCAGCAGCGCGATGCAGTTCAGGCCGAGCTTCGCCGCCACCGCCGCCGTCTGGCGTACGTGGTTGGACTGAATCGCCCCGGCGGTAATCAGCGTGTCTGCGCCTTCGCGCAGCGCATCTGCCGCGAGGAATTCAAGCTTACGCAGCTTATTGCCGCCCATCGCCATCGGCGTGACGTCGTCGCGCTTAATAAGAATTTCGCGGCCCAGGTAGTCGGACAGACGCGGCAGGTATTCCAGCGGCGTCGGCGCACCAATAAATTCTAGCCGTGGGAAGCGAGTAAGGTTTTGCAGTGACATAGCACCTCCTGATTTTCTTTTTATTATGCACACAGTTGCGGGCGAAATAAAAAAAGGTGCTCTTAAGAGCACCTTTTAAGTGATTAGCTGGGTGGTTTGTAGGCAGGATGCGTATTGTGCGGCCTGATGCCCTCAATCCTGTTCCATTGTAGGCCCGTGCAAACGAAGTGCCGCCGGGCGCTAGTGGGTTTGATGCCCTCACCCACCCTCTCCGACAGAGAGGGTGCTAACCGATTTGCTTTTATTTGGTAACGTCAGCGCCGAACCATTTTTCAGACAACGCTTTCAGGCTACCGTCTTTCTGCATATCCGCAATCGCGGCATCGATGGCTTTCAGCATGTCTTCGTTGCCTTTACGCAGCGCAACGCCAGACTCCTGACGGGAGAACGCTTCACCGGTGACAGCCAGCGTATTGTTGGTTTTCTTCACCAGATCCAACGCTGCCAGGCGGTCAACCAGAATGGCATCGATACGGCCTACGCGCAGATCCTGGTATTTCGTCGGATCGTCATCATAGGTACGCACGTCCACGCCCTGCACGTTCTGACGCAGCCACTCTTCGTAGTTGGTGCCCAGACCGACGCCGACTTTTTTGCCTTTCAGGTCAGCCGCGGTCTTGATTACGCCTTCGTTGCCTTTTTTCACCAGCGCCTGAACACCGGACACGGTATACGGCGTGGAGAAGTCATACTTCTTCTTACGCACGTCAGAAATGGTGACCTGGTTAATCACCACGTCGATACGTTTGGAATCCAGCGAGGCCAGCATCCCGTCCCATTTGGTCGGTTTCAGGTCCGCTTTCACGCCCAGATGCTTCGCCAGCTCCTGTGCGAATTCCACTTCAAAGCCGGTCAGTTTGCCGTCATCGCCCTGGAAGCTGAACGGAGGATACGTGCCTTCCAGGCCCACGCGGAGTGAACCGCGCTCTTTAACCTGGCTCAGCAGGTTTTCTGCCGCGAAGGTTTTCACGCTCGCCCCGGCGACCAGCGCCACGGCCATCATTCCCATCAGAGCCTGACGGCCCATAAATGCTAATTTCATCATTCCCCCGAAAATTCGAATTTTTTGCAGTGTAAGACGTTTGGGAAAAACAGCTAATACCCGTCCGTTATATGCCATTCAAATTTAATATAACTCAGAGGTTGCCTGATACGCGAACTTCTGCTGGCCCACCGCCGGTCGCAGGTTTTTGAATTGCGAATATTTTCGCAGTGCGATGCGGTAATTGTTGGTGCTGGTCTGCGGAAGCCATGGCGAAAGATTTTCGTCCGCTTCGCCATCGAGCAGTTCGCGGTCGATTTTCAGGGCCGACAGATGATTGCCAAGACGACGCAGGCGCACCACATATTCGCGCACGGTACCCGGGCTCATGTCGGTTTGTTCGAAGAGATACTGTTTAAAGCCGAGGATATCGAAGAAGTCGCTCTGCTCTTTGCAGTGCAGGTCACCGCAGAAACGGCACAGCGCGACCCACTCGCGGCGCTCCTGCAACCAGTCGGCTTCGTCCATTAAGGTATCGAGGCGGGAAATGGCGATTTTGTTGACGATTTCCCCGCTGCGCACAAGCGTAATGCGATCGAGCATTTTGTGGCAGTGGGCACAATGCGTCTGGCTGTGTTTAAAGTCTTTGAGATAGCGGCTTAAAGGCCGTCTTTTTACCTGCTGCACCGTCATGATAACTCCTGGTAGTCAATGCTATGTGCGGCATTACTCCAGGAGCGACGGCTTAACCGCCTTCCTGGTACCGACCCAGTTTTGTTCGCAAACGTTTGATGGCCTGACTGTGAAGCTGACTGACACGCGACTCCCCGACTTCCAGCACCGCCCCAATCTCTTTCAGATTGAGCTCTTCCTGGTAGTAGAGCGTCAGCACCAGCTGCTCACGTTCCGGTAACGCTTCAATCGCGTCCATCACGCGCTGACGCAGGTTGCCTTCCATCAGTTGATGGAGCGGGTTCTCCTGTTGATTCTCTTCAGTCACCAGCTCGATACTGTCGCCGTGCTCTTCCCGCCACTCGTCGTAGGAGAAGATCTGGCTGTTATTGGTATCCAGCAGCATCTGTCGATACTCTTCAACAGCAATGCCAAGGCGCTGTGCGACTTCTGTTTCCGTCGCGTTGCGTCCCAGCTCCTGTTCCAGTTGACCCATCGCCTGCGCCACTTCTCGGGCATTGCGGCGGACGCTGCGCGGCACCCAATCGCGGCTGCGCAATTCGTCCAGCATCGCGCCACGTATGCGCTGTACTGCATAGGTGGTAAATGCCGTGCCTTGCAGAGCATCGTAACGTTCGACGGCATTCAATAACCCAATGCCGCCCGCCTGAAGCAGATCGTCCAGTTCCACGCTCGCGGGCAGGCGCACCTGAAGGCGCAATGCTTCGTGTCGCACCAAAGGGACATAACGCTGCCACAGCGAGTGTTTATCCATTACACCTTCAGCGGTATACAGTGAATTCACGATAAACAGCCCTGCAATAGTTGAGTTATCGGCATGATTATCCGTTTCTGGAGGGGTTTTAATCGACGGAATAGTGGCTAAAAGGGGGGGTTATTTGGAGAGTTAAGTAAAACTCTAAAACGAAAAAACCCCGCCGAGGCGGGGTTGATTAGCATTTTCAGGATTAGCCCTGCAGCAGAGACAGAACCTGCTGTGGAACCTGGTTTGCTTTAGACAACACGGAGTTACCCGCCTGCTGGATGATCTGCGCTTTAGACATGTTCGACACTTCGGTCGCATAGTCGGCGTCCTGAATACGGGACTGCGCTTCAGACAGGTTGGTGGTGGTGTTGTTCAGGTTGGTGATGGCAGAGTCCAGACGGTTCTGCACCGCACCCAGGGAAGAACGGAATTTATCAACGGATGCGATAGCTTTGTCCAGCAGAGCCAGTGGGTCAGAGGAAGATGTACCTGCGAAAACATCAGTTGTTGCTGTCAGATCATATGCAGTATCAGTTGTTGTACCTGATTTCGCATCGGTGTTAGTTGCTGTGCCATTAGCCAGCAGGGCAGCATTAGCAACCAAGTTTTTACCCTGAACTGTAACGAATGCAGTCGGAGCACCAGTAGAATCGGCACCAACTTTAACCAATTGGTTACTTTGTGCAGCACCAGATACACCATTGGTAGAATCGTCATAAGTCACTTTAGCGGTGTTAAGAGTAACTTTGCCATCTGTTGCTACAGTCGCTGCGTAGAAATCACTGCCTGACTGAACTACGTACTGGTTAGTTGCTGTGCCAGTTTTGTCATTAACGTTGTGCAGAGTTAAGGAGCTCGCATCAACTTTTAGAGAAACTGCTGCAGCGGCCAGGTCAACTTTAACTGGAGCAGTTGCGCCGCCAGTGCCGATCTGAGTAATGGAATCACCAACGCTCAGGCTCTGCTTAGATACGGAGAAACCGTTCAGACCCAGAGTAGAAGAGTCGATCTGCTGCAGGTCGATGTCGATAGTCTGGCCATCGTTAGCACCAACCTGAATAGACATTTTGCCGTCTTTTGCCAGCACGTTCACGCCGTTGAACTGAGTCTGACCGGATACGCGGTCAATTTCGTCCAGACGGGATTTGATTTCGTCCTGGATTGAAGACAGGTCAGAATCAGAGTTGGTGCCGGTGGTTGCCTGAACGGTCAGTTCACGCACACGCTGTAAGTTGTTGTTGATTTCGGACAGCGCGCCTTCAGCGGTCTGCGCCAGAGAGATACCGTCGTTGGCGTTACGCGCAGCCTGAGTCAGGCCCTTGATGTTAGAGGTGAAGCGGTTAGCAATCGCCTGGCCCGCCGCATCGTCTTTCGCGCTGTTGATACGCAGACCAGAAGACAGACGCTCAATGGAAGTCGACAGAGCAGACTGGTTTTTGTTGATGTTGTTCTGAGTGATCAGCGAGAGGCTGTTGGTATTGATGACTTGTGCCATGATTTCGTTTCCTGTGTTTCACGTCTGTGGTTACGGTTTGGGTTTCCACCCGTCGGCTCAATCGCCGTCAATGTGGTTATCGTCGCCCTCCCACTAACCTTTAGATTTTTTTTCACAAACACTGGAATAATTTTTTAGCCGCTGAAATAGTCTTCCCTGTTGCCTTTATTCCCGCCATTAAAAAAAGAAAATTAAACGTAAACTTTGCGCCAATCCCGCCGATAACCCCGGTATTCATTCTACATGTCGCTACATTAAGGAATAAATATGGCAAGTATTTCAACACTGGGAATAGGTTCGGGTCTCGATTTAAGCACCATCCTGGATAACCTTGAAGCCGCTGAAAAAGCGACGTTAACCCCGATATCGACTCAGCAATCTTCCTATACCGCAAAACTGAGCGCCTACGGAACCTTAAAAAGCGCGCTGGTTTCTTTCCAGACCGCCAACACCGCGCTGAATAAAGCCGATTTATTTACCGCGACCACCACCAGCAGCAGCTCATCTGCGTTCAGCGCCACCACCACCGGCAATGCGATCGCCGGGAAATACACCATCAGCGTGTCGCAGCTGGCCCAGGCCCAGACGCTGACCACCACTGGCACTCAGGCCGACAGCAAAACTGCGATTGCCAGCGCTGACAGCAGCATCACTATTCAGCAAGGCGGCGGCAAAGACCCGCTCAAGATTGATATCAGTGCTGCCAACTCTTCCCTGAGCGGCATTCGCGATGCGATTAACAAAGCTGAAGCGGGCGTCAGCGCCAGTATCATCAACGTCGGTAACGGTCAGTATCGTCTGTCTATTACCGCCAACGACACCGGCTCTGATAACGCGATGACCATCAGCGTCAGCGGTGACAGCGCCCTGCAAAGCTTTATGGGTTATGACGCGTCCGGCAATGGCGGCATGGAAGAGTCCGTTACCGCGCAGAACGCCAAACTTAAAGTTAATAATGTCGATATCGAGAACAGCAGCAACACCATCAGCGATGCGCTGGAAGACATCACGCTGAATCTGAACGACACCACCACCGGCAACCAGACGCTGACGATTGCGAAAGACACCTCAAAATCTGAAAGCGCCATTAACGCGTGGGTCACGGCGTATAACGCCCTGCAGGACACCTTCAGCTCACTGACCAAGTACACCAAGGTCGATGCCGGAACCGATGCGCAGGACACCAGCAACGGCGCCCTGCTCGGCGACAGCACCCTGCGCACCATCCAGACCCAGCTGAAAAGTATGTTGTCCAGCTCCACCGGCAGCTCAGCGTATAAAACCCTGGCGCAGATTGGCATCACCTCTGACCCAAGCACCGGCAAACTGACCGTCGACAGCACCAAACTGGAAAGCGCGCTGAAAACCAACTCCGCGGACATCAAAGACATGTTTGTCGGCGACGGCAAAAACACCGGCATCACCACCACCATGGGCAGCAACCTGACCAGCTGGCTCTCGACGACCGGGATTATTCAGGCTGCGACCGATGGCGTGAGTAAAACGCTGAACAACCTGACCACTCAGTACAACGCCGCCAGCGACCGCATCGATACCATGATGGCGCGTTACAAAGCCCAGTTTACCCAGCTGGACGTGATGATGAGCTCGCTGAACTCCACCAGCAGCTATCTGACGCAGCAGTTCGAAACGTCTTCCAGCAGCAAAAGCTAACTAAATACGCCCAGGAGCTAACATGTACGGCGCAAAAGGCACACAGGCCTACGCAAAAATCGGAGTCGAAAGCGCGGTAATGAGCGCGAGCCAGCAGCAGCTGGTGACTCTGTTGTTTGATGGTGCACTCAGCGCACTGGTGCGCGCGCGCCTGTTTATGCAAGACAACAACCTTGAGGGGAAAGGCCTTTCCCTCTCTAAAGCCATCAACATTATCGAAAACGGCCTCAAAGTTGGGCTGGATGAAGAGAGTGGCGATGAGCTTACGCAAAACCTGATTGCTCTTTACGCCTATATGGTAAGGCGTCTTCTGCAGGCCAATCTGCGTAACGAGGTGTCTGCCGTCGAAGAGGTAGAGGCCCTGCTGCGCGATATCGCTGATGCCTGGAAGGAAGTTGCCCTCTCGCCCACTCTGATTCAGGACGCCGTCTAATGAGCACTGCACCGCAACTCTATAGCCTGTACCAGCAGCTGCTTGACCGAAGCCTCGTCATGCTGCGATTCGCCACAGAAGGACAATGGGACGAACTGATCGCCTGTGAAATGGAGTATGTCAGTGCGGTGCAAAAACTGGCCGAAATCACGCAACAAACGGAGCCGTCGACCATCATTCAGGATCAGCTGCGCCCGGTACTGCGCGCTATCCTCGATAACGAAACCGAGGTCAAACGCCTGCTGCAAGCGCGAATGGAGGAGCTGGCAAAACTGGTGGGTCAGTCCACCATTCAAAAATCGGTCCTCACCACCTACGGCAAACAGGGCGGCCACGTTCTGGTGCCACAGGAAAGCCGCGACACTCCCACCAACTGATTCGCTGGCGCGCGCTGCGCGCCAGGCGTTTTCCCGCTTTGTATTCCATACTAGAGTCTCCTTGTCACACGGAGTCTGTGTATGCGCAATCCTACCCTGTTGCAGTGTTTTCACTGGTATTACCCCGCTGGCGGTGAATTGTGGCGAGAGGTCGAAGCGCTTGCGCCCAATCTCAATGAAATTGGCGTCAACATGATTTGGCTGCCCCCAGCGTATAAAGGCGCGTCGGGCGGCTATTCCGTCGGCTACGACAGCTATGATCTTTTCGACCTCGGCGAGTTCGATCAAAAAGGATCGGTCGCCACCAAATACGGCGATAAAGCTCAACTGCTGGCCGCCATCGATGCGCTGAAAAAGAACGATATCGCGGTGCTGCTCGACGTGGTGGTGAACCATAAAATGGGCGCCGATGAAAAAGAACGCATTCACGTTCAGCGTGTGAACGAACAGGACCGCACACAAATTGACGATGACGTGATCGAATGCGACGCGTGGACCAAATACTATTTCCCGGTCCGCGCGGGGAAATATTCGCAGTTCGTCTGGGACTACACCTGTTTCAACGGCATCGACCACATCGAAAATCCGGATGAAAACGGCGTCTTTAAAATCGTCAATGATTACAGCGGCGAAGGCTGGAACGATCAGGTCGATAATGAAATGGGCAACTTCGACTACCTGATGGGCGAGAATATCGATTTCCGCAATCATGCGGTCACCGAGGAACTCAAATACTGGGCGCGCTGGGTCATGGAACAAACCCAATGCGACGGTTTCCGCCTCGATGCGGTGAAACATATTCCGGCGTGGTTCTACAAAGAGTGGATTGAGCACGTGCAAGAAGTGGCGCCGAAGCCGCTGTTTATCATCGCGGAATACTGGTCCCACGAAGTCGATAAGCTGCAGAACTACATCGATCAGGTCGATGGTCAGACGCTGCTGTTTGATGCACCTTTGCAGATGAAATTCCACGAGGCCTCACGCCTGGGCCGCGATTATGACATGAGCCAGATTTTCACCGGTACGCTGGTGGAAGCCGATCCGTTCCACGCCATTACCCTGGTCACCAATCACGACACGCAACCGCTTCAGGCGCTGGAAGCCCCGGTCGAACCGTGGTTTAAACCGCTGGCCTACGCGCTGATTTTGCTGCGAGAAAACGGTGTGCCGTCGGTGTTCTATGCGGATCTGTTCGGGGCGGTTTACGAAGACACTGGCGGCGATGGCAACAGCTACAAAATCGACATGCCGGTCATTGAACAGTTACACGAACTCATTGACGCCCGCCAGCGCTTTGCCCACGGCGTGCAAACACTCTGGTTCGATCACCCGAACTGCATCGCGTTCAGCCGCAGCGGGACCGACGAAGCGCCCGGCTGCGTGGTGGTGCTGTCCAACGGTGACGATGGCGAAAAAACGCTGACGCTGGGCGACAACTACGGCAATAAGCGCTGGAAAGATTTTCTCAATAATCGCGAGGAAGTGGTCGAAACCGATGCGCAAGGCAACGGCGTCTTTACCTGCAACGGCGGCAGCGTCAGCGTGTGGGTGATGGAGGACGTGCTTTAAAGGCAAGAATAAAACTCACCCCGGCGGCGCGATGCCAGCCGGGGTGATTAACGCAAACCGGGTTACGGCAGCGGAGAAATCAGCGGATTCGTCTGCAGGTAATCCGCGCATTCCTGAGTTGGGCGATCGACGCGTTTTAAGGTCATGCGGTCGTAATCGATACGCTCGCCTTCTCTGTCGATGGCGTAAACTTCTTTCTTGTTAGTGACATTGTAAACGTCGTCATCACGCAGCATCAGCTTACCTGGCCGCGCAAGAACGCGTTGCCACTGGCGACAATCCAGCGTATCGCCCTCTTTGGTGATAACCAGCGTGGCTATCGCTTCCGGGCTGACCATCGCGCTCTGCGGGCCTTCCGACTGCCAGTAACCCGCCAGATCCGAAGGCGCTGGCGCTTTCACCACGTTATTATAATCATCCACCTGGACACACCCGCTTAATGCCAGCAGCGCGCCGAGAATCGCAATCTTTTTCATCACCTATCCTGAAAACCGTGAAAAAAATATTGTGTCATTAAAGCGATATCGCTTCCAGCCTTTACTGCGGCTGAAGCGTGAGTCTTACGGGTAACCAAACGGGGTGAGTGTGACTGCCATAGTTTTTCTCTACGCTAGTGGGCCATAAAGGGAAGTCGGGTTGCTAACGGCAGGACGGGTGAATTCTGTGGAAAAAAATCATCCGCCAGACACTCTGGCACACTAAAACAGACACATTCCTGATTGCTCTAATTTGTTCCAAATCAATATCGCCATTAATTCATTCATTAAATAAATTAATTCACGTCAATTCATAAACACGGCATATGATTGGCGCGCTTTAAATAAGCACATTTTAAAAAATAATATAAAGGTTAAATTTGATGATAGTTGATGTTAAAACTCTGGCGGCGCTGACGGTATTACTGTCCAGCGTAAGTAATGCTTCCTCTTTCGAAAATATGGAAGGGACTGATTATCCACGTGGGAACAATATCGAGAAGTATCACGAACAACTGAACCACATGGGCCGCTATGGCTCTGCGCCAACGGACGCGGCAGCTCAGGTGGCGAGCGATGCCAACAAGGCCTGGGGCAATAGTTATGTTGATGCGAAGAACGGGATTAATCAGCCCACAAACCAACCAGTTTCCGGTTTCGGTAGCGCCTATCTGGACGCCAAAAATAATCAGTCCGGCTATATTAAAAACGATCCTACGGGCAAGCCGGTTAATATTGTGTCAATGACCGGCATTAACCCTTCGCAACCGTCAATTAATGTTGCGGCCAATTCTCTTGCGCCATCCACGCGCGTGCTGACTCCTCACGGAGTGGTAACCGCAGGCTCGTTACCTGCAAATACCCAAGTCACCGTGGCATTTAAGAGTGCCTTTACCGCTGCGCCGAAGAACGGTCATGCCCATTCTGCTCACGAAAGTGGTGGAGAACATGGCACCGGGAATGGCGCCAATAACGCAGCGGGCACCCATAGCGCACACGGCTTAGGCGGTAACTCGCATATTGGCGGCGGCCTCTCAGGCGGCGGGTTCCATTATTAAACACTGAAAGGGGCGAACGCCCCTTTTTTTACCGCCCACGGCTGACCATCATAAGGCCCGTTTTCACGGCTACACCTGCATACTCATCATTTCCTGGTACGCGGCCACCAGCTTGTTACGCACCTGAATGCCCATCTGCAGGGAGACCGATGATTTTTGCAGGTCGGTCATCACATCATTCAGCGCAATGCCCGGTTCACCTAAGGCAAATTTCTCTGCCTGCGCTTTGGCGCTGTTTTGCGTATCGCTGATGCGATCGAGAGCGGCATTGAGCTGGCCCGCAAAGCTGATAGACGGCTGTTCTTCCACCTGCTGATTGCGCGCGACGCTGGCCGCGGCCTGCATCTGCGTCAATACCCCTTCGATACCTGTAATGGCCATGTTAATCCCCTGGTCGATGTCATGGAGAATGAGATTAGCAGTTTGTCAATGAGATAAAGGCGCTAATTAACGTTAAAAACCTCGACTATTTGACCCATAGAAAATTCCGGAACGGCAAATAATGGCATAGCACCCATTTTGCCTTTGCCGACCGGGAGTCAGCCTTGCTTTTGTACACGTTTAACGCCATCGACCTGGATTCACGAGGTGCGCAATGAGCGCGACAGCCACGACCACGACACCAACCAAGATGCCTGAGTGGGTCGCTCGCCTGCGCGCTAACCCGAAAATCCCCTTAATGGTTGCCAGCGCAGCCGCCGTCGCGATCGTTGTCGCGCTGGTGCTGTGGGCGAAAGCGCCTGACTACCGCACGCTGTTCAGCAACCTGACCGATCAGGACGGCGGCGCCATCGTCACCCAGCTTCAGCAAATGAACGTCCCGTATCGCTTTGCCGATAGCGGCGGTGCCATCGAAGTGCCTGCCGATAAAGTCCATGAGCTGCGTCTGCGCCTCGCCCAACAAGGCCTGCCGAAAGGCGGTGCGGTGGGGTTTGAGCTGCTGGATCAGGAAAAATTCGGCATCAGCCAGTTCAGCGAGCAGGTGAACTACCAGCGTGCGCTGGAAGGTGAACTCGCCCGTACCATCGAAACCCTCGGCCCGGTGAAAAGCGCCCGCGTGCATCTGGCCATGCCGAAGCCTTCGTTATTTGTGCGTGAGCAGAAACTCCCTTCCGCCTCCGTGACCCTGAACCTTGAACCCGGCCGTGCGCTTGATGAAGGTCAGATTGCGGCGGTGGTGCATCTGGTATCCAGCGCCGTAGCCGGCCTGCCGCCGGGCAACGTGACGCTGGTCGATCAGGGCGGTCATCTGTTGACCCAGTCCAATACCGGCGATCGCGACCTGAATGACGCCCAACTGAAATATGCCTCTGACGTAGAAGCCCGCGTGCAGCGCCGCATCGAATCGATTCTGTCGCCGATTGTTGGCAATGGAAACATCCACGCGCAGGTCACCGCGCAGATCAATTTCGACAATAAAGAGCAGACCGAAGAGCAATACAGCCCGAACGGCGACGCCAGCCAGGCGGTGATGCGTTCGCGTCAGGTGAATGAGAGCGAGCAAGTCGGCGGCCAGAATCCAGGCGGCGTGCCGGGGGCATTGTCCAACTCCCCTGCTCCCGCCCCGAATGCGCCAATCTCTACGCCACCGGCGAATCAGCAAGCAGGTGCGCAAGGCCAGCAGCGTAGTACCAGCACCAATAACCAGAGCGGGCCGCGCAACAGTTCGCGTAACGAAACCACTAACTACGAAGTCGATCGGACCATTCGTCACACCAAAATGAATGTCGGCGATATTCAGCGCCTGTCGGTAGCGGTAGTGGTGAACTACAAAAATCTGCCGGACGGTAAGCCGTTGCCGCTGACCGCCGATCAGATGAAACAGATTGAAGATTTGACCCGTGAAGCGATGGGCTACTCCACCACCCGGGGTGACACCCTGAACGTGGTCAACTCACCGTTTACCGCAGGCGACGAAAGCGGTGGCGAACTGCCGTTCTGGCAACAGCAGTCGTTCATCGACCAGATGCTGTCCGCCGGACGCTGGGTCCTGATTGCCCTGGTGGCGTGGATCCTGTGGCGCAAAGCCGTGCGTCCGCAGCTGGTGCGACGCGAGGAAATCGCTAAAGCCGCGCTGGAAGAAGCGAAAATGGAGCGCGAAACCGCCGATGCGGTGGAAGTTCGCCTCAGCAAAGATGAACAACAGCAGAGTCGCCGCGTCAACCAGCGCCTGAGCGCAGAAGTGATGAGCCAGCGTATTCGCGAAATGTCAGACAACGATCCGCGCGTCGTCGCGCTGGTCATTCGCCAGTGGATGAGCAACGACCATGAGTAACACGACCCTTTCAGGCACCGATAAAAGCGTCATCCTGCTGATGACCATTGGCGAAGATCGCGCGGCGGAGGTGTTCAAGCACCTCAATACCCGCGAGGTGCAAACCCTCAGTGCGGCGATGGCCAACGTGCGCCAGATTTCAAACAAGCAGCTGACCGACGTGCTGGCGGAGTTTGAGCAGGAAGCCGAGCAGTACGCGGCGTTGAACGTCAACGCCAACGAGTACCTGCGTTCAGTGCTGGTGAAAGCGCTGGGCGAAGAGCGGGCCGCCAGCCTGCTGGAAGACATTCTCGAAACCCGCGAAACCACCAGCGGCATCGAAACGCTCAACTTTATGGAGCCACAAAGCGCCGCCGACCTTATTCGCGACGAGCATCCGCAGATCATCGCCACCATCCTCGTGCACCTCAAACGCGGTCAGGCGGCGGATATTCTGGCGCTGTTCGACGAACGTCTGCGTCACGACGTGATGCTGCGTATCGCCACCTTTGGTGGCGTGCAGCCAGCGGCGTTGGCGGAACTGACCGAAGTGCTGAACAACCTGCTCGACGGCCAGAACCTCAAGCGCAGCAAAATGGGCGGCGTGAGAAC
>Ga0079104_1000767_pt1 | contig 27518 bp, 23 predicted proteins | sample MedtruBG_FD_76829 | JGI IMG/M metagenome (GOLD analysis project Ga0079104, IMG submission 76829) | Root nodule microbial communities of legume samples collected from California, USA - Medicago truncatula BG | ecosystem: Host-associated > Plants > Roots > Nodule | place: USA: California...
TCGCGGTGCGATGACCAACCACTGGGTTGATATCAAGAACGCGAATCTGATTATCGTCATGGGCGGTAATGCGGCGGAAGCGCATCCGGTGGGGTTCCGCTGGGCGATGGAAGCCAAAATTCACAATAAAGCCAAGCTGATCGTTATCGATCCGCGCTTTACCCGTACTGCATCGGTAGCGGATTTCTATACGCCAATCCGTTCCGGGACCGACATTGCTTTCCTGTCGGGCGTGTTGCTGTACCTGATGACCAACAACAAAATTAACCGCGAATACGTTGAGGCCTACACCAACGCCAGCCTGCTGGTGCGGGAAGACTTTGCCTTCGACGACGGCCTGTTCAGCGGCTATGACGCGGAAAACCGCAAATACGACAAAACCACCTGGAACTACCAGTTCGACGAGAACGGCTTCGCCAAGCGCGACGTCACGCTGCAAGATCCACGCTGCGTATGGAACCTGCTCAAGGAACACGTCAGCCGTTATACGCCAGAGGTGGTGACCAACATCTGCGGCACGCCGAAGGAAGACTTCCTCCAGGTGTGTGAATACATCGCCGAAACCTGCGTGGCGGATAAAACCGCATCGTTCCTGTACGCCCTGGGCTGGACTCAGCACTCGGTTGGCGCACAGAACATTCGTACCATGGCGATGATCCAGCTGCTGCTCGGCAACATGGGCATGGCGGGCGGCGGCGTTAACGCGCTGCGCGGCCACTCCAATATTCAGGGCCTGACCGATCTGGGTCTGCTGTCGCAGAGCCTGCCGGGCTACATGACGTTGCCGTCGGATAAGCAACCGGATCTCGAGACTTACCTGAAAGCCAACACGCCGAAGGCGCTGCTGCCGGGCCAGGTGAACTACTGGGGCAACTACCCGAAATTCTTCGTCAGCCTGATGAAGAGCTTCTACGGTGACAAGGCGCAGAAGGACAACAGCTGGGGCTTTGACTGGTTGCCGAAGTGGGACAAAGGCTACGACGTGCTGCAGTACTTCGAAATGATGTCGCAAGGCAAGGTCAACGGCTACTTCTGCCAGGGCTTCAACCCGGTGGCGTCGTTCCCGAACAAGAACAAGGTCGTGGCTTCCCTGTCCAAACTGAAGTTCCTGGTGACCATAGATCCGCTTAACACCGAGACCTCGAACTTCTGGCAGAATCACGGCGAGTTCAACGACGTCGATTCGTCGAAGATTCAGACCGAAGTGTTCCGCCTGCCGTCCACCTGCTTTGCCGAAGAAAACGGCTCGATCGTCAACTCCGGCCGCTGGCTGCAGTGGCACTGGAAGGGCGCCGATGCCCCTGGCGAAGCGCTGAACGACGGCGAAATCCTGGCGGGCATCTTCACCCGTCTGCGTGAGATGTACGCGCGTGACGGCGGTGCGGTGCCGGAACAGGTGTTGAACATGACCTGGGACTACCTGACGCCGGATAATCCTGCGGCCGAAGAAGTGGCGATGGAGAGCAACGGTAAGGCACTGGCGGACATTCTCGACGCCGACGGCAAAGTGTTGGCGAAAAAGGGTGAGCAGCTCAGCACCTTTGCTCACCTGCGCGACGACGGCACCACCGCCAGCGGTTGCTGGATCTTCGCCGGTAGCTGGACGCCGGCCGGCAACCAGATGGCGCGGCGGGATAACGCCGATCCGTCCGGCCTTGGCAATACGTTGGGTTGGGCCTGGGCATGGCCGCTTAACCGCCGCATCCTGTACAACCGTGCTTCGGCGGATCCGCAGGGCAAGCCTTGGGATCCAAAACGTCAGTTGCTGGAGTGGGACGGTGCCAAGTGGGGCGGGGTGGATATCCCGGACTACAGCGCCGCCGCACCTGGCAGTGACGTCGGGCCGTTCATCATGCAGCCGGAAGGCATGGGGCGCCTGTTCGCCACCGATAAAATGGCCGAAGGGCCGTTCCCGGAACACTACGAGCCGTTCGAAACGCCGCTCGGCACCAACCCGTTGCACCCGAACGTGGTGTCCAACCCGGCGGCGCGCGTGTTCAAGGACGACCTGGCAGCGATGGGCAAATCCGACAAGTTCCCTTACGTCGGCACCACCTATCGTTTGACCGAGCACTTCCACTACTGGACCAAGCACGCGTTGCTCAATGCGATCGCGCAGCCGGAGCAGTTCGTGGAAATCGGCGAAAAACTGGCGGAGAAAAAGGGCATCCAGCATGGCGATACCGTCAAGGTCAGCTCCAACCGTGGCTACATCAAGGCCAAGGCGGTGGTGACCAAGCGTATCCGTACCCTGCAGGTGCACGGCCAAGAGGTCGACACTATCGGCATCCCGATCCACTGGGGTTACGAAGGGGTGGCCAAGAAAGGCTTTATCGCCAACACGCTGACGCCGTTTGTCGGCGACGCCAACACGCAAACGCCAGAGTTCAAGGCGTTCCTGGTTAACGTGGAAAAGGTGTAACGGAGACGAATTATGGCAATGCAATCTCAGGACATCATTCGTAAATCCGCCACCAATGGTTTCACGCCGGCGCCGCGCGCCCGTGACCACCAGGAAGAAGTGGCCAAGCTGATCGATGTCACCACCTGTATCGGCTGCAAAGCCTGTCAGGTGGCCTGTTCCGAATGGAACGACATTCGCGACGAAGTCGGGCACAACGTCGGGGTGTACGATAACCCCGCCGATCTGACCGCCAAGTCGTGGACGGTGATGCGCTTCTCCGAAGTGGAGGAAAACGGCAAGCTGGAGTGGCTGATCCGCAAGGACGGCTGCATGCACTGCGCCGACCCGGGCTGCCTGAAGGCCTGCCCATCGGAAGGTGCGATCATCCAGTACGCCAACGGTATCGTCGACTTCCAGTCTGAGCACTGTATCGGCTGCGGTTACTGCATCGCCGGGTGCCCGTTCGACGTGCCGCGCATGAACAAGGACGACAACCGGGTGTACAAATGTACCCTGTGCGTCGACCGCGTTGATGTTGGCCAGGAACCGGCCTGCGTGAAAACCTGCCCGACCGGCGCCATTCACTTCGGTACCAAGGAAGCGATGAAGCAGGTCGCCGCCGATCGCGTCAGCGAGCTGAACACCCGTGGCTATCAGAACGCCGGTTTGTACGATCCGGCGGGCGTGGGCGGCACGCACGTTATGTACGTGTTGCACCATGCGGACAAACCGCAGCTGTATCACGGTCTGCCGGATAACCCGAGCATCAGCCCGGCGGTCACGTTCTGGAAAGGCGTGTGGAAACCCCTGGCGGCCATCGGCTTTGCCGCCACCTTTGCAGCGAGCGTGTTCCACTACGTCGGCGTCGGACCAAACCGCGTCGAAGAGGAAGATAACGACGAGCTGCATGATGAGGAGACGCGCAAATGAAAAAGGAAAAGCGTATTCAGCGCTACAGCGCGCCGGAGCGGATTAACCACTGGATTGTGGCGTTCTGCTTTGTGTTCGCCGCCATCAGCGGGCTGGGGTTCTTTTTCCCCTCCTTCAACTGGTTGATGAACATTTTCGGTACGCCGCAACTGGCGCGCATTCTGCACCCCTTTGTCGGCGTGATTATGTTTGCGGCTTTCTTGCTGATGTTCCTGCGTTATTGGAAGCATAATCTGATCAATCGCGAGGACATCGTCTGGGCCAAAAACATCCATAAAATCGCCATGAACGAGGAAGTGGGTGACACCGGGCGTTATAATTTCGGTCAGAAGTGCGTATTCTGGGCGGCAATCATTAGCCTGGTGTTGCTGTTGGCCAGCGGTGTGGTGATCTGGCGGCCTTACTTTGCGCCGTCGTTCCCGATACCGCTGATCCGCATTGCGCTGCTGGTGCATTCGCTGGCTGCGGTCGGTCTGATTATCGTGATTATGGTGCACATTTACGCCGCGCTGTGGGTAAAAGGTACCATTACCGCGATGGTGGAAGGCTGGGTGCCGGCGGCCTGGGCTAAAAAACATCACCCGCGCTGGTACCGAGAGGTCCGCGAGAAACAACAGGAAGACAAACCCTGATGAGCATCCGCATCGTTCCTAAAGAGCAGTTAGGGGCACAGCGCGAGAAGTCCACAACGGCGGAGACCATCCCGCCGTTACTTTTCGCTAATCTGAAAAGCCTGTACAGCCGCCGCGCTGAACGCCTGCGTAAGCTGGCGACCGACAACCCGCTGGGCGACTACCTGAATTTTGCTGCCCAACTGGCCGAAGCGCAGCACCATGCGTTGCACGACAACCCGCTGACGCTTGATCTTACCGAAGTCCTGCAACAGGGTGCCGACAGTGGCAAGCCGCCGCTGGATCTGAGCGTTTTCCCGCGTAGCCAACACTGGCACCGGTTGCTGACATCGCTGATTGCCGAGCTACGCCCGCAGGCGCCGGAGCACATTCTGGCGGTGCTGGATAACCTGGAAAAAGCCTCGGCGCACGAGCTGGAATTGTTGGCTGATGCGTTGCTTAACCAGGATTTCGCCAAGATCGGCAGCGAAAAAGCGCCGTTCATCTGGGCCGCGCTGTCGCTCTATTGGGCGCAGATGGCCAGCCTTATCCCCGGCAAGGCGCGCGCCGAATATGGCGAACACCGTCAATTCTGCCCGGTGTGCGGCAGCATCCCGGTTTCCAGCGTGGTGCATATCGGCACCGTCAGCGGCCTGCGCTATTTGCACTGCAACCTGTGCGAAAGCGAGTGGCACGTGGTGCGGATCAAATGCAGCAACTGTGAGCAGACCCGCGATCTCAACTATTGGTCGCTGGACACCGAGCTGGCATCGGTTAAAGCGGAGAGCTGCGGTGACTGCGGTACCTACCTGAAGATTTTGTATCAGGAGAAAGACCCGCAGGTCGAGGCCGTCGCTGATGATTTGGCCACGCTGGTGCTCGACGCCAAAATGGAAGACGAAGGCTTTGCCCGCAGCAGCATCAATCCATTCCTGTTCCCGGGGGAATGATGATCGGCTACCGGGCTGCGACATTTTAACCTTGGGCAGTGCTCGGCCTCCTCACGTACTGCGTGTACGCTCCGGGGCCTGCGCGCTGTCCGCACTCAAACTGTCCTTGCCCGCTACGCCTTTAAGGCCGTAAATACCATTAATTTCGGACGGGGATTCTGGCATTCGCCCGGGCGAGTTGCTACGTTTACGCAATGACGCGCGAAGCGAAAGGAAAAGGGACAGACGATGTTGAAGACCATTGCGAAATTCACTGCGGTTGCTGTTTTAGCGGCAGGGCTGGCAGCCTGTGACAACAAGGACGATACCAAGCCGGAGATACCGAAGCCGGATCCCAAACCGACCGTCACGCAGCCTGCACCGCCACCGCCGGCGGTCGAAACTCCGCCAGCGACGCCCCCGGGGCTGAAAGTCTCGATGCAAAAGGGCAAGATCACCTTTGAATTGCCGCCGGGCTTTAGCGATCAGACTGAGAACAGCGGCATCGTCAACGACAGCCAGTCCACCATTCAGCGCTTCCTCGACGGGAAATCACGCCAGAGCACCGTCTCTTCCGAAGTGATCCCGCCTGACGGCATGAAGCTCAACGGCAGCGATAAAATGCTCAAGGACCTGACGCAGAGCATGCTCACCGAACTGGCCGATCGCTATCAAAATATTCGGACCACCAAAGAAGAGAATTTCACCGTCGGCAAGCAGAAGTTCCATCGGCTGGATACCGAGCAGAGCGTCAGCGGGCAGAAGGTAGTGTCTACCATCATGTTGACGGTGTTCAACAAGCGGGTGGTGACGTTGCAGATGCTGTCGCCGGCCAAAACGCCGGAAGCGCACCAGGCGCTGGTCCAGAAGATTATCGACACGCTGGCGGTGCAATAACAACGTTGTGGTTTGCAAGCGAGGGGAAGACTGATGAAGCTTATTGGCAGTTACACCAGCCCTTTTGTCCGCAAGATTTCCGTGATGCTGCTGGAAAAGGGGATGGCGTTCGAATTCGTTAACGATCCGCCGTATGAACCGGGCAGCCGGGTGGTTGAGCTGAACCCCTTGGCCAAAGTGCCGGTGCTGGTGGCCGATGATGGCGCCGTATTTTACGACTCGCGGGTGATTGCCGAATACCTCGAAATGTTGTCCGTGGCCCCGGCGTTTTTGCCTGTCGAACGCGCCGCCGCGTTGCGCATATGCCAGGTGGAAGCCTTGGCCGATGGCGTGACGGAAGCTGCCGCCACGCTGTTTCGCGAGAGCAAACGGGCGTCGGAAAAACAGGATGAAAACTGGATCTTGCGCCAGCGAGGCAAGCTGACGCACGGACTGGATGCGCTGGAAAAACTGGCGCAGGAAAAAACGTTGCTCAATGCCGAAGCGCTGACGCTGGCGGATATTGCTACCGGTTGTGCGCTGGGCTACCTGAATTTCCGCCGCATCATGCCCAACTGGTGCGTCGAGCGACCGGCGCTGATCAAGCTGGCCGAGCGGCTGTTTGCCCGTGAAAGCTTTGCCCGCACCTTGCCCCCCTGATTTCCCTCACCCCGCTGCGGCGGGGTTTTACTTGATGCGAGACCTCCACACTGAAACCGAGCGACCATGAGCACTGAATCCCAGCTTCTTTACAGCCAGTTACCCGCCATCGATCGCCTGTTGCGCGATCCCGCTATCGAACCGCTGGTTACGCAGCACGGACAAACGCTGATTGGCGAGTTACTGCGTCAATTGCAACTGCAGGCGCGTGAAACCATTAAACACCACCAAAGGTTACCAGACTGGTGCGGTGACTGGGCACAGGCGCTCAGCGCGGAGCTGGAGCAATGGCAGCGTCCGGCATTGGCTCCGGTATTCAACCTCAGCGGCACCGTGCTGCACACCAACCTTGGCCGGGCCCTGCTGGCGCAGCCGGTGATAGAAGCGGTGACGAGTTCCATGGGCGCGGCGGTAACGCTGGAATACGATCTGGACGGTGCCGGTCGTGGTCACCGCGATCGCGCGGTAGCGGATTTATTATGCCAATTGACCGGCGCGGAAGACGCCTGCATCGTCAACAACAATGCGGCTGCGGTGCTGCTGATGCTGGCGGCGATTGCCCCCGGCAAGCAGGTGGTGGTATCGCGTGGCGAACTGGTGGAAATTGGCGGTGCGTTCCGCATCCCTGACGTGATGCGCCAGGCCGGTTGCCAACTGGTTGAGGTCGGCACGACCAACCGCACCCACCTGAAAGATTACCGCAGCGCGATTAACGAACAGACCGGGCTGCTGATGAAGGTGCATACCAGCAATTACAGCATCCAGGGTTTTACCGCCGCGGTGGAAGAAGCCGAACTGGCGCAGCTCGGCGCAGAGCATGGCCTGCCTACCGCCACCGATCTGGGCAGCGGCTCATTGATTGATATGGCGCAATACGGTCTGCCGGCGGAACCCATGCCGCAGCGGTTGCTCGCCGCCGGAGTAGATTTGGTGACGTTCTCCGGCGACAAGCTGCTCGGCGGCCCGCAGGCCGGCATCATCGTCGGCAAAAAGGCGCTGATCGCCAAGCTGCAGCAACACCCTCTGAAGCGTGCGCTACGCGTTGGCAAACTGACGCTGGCGGCGCTGGAAGCGACTTTACGACTCTATCAACAGCCCGAACTGTTGGCACAACAGCTGCCGACGCTACGGCTATTGACCCGCCCGCAGCAGGCGATGCAGGGTTCTGCCGAACGTCTGTTGCAGGTGCTGGCGCCACAGTTTGCCGGGCATTTCCAACTGCGTGCCGAACCCTGCTGGTCGCAGATTGGCAGCGGTTCGTTGCCGGTCGATCGGCTGCCCAGCTATGCGCTGACCTTTGCGCCGCTCGATGGCCGTGGCGCAACGTTGGAAGCGTTGGCAGAACGCTGGCGTCGGCTGCCGCAGCCGGTGATCGGCCGAATTAACGACGGCAGGCTGTGGCTCGATCTGCGCTGTCTGGAGCAGGAAGACGCGCTGATTGAGGCCCTGAGAGAATGATTATTGCTACCGCCGGCCATGTCGATCATGGCAAAACTACCCTGCTGCAAGCGATCTCCGGGATCAATGCGGATCGCCTGCCGGAAGAAAAACGCCGTGGCATGACCATAGATCTGGGTTATGCCTACTGGCCGCAGCCCGATGGCCGGGTGTTGGGCTTTATCGACGTGCCGGGACACGAGAAATTCCTCGCCAATATGCTGGCGGGCGTTGGTGGCATCGACCATGCCTTGCTGGTGGTGGCCTGCGACGATGGCGTGATGGCGCAAACGCGCGAGCACCTGGCGATACTGCGATTGAGCGGGCGTCCGGCGCTGACGGTGGCCTTGACCAAAGCCGATCGGGTGGATGAAACGCGTGTCGAAGAGGTTCGACAGCAGCTTGACGAGGAGCTGACGCGCCAGGGTTGGCAACAGGCACCGGTGTTTGTCACCGCCGCGCCGCAGTCGCAGGGAATCGACGCACTGCGCGCGCATTTGCTGGCGCTGCGGCCTGACGAACATGCGGTAACGCGCCGCTTCCGCCTGGCGGTGGATCGCGCGTTCAGCGTGAAAGGCGCTGGTTTGGTAGTGACCGGTACCGCACTGGGTGGCCAGGTGGCGGTAGGCGACACGCTGTGGCTGACCGGCGCCGACGCGCCGGTGCGGGTTCGCGGTTTGCACGCGCAAAACCAACCGGTTGAGCAAGCGCAGGCTGGACAGCGTATTGCGTTGAATATTAGCGGTGACGTCAGCAAAGATCAGGTCGCACGCGGCGATTGGTTGCTGGCGCAAAAGCCCCCGATCGCCGCCGAGCGAATTCTGGTGGCGTTGGATAAGGATTTGCCGATAAAGCACTGGCAGCCGCTGCATTTACATCATGCCGCCAGCCATATTACCGGGCGAGTTTCGTTGCTCAGTGATGGGCTGGCGGAACTGATCCTTGACCGTCCGCTATGGCTGGCCGAAAACGATCGGCTGGTGCTGCGCGATATTGGCGCACGCCAAACCCTGGGCGGCGCAAGGGTGCTGAGCTTGACGACGCCCAAACGGGGTAAGCGCCAACCCGAGTATTTGGCCTGGCTGGCGGCGCTGGCACAGGCCGACGATGACTGTCAGGTGCTGGCGCTGCATTTGCCCAAGGGCGCGCTGGATCTGGCGGCCTTTGCCTGGGCACGACAACTGACCGAGAAACCGTTGGCGAAGTTGTTGGCGAGTCATGAATTGCTGATTGCCGGTGATAGGGCGTTGGCGCAGGAGAATGCACAGCTGGATCAACAGCGTCTGCTACAGGTGTTGGCCGAGTATCATCAGCAGCATGCCGATCAGCTCGGCCTGGGGCGTGCGCGCCTGCGGCGCATGGCTGTGCCGCAACTGTCTGAGGCGCTGGCATTTATGATGATCGATCGGCTGCTGGCTGCCGGTTTGCTTAGCAATACGCGCGGGTGGCTGCACCTGCCGGAGCACGGTTTGGCGTTCAGCGCTGAAGAGCAAATCCTGTGGGCCCGTATTGAACCGCTGTTCGGCGACGAAGCCTGGTGGGTGCGCGATCTGGCTGCCGAATTGGGCGAGGACGAGGCATGGGTGCGGACCACGCTGCGTAAAGCCGCTCAGTTGGGCCATGTCACGGCAGTGGTGGTGGATCGTTACTATCTAAGCCAACGGATAGAACAATTCGCCGCGTTGATCCGTGAACTGGATGAAACGCAGGGCAGCGCCAACGCCGCCGATTTTCGTGACCGGCTCGGCGTGGGGCGTAAACTGGCCATTCAGGTGCTGGAGTTTTTCGACCGCAGCGGATTTACCCGCCGCAAGGGCAACCAACACCTGTTGCGCGACAGCGGACTCTATACCCGTCATACCTGAAGCTGCCTCTGCGTTGGCTGCCAGCACTCACCCCAGTCACTTACTTGAGTAAGCTCCTGGGGACTCATGCTCTTGCCGCGTTACTCGGCAAAGCCTCGCCCCGTTGGGGCCAGCGCAAGCGCTGTTCAACAAAGCCGTGGCTTTGTTGTGATGCAACTCCAATTATTTTGGGTATAGCCGTGTATTTTGATTAAGTCGCGAGGTCATCAGGATGAATACTGAAGGTTTATCACCACTGCCCATAAGAAAAGATGATGAAAAGTATGCCGGGTTTGTGCGAGAGAAAGAACAGAGGTGCTTGACGCTAGAGGCACTTAGTGACGTTGAACAGATGAATTTTATCAGCCATGAGGCGGTACTGGCATGGGCTATAAGTTTGAGAACTGATTCATCTGACTGATAGGGTTAAATCCAGTGTAAATCTTGAAACACGGAAAGAGATATCGTCTCTTCCCGTGTCGTTAGCTCGGCGCTTGTTATAACGCAGCGTTAGGCGTCGGCGTTGCATCGCCGCTGCGGCGTTTGCTGAGGAACAGCGCCACCAGTGTCAGCCAGCACAGGCCACTGAGCAGGTTGAACAGATTGAACAGCCCGCTGCCGCCCCACACGTAAGCCACTTTAGCCAGCTCGATACCGACGGTGAACACCATCATGCTCAACATGCCCATGGTGGCGGAGACCGTGCCTTTGCTGACGTTGCTTGAGAACAGCGTCAAACGATACAGCCCGGCGTTGGCCAGCCCGATGCCGAAAGCGTACAGGCTGAGACCCGCTGTCATCCACAGATAGGCATGGCTGGAGAATATCGTCGCCAGCGCCGCGATCAGCAAACCCACCATCATCGGCCCGGCACCCAATTTGATCAGGCGCGGGACGCTGTTCTTGCCGGTGAGACGTGCCAGCGTCAGGTTGCCGAGGATCAGCGCACCGAACACCGGAATTTGCAGCAGACCGTAATCCAGCGTCGACAGCGACTCGCCGCTGATCAGGATCACCGGCGATTGGGCAATCCAGGCCAGCAGCGGCAGGCTGGCGAAACCGATGGCCAGCGCGCCGCAAATAAAGCGGCGGTTGGACAATACCTGACGATAGTCGCGCCACAGGTTGGCGGCCGAGAATTTCTCACCCTGCAGCGAAGCCGTCTCCGGCATGGCTTTCCACAGGCCGTAAAAGGCAAACGCAGCCAGTGCGGCGAACAGTACGAACATGCTCTGCCACGGCGCGACGTGGATCAGCGCGGCACCGGCCAACGGCCCCAGCAGCGGGGCAATCAGCGCCACGTTGGCCATCAGAGCGGTGATTTTGATGCACACCGACTCTTCAAACGACTCCTGGATGGTGGCGTAACCCACTGCGCCGATAAAGCACAGGCCAATCCCCTGCAGGAAACGCATAAAGATAAACTGTTCAATGCTGGTCACCAGCAAAATAGCCAGACAGGCGACGATAAAAAACGCCACGCCGGCCAGCATGACCGGGCGACGCCCGCGCCGATCCGACAACGGCCCCAGCAGCCATTGCAGGAAAATACCGCCGGCCAGATAGGCGGTCATTGAGGTTGGCACCCACTCTTCACCGGCGTTGAAATCGGCCACTACCGCCAACATGCCAGGTTGGATCATATCGTTGCCGATATAGGTGGCAAATTCGAACAGCACCAGACAAAGCGGGAATAAAAGCGCCTGTCGACCCAAGCGAGCCGCAGGTGGTAAAGTAGTTTTCATATTTATCGTACTGAAAGTAAAGAAGAAATAAGGAACTGCCAGGGCGGGAAGCGCAATCTGAGCGAGTTGTGGCGGCTATTTTGCCGCCAATTGTTCACCTTAGCAACGATAAGGTGTTGTTTCAGCACATTCTGATATTCGCCGTCAGGGTTGCCACCCACACTTTCGCTCTATAACCTTATTTTAACAAATCAAGATGACAATATTGCGGGCGATCTTTTGAGCAATAAAATTGGCTGGATAGATAACTTGCGCGCAGTGGCGTGCATGATGGTGGTGATGATCCACGCCACCACCTATTACGTCACCAGCGGGGTGGCGGTGGGCGAACATAACTGGGACATCGCTAACGTACTGAACTCACTGTCGCGCGTTTCGGTACCCCTGTTTTTCATGATTTCCGGCTACCTGTTTTTCGGCGAGAAAAGCGCCGGCAAAAAGCATTTCATCCGCATTGGCTGCTGTATTGCGTTTTACAGCGCGGTCGCGCTGATTTATATCGCGGCGTTTACCAAAATCGGTTTCTGGCCGTCGCTGCGTGGCATATTGTTAAAGCCGGTGTTCTACCATCTGTGGTTCTTCTATGCGATCGCGGTGATTTATCTGCTGTCGCCGCTGATCAACGTCAAGCCGGTATCACGCCGCTACCTGGCCGGCGTGCTGGTGATCCTGGCGGTGGTCGCCAATCCCAATACCAGCTCGCTGACCCTGGGTAACGCTCACCTGCTGCCGGTCAATCTGTATATCTATGGGGACACCTTTTACTACCTGCTGTACGCGTTGGCCGGCCGGGCGATTGGCATGATGGACACCCAGGGGCGAGGTATCAGTTGGCTGGCGATATTGGGGTTTGTGGCTAGCGTGGCGTTGATCGTTCAGGGCACCAAAAGCCAGATGTTCATCAACGGTAACTTTGCCGATACTTATTACATCTACTGTGGGCCGCTGGTGTTTATCGCGGCGGTATCCCTGGTGGTATGGTTTAAAAATTGTCTGCCCGAGCCTATTGGCTGGTTGGGCATTTTTTCCCGACATTCGCTGGCAATCTACGGTTTTCACGCCATTATCATCAATTTTATGCGCAGCCGTCACCTGACGCTGACCGCCCATCCGTTACTGGATATCTTCTGGGTATTCGGCGTGGCGTTGGCGCTCAGCCTGCTGTTGTCGATGGGATTGCAGAAAATAGACTCTCGGCGGCTGGTGTCATAACGCGGTCGAGCCGCGCTGCTGGGCACGCCGCAGTTGACGACCGGATGAAAACCCCGCCGCCAGCGCCGCCTTTTCCAGCCCATAGCCCTGTTGCAGCCGCTGCTGCGCCACCGCCAGCCGCAGCTGTTCATGGTATTCACGCACGCTGATGCCGACGTGGCTACGGAACAGCCTGGCTAGATGGCGGCTGCTGACATGGGCCTTTTCCGCCACCTGCGGCACCGACCATTCGGCCTCGGGTTCGGCGGCCATCACGTCTTGCGCACGGTGCACCGCCGGGTGCAGATGGTTGCGGTAACGCAGCCAGGGGGAGAGCTGCGGATCATCGCCGGAACGGCGAAAATACACCACCATTTCGCGGGCAATCTCCATTGCCCGTATTGCACCGCATTGACGGTTAATCAAATGCAGCGCCAGATCGATACCGGCGGTAATGCCGGCGCTGGTGTACAGGTTGCGGTCTTCAACAAAGATACGGTTCTCTTTCACCTGCGCGGCCGGGGCCTGCTGACGCATGCGTTCGATCACATCATGGTGGGTGGTGCACTGATAGCCGTCGAGTAGCCCGGCCTGCGCCGCCAGCAGGGCGCCGGAGCAGATACAGACCAGCGTGATGCGCTGCTGCCGCAAATCGGGTTGCAGCGCCGCCAGCCAGTGGCGGGCCTGTTCGGCCGCCTGATGGTCAAAATCGCTACGTGAATCGCGTGCGCCGGGCACCACCACAATAGCGCCGTCTTCCAGTCGGGCGGGCAGCGGCTGCAGTTGGCTCAACGTCATGCCAATCGAGCAGGTGATCTGCGGCAGTGGGCTGATGTAGCGCAGGCTGAATGCCCCGGCCAAACGCAGGGTTTCGGCCGGGCCGCTGACGTCCAGCGACAGCGCGTTGGGCAACATCAAAAAATAGACGGCCTGCGGCATGATTACTCCTGTGAGAGTTGCGCCAGCACTTCATCCACGCTGGCGAGCTGGGCGAAGCGGTCGACCAGCACCGTCTCAGTATGCCGCTTGAGTTGTTCGGTGGTAAAGACTTCTCCACTGGGATGCTGCATCGGGAAAGTCATCGTGGCCTCGGTGACGAAAGTCACCCGATAACCGAGATCGGACGCCACCCGGGTGGTGGTTTCGCAGCACTGTTCGGTGCGGATGCCGGAGATAATCAAGTGATCGATATCCCGTTGGCGCAGCCAGGCGTCCAGACCGGATTCGGTCAGTGCATTGTGCACCTGTTTATGAACGGTGACGTCTGCCTGATGGTTGAGGAACGGCAGCGGTTTTACCCAGCCGGATGCCAGCGAAAACGGCCCCTCCGGTGATACGTGGAAAACATCAACCAGGGCTATGCCCTGCCGGCGACAGCCTTCGATCAGCCGTGTCAGTGCCTGCTGGAAAGCGGGCAGATCTTCTTCCTGCCAGAATGGGCGATGCTGGAATGATTGTTGAACATCGATGATCAATAACGCGCTCTGTGACATTTTCGGCCCTCCGCCAATGGGTATGACGCCATACTGCGCCGTTACCTTGTCTGGCAGAAGGCCAAAAACGGCCATCATGGTGGCATCAACGGACCAGCATCAGGCTTTGCCGACCTGGCCAGCGACCAGCCGCCCCTGATGGAAAGTGGCCGTGCGCGCCGGCAGGCGTGCCACCGCCTCGGCGGAGCAACTGGCGTTGACCAGTACAAACTCTGCGTTGTCCCCGGCCTGCGGCCAGACGCGTTGGCCTTTGTCGTTCAGCGGCAGCACGCCACCGGTCGAGATTGCCATAGCACGGGAGAGGTGGAATTCGTCGGAGCCGCGGTAAAGTTGGGCGTAAAGGTTGGCTTTTTCCAGAATGTCTCCGCTGCCGAACGGTGACCAATGGTCGATCACGCTGTCGGTTCCGGTCATCACAAATACCCCTTTTTCACTGAGCTGCGGCAGCGGCATCATCAGCCCGCCAATCGGCACCGTAGAGGCGATGGTGATTTGCTGCGCCGCCAGCCGGCTAGCGGTTTCCTCCAGTTCACTCGGGTTCAGCACGGTCAGGGCAAACGCATGGCTGATGGTGACTTTACCGCGCAGCGCCGGGTTCTTTTCTACGGTGGCGATCATGTAGTTGATTGCCGCTACGCCGGCGGGGCTGGTTTCATGCAGGTGGATATCGACGCCTTTGCCGGTGTCGAGTGCAATCTGGAACATCGCATCCAGCGACTTCTCCATGGCGCCGTCAACGTTGGTCGGATCCAGTCCGCCGACGTATTGCACCCCCATCTGCATGGCCTCGCGCATCAAGCCGTCGACTTTGGAATGCAGCAGGCCATGCTGCGGGAAGGCGACGATTTCACAGCTGAAGTCCGCCCGGTGGTTTTCCAGCGCACGTTGCAGGTGTTCCAGGCTTTTCAGCCCGCTGACCGGATCGATATTGCAGTGGCTGCGTGCCACGGTGCTGCCTTTCGATTGCAGCAAGGCGATCAGGTTTTCCGCACGCTGCTGCGAGGTGGGCAACAGCTTGGGGATCAAGGTCTGTTCGATCGCGATCATGTCCATGATGGTTTTGCCCTGACGTGGGCGTGGCGCCTGCCATGGGCCGCTGTAGAAGGTTTTATCCAGATGGATATGCATGTCGCGAAATGCCGGCAACAGCAGTTGGCCCTGCGCCTGATAGCGTGCTACGTCGGCGGGAGGCGTTGCCTCTTTCGGGTGAATTGCGGTAATTTTTCCGTCTTTGATTTCAAGCTGGTACAGCGCGGTGCGGGTGCCGATCACCGTCTCGCCATCGTACTCAAAACCGTCTTCCAGTCGAACGTCGCTCAGCCAGTAGTGGCTGTCGGTCAGGGTCATAGGTGTGCTCTCTGGTATACATGCGTTGCTCGCTGGCGCGGCGGCTTGCGCCACGCCCCCCGTCAGGCCAATGACTGCGCAGGCGGTGGTGATTTTGCCGGTTTGGCTGAGGAAAGCTCTGCGGCTTTGTTGTTGGTTTTTTTCCACGTTCAATTCCTTAATCCAGAGGTGAGGTGCGTCAAAAGACAGCCACCAATTTAGGAGAGGAGCGCGTGGGTTGGCAGCGACATTTGCCACTGGCGACTATTCGATTTGGCAATAATAAGGGGGCGCTGTTTGGCCCCCTTTCGGTTTTACATCAACGGTAACAGACGGGAATAGAGCTCGCGGAAGGTGCTGCGCAGCGCGGTGTACTGCTGGTGGCGCTCGGCATCCGGGGTATGTACCTGTTCCAGCGGCAATTCAGGCAACAATTCAGCCAGTGGGCGCTGCGGGTTCAGGGCAATCTGAGCCAAGCGAGCCGCCCCCAGCGCCGGGCCAACATCGCCGCCGGTGCGGTATTCCAGCCGCTGACCGCTGATATCCGCCAGCATTTGTCGCCAGAAGGGGCTGCGCGCGCCGCCGCCAATCAGGGTGATACTGGACGGCTGCAGACCGCTGGCGTGCAGTACGTCCATGCCATCAGCCAGGGCGAAACCAACCCCTTCCAGCACGGCGCGCGCCAGGTCGGTTGGCCCATGCTGGTGAGTCAGGCCCCAGAATGCGCCTTTGGCGTTAGGATTGTTGTGCGGCGTACGCTCGCCGGACAGATAGGGCAGGAACCACAGCGGCGCTGCCGCCGGCGGCGCCTGTTCGACATTGCGCAGTAGGGTAGCGACGTCCTCGACGTTGGTCAGTTTGCACACCCAGTCCAGGCAGGATGCGGCGCTGAGCGTGACCGACATCAGGTGCCAGGTGTCGGGCAACGCATGGCAGAAACTGTGTACCGCGCTGGCCGGGTTACTGAGAAAACCGTCGCTGACGGCAAAATAAACGCCGGAGGTGCCGAGTGACAACATCGCCTGCCCCGGCTGATACAGGCCTACGCCGATCGCCCCGGCGGCATTATCACCGCCGCCGGCCACCACCGGCACTGGCGACATGCCCCAACGTTTGGCCAGTTCAATATGGGTCTGGCCGGTGATCTGATTGCCTTCGAACAGCTGTGGCATCTGGCGGCGAGTCAGGCTGCAAGCCGCCAGCATCTCCTCGCTCCAGTTGCGTTGAGCCACGTTCAGCCAGCCGGTTCCTGCGGCGTCCGACATGTCGCTGGCGAATTCGCCGGTGAGGCACCAGCGCAGGTAATCCTTGGGCAGCAGGACTTTATCTATACGTTTGAACAGCTCGGGCTCATGCTGCCGTACCCACAGCAGTTTGGGGGCGGTAAAGCCCGGCATCATCAGGTTGCCAGTGATTTGCCGCGACTGCGGCACCGCCTGTTCCAGCGCCAGACACTGTGCGGCGCTTCTGCCGTCGTTCCACAAAATCGCCGGGCGCAGCACCTGCTGACGTGCATCCAACAGCGTGGCACCGTGCATCTGGCCGCTGAGCCCAATGGCTTTTACCTGCTGCAGGTTGTGTTGTTTGCCCAGCGCCAGCATCGCGCGGTCGGTGGCGTGCCACCAGTCCTGCGGGGCCTGCTCTGACCATAGGGGATGAGGACGGGAAATGGGCAGCGATTCACCGTGGCTGGCGAGCAATTGGCCCTGCTCGCTGAGCAAAATAACTTTTACGCCGGAAGTGCCGAGATCGATGCCGATATACATGGTTGAGGATCCTTAAAGGCGCGGCGTGTGCCGCGCGATCGGTTAGCCGAACAGATAGCGGTTCATCAGGTTTTCGAGCTGTTCCTGACGGCCGCTGACGTGCTGCGGCGCCAGTGCATGGCCTTCAGCGTACTGCGCCAAGGCTTCGAGCGACAGTTTGCCCTGCAAAATTTGCTGGCCCAATTCACCATTCCAGCCGGCATAGCGTTTCGCTACCTGCTGATGCAACTGGCCATCAGTCACCATTTTTGCCGCGACCTTCAGTGCCAGTGCCATAGTATCCATGGCGCCAATATGACCATAGAACAGATCGTACTTGTCGGTGCTTTGACGGCGGACTTTGGCATCGAAGTTCAACCCACCGGTGGTGAATCCCCCGGCGTTGAGAATTTCGAACATCACCAGCGCGTTCTCTTCTACGCTGATCGGGAATTGGTCGGTATCCCAGCCCAGCTGTGGGTCACCCCGGTTGGCATCGACAGAGCCGAAAATGCCCAGCGCAATGGCGGTGGCGATTTCATGGTGGAACGAATGGCCTGCCAGCGTGGCGTGGTTGGCTTCGATATTCACCTTGATCTCTTTTTCCAGGCCGAACTGCTTAAGGAAACCATAGACGGTGGCGACGTCGTAGTCGTACTGATGTTTGGTCGGTTCCTGCGGTTTGGGCTCAATCAGCAGGGTGCCCTGGAAACCGGTTTTGTGTTTATGCTCCACCACCATCTGCATAAAGCGGCCAATTTGCTCACGTTCCTGGCGCAAATCGGTATTAAGCAAGGTCTCATAGCCTTCACGCCCGCCCCACAGCACGTAGTTTTCGCCGCCCAGACGCTGGGTGGCGTTCATGGCGGTGAATACCTGGGTGGCTGCCCAACTGAAGATTTCCGGATCCGGGTTGGTGGCGGCACCGGCGCCATAACGCGGATGGGTAAAACAGTTGGCGGTGCCCCACAGCAGTTTCACGCCGCTGCTGTGCTGCTTTTCTTCCAGTACGTCGGTCATCACCGCAAAGTTGTGCAGATACTCTTTCAGCGAGGCACCTTCCGGTGAGACGTCTACGTCATGGAAGCAGTAGTAAGGTACGTTCAGCTTGTGGAAGAACTCGAACGCCACGTCGGCTTTGCGTTTGGCCAGCGCCAGCGCGTCGCCCGGCTGCTGCCAGGGACGATCGAAGGCACCGACGCCGAACATGTCCGCGCCGTTCCAGCAGAAGGTATGCCAGTAACAGGCGGCGAAACGCAGATGTTCCGCCATGCGCTTGCCAAGCACCAGTTCATCCGGATTGTAGTGATGAAAGGCCAGGGGGTTATTGCTGGCTGGGCCTTCGTAGCGCACTTGCTCAAGCTGATCAAAATAAGGTTGCATTATCGACTCCTGGGTAGCAATGCCCGAGTTACGGGATGGCTTTATCTTCGGAGTTTGCGGCAGACGGCTCAATTACGTTATTTCACACTTAAATTCACAGAATTATTAAATGTGCGGCAGATCCCATAATAAGGGTTTAACCGTGCTTTATTTAAGGCTTCTTTCATTTTTATTTGTCGATGTACTGTTTTACAGCGTGAAAGCATGACCGCCATCATAAAAATAACATTAAACCAAAAATCGTAATTGGCTGGTAAAAATCAGTAATTGCCGAAGTATAAATAAGCGACAACAATCTGCTCGAAGCTGTGTAATCGGCCTATTTCAATTACCTTCCTTATGCTTTAAATAACAAAGGTATATAAGATGAAATTTAAACCTGTGTTCCTTTCTGTCTGCGCGCTGCTGGCGCTGGCCAGCCAACCGGCGTTCAGCAAAGAAGTCAAAATCGGCATGGCGATCGATGACCTGCGCTTGGAGCGCTGGCAAAAAGACCGCGATATCTTCGTCAGCAAAGCCAAGTCGCTGGGGGCAGACGTGTTTGTCCAATCCGCTAACGGCAATGAAGAAACCCAAATGGCGCAGATCGAAAATATGATCAACCGCGGCGTCGACGTGCTGGTGATTATTCCTTATAACGGCCAGGTGCTGAGCAACGTCATCAGCGAAGCCAAACGGGAAGGCATTAAGGTCCTGGCTTACGACCGCATGATCAATAACGCGGACATCGATTTCTACATCTCCTTTGATAATGAAAAGGTCGGCGAATTGCAGGCGCAAAGCCTGGTGCAGCGGGTACCGCAGGGCAATTATTTCCTGATGGGCGGCTCGCCGGTGGATAACAACGCCAAGCTGTTCCGCCAGGGCCAGATGAAGGTGCTGCAACCGCTGATCGACGGTGGGAAAATCAAGGTTGTGGGCGATCAGTGGGTTGATGGATGGCTGCCGGAAAACGCATTGAAAATCATGGAAAATGCGCTGACCGCCAACAATAACAAGATTGACGCGGTGGTGGCTTCTAACGATGCCACCGCCGGTGGCGCAATTCAGGCGCTTGCCGCACAGGGCCTGGCGGGCAAAGTGGCCATTTCCGGCCAGGACGCCGATCTGGCGGCGGTGAAGCGTATCGTCGCCGGCACCCAGACCATGACGGTCTATAAGCCAATCAGCAAACTGGCCGATGAGGCTGCGGGCATTGCCGTGCAGCTAGGCAAGGGCGAACAGCCGAAAACCAACGCCAGCTTAAATAACGGCAGCAAAGAAGTGCTCTCCTGGTTATTAACGCCGATCCCGGTGGATAAAGCGAATATTGACAGCACCATTATTGCTGACGGTTTCCACAAAAAAGCCGACATTCAATAATTCCGAAAGCCGGTAATGTGGAGGGAATAATGCCCAACCTATTAGAAATGAAAAATATCACCATGCAGTTCGGTGCAGTTAAGGCGGTGGATAATGTCAGCCTGAAACTGGAAGCTGGCCAGGTATTATCGCTGTGTGGTGAGAACGGTTCGGGAAAATCCACCCTGATGAAAGTGCTGTGCGGAATATATCCACACGGCAGTTATCAGGGAGATATTTATTTCTCTGACGATTTATTGACGGCGAAAAATATTCGCGACACCGAGCAGAAAGGTATTGCCATCATTCACCAGGAGCTGGCGCTGGTAAAGCAGATGACGGTGCTGGAAAACATGTTTCTCGGCAATGAATGGCGCCGCTACGGGGTGATGGATTATGACGCCATGTACCTGCGCTGCCGTCGCATGCTGGCGCAGGTCAAACTGGAGGTGGATCCCAATACGCCGATTGGCGAACTCGGGTTGGGGCAGCAGCAGCTGGTGGAGATCGCCAAGGCGCTGAACAAACAGGTTCGGCTGCTGGTATTGGATGAACCTACGGCTTCGCTGACGGAAAGTGAAACCGCCACGCTGCTGGCGATCATCGGGGATCTGCGCGATCACGGTATTGCCTGTATCTACATTTCGCACAAGTTGAACGAGGTGAAGGCGATCTCGGATCTGATCTGCGTGATCCGCGATGGCAAGCACATCGGCACCGGTCCGGCGGCGGAAATGAGTGAGGACGACATTATCGCCATGATGGTGGGGCGAGAGCTGACCGAGCTGTATCCGCAACAACAGCATGAGATCGGCGAGGTGATCCTGCAGGTGGATAACCTGACCGCCTGGCATCCGGTTAACCGTCAGGTTCGCCGGGTGGACGATGTCTCTTTCAGCCTGCGGCGCGGCGAAATACTCGGCGTTGCCGGGCTGGTCGGCTCAGGGCGTACCGAAACCATGCAGTGCCTGTTCGGCGTCTATCCTGGTCGTTGGCAGGGCAGTATTACTCTCAATGGTCAGCCGGCCACCATCAACAACTGCCGTCAGGCGATGCGCTACGGCATTGCCATGGTGCCGGAAGACCGCAAGCGTGATGGCATCGTCCCCGTGATGGGCGTCGGGGCCAATATGACGCTGGCGGCGCTGAGTGATTTCAGCGGCATGCTGACGGTGATCGACGACGCCCATGAACAGGCAACCATCCGTCAGTCGCTGGCGCAGCTGAGGGTGAAAACCTCGTCGCCAGAACTGGCTATCGCCCGCTTGAGCGGGGGCAATCAACAGAAGGCGATTCTGGCCAAGTGCCTGCTGTTGAAGCCGAAAATCCTGATTCTGGATGAGCCGACGCGCGGCATCGACATCGGTGCAAAACAAGAAATCTATAAATTAATCAATCAACTGGTACAGCAGGGGATTGCGGTGATCGTGGTTTCTTCCGAGTTGCCGGAAGTGCTGGGATTAAGCGATCGGGTGTTGGTGATGCACCAGGGGCGCATCAAGGCTTCGTTGATCAACCGCGGTTTGACCCAGGAACAGGTGATGGAAGCCGCTTTGAGGAGTGAAACAGATGTCGAAAAACACGCAGTCTGAAGCGTTGGTAGCGGCAAGGGTGGAGAAAAAAACGACGGTGAAGCTGAAATCCATCAATTTGCAGGTGTTTGTAATGTTGGCGGCGATAGTCGTCATTATGCTGTTCTTTACCTTTACCACCGAAGGGGCCTATCTCAGCGCGCGTAATATCTCCAACCTGCTGCGTCAAACGGCGATCACCGGCATTTTGGCGGTCGGAATGGTGTTCGTGATCGTTTCGGCGGAAATCGATCTGTCAGTCGGTTCGATGATGGGGCTGCTGGGCGGCGCGGCGGCGATTTTTGACGTCTGGTTCGGTTGGCCGCTGCCGCTGACCATCGTGGTGACGCTGGTGGCCGGTCTGCTGTTGGGGGCCTGGAACGGCTGGTGGGTTGCCTATCGCAAAGTCCCTTCGTTTATCGTCACTCTGGCGGGGATGTTGGCCTTTCGCGGCATCCTGATCGGTATCACCAATGGCACCACGGTGGCACCGACCAGCGGCGCCATGTCGCAAATCGGTCAGAGCTATTTACCGGGTGGGCTGGGTTTCGGTATCGGCGCGGTGGGGCTGATGCTGTTTGTGGCCTGGCAATGGCGGCGGCGCAGCCGACGCGTACAGCTGGGGTTGCCGGTAGCCACGCCGACCGGTGACGTAACCCGCCAGAGCATTTTGGCGCTGCTGGTACTCGGCGCAATCTATTTACTCAACGACTATCGCGGGGTGCCTACGCCGGTGCTGATCCTGACCGCGCTGATGCTGGCGGGGATATTTATGGCCACCCGCACCGCCTTTGGCCGTCGGATTTACGCTATCGGCGGCAATATTGACGCTGCGCGCCTGTCGGGCGTCAACGTCGAGCGCACCAAACTGGCGGTGTTTGCCATCAACGGTCTGATGGTGGCGATTGCCGGTCTGATCCTCAGTTCGCGGCTGGGCGCCGGTTCGCCTTCGGCGGGGAATATTGCCGAGCTGGACGCCATCGCTGCCTGCGTGATTGGCGGCACCAGCCTGGCCGGAGGCATAGGCAGCGTGGCCGGGGCGGTGATGGGGGCGTTTATCATGGCCTCGCTGGATAACGGCATGAGCATGTTGGACGTACCGACTTTCTGGCAGTACATCGTCAAGGGGGCCATTTTGCTGCTGGCTGTGTGGATGGATTCCGCCACCAAGCGCCGGGCATAAGAATATATCCTTCATACTTGAAGCTGCATCTGTGTTGGCTACACTCACTCACCCGAATCACTTACTTTAGTAAGCTCATCGGAATGAGTTCCTTTGCCGCCTTGATACGACTCCAATTATTTTGGATATAGCGCCCGCGGTCACAGTTATGAGGTGATGCTTGCTGCTCTCGCAGAAAATACCCTGTAGCTTTCAAGTTGCAGTCAGGCGACTCACTCGCCATCCCCAGACAGGGTTGGGGCGCTGCATGCTGCGCCCGCCTTAATCGGGGCGAATTTATTCGCCCCCTACTGGGGGTTACCGGGGATACCGCATGTTCGAAAAGCGCTTTCGCATTACGTTGCTGTTCAACGCCAATAAAGTGTATGACCGCCAGGTGGTTGAGGGCGTTGGTGAGTATTTACAGGCTTCACAGTGCGATTGGGACATCTTTATCGAAGAGGATTTTCGCTGCCGTATCGACAACATCAAGGATTGGTTGGGCGATGGGGTGATTGCCGATTTCGACGACCGTGAAATCGAACATTTGCTGCATAACGTCAGGGTGCCGATCGTCGGTGTGGGCGGCTCTTATCATCGTGATGAGGATTACCCGCCGGTGCATTACATCGCCACGGATAATCAGGCGTTGGTTGAGGCGGCGTTCAGCCACCTGAAGGAAAAGGGCATTAATCGCTTTGCCTTCTACGGCTTGCCGAGCGAAGGCGGTAAACGTTGGGCGCAAGAGCGTGAACATGCTTTCCGTCAGCGGGTGGCGCTGGAGCAGTATCAGGGCGTGGTCTATCAGGGCATGGCCACTGCGCCGGAGAATTGGCAATACGCCCAGAACCGGCTGGCGGACTGGGTACAGACGCTGCCGCAGCAGACCGGCATCATCGCCGTGACTGATGCCCGGGCACGCCATCTGCTGCAGGTTTGCGAACATCTGGACATTGCGGTGCCCGAAAAGCTGTGCGTCATCGGCATCGACAATGAAGAGCTGACGCGCTACCTGTCGCGGGTGGCGCTGTCTTCCGTGGCGCAGGGCACCCGCCAGATGGGCTACCGTGCCGCCAAGCTGCTGCATCAGTTGCTCGATCGTCGTGAGCTGCCGCTGCAACGTATTCTGGTGCCGCCGGTGAAGGTGATCGAGCGTCGTTCCACCGACTTTCGTTCGCTGCGTGATCCGGCGGTGATCCAGGCCATGCATTATATTCGCCATCACGCCTGTAAGGGTATCAAGGTCGAACAGGTGCTCGATGCGGTAGGGCTGTCGCGTTCCAATCTTGAAAAACGCTTCAGAGATGAAACCGGCGAAACCATCCACCATGTAATCCATCAGGAAAAGCTGGATCGGGCCTGTAACCTGTTAAAGGCAACTTCATTGACCATCAACGAGATTTCGCAGATGTGCGGCTACCCCTCACTGCAGTATTTTTACTCGGTATTCAAGAAGGGTTACGACATGACGCCGAAAGATTACCGCGAGCGTTACGGTGAGGTCGGGTATTAGTGCTTGCTTGTTTAATGTAGCTTTGTTGGCTACATTTGTAGCTAATAAGGCTACATAGAGAAGCACCATGTACGACTCTTTGCTCGATCTTTTATTCAGTGAATATCGACGAAAAGTGCTAAATCTGCTGCTAATGCAGCCGGAGCAGGCATTTCATGTGCGCGAAATTGCGCGTCGGACCGCAACTCAGGCCGGTACTCTACATAAAGAGTTGAGCAAGTTGGCGCTGGGCGGCATTCTGCTAAGACTGCCCCAAGGGAAGCAGATTTATTATCGCGCTAACCCCGACTGCCTGATTTTTGCAGAGTTGGTAGCGATTTTCCGCAAAACCTCTGGGGTGGCCGCACGTTTGCGGCAGGTATTATCCGAGCTTAATGCTGAGCTTGAGCTGGCGTTTATTTTTGGTTCGATCGCCAGTGGTAAAGCGACGGCAGACAGTGACATAGACGTCCTGATCGTCGGTCACTTGTCTTTTTCTGAGGTGATCAACGCGTTTTACCCGTTACAGCAGGAACTGGGTCGAGAAATTAACCCCAAGCTGTACTCGCCGGCAGAGTGGCAAATGGCTTTGGCGGAAAACTCAGCCTTTATTCAGGATATTATGAGTAAGCCCCAGCTAAGGATTTTGGGAGGCAAGGATGACGTTAGACAACCTGATAGGTCTTGGCCTGGAGGCGATACAACCTGACGCGGGCGCCATCAGAAAATTACTCTCCGCCGCTGCGCGTAACCAGCATGATGCCAGCATCACTTTGCTTAGCAATGAAACACGTTTTGATGCGGCCTATAAAGCGGTTATGCAAATTGCCAATGCTGCTCTGCAGGCGGAAGGTTTTCGGACTTCGACAAATAAACCTGGTCATCATCAGCTAATGATTCAATCGTTGCCGCTTACCCTGGGTATCTCGCGTGAAGCAATGATCTGTCTGGATGCTTTGCGAAAACAACGCAATATCGCTGATTACTCAGGTGATTTAGTGACGGATGCAGCAGTGTACACCTGCCTGGAACAAGCCGAGGCACTGTGGTTGGCGATTAATGATTGGTTGTCACTCAAACATCCGCATCTTTTGGAATAGCCTGTTCACACTAATCCGCAAAACGCCTTCAGCCGTTCGGCCAGTGCCGGGGTGGCGGCGGGGGCACCGTCGCGGTAATAAAGCGCCAGTTCGATGCTGTCGATCGGCGGTAACCCTTCGGCGATGCCGAGCACCCGGTGGCTGGGCAAGCGACAGCTCGCTGGCAACAGCGTGACGCCCAACCCGGCGGCGGATGCGGCGGTGAGAGCCGCCAGACTGGCACTGCTGTAGCCGATGCGCCAGCGCTTGCCAAGGTTATCCAGCGCCTGGCACAGGTCATCGCGGTATAGGCCATTGAGCGGGAACACCGCCAGCGGTACCGGGGATTGTTCGATGGCCGGAAAGGCCAGGCTATCCAGCCACAGTAGCGGCTCCGGCCTGGCGGCGCGCGGAGGTTGACTACGACGCTGTTTCACCAGGATCAGGTCCAGTTCTTCACGGGCATAGGCGCTGTGCAGATCGGCGCTCAGGCCGCTGGTGACGTCCAGCCGCAGGTGCGGGTGCGCCCGGCTGAATTCCGCCAGCAGTTCCGTAGTTGGCGCCGCGAAATCCTCCGGCATCCCCAACCGCAGTACGCCGTCGCGCCAGATACCGGTCAGGGCGTCATGTGCCTCTTCATTCAGCGCGATGATCCGCCGCGCATAGCTCAACAGTTTGACGCCTTCCTCGGTCAGCAACACTTGATGAGAGGAGCGCTCAAACAGCGGTTTACCGAGCATCTCTTCCAACCGACGCACCTGCTGGCTGACGGTGGACTGCGATAAAAATACCCGGTCCGCGGCGCGGGTGAAGCTACCGCTGTCGCACACGGCGACAAAGCTGAGCAATAACTGCGGATTGAACATCGGGTAGCGATTCATTTTCCCACTGCTGGCTATTTTATTATTTAATTTCCCAATACTAGCGGCGTTGCCTAGAGTAATGCAACGCTGCGGCGTACAGGTTGTGACGTCGCACTCTTCACCCCGGAAGTTCAGGAATAGACCGTGTTAAATCATTTTATTGCTCCCCCTTTCTTACGCCGCTGGTTCAATCCCCTGCTGTGGGTACTGGTGCTGATTGGCTTGAATATGCGGCCGTTGTTGACGTCTATTGGCCCGCTGCTGCCGACGCTGCGCCAGGCTACCGGGCTGAGTTTTGGCGGCGCGGCCCTGCTGACCACCTTGCCGGTGTTGATGATGGGGCTGATGGCGTTGGCTGGCGGTGCCATCAACCGTTTGTTCAGTGAACGCACCAGCGTTGTCCTGAGTTTGCTGGCCATTGGCCTGGGTGCTGCCTGGCGCGAGCTGGCACCGGGCAGCACGCAGTTGATGTTGAGTGCAGTGCTGGGCGGGCTGGGGATTGGCGTTATCCAGGCGGTGATGCCCGGTATTATCAAGCATCATTTTCTCAAGCAGATGGCGTTGGTGGCCGGGCTGTGGTCGGCGGCGCTGATGGGCGGCGGTGGGCTGGGGGCGGCGATTACTCCCTGGCTGATGAGTGTTGGCCATGACTGGCATAGCGCGCTGGCCTGGTGGGCAGCACCGGCGCTGGTGGCGTTGATCGCCTGGTGGCCCGTCAGCCGAGGTTTGGCACGCCTGACGCCATCCGGTACTGCTCGCGGACCGAGCTTATGGTGCAGCCGTCGCGCCTGGTTGCTCGGTGCCTATTTCGGTTTGATTAATGGCGGCTACACCAGCCTGATCGCCTGGCTCCCCCCTTATTACATGCAGCTCGGCTGGCAGCCGCAGGCCAGCGGATCGCTATTGGCGCTGATGACCTTCGGCCAGGTCGTGGGGGCGCTGCTGTTGCCCGCCTTGGCGCGCGCTACGGACCGCCGTCCGCTGTTGTTGCTGGCGCTGATCATGCAGTTGGCAGGTTTCATCGGCCTTATCTACCTGCCGCAAACGCTGCCTTGGCTGTGGGTACTACTATCCGGCCTGGGGCTGGGCGGTGCATTCCCGCTGTGCCTGGTGCTGGCGCTCGACCATATTCCGCACCCGGCGGCGGCGGGGCGACTGGTGGCATTTATGCAGGGTATCGGTTTCCTGCTGGCGGGTACGACGCCGTATATTTCCGGCCTGTTGCGTGATTACAGCGGTGGCTTTGTGCTCGATTGGCAAATTCACGCACTGCTGGTGGTGGTGCTTATCGCCATCACCTGGTGCTTCCATCCGCACAGCTACCGGCGAGCGTTCGCCGAATAATATTTCTGTCATTGCGGCTCCCTATAGTGACGTTGCTTTTACTTCTGGGCGATAACAACAAAAAGGGAACCATGACATGCACATCACCAAAA
>Ga0079104_1000772_pt1 | contig 27473 bp, 23 predicted proteins | sample MedtruBG_FD_76829 | JGI IMG/M metagenome (GOLD analysis project Ga0079104, IMG submission 76829) | Root nodule microbial communities of legume samples collected from California, USA - Medicago truncatula BG | ecosystem: Host-associated > Plants > Roots > Nodule | place: USA: California...
GTGGAAGAGGCGGCGTCGATCAGTCAGATTCAGCTGCGAATAGCGTCGGGACATTCCAAAATCTCCAAGGGGAACCCGTTGAAATCATTGGCATGTCGCACTTGGAAATAGAATGTACCGTTTCGTTTTCAAAGATCGCATAATGTATCGGCTGCGCCACAGTGCGCATTTGCGGCATTGAATCTATCATATCTAAAATGATACGAAATGTGGCGAGCGCCGATCATGATGCGCGTTCGTGCCCAGCCGGCGAGCAATCCTGACCAGAACCGCGTCGAAATGGAGCATCGTGATGCCGTCAACCCTCGTTCTTCGCCGACCCTTTGATGCTCACCTGCACCTGCGCGACGGCGAGGTTCTTCAGGCCGTGCTTGGCGAAACGAGCCGCGACTTTGCCCAGGCTATCGTCATGCCTAATCTCGTGCCGCCGATCGTCACCTGGAGGCAAGCTGAGGAATATCGTGCCCGGATTGCCGAAGCGGTGCCGCGAGGTGACCATTTCAAGCCGCTGATGACGCTGTATCTTACCGAGCAGACCGATCCGGACGACGTTGAGGCCGCCCATGCAAGCGGGCTCGTGAAGGCGGTAAAGTTGTACCCCGCAGGTGCGACAACGAATTCAAGCAGCGGCGTGCGCCATCTGGAAAACGCAATGCCGGTTCTGGAGCGAATGGCGGACCTTGGCTTGCCGCTCTGTATACACGGCGAGGTCACGTTATCGGACGTTGATATTTTTGACCGCGAGGCAGCTTTTGTTGAGGCCGTTCTCGATCCTCTCCGCGGGCGGCTGCCGGATCTTAAGGTGACGATGGAACATGTCACGACGGCCGAGTGCGTCGACTACATCAAGGAGGCGCCGGCAAATCTTGCGGGTTCGATTACGCCGCATCATCTGATCATCAATCGCAATGCCATGCTCGCTGGGGGAATCAAACCGCATTACTACTGCCTGCCGGTTGCCAAGCGCGAACATCATCGGCTGGCGCTTCGTGCGGCTGCGACGTCGGGCGACAGCCGTTTCTTTCTTGGCACCGACTCGGCGCCGCATGTGGATGCGATGAAGGAATGCGCCTGCGGTTGCGCCGGTATATTCAACGCGACCAACGCGCTGAGCTGCCTCGCACACGTCTTCGAGCAGGAGAACGCGCTGGATAAGCTGGAAGCTTTCACCTCGCTTCATGCGCCCGCCTGGTACGGAGTGCCGCCAGCCAAGGAAACGGTGGTCATGCGAAGACAGGTCGATCCGATCTGCGTGCCAGACAAGATCGAGACAGGTGAGGGGCCGGTAACGCTCTTTGACCCGATGTTCCCACTGCATTGGGCGGTGCAGCGCTAGAGCCATTTCAGGAAGAAGTGCGCGGGGGATTTCGTCCGGATCTGCGGCAAAGCAGGAGGTAGGAGCATCCCGCTCGGAGAAAAGCGGAATGCTCTAATTCTTTTCACGGCTTGAAATAGCGAAACGCTCCAATCCTTCGAAACGACGCACTTCCGGATGGCTGCCTGCGATTCGCATGGGGCGACGCCGATTTCCGGCGGAGGAGGCTTGCGGAGCTCGCAATAAGATATTATCATTCCAACAATAAGAAGATATGCCCAATTCGTGCTGAATGAAGCGTTGGGTAGTCGGGCCTGCTGCGCACCGCTTGTCAATGGCTCCCGCAGCCAAGGCGCAATTCAAGCCGTCGAACCGGGAGGAAAATGCGAATGGCTCACTTTCGATAGAGCCGGTGGGCTCGCCCGGTCAGCTGGCCGGAGCGTCTCTTGGACGCGCTAACGGATCGACGGATCCTGCGAAAAGTCGCGGCCGAAGGCGAGCGACCGCAGGCGTTCGGCTCGCCTCGAGGAGGGGCAGGCACCGTGTTGGGACGACAGGTGAGGAGATTGTCTTGGATCAGCTACTTCAGCATATCGTCAATACACTGATAATGGGCGGCACATATGCGCTGCTCGGTATCGGTCTTACTCTGATCTTCGGGATCATGAGGATCGTCAATTTCACGCATGGCGAACTCTATGCGTTCGGTGCGTACATGATGTACTTCTTTGCCGCTGTCATCGGCATGAACTTCTTCGTCTCGATCGCCTTCGCGATCGCTGCCGGAATGATCCTGGGAGCATTCATCGAGTATACGCTGCTGCGCTCCAAGCGCGGAGCGGACATCGACACGACGATGCTGATCATGATCGGGGCCTGGATCGTTTTCCAGAACCTCGAGCACCTGGTCTGGGGAGGCGTCGCCAAATCGATTCCGTCGCCCTTGCCCGAGCAGCCGCTGGTGCTCGGTCCGGTTTCGCTCTCGTGGCTGCGTGTCATGGTGCTGGTCATCGCATTGGCGCTGATTGCCGCGACCTATGTGGTGATCAACCGCACCAAGCTCGGCAAGGCGATGCGGGCAACGTTCCAGGACAGCAACACCGCCGCACTGATGGGGATCAATGTCAACGCGATCCACACGATGACGTTTGGCCTCGGCTCCGCTCTCGCTGCGGCCGCTGGCGCGCTGCTCGGTCCGGTGTTTGTCGTGACGCCGACAATGGGTGACCTCGCTTCACTGAAAGCCTTCGCCATCGTTATCCTCGGCGGACTCGGCAACATTACTGGAGCCGCCATCGGCGGATTTATTCTCGCCTTCGCCGAGGAGATCGGTGCCGGATACATCTCGTCGGGCTACCGCGATGCGATGGGCTTCGTGATCATCATCATCGTTCTTCTCTTCAAACCAACGGGTCTCTTCGCCCGCACGGAGCGCGTCGGATGAAACGTTATCTCCCCTATCTTGCCCTCGTCTTCTTCGCGTCGGTGCCGCTCTGGCTGCACGACCAATATTATCTGCACACGCTCGTCGTGGCCGGGATATTCATGCTTGCGGCCATGAGCCTCAATCTGCTGCTCGGATATACGGGGCAGCTCAGCCTCGGCCACGTCGCCTTTTTCGGAATCGGGGCCTATGTGAGCGCACTGACCTCGCTCGGTTTCAGCATCTCCCTCTTTGGCTATCAAATCACCCATGAACCCTGGCCTCCCGTCGTCGGAATGGTGCTTGGAACGGTGATCGCGGGCCTGTGCGGCTATCTGATCGGCAAGCTCGCCTTTCGGGTCCGCGGCGCCTATTTCGTTATCGTTACCGTCAGCTTTGCCGAGGTCGTCCGGCTGGTCGCCTTGAACTGGGTGGAACTCACCAACGGGCCGCTGGCCTTGCCTGGCATTCCTCCGCTGACGCTCGGCTTCGAGTGGACCGGCTATGTGACGCTCTGGGGCAAGTCGCAGAATTACTATCTGGTGCTTGTCTTCCTCGCACTCGCCTATCTCGTCATCAAGCGGCTGGTTCATTCACCCTTCGGTCGCGCAATGATCGCACTGCGTGAGAACGAAACCTTGGCGGTCTCCGTCGGCATCAGCGTCACGAAATACCTCGTTCTCGCTGCCGTCTTCTCCGGTGCGCTGGCGGGCCTGGCCGGCAGCCTCTATGCCCACTACATCCAAATCATCGACCCGATGGTCTTCATGTTCCTCAACACCGTCACGATGGTCATCATGGTGGTCACCGGCGGCAAGGGTACACTCGCCGGACCGGTTGTCGGGGGCCTCATCTTCGGCATCGCACCGGTGATCCTGCGCAATTACGTCGGACCCGAGGTTCAGTGGATCCTCTACGGTCTGCTGATGATCGCCATCGTTTTCGTTCTGCCCGACGGCATTGTTCCTGCGATCGAGCGCTGGTTCAACCGTGCCTCCAGTGCCGCGCAGAAGAGCGAGCCCTCCTTGGCTCTCCAGACCGGGAAAGGCTGACCAGCGATGAGCGTTCAAATCAAGACATCCGACCCGATCCTCACCGTCGAGCACGTGGCCGTCCACTTTGGCGGACTTGTCGCCATATCGGACATGAACTTCGAGGTTCACGAAGGAGAGCTGGTCAGCCTCATCGGCCCGAATGGCGCCGGCAAGACCACGGCGTTCAACGTGATCACCGGCTTCCAGAGACCGACCAAGGGGCACGTGACTTTCCGCGGTACCTCGCTCAACGGCCTGAAGCCGCACCAGGTGACGGCTCTCGGCCTCGTGCGGACGTTTCAGCGCACCAGCGTGTTCGACAAGATATCGGTCTTCGAAAACGTGCTGATCGGCTTGCACCGGCGCACGGCGGCAAGCCTTTTCGGCACCTTGCTCTCCTTGCCGAAGGAGCGCCGCGCGGAAGAGGCGCTGCGCGAGGAAGCGTGGGAAATCCTGCGCCTCGTCGGGATAGAGCATGAGGCCGACGAGCTTGGCGGGAGTCTGCCCTACGGCGATCAGCGGCTTCTGGGCGTGGCGCTGGCGCTTGCAGCAAGTCCGCATGCCTTGCTGCTCGACGAACCGGTCTCTGGCATGAATGCCTCCGAAACGGCGCGGTTCATAGAATTGCTCGACAAGCTGCGCGCCAAGGGAACGACGATCCTGCTCGTGGAGCATGACATGCCCATGGTCATGGGCATCTCGGATCGCGTCGTCGTGCTGAACTACGGCCGTATAATCGCGAACGGTCCGCCATCGGCCATCCAGAGCGACCCCGAAGTCATCAAGGCCTATCTCGGGGGAGGGATTAAGCATGCTTGAGATCAAGAACCTCGTTTGCCGCTACGGCAAGGTTACCGCCCTCAAGGGGATTTCGCTGAAAGTGCCTGCAAACAAGCTGGTCGTGCTGGTCGGCGCCAACGGTGCGGGCAAGAGCACGACGTTGCGCGCCATCTCGGGCATCGTGCCTGCCGCAAGCGGGCAGATATTTTTCAATGGCGAGAACCTTACCGGTCTGCCGGCGAGCCGCATCCTGGGGAAGGGCATCGCCCATTGTCCGGAAGGACGCAAGGTCTTTCCAGATATGACGGTGCTGGAGAACCTCGAAATGGGGTGCTATCTGCGCTCCGATTCGAAAGGCATTTCCGCCGACATCGAGCGCGTCCTCGGTCTGTTCCCGCGGCTGGCGGAACGGCGCAAGCAGGTCGCCGGAACGCTTTCGGGCGGCGAGCAGCAGATGCTCGCCATCGGTCGCGCGATGATGTCGCGTCCCAAGCTCATCATGTTCGACGAACCGTCGCTCGGCCTTGCTCCGAACATCGTCGAACAGACATTCGCGATCATTCAAGGCATTCGCGAATCCGGCACGACCGTACTGATGGTCGAGCAGAATGCCTTCGCGGCGCTCGACATGTGCGACTACGCCTATCTGCTCGAAGCGGGAACCATGGCGCTCGAGGGCACGGGGGAAAAATTGATCAATGATCCGCATGTCCGCGAGGCCTATCTCGGCGCCGGCATGCACGCCTGATCGGGCGGGCGGAATCCCGCCCGCTTTCTCACTTGAACTATCTTACTGAAGATAGTATGACTTTGAAGTAGCGGGTCCCGGCGGGGCTCTTTTCCGGAAAACCGGGCCAGCTTTCCCGCCGACCATCGCATCAACAACAAGGTGAGGCAGGAAAGTCATGGCAGAGACGTCGAAACCCATCATCGGCATCATCGGGGGAACCGGGGACCTTGGAACCGGCCTTGCGAAAGGCTGGGCATCCGCCGGCTACAAGGTGGTGATCGGCTCGCGTTCGCGCGAGAAGGCGGCGGCGGCCGCGGCAGACCTTGGACCGGGCATCGAAGGCGAAGACAATATCGGTGCCGCGCGGGCGGCCGATATCGTGATCCTCGCCGTTCCCTTTGCCAATCATGACGCTTCCCTCGAAGAGATCAGGCTCGTGGTACAGGGCAAGATCGTCGTGGACGCAGCCGTGCCCCTGGTGCCGCCGAAGGTCTCCGTCGTGCAACTCCCCGGTGAAGGATCCGCTGCCCAGATCGCCCAGCGCATCCTCGGCGACGGGGTACGGGTCGTTTCCGCCTTTCACAACGTGGGTGCCGCCAAACTCCACAAGGGCGGACGTGCCGACTGCGATGTCCTCGTGTTCAGCGACGACAAGGAGGCGCGCAATCAGGTGATAGAGCTTGCCGCGGCAGTGGCCAACCGTGGGGTCGGGGGTGGCTCGCTCGCAAACTCCGCAGCCGCCGAGGCTTTGACTTCGGTGCTGATCTGGATTAATCGCCAGTACAAAGTCCTCGGCGCCGGCATCAACATCACCGGTCTTGAAGAAGCCGTGCAGGCCTGAGCCCATGCCACTGGTCTCGCCCGTCTCCTTCTACTCGCTATCCGGGATTCCGCTCATCGAGCCGGGCGACGACCTTGCCGCCCTCATCGGCCAAAGTCTGCGTGAAAACGAACTCGATCTTGTCGACGGCGACGTTCTCGTGCTGGCGCAAAAGATCGTCTCGAAGGCTGAGGGTCTGTACGTTGACCTGGATGACATCGTGCCATCGGCGGAGGCGCGCACCCTTGCCGCGAAACTCGGCAAGGATCCGCGCCATGTCGAGATCGTGCTTTGCGAATCGGACGAGATCGTCAAGGTCGGCCCGCACGTCATCGTGGCCGCGCACAAGCTTGGTTTCGTCATGGCGAATGCCGGCATCGACGAGTCCAACATCAGCCATGGCGAGGGCAGCGGTCGCGTCCTGCTGCTGCCGCGTGATCCGGACGGTTCCGCTGCCAGGCTGAAGTCCCGGCTCGAAGATGCGTTCGGTGTCTCGGTCGGAGTCATCATCAACGACAGTTTCGGCCGGCCATGGCGCAATGGCGTCGTCGGCGTCGCGCTCGGTGCTGCCGGCGTTCCGGCGCTTGTGGACCGAATTGGCGCAACCGACCTGTTCGGCCGCAAGCTGAAAGTGACCGAGATTGCGATTGCCGACGAGCTCGCTGCCGCGGCATCGCTGATCATGGGGCAAGCAGCCGAAGGTATCCCGGCGGTGCTCGTGCGCGGCTTCAGGTCGTGCGCTCCCGACCGGCCTGCGGCGGCGCTCATCCGCGATCGCGAAAGGGATATGTTCCGATGACCGACTCAGGAAAAGCCAATTCCGCTAAAAGCCGTATCGTCGCCCTGTGCGGTGGCGTTGGTGGAGCAAAGCTCGCGCTTGGTCTCTCGCGGGCCCTCGGCGACGAACTGACCGTCATCGTCAACACCGGAGACGATTTCGAACATCTCGGGCTGCATATCTCGCCGGACCTCGATACGGTACTCTACACCCTGTCCGGTCTTGCCAACAAAGAGCTTGGCTGGGGGCGCGCCGACGAAAGCTGGAACTTCATGGAGGTTCTGCGTGTGCTTGAATCGGAGACGTGGTTCCAATTGGGCGATCGGGACCTAGCCCTCCATGTCGAGCGGACGCGACAGTTGAAGGCCGGCCGGCCGTTGACGAGCTTCATGGCCGAGGTCGCAAGTCGTTTCGAAATTCCCGCGCAAATCCTGCCGATGACCGACGATCCGGTACGCACGACGGTGATCACCACTGACGGCCCCCTGCCGTTCCAGCGCTATTTCGTCGAACGCCGCTGTGCCCCGGTCGTCGAAGAAATCATTTTCGATGGCGCTGCGACGGCGCGACCGACGGCGCAAGTCATGGCGGCTTTGCGGGATCCAAACCTTCGGGCGATCGTCATCTGCCCGTCCAACCCGTTTCTCAGCATCGATCCGATCCTGGCCGTCCCCGGCCTTCACCCTTTGATCGAAACGGCCGGCGTGCCGGTGGTGGCAGTGTCCCCGATCATTGGCGGCAAGGCGGTAAAAGGGCCGACCGACAAGATCATGGCCGAGCTTGGCGTGCCTGCGACGTCGCGGGCGATCGTCGAACATTACAGCGGCCTTCTCGACGGCCTCGTGGTCGATGTGGAGGACGGCGACGATGTCGCTCAGCTCCCGGTCCAGACACACATCACCGCGACCCTGATGAAAGCCGACGAAGACCGCGACCGCCTGGCGCAAGCGGTACTCGATTTCGTCGGCCGGATTCCGGATTCGGCCAATACGGTAAAGGCAGGGTGTCGATGATGGACCCAGCGCACGTGTCCGGCATATGGGCAATCCTCCCGGTCAAGCGCCTCGACCGCGCCAAATCGCGGTTGGCCAGCATGCTGGAGCCTTCGGAGCGAGCGGAACTGGCGTGGGCAATGTTCCGCGACGTGCTCGACACCCTCAACAGCGTCCAGGGACTTGGCGGGACTATCGTCGTGACCAATGATGCCAAGGCAGCCGACTTCGCCCGCACTTGCGGCGCAGTCACGCTGCCGGACCCGCGAGACGCAGGAATCAGCGCGGCCGTGCAATGCGGCCTGGCTTGGCTAAGCGCGCGCAGCGCTTCGGGTGCGATCGTCGTCCCGGGCGACATTCCTTTCGCAACCCCCCGCGAAATCGCTGCCGTAATCGACAGACTGCGGATCGGATCAGCCGTCCTCGTGCCGGCGGCCCGCGATGGCGGCACCAACATTCTGGCGATGTCGCCGCCGGGAGCGTTTGCCGTGGCCTACGGCGAAAACAGTTTCGTGCGGCATTTGGCGGCGGCCCGCGATGGCGGCATCGAAGCGCATGTGCTGCTTCTCGATGGCGCCGGGCACGACATCGATGTCTCCTCCGACCTCTTCATCGACGCGTGCGAAGGCCGAGCCATGCGGACACGCGCCCATCTCAAGCGCTTGGCCCGGCCGCATCCGGCGTCGCCAACCGTATCATGCAAGGAGATATTTCAGCCATGACACACACAACGCTGCTTGCAAACCTCGACCTCGACCGGCGGCTGAGCCGCGAGCAAGCCTTGAGCCTCGTTGATCTTGCCGACATCAAGCCCCTGCTCGACGCTGCGGCCCGAAGGCGCGACGCCGCACATGGCGCCATCGTCTCCTATTCACGCAAAGTCTTCATTCCGCTGACGCAGCTTTGTCGGGACGTTTGCCACTACTGCACATTTGCCCACCCGCCGAGGAAGGGCGAAAAGGCATTCCTCACCCGGGAACAGGTAGTGGCAATCGCCGAAGCGGGCAAAAAGGCAGGCTGCAAGGAGGCACTCTTCACGCTGGGGGACAAGCCGGAACTGCGCTACCGCATTGCCCGGGACGAGCTGCGCTCGCTCGGCCACGAAACCACACTGTCCTATCTCGCGGAAGTCGCGGATCTGGTCCTGCGCGAAACCGGCCTGTTGCCGCATGTCAATCCGGGCCTTTTGTCCGACGAGGACTTTGCGGCGCTGCGGCCGGTCTCGATCTCGCAAGGAATCATGGTCGAAAGCACCTCGGAGCGGCTGTGTGCCAAAGGCGGTGCCCATCATGGCTCCCCCGACAAGCTGCCGGCGGCGCGGCTCGATACGATCCGCAGGGCAGGGGAGCATGCCGTTCCCTTCACCTCCGGCATCCTCATCGGCATCGGCGAAACGCGCGAGGAGCGGATCGATTCCCTGCTCGCCCTGCGCGATCTCAACGACGCCTATGGGCATATCCAGGAAATCATCGTCCAGAATTTCAGGCCGAAACCGGGCACGCGAATGGCAGATGTCGAGGCACCCCCGGTCGATGACCACCTCTGGACGATCGCGATCGCGCGGCTGATCTTCGAGCCGGAGATGAACATCCAGGCGCCTCCTAACCTCAGCCCTGGCGCGCTGAAGCAACTGGTGCACGCCGGCATCAACGATTGGGGGGGCGTCTCGCCGGTCACGCCGGACCACGTCAACCCGGAAGCGCCGTGGCCGCATGTGAAGGAGCTGGAGGCAGCAACCAAGGCGGCCGGCAAGGACCTGGCCGAACGGCTGGCGATTTATCCGGCGCATGCCCGCCATCCGCTGCGCTGGGTGGACGAGAAGGTGCGCAAGCCGCTTTACGATCTGATCGATGCTGACGGCTGGCCACGCACCGACCGCTGGTACCCCGGCCGCGCCGACCCGCTGCCGCCGGCCGCTGCCGCGTCGGTGAAGGGCCACGCTCCGGTATCCGCCGGCACGCTGGTGCAGCCGATCCTCGAAAAGGCGCTTGGCGGAATGCAACTCGGAGAAGCGGAAATCGTCCGCCTGTTTCGGGCACGCGGCGACGAGTTCACCGCCGTCTGCCGGGCCGCCGACGATCTGCGTCGCAGCGTCAACGGCGATGTCGTGAGCTACGTGGTCACCCGCAACATCAATTATACCAACATCTGCTACTTCAAATGCCAGTTCTGCGCCTTCTCGAAGGGCAAACTCAGTGAGAACCTGCGCGGCAAACCCTACGATATCGGTATGGATGAAGTGGCAAGACGCGTCCGGGAAGCCTGGGTCCGCGGCGCATCCGAGGTCTGCATGCAGGGAGGCATCCATCCTTCCTATACCGGGCGGAAATATCTGGAGATCTGTGCAGCCGTGAAGGCAGCGGTGCCCGACATGCATCTGCACGCCTTCTCTCCTCTCGAAGTCTGGCAGGGCGCGCGCACGCTCGGCATTTCCGTGGCGGCGTTCCTAACGGAACTCAAGGCGGCGGGCCTGAAGACCCTGCCGGGAACCGCGGCGGAAATCCTGGACGACGAGGTGCGCGCATTGCTTTGCGCGGACAAGATCAACACCGGCGAATGGCTGCAGGTCATGCGTACCGCGCACGACTTGGGCTTTCGATCGACAGCGACGATCATGTTCGGTCACATCGACCGCTACGAACATTGGGCCCGGCATTTGATCCGCGTCAGGGACCTGCAGATGGAGACGGGGGGCTTTACCGAGTTCGTGCCGTTGCCCTTCGTGCATATGGAGGCGCCGATCTACCTCAAAGGCAGGTCGCGGCCTGGTCCGACTTTTCGGGAGTCGGTCTTGATGCATGCCGTTGCGCGCCTGGCGCTGCATCCGCACATCACTAATATCCAGGCTTCCTGGGTGAAGCTGGGACCTGACGGAGTGCGGCAGTGCCTTGATGCGGGCGTCAATGATCTTGGCGGGACCTTGATGGACGAGAGCATCTCGCGTTCGGCGGGTGCCGGCCACGGCCAGGAAATGACCCCGCAGAGGATGGAGGAGATCATCCGGTCTGCCGGCCGCCTGCCACGTCAGCGCGACACGCTGTACGGCAACGCGCCCGCCCATCTTCGCGAGCGCTCCCTCACCGCCGTACGGCAATCGCAGGCAGCCCCTGCCGCTTCTGTCCTCCGGTCCGCTTCGAAGTAGTCGCTGCCATCCGATCCACAGGCACGCGCGAAAATCGTACGATCATATAGACATACTATAAATAGAATGATAGGTTCTATTATTAGGAAGATAGGCTGACCGGCGTCGCTTCGGTCAGCCGGATCGCTCGACTAAGCCCAGCCAGGCCCGGTCGAGTTCCAAATCAACGCCGAAGTCGGTCCGAGAGCAGTCGGTGCGCAGCCGACGAAAGGAGGAGTCTGTGCTTGAAGCCCAGTTGGAGCCCTATACGCGGCTCAGGGAAAACATGTCGAAGCGAGACAGAAGTCTGCGCGAGAAAGTCGTGGCGCTGGAGGAGGCGGTCTCCTTCGTGCAGGACGGCATGAAGGTCGGGATCGGCGGTTCGACGATGTCGCGCACGCCCATGGCACTGATCTGGGAGCTGATCCGTCAGCGTCGCAAGAATCTGTCCTGCTCCCGCTGCATCATTTCGACCGATGGCGACCTTTTGTTCGGATCGGGAGCATCCGACCACATCATCACCAGCTGGTTCGCGCAAGGTATCCTGTGGGGCCTCTCGAAGGTGATGCGCCATCACGTCGAAACGCAGGGGAAGAATTACGAGGAATGGAGCCACATGGGCGTCGGCATGCGCTTCCGCGCTGGCAGCATGGGCGTCCCCTTCCTGCCGATGCGTGCGATGCTGGGTTCCGACGTCATGAAGCAGCGGCCCGAGGCAAAGCCGGTCAATTGCCCCTTTACCGGCGAGAAGCTCCTGCTCGTGCCGGCCCTCAACCCGGACGTGGCACTTATCCATGTCCAGCGCTGCGATGCATACGGCAACGCCCAGATCGACGGCCTTCAGTTCATGGACATCGACCTGGCGCTGGCCGCCAACCGCGTCATCCTGACGACGGAGCGCATCGTTTCCAACGACCAGATCCGGCGCGCGCCGGACCAGACCAAGATTCCGTTCTTCTGCGTCGATGCAGTCGTCGAAGTGCCCTACGGCTCGGCTCCGCACGAGTGCTTCGGGCTCTACGAGCCGATGATGAAGCACATGGGGTCCTACGTGGCGCAGGTCAACGCCGATCCGGTCGATGGTATGCGCGAGTATCTCGAGCGGTACTTCTACGAGCCGAAATCCTGGAACGAGTACCTCGCCTTGATCGGCATGGAGGAACTTCTCGAGGCAAGCCAGAGAGGCCGGAGCATCTACAATGACTGACGCGCAACGCTACACCGCAACGGAAATTCTCGCGATCCTGAGTTCGCGCCAGCTGCGAGACGGGCAGGTGGTTTTCGCAGGCGTGGGGATTCCGCTTCTCGCCGCGACGCTGGCCCAACGGCTGCGCTGCCCGGGCCTGACGATCCTGTTCGAGGGTGGCGTCGTCGGCGCCTTCGTCGAACCGGGCAAGCTGCCTCCGTCGACCAACGACCAGCGCTGCACCAAACGTGCCAACATGGTGCTCGGCAGCGCCGACGTGCTGCTGCTGCTGCAGCGCGGCTATGTCGACATCGGCTTCATGGGTGGAGCCCAGATCGACCAATACGGCAATCTCAACTCGTCCTTCATCGGGGATCCGGCGGCGCCGAAGACGCGTCTGCCCGGTACCGGCGGCGGCAACGACATCTCGAGCCTCACCAACATGATCGTCGCAATGAAGCACGAGAAGCGGCGGTTCGTCGAGAACGTCGACTTCATCACCAGCCCGGGCTTCATCCGCGGCGGCGAAAGCCGCCGCGAGAGCGGGCTGCCGATGGGGGGCATGTTCCGCGTCATCACGGAACTTGCCGTGTTCGGCTTCGACGAAAGGACCAGGCGTATGAAGGTCCTGGCGCTCAATCCGGGGGTCACGCGCGAGGAGGTGCAGGACAATACCGGGTTCAAGCTCGACTTCGAAGAAGACGTCGCACTGACCGAGCCGCCGACCAACGACGAACTCCAAACCCTGCGGTTGCTCGATCCCGAGCGGCTGTTCACAGCTTGAACCATATCGGAGGAATTGAATGACCACTGCAATTTCCAACACGTTCGGCATCGCTGCACGCAACTTCACCGCCTATCCGGAAATGCCGAATGCCCGTGCGCTCGTGGACTACGGCGTGAGGATCGAGGAACTCGGCTATGATTCGCTCTGGGTTTGGGACCATATGCTGCTTGGCGTCGAGCCGAATTTCCCGATCATCGATTCCCTGACGGTTCTGACGGGCGTTGCCGCCTGCACCAAGCGCATAAAGCTCGGTACCGGCATTCTGGTTCTTCCGCTGCGCAATCCGGTTGCGCTCGCCAAGCAGCTGTCGAGCATGGATCAGCTCTCCGGGGGCCGTCTTCTCATGGGCATGGCCGGCGGCTGGTACAAGCGCGAATTCGATGCCATGGGTGTGCCGTTCAACAGGCGCGGCAAGGTCATGGATCAGAACCTTGAAGTCATGCGCCGTCTTTGGACGGAGGAACTCGTCACCGGCCAGTACACGGTCGCCGACAAAGAATCGGGTGAGTTCCAGATCGAGTACAACCTGTCGAAGGCGGTGATGTACCCGAAGCCCGCTCAGAAGCAACTGCCGATCCTTATCGGCGGCTATGCCGACGCTGCCCTGAAGCGCGCCGGCGTTGGTGGCGACGGCTGGCTGACCTATTTCTATCGCGCCGAGGATTTCAAGAAGTCCTGGGACAAGGTCCTCGGCTTCGCCAAGGAAGCGGGCAAGGACCCGAGCAAGGTGATGAACGCCTCGCAGCTGCCGATCATGGTGGGCCCCTCGAAGGACGCCGTCCACGACGACATGCTGGATTGGCTGAACAAGGAATGGGACTTCCCGGAGCACAGCGATTGCACCCGCGAAAGCGCGGTCATGGGCTCGGTCGACGAATGTGTCGAACAGCTGCGCGAACATATCGATGCCGGCGTACAGAAGATCATCTTCGTTCCTTACAAATACCAGATGGACCAGATCGAAACGATCGCTCGCGAAATCATTCCGCGCCTGAAGGCTGGCCGATAACCCTCCCGCCCAAACACCGCTACCCGGCAGCGGGTAGCGGTACCGTCCAATCGTATGCGGAACCAATTTCCATGACCGATCCCAACCGCCAGAAAATCATCGAGAAGATCGACTCCTCGCGCGATCACGCCGTCAAGTTCCTGCAGGACATGGTGGCGATTCCGAGCGTCACCGGCGACGAAGCCGCCATTCAGAGATTCATGAACGACTATCTCACCGGCATCGGGCTTGATGTCGACATGTGGGAGACCGACTGGGAAGAGCTGAAGAACCATCCCGGCTACCGCCCCGTCGCGCGCGGCTACGAAGGGCGCCCGAACATCGTCGCCACGCTCAAGGGAACCGGCGGCGGACGCTCGCTGCTCCTCAACGGCCACACCGACGTCATTCCGGTCGGAAACGGCGAAGGCTGGAGCGACGACCCATGGTCAGCCAAGATCGAGAACGGCCGCATCTACGGCCGCGGCTCGTGCGACATGAAGAGCGGCGTCGCCAGTCACGTGCTCGCCGTCCAGTACCTGAAGGAACTCGGCCTGACGCCGAAGGGCGACGTTCTGATCAACATCGTCATCGATGAAGAGGTCAGCGGCCACGGCACTCTCGATACCGTAATCCGCGGCTACAAGGCCGACGCCGGCATCTCCGGCGAAACGAGCGACCTGCACGTTCAACCGGCCTGCATCGGCCGGATCTGGTTCGAGATCGAGATTCATGGCAAGCCCGCCGGCATCCAGCAGCGCTATCTCGGCATCAGCGGCATTGCACTCGGCCGGAAGATCGTAGAGGCCGTGCAGGAGCTCGAGGATCATCGCGTAGCGACCGTCAAGCATCCGCTCTACCCGAGCGCGATCGACTCGCTGCCCTGCATCATCGGCAGCTTTCAGGCCGGCAACTATCCGAGTGCCTTTCCGGCATCGGCGCTGCTCAAGGGTTCGATCGGCACCGTCCCGGGCGAAGATCACGAAGGCGTCAAGCGGAGCCTGGTCAGGAAGATTGCCGAATGTGCCGCCGAGGATCCCTGGATGAAGGACCATCCTCCAGTCGTCCGATTCGTCGGCTACGATGCGGAGGCATCGGAAATCCCGCGCGACCATGCGATCGTCGGCACGGTCGGCAGCGTCTATACGGAACTGACCGGCAAGGAGCCGATCATCAGCGGCCGGCAAGGTGCCGCCGACACGCGCTTCCTCAATAGCTACGGCGAGACTCCGACGGTGATCTTCGGCCCCGGCTCGACGGCAATCATGCACGCCAACGACGAGTATGTCTCGATCGACGACTACCTCACGGCGATCAAGGTCATGGCGCTCAGTATCTATGACTGGTGCAACGGAGCGCCGTTGCAAAGGGCGTAACCGGCCGTCGATCATTTGTCCGCATGCGCAGGGTGCCGGTGTTCCGGCGCCCTTTTTTCTTTGCCGTCCGCTGCCATGACGGGACAGTTAAATTGATTCTATCTTACTATAAATAGGTTGACTTGCGAACGGAGGCGGGTCAGAGTGACCGGGACATCGAGGCGATACAGGGCTTCGCCGGTATCCCTCCGCAGCAACAATCAAGGAGATCAGGGGCATGCATATTGCGGTTCTGTCCGAAACGGTGGCCGATACGCGGGTGGCGATCACGCCCGAAACGGTCCGAAAATATGAGGCGCTCGGGGGCAAGGTTCATATCCAGGGCGGAGCCGGCCAGCGTGCCGGCATTTCCGACCAGGATTTCGAGCAGGCGGGTGCCCGTGTGGTTCCCGATGCGTTTTCCGCCGTCAAGAATGCCGACATCGTGCTTGCCGTGGGCAGGCCCACCGAGGCGGTAATCCGTGCCTGCAAGCCGGGTGCCGCGATTTTCGCGACCATGGATCCGCATCGTGCGAACGGGGCGCTGGACGTGCTGGCACATGCAGGCGTCAATGCCTTTGCGATGGAACTCATGCCGCGCATCACGCGGGCGCAGTCGATGGACGTGCTGTCGAGCCAGGCCAATCTGGCGGGCTACCGCGCGGTCATCGACGCAACCGCCGAATTTTCGCGGCTGCTCCCGATGATGATGACCGCCGCAGGCACCATACCCGCGGCGCAGGTTTTCGTGATGGGCGCCGGGGTTGCGGGATTGCAGGCAATCGCCACGGCGCGCCGGCTCGGTGCCATCGTCTCCGCGACGGACGTCCGACCTGCCACGAAGGAGCAGGTCGCGTCCCTGGGTGGGAAGTTCATTGCGGTCGAGGATGAGGAGTTCAAGGCTGCGGAGTCGGCTGGCGGCTACGCCAAGGAAATGTCCGGGGAATATCAGGCCAAGCAGGCCGAGCTCGTCTCCGCCCACATCGTCAAGCAGGACATCGTCATCACGACGGCGCTGATCCCGGGCCGGCAGGCGCCGCGCCTGGTGAGCGCGGCGATGGTCGACTCGATGCGCCCGGGCTCGGTGTTGGTCGACCTTGCCGTCGATAGCGGCGGCAACGTCGAGGGCTCGAGGGCCGGCGAGGTCGTGACGACCAGCCGCGGCGTCAAGATCATCGGCAACTCCAACATCTCCAAGGTGGGCACGACGGCATCCAGCCTCTACGCCCGAAATCTCTTCAGCTTCGTGTCCACCCTGATCGACCGCGACCAGCCTGCCCTCGTCATCGATTGGGATGACGAGCTGGTCAAAAGCACCAATCTCACGCGCGACGGTGCCATCGTGCATCCGGCCTTCAAGGGTGCAAAAGCCAATTGATCCCGGGTCCGGCGATGCCGCCGGACAACAAACTCCCATCCGCACCGTCAGGCATGAACAGGCGGTGCTCAACTCTCGTGGAGACTGGTCATGACGTCGACTGCCGTCATTCAGCTTTTCGTCTTTCTGCTCGCCGGTTTCGTCGGCTTTCAGACCATCAGCCGCATTCCGCCACTGCTGCACACGCCGCTGATGGCGGCAACCAACGCCATTTCCGGCATCTCGCTGGTGGCGGCGCTTGTTCTTGCCGGCGCCGATCAAAGCCTGCTCAGCACGGTGCTTGGCACTGTTGCGGCCGGTTGCGCCACCGCCAACGTCGTCGGTGGCTTCCTTATCACCGACCGCATGCTCGCCATGTTCAAACCGGCGAAGGTCGAACGCGACGGAGCGCACAACCAATGACCGCGACCATCATCCAGCTTGCCTATCTGTTCGCGGCGGCACTGTTCCTTCTCGCGCTGCGCTCCCTTGGCCAACCGTCCACAGCGCGGCGCGGTATGCAGATGGCGGCGTTCGGCATGCTCATCGCCGTCTGCGCCACGCTGCTCGACCAGCGCATCGTCAGCTATGAATGGCTGGCGGTAGGCGTGATCGCCGGCGGCATTGTCGGATATCCAATGGGCATGTGGGTGCCGATGACGGCGATGCCGCAGCGTATCGCGTTCAGCCACGCATTTGGTGCACTTGCCGCCACGCTGGTTGGCGTCGGAGAATATCTTCACGGGCTGCATGAGCATACGCTGACCCATGGCCAGACGCTTGCGCTCGGTTTCGAGGTCTTCCTCGGCTCGCTTACGGTCACCGGCAGCCTCATGGCCTTCGGCAAGCTGCAGGAGCTGTTGCCGGGCGCACCGATCACCTTCCGCGGCCAGAACGTCTCCAATCTTTTGCTGTTTTCGGCCGGTGTCGTCTGCCTTGTGTGGCTCGTGGTCTCGCCATACAGCGTGCCGTTTTTCATCGCCATCGCAGCCGTCGGCCTGCTTGTCGGTATTCTGATCGTTCTCCCCATCGGGGGCGCCGATATGCCGGTGGTCGTATCCTTGCTCAATTCCTATGCGGGTCTGGCGGCCGTGGCCACCGGCTTCGCCCTGGACAACAACATCCTGATCGTGGTCGGTGCACTCGATGGGGCGAGCGGCTTCATTCTCTCTATGGCTATGAGCAAGGCCATGAACCGCTCCTTCACCAATATCCTTTTCGGTGCCTTCGGTGCGGAGACGGGCGGCGGCGCTGTCGAGGCTGGCGGCACCGGCGGGGAGATGGTGGCAATCAGTGCCGATGATGCCGCCCTGCGGCTTGCCTTCGCCCGGCGCGTCATCATCGTTCCGGGATACGGGCTTGCCGTCGCGCAGGCCCAGCACCAGGTCCGCGAACTTGTCGATCTGATGGAAAAACGCGGTGTCGACGTTCGCTTCGCTATCCATCCCGTCGCCGGACGCATGCCCGGGCATATGAACGTGCTGCTCGCCGAAGCCGGCGTGTCCTATGACAAGCTGGTCGACATGGAAGACATCAACGAGCGTTTCGCCGATGCCGATGTCGCCCTGGTGGTCGGCGCGAACGACGTCGTCAATCCGGCGGCGCGCACCAACCGGAGTTCGCCGATCTACGGCATGCCGATCCTCAACGTGCAGGATGCCAGGAGCATAATCGTTTTGAAGCGCGGCCGCGGAAAGGGTTTTTCGGGTGTCGAGAACGACCTGTTCGTTTCGCCCAAGACCAACATGCTTTTCGGCGACGCGAAACAGTCGATCATGCAGCTCGGCGCCGAGGTCAAGCTGGCGTGACGAGCCCGCGGGCAGTGGGCGGAGTCCGCTGCCCTGATTGTTTGGCGGGGAAAGGTGACAATAATATCTTGCTGTCATACTATAAATAAGATGATATTGATCCGCGGCAGGAGGCCGCTCCAGAGCAAGTTGCCCGCTCGTCGGGCCTTCGGAAGCATGAGGGGGTGAACATGTCGGAACAGGCCGTCAAAGCACAAGGGGTCGGCGCTTCGGTCCTGCGCAAGGAGGACGACAGGCTTCTGCGCGGTCGCGGCCAGTTCGTTGCCGATATCCGCCTAGCCGGCATGAAGGACGTCGCCTTCGTCCGCTCGCCGCTCGCCCATGCGAAGCTCATAGGCGTGCACGTGCCGGACCAGATCCGCGAGCGCGTAGTGATTGCCGCGGATCTGGCAGGCGTCAAGCCGATCCGCGCCGTTTCCGGGCTGGCGGGCTTCAAGCCGTCCGACCAGCCTGTTCTCGCCTTCGAGAAAGTCCGCCAGGTGGGCGAACTCCTCGCCATGTGCGTGGCAGACACCAGGGCCGAGGCCGAGGACGTCGCCGCCATGGTCGAGCTCGACCTGGAGGAACTTCCTGCAGTCCACGACATGCTTGAGGCACGCAAACCGGGCTCGGCGCTGCTGCACGAGAATTGGGGCGACAACGTCTTTCTCGAGACATTCGTCGACATCAACTTCGAAGCGGCGCTCGACGCGCCAATCAAGATCACGCGCCAAATCTCCACCGCGCGGCAGAGCATGGCGCCGATGGAAGGACGCGGTACCGTCGCCTATTGGGACAACCGCATGGAACAGCTGGTGCTCTATACCGGCAGCCAGATGCCGCACATCGTGCGCACCGGTCTTGCGGAATGCCTGGGCCTGCAAGAGCGCCAGGTCCGTATCGTCTCTCCCGACGTCGGCGGCGGTTTCGGCTACAAGGGCATTCTGTTGCCGGAAGACATCTGCCTCGGCTGGTATGCGATGAAGTGCGGCCACCCGGTCCGTTGGATCGAGGACCGCCGCGAGCATCTGACGGCCGGCGCCAATTGTCGCGAACATCACTACGACATCACCGTCTATGCAGATCGTGACGGCACCTTGCGCGGCGTCGACTGCGTGGCGCATGTCGACTCCGGCGCCTATTCGTCATACCCGTTCTCGGCCTGTCTGGAAGCCGCGCAAGTTGCCAGCATTCTGCCCGGTCCCTACGATTTCCCAAGCTATCGCTGCCGAACCTATTCGGTTGCGACCAACAAATGTCCGATCCTGCCCTATCGTGGGGTCGCCCGTACCGGCGTCTGCTACGCCATCGAGCTTATGATGGATGCGATCGCTCGCGAATGCCGCATGGAGCCGCATGAGGTGCGCCTGAAGAATCTCGTGCGGCCAGATCAGATGCCGTTCGACAACATCACCAAGAAGCATTTCGACAGCGGCGACTATCCGGAAGCGTTGCGCCGCGCCATGACGGCGGTGGATCTGCCCGCCATACGCGAACGCCAGAAGCGAGGTGAGCCTGACGGCCGTCTGATCGGCATCGGCCATTCAATCTATTGCGAGCAGGGTGCGCATGGTACGTCGGTTTACGCCGGCTGGGGTATCCCGATGGTGCCGGGCCATGAGCAGGCGACGGTGCGCATGACGCCGGACGGCGGCCTGGAGTTGCGCATAGGGGCTCATTCGCATGGCCAGAGTATGGAGACGACCCTGCCGCAAGTGGCGCACGAAATTCTCGGTATCGATATCAGCAGGATCAAGCTCGTGCACGGCGATACCGAATACACGCCATATTCGACCGGCAGCTGGGGTTCGCGTTGCGCGGTGATGTCCGGGGGCGCTGTTGCGACCGCCTCGCGCGAGCTTGCCAAGCTTGCCAAGGGAATCGGCGCGCATTTGCTCCAGGCGAGAATCGAGGACGTCGACCTGATCGAGGGTTCGGTCGTCGGCTCATCCGGAAGCGTCACGCTGGCGGAGATCGCCCATACCTGGTACCGCAAGCCGCAGCATCTGCCGGCCTCCGTCGATCCGCGCGGCCTGGAAGTGACGATAGGTCATAAGCCGATCCGCGATTCCGGAACCTTCAGCTATGCCGCGCACGTGGCTACGGTCGCCGTCGACCCTGAAATGGGCGACATCGAAATCCTCGACTATGTGATCGTCGAAGATGGCGGCAAGCTGATCAATCCCATGGTCGTCGACGGCCAGATCTATGGTGGCTTGGCGCAGGGCATAGGAACTGCGCTCTACGAGGAAATGAACTTCGACGCCTCCGGCCAGCCGCTCGCTTCGACCTTCGCGGATTATCTGCTGCCCGGCCCGACCGAAGTGCCGGCGCCACGCCTCGATCACATGGAAACGCTTGCGCCTTACACCGAGTTCGGCGTCAAGGGTATCGGTGAGGGAGGCGCGATCGCGCCGCCGGCGGCGATCGGCAACGCCGTCAACGATGCGCTGCGCTGCTACGGCGTCGAACTGCTGCGCTCGCCGATGACCCCGCATCGCGTTCTGGAGGCGATCCATCGGACGAGCGGCAGGCTGCCGGATGCCCGCGATGCGGTGCCGGAGAAAAGCGTGGAGGGAGAACTGGCGTGAAACCGGTGAATTTCGACTACGCCCGCCCGGCCGATGTGGCCGGCGCGCTGAAGCTGATCGGCGACGACAGTCGCACGGTGAAGATCATGGCCGGCAGCCAGTCGCTCGGACCGATGCTCAACATGCGGCTGGTGCAGCCGGATCTGGTTGTTGACATAACGGGCATCGCCGAGTTGCGGCAGATCGAAGACCGCGCCGACGAGATTGTCGTGGGGGCCTGCGTCACGCACGCGGATTTCGAGGATCTACGCGTGCCGGACGTCACACGCGGCGCGCTTCCGACGGTCGCACGCGGCATCGCCTACCGCGCCGTGCGCAACCGCGGCACCATCGGCGGCAGCATCACCCATGCTGACCCGTCGGCCGACTGGATTTCCATCCTGGCGGCAGTGGGCGGCAAGGTGACGCTGCGCGGACCTGCCGGCAGCCGCACGCTGGCCGTCGAGGATTATATGCTGGGCGCATTGGAAGCAGACCTTCGACCGGGCGAGATGCTGGTTTCGGTGACCGTGCCCAAGCTTAGCCGCACGGCGCGCTGGGGCTATTACAAGAGCTGCCGCAAGACCGGAGAATTCGCTCATGCGATCGGTTCTTTCATGGTCGATCCTGAGCGAGGCGTCAGCCGCGCCGTCGTCGGCGCCACCGAGAGTCGGCCCTACGTGTACAGCGACGCCAAAAGGCTGATCGGCGACGGAAAGTCCGGTCTGCGTTTCGACAGCCGGTTGGCAACGGAGCTGGTTGAAGCAGGAGGCATGGCCGATCCGCTCAACCGTCAGACCCACGTCGCCGCACTGCGGCGTGCCATCGAGCGAGCACATACGGCATGAATACGGTCAATCTCACGATCAACGGCAAGACGGCCAGCGCGGCGTGCGAACCACGCACGCATCTCGCCGACTTCCTGCGCGATACGCACAATCTCACGGGCACGCATATCGGTTGCGAGCACGGCGTCTGCGGCGCCTGCACGCTTCTGGTCGACGGCGTGCCTACGCGCTCCTGCATTACCTTTGCCGCCACATGCGACGGCGCGGAGGTGACGACGGTCGAAGGTCTCGACAATGACGAGATCGCCACCGAGCTACGGGCCGCCTTCTCGCGCGAGCATGGGCTGCAATGCGGATATTGTACGCCGGGGATGCTGGTCTCCGCGCGGGACGTCGTCCTGCGCATGCAGGACCCCACCGAGCATGACATCCGCTTCATCATGAGCGGCAATCTGTGTCGTTGCACGGGTTATGTCGGCATAACCAGGGCGATCCAGAGCATAATTGCGGACCGCCGTGCTCGCGGCATCGCGGCCGTTCCCGACGGCGGCCGGGCACGGCTGGGTCCTGCAGGTTCGGGCAATGCGGGCTCGGCCAGCGCCGGCGGCAAGGCCGTTTCTGCCGCGCCGTCCCCGAAGTCTTCAATGCCGAGCGTAACGACGGCGCGCAAAGACGACGGCTGGAAGCCGCAAACGACCTTCACACAGAGCTTCACGGTGGCTCATCCGGCCGACGTCGTCTGGGAATTCTTCGGCCGCGTCGGCGAAGTCGCGTCCTGCCTCCCCGGCGCATCGCTTACGGGCGAACCGGTGGACGGCCACGTCGAGGGCCAGATCAAGGTCAAGGTCGGGCCGATCAGTGCCGAATTTCACGGCGTGGCGGACATAACGCGCGACGACACCAGCCGCACCGGAACGATCGAAGGTGCCGGCAAGGACAAGCGCAGCAATTCGGCGACGCGCGGCCGGATTGCCTATGCCATCAAAGAAGGTGACGAACCTGGAGAAACCCGGGTGGACGTCACGATCGGCTTTACCCTGACCGGCATGCTTGCGCAGTTCAGCCGGTCCGGCCTGGTACAGGACGTCGCGAACCGGCTGATCAGTGTGTTCGTTCAAAATCTGGAGGCAAGGCTGAGACACCGGGCACAGGGCAGTGCGCCGGAGCGAGCGCCGGTAACCGCCGAGTTCGACGCCGGATCACTCGTGTCGGCCGTGATTCTCGGGCAGATCAAAGGGTTTTTCGCAAAGCTCTTCGGACGCAGGTGAACTCGTTTCGGCGCATACGGGCCCCCAAAATAAGGCGGATGGGATGATGGAAAGTGCGCGCCCTTCCGCTTCCATTCGCTCCCTCGAAGCGAAATTGATACTATTGACATATCTTCCTAATAATAGAACAATGTGGAGTGCTGGCGCGATCGATAGCGGCCGCTCTCTGCGGCCGACCTTGCACGATCTCAAAAAAATGTCGCGCGGTATCCCGCTGACCCTAACTTGGAGGAGAGTTAATTGAGTAAGCGCACCTATATCACAGGCCTCACGCTTTCGGTTCTAATGAGTACGGCTGGCATGTCGTTCGCGGACACGATCAAGATAGGCGTCAACCAGCCTTTGACCGGCCCGTTTGCCGCCTCCGGCACCTACATCGTCGACGGCGCGAAACTTGCCGTCGAAGAAATCAATGCCGGGGGAGGCGTTCTCGGCGATCAGTTGGAACTGGTTATCGAAGACAACAAGAGCAATCCGACCGAAGCGGCGGCAGTCGCTGAAAAGCTGATCGAGAGCGACAAGGTTCCGGTCATGATGGGCGCCTGGGGGTCCAGCCTGACGCTCGCCGTCATGCCCAAGCTGATGCAATACGGCGTGCCGATGCTGGTGGAGACATCATCATCGTCCAAGATCACCAAACAGGGTAATCCCTACGTCTTCCGCATCTCTCCGCCCTCCTGGGTCGAGGCGCAGCTTTTCCAGAAATACCTGCCGCAGCTCGGTATCAAGAAAGTCGACTTCCTGGCCATCAACAATGATTGGGGCCGCGGCACCGTCAGCGACTTTTCGAAGTCCTTCGCCGACAACGGCATCGCCGTCGGGCTGACGGAAATGATGGATCAGGGCACGCTGGACTTGAGCGCGCAGCTTTCCAAGATCAAGGCTTCGGACGCCGACACCATCATCATCACGACCGCGGTGGAACAGCTGACGCTCGTTCTGAAGCAGGCCGCCGCCTTGGGAATCAACAAGAAGATCGTTACCACCGGCGGCTCGCAAAACCCGGACCAGCTGATAGAGCAGGCCGGCTCCGCGGCCAACGATACGACCCACATGGTGTTCTTCGCACCCTGGACGCCCGAGAAATCGCCGCATCCCGACAAGGCGCAGGCATTCATCGACGCCTGGGCGAAGGCTGGGCACAGCAAAGCCGGCCTGACCGAAAGCTATCGCGGCTATGACGGAATCTATGTCATCAAGGCTGCGATCGAAAAGGCGGGCGCGGCGGAGCGGAAGGCGATCACGGAGGCGTTCTGGAATATTGAAGTCCCGACACTGAACGGCACGGTCACGTTCACCAAAGATGGGCCGGCGGGTCAGGAAAGCGGCCAGTACATGACCAACGGCACGCTGATCAAGATCGTCGACGGCAAGATCGTTCTCGCCGGCTCCTAGACCCCTGTTTCCCTGCCTGGACCCCGGCGGTAACGCCGGGGCTTTTTACCGCCCGGGGTACTACGAGGCGCAATGCAATTTCACAGGAGACCCACGCCGTGCTTGTCATGAATTCTCATCCGGAACATAACCTGCCGTTGGAGGCCGTCGACGCCGGAACGCTTAGCGTCGACGCGGCGCGGGAAGTCGAGCGCTTTCTCTCCTTCCGCGCCAATCACAAGCCCACGCCGCTACAGTCGCTGAGCGGACTCGCCGGACAGCTGGGCGTTGCCTCGATCCACATGAAGGATGAGGGTTTTCGGCTTGACCTCGGCAGCTTCAAGGCGCTCGGCGGCTCCTATGCCGTCATTAGGCTGGTTCTGGAGGAGGCGTCGCGGCAGTTCGGCAAGCCTGTCGATATCGGCGAACTGGACACCGCCGCAGTGCGACGAATAGCCGAAGGTATGACGGTTGGTTGTGCCACCGATGGAAATCATGGGAAATCAGTTGCCGCCGGTGCCCAATTGGTCGGGGCCAAGGCAGCGATCTTCGTCCATTCGGGCGTCAGCGACGAGCGCGTCGCAGCGATCGCTCAGTATGGTGCCGAGATGATCCGGATCGAGGGCACTTACGACGATTCGGTCGCCGCGGCCGAACGTATCTGCAAGGAAAACGGCTGGATCGTCGTCTCCGATACCTCCTGGCCGGGATATGAACGGATTCCGGGGCTCGTGATGCAAGGATATACGGCGATGCTGCGCGAGGCCGTCGCCGGGCTACCGCAGGCGCCGACGCACGTCTTCATGCAGGCCGGTGTCGGCGGCCTGGCCGCGGCGGTAGCCGGATATTTCGATATCGTCTTCGGCAATGCTCGCCCGCGCTTTGTCGTGGTCGAGCCGGATCGCGCCGCGTGCCTCTTCGCGAGCGCGCGGGCCGGTCGTCTGGTCAAGGTCGACCACGACGAGCCGACCATCATGGCGATGCTCGAGTGCTACGAGCCGTCGCTCGTGGCATGGCGGATACTGGCCAGAAAGGCTGACGCGTTCATGACCGTCAGCGAGGAGGAAGCCGCCGAGACGATGCGGAGCCTTGCCCGACCGGTTGCCGGCGACCCGGCCATCGTGGCCGGTGAAAGCGGCGGCGCGGGGCTCGCCGGCTTCCTGAACGCAATGAAGGATTCGGAAAAGCGGGCCGCTCTCGGCCTCGATGCCAACTCGCGGATATTCGTGATCAACACCGAAGGCGCGACCGATCAGGCACGGTATGAGGAAATCGTCGGCCGCGCCCCGGCCCAGGTACGTGCAGCCGCATAGAGCACTTCCGAGAAAAGCGAGTAACGGTTTTTCCGTCCGGAAGTACGCAGTTTCAAAGACTTAGAGCGTTCCAGTGTTTAGATGAAACATTGAAACGCTCTAGGGATTGCCGAAGCGGGCTGCGATCAATGCGGCTCTGCTTACCGCATGGTTCTCGATCCTGCGGCGAGTGTCGGGGATGTCAGCTCGAAACCTTGTCGCGGTCCTGAACCCGGTCCAGCAGATCGACGCGCAGGGCGAAGCAATCCTTGCGATAGTGGATATCCGCGACATAGATCGCCACGTCGCTTTCGTCCACGAGAACCAGTCGGCAATCGGCTGTGGGCTCGCCGAGGCCAATCTTCAGGTGGTCCGCCGTATCCGGATCGGCGACGCCGATGGTCAATGTCTGATAGGCGTGGGCGACCTTTACATCTTTCATCTCGACAATCATCGGCAGTGCGGCCGAATGTGCGAAGCGCTTCCGGTCGCGGTCGAAGATGTGCTGGGCAAGAAAGAGGTTGACCGCGGAAAAGGGCTCCCCGTGATTATATTGGATGCTGCGCAGGAAGGTGTAGCCGTCCGCGAGCCTTCCTTCTCCCTCTGCCAGGTCGGGCGGCGAGACGTTTTCTTCGATCTGAACGCGCTCGATGACGTTGTCCTTGATGGAAGCGACAACTGTATCGAAATCATTGGCGAGGTTCAGCCAGCGATTATGCTTGGGCTTGCCGGAAACGAACGTTCCCCTGCCTTGCTGTGCGTCGAGCAAGCCGTCGTCGCGGAGCAGTTCGATTGCTTGGCGAATTGTGACGCGGGCGACGCCAAACTCCGATTCGAGCTCCTCCAGGGTCGATATCTTGTCACCTTCGAGCCAATGGCCTGTTTCTATCCGCTGCCGCATGACGGAGGCAACTTGAAGGTAGAGCGGGACACGGCTTCTATCATAAAGAGAGGAGAGTTTTTTCATAAGCTATATGTATGACAGATAGGTTGAATTTTCCAGCCCGGACACCGCATAAATAGCGTGCGGGTGTATGCCATGCACAATTTCGCAAAACGGCGGAATCAAGCTTCAGGACAGGAGACGCGAAGCCGTCTTCACCGGCTTCCATTTCAGACGCATTCCGCTGCGCAAATTCCCTTGAAGTGCCCTAGTGGCAATTTCTGCGGCACGTGATCTCCCGCTATCCGATCCTGGGGCGCGGACTTTCGTCAGCCGGTCGGTGCGGCGGTGAAAACCGCCAGTTGGGCGTCGAAAGCGCGCTTGTATGCGGGCCGCGCTTTGCCGCGGGCCACATAGGCGGCGAGGTTCGGATATTCCTCAACTATACCCGATCCTTCCAATCTGCGCAGCACCGTCACCATCAGGAGGTCACCGGCGCTGAACGCCCCGTCAAGCCAGTCGGCGTTGCCAAGTCGGCCGGAAAGTTCGCCCAGCCGCTTGCGGATGCGTTCGTCGATGAAGGGCAGGCGCTGCTCGTACCAGGTCTCGTCGCCTTCCAGATACTCGGCGACCTCGCGATCAACGATCGGCGGCTCCACCGTGTTGAGCGCGGCGAACATCCATGTGATCGCCCGCGCCCGGGCATTCGCATCGTCCGGCAGCAAGCCCGCATGGCGCTCCGCGATATGGAAAACGATGGCCCCTGACTCGAACAAAGCGAGATCGCCTTCTTGATAGGTAGGAATCTGCCCGAAAGGATGGAGCGCGAGATGCGCGGGTTCCTT
>Ga0079104_1000782_pt1 | contig 27111 bp, 21 predicted proteins | sample MedtruBG_FD_76829 | JGI IMG/M metagenome (GOLD analysis project Ga0079104, IMG submission 76829) | Root nodule microbial communities of legume samples collected from California, USA - Medicago truncatula BG | ecosystem: Host-associated > Plants > Roots > Nodule | place: USA: California...
TTCATACATATCTGATGAAAAATCAATTCTATCTTTTAATTTATTTATTAATGAATGCATATTATTATAGGTAAAATCATCATTATAATATTGATAGCAATAAATAGTACAATATGCAATTAATATACCACTTATACCAGTAGTCTTATTTAAAATATATTTTTTTGTATCATTTCTCTTCATCGAATAATTCCATTCTTCTGGAAAAACACTTTGAAAGCACTTAAAATATTCATATAAGTATTTTATTATTTTCTTACTATCTTTATTCTTAAATTCTTTTAAGAAAACTGGTAATGTAATATTATCTTTATAATCATTTGACTGTTTGAGATTTTTTTCTTTCATTAACGGAACCAATGCTTCTATCATGGCCGCTTGAGATATAGTTCCTTCTCCATCACCTAACATTTTTATTTTATTGGATAATGGTGATCTTTCATTTACATTAAACCATGTAGTAATTAAATGAGCTGTAACTGATACTGTATACTCATTTTCAGTCATAGCTGATAAGTCATACAATACAGATTTATTAACAGATTTTTGTTTTCCATTAATTGTTCCAAAAAGTTCCGCTTGTTGTGCTGGTTCAAGCCCTATCATAATAGTAATTATGAGCTCATATTTGTCTAAATTATTTTCACTAGCGAATTCAAATCCTCCTAATCTATGCTGCCCATCTATAATATTTGCTACCACATATTTAGTATCAAACTCTATTTCATCATCTAATATCTTAATGTATTTTGACAAATCAGATTCATCCTCATCTAGCATTTCACTATTACGTAATGATAAATTAATAATTATCGAGTTAGGAAAAATTGAATTTGCTCTTTCTATATATTGCCCAATTTCCTTTAATCTAGATTTACTTTGTTTTCTTTGAATATTAGAATCTTCTACAAAATCTTTCAAATACCATATATTACCTTCATCAATTTTTTCTCCTATTATACTGCTAACTTCTTTCAAATAATTTTGATATTCTTTTGCACCTTTTCTTTGTCTTACTTTAGTTGTTGCTATATTAACTAAATCTCTTGCTTTTATCTTACCAACATATAATATATTATCATCTTGATTTATTTTTAAAACTTTAATTTTCATACTCTTCGTCCTCCGGATCAAAATTTTCTAAATCATTTGCCATCTCCACAAACTTTTCTCCTGATCTTCCCGGTAGTGCTTCCATATCGCTATTTAATAATTGACTTTTAGGCTGTGAGCGATTTATTTCAAAATTATTTAAATCCTTTATGGTTATTTTTTCATCTCTTTTTATAAGTTCACATATTCTAATTATAGCTAATGATATATCAAATACAATTCCCGAAGCCCCTATCCCAATCAATATATTTTTTATATTTTCATTATTTTCAAACATTTCATCAAATGCAAACTTTAATCCTACAATTGATACTGCCAAAACAATAATAAACTGTATTACTTCCGGTTTATATAACTTTTGTTTTTTTAGAAAATTAGCTTTAATATATTTAAATTCATTCGAAATATCTAGTTTATTTTCACTTTTTATAAATAAATGTATTTCTTCTCTTACTATAACCTTTACTTTAGTAAACCTTACAATCCTTTTTATATCCCTTATTACATTGTTTATTGTGAAATCAATATCTTCATTATCATATATTATTAATACATCTAAACTAATTTCATTCTTAGATACTAATTCTTTATTATATTCGTTAATTAAAAAATACTTTATTCTCTCAGTTTCTCCTAATACTATTATATCATCTTTAGAGTAAAGTGATTTTATATTAATCCCCATTTTGTCCCATTCTTTTAAAATTAATTCATTGTATTTTTCCTTATTATCATCGATGCCTACATCTTTGCAATACTTCTTATTAATATATTCATCAATCTTCAAATTAGACCAATTATAATTTCTTTTTTGTATCTTTATACAAAATCTTGTTACATTCATGGTATCCCCCTAGATTCTGATTTGATAATATGCATTATTACAAATAATACTCCTGTATTTTCTGTATAACTATTAATATTATATCATAATATTACATAATATCACATTTAATCCATTATAAATTTAACCATATTTAACATAAGAATTCTCACTATACCTCTCAAACAAATAATATCTTTTAATACTACTTATAACTTCAACTGCTCACTTTCTATTTCTTAGCAAAGAGAAAGCCACATTGAATATTACTTCAATGTGGTCTTTACGCACTACTTCTTCTTTTACAAAATCTCTTATAAACTTCTCGCGCTCTATAATTTTCGAATTATTACATATCCAATAAAATAGATCACAAAGCTTCTACATAATATTCTGTAATTACACTATTAACTTCTTTTGATTATATTTAATAATTACAATTCATCATAAATGTTGTGCTACCCCATAGCAATAAAAAACACGACCACCTGTAAGCAGCTATTCAAGCCACATACAAATGGTCGTGGATTTTATGGTGGAGGCGAAGCGCGACCCTTAAAATCCACTATTAGTTAAAATTTATCATTTATCCCCAAAAAACTTGTAATAATAACCTTATATATTTTTCTATACTAGTCTATTTCAAACAAATATTCATTAATTTTCTAATAAGTACTTTTTATTCTAATTAAATTGTCCTTTCAAACTGTACTTTATATAAATAATATTATTTCTTTTACAGCAAATTTTCTAACTTCTGTTCCATCTCTTTCAAAATTTCAATATCTAACAATTCATCATATTTCTCAAAATAAGATTGCAACTTTTTTTTATTGCTTTCATTTTTATTTTGGCTAATAATTCTGATATTATGATCCCTACACTCATCTATGAATTCACTCTTCAATTTATTTATAAAAATAATGACAAAATCCTCATCAAATTTATTGTTAAAATTATATACTTTACTTAACCATGAAGTTCTTACTGAAGCATTCTCTTGTATTTCTCCCTTATATTTTGAAAGTAATACTTTTCTAAAACAATCTTTAATGTTGCAATCATCACACCAATATCCATCCGTACAAAACAAACTCAATTTATATTTCTTACATCCTAAGTACCTTTTTATAAATTGATTAAAAAGCCTTAAAATCGCATTGCATTCAGAATTCAATTCATGACTGACTCCAAATATTTCAAAAACTTGTGAATCTGATAACTTACTAAAAACTTTTATATATGCACCATCAAACCGATCATTCCATTCATCGTAGTAAGTTCCACTATACCCCAATACACCTCTCTTTATTCGTGAAATATTGGCTTCTTCTGTTCTCCAGTTACCGTGTTGCTTCCACCCATTTGCGTTATTAAATAATATTTTAATATAATTTCTTATTACAATTTCAAATTCCTCTGTTTCAAAATGTCTTAAAAGATTTTTTATATTTATAATCTGAGAACCTAAATATTCCTTACTAATTATAGAATTTAATAATTTTTGAACATTACATGCATTGCTCTCTTCAAACTGTTTTTCACTAACCGAACAATATGGAATTAGATTATTAATTAATGTATTATATGTTGAATCTACAAGACAATTAGGAATATTAGCTTCCCTCATTTTTTTCTTTATATCATGATCTATCCTCTCTCCTGAAAATAAATTTTCCTTCTCAATGAAATAATTAACAGCTTTTATTTCATCTATATTATTTGCTTTAATCAAATCTACAATATCACCTTGAGAAAAATTATCTAATACTGTTCTATCTTTATCTATTTTACTAAAAATAACATACATAATTACAGTTGGCTTAATTTCATATAATGTTGGTATTATTTCTTTTAAATCAGTTGGCGACCCCATTCCAAGGCCTCTTATATAAAAAACAGTTTCAATCTCTTTATACTCATTAAAGATTTTAGGCAATCTATCTATTAATACGTCTCTATTAAGATTTTCACTTTGGTCTAATCCATATGTATCAATTAGTGTTAATTGGGTAATATTCAAATTTTTCAAAACACTTTGATAATTTAAATTTATTTCATCATTAATGGATAAATTTAATATTAATCCAGTAACAGATTTATTGTTCTCAACTCTCAAACAATATGTTAAAAGTTGCTTTTGCCTGTCATCAATATCCTCTAAGTTGAACTTCTTCGGATATTTTGATATAATTTCTTCATAGCATATATCATATATCTTCTCATAAAATAAATTAACTACATCAATTAGATTATATTTTTTCCCTTCATCTTTTACATATTCTTTCACATTGTTATTATTTAACAAACTTTGTATTTCATGATACTCATTAACGTTAAAAACTACTTTATCTATTTTATCTGCAATGCTTTTCCATGCAAGAATTATATTATTAACCACTTTTGTCTTTTCTTCATTGATTTCTATATCAAATTCCTTAATATCAAAAAAACCTTCTATTTGAGTTATTATTATCGGTAATAAAGTCCTTTCTTCTTCAGTTAATCCATTTTTACATATTATCTTAATCTTTTCTTTTACTTGCTCTTCCCTTAGCTCAACAAACTGTTGCTTATCTAAAAATTTAATTTCAACTTCTGCTTTTGGATATTTATAAGAAAAGCAATACTTTACATTTGTTCTCGTAGTTTGGCTTGCTCCAGTAGAATTAATTAAGTTGGAATGTTTGGCGAATGACTTTATAAATGCAGATTTTCCATGTTCACTTTTTCCTATAACTAAAGCTGAAATATTTTCTTCTTTACTTGTTATTTTCATATAAACACATCCTTATAATGTTCTTTTATTCTAATTCTTAAGCTTTTACTGTCTTTTTCATATTGTTTTAGTTCTTCTTCTTTTAGTCTTTCACTATTTTCTTCTATCTGACTTTTAATGTAAATCAACATAGCTATTAAATGCCACTCTTTTTCTATAAAAACATCTACTTCTTTCCATTTTTTTATAATATCTTCATTCATTTTAAATTCTATAATTGATTCGTCCGAATAGACATAATTATAACAATGTTCCAAGGTTTTACTAAGTTGAGTATACTCAATTATGTACAATCCAATTAACAATGGTTTTGATATTAATCCAATATTATCTTCAATTATTTCTTTTGAATCTCTTTCTAGTTTCAAAACATCAAGCTTCAGTACCTTTTCTTCCAGTATAGGTTGTACTTTATTAATGAGTTCTACTAACTGTTCATAATCATTTTTATTAATCAAGAAATTATGTGCTACTTTGCACCTTAAGTCATATATCTTTTCCCAGTAACCCATTATTTTGCGAACATCATTCATGCTGTACTTATCATCTTTATCTAAAAGGTACCTTTCCCAATTAGATTTATTCTCAAACTCACTTAAATCTTCTAGAACAATTTTTCCATTCCTGTTTATTAATTCCTTCATTTTTTCATGATCTATTTTTACAGAATACTTCTTAAATAGTAAATCCGGTAAATCTTTGAAATCAAGACCATACAAGTACCCATCAATTATTCTATCCTTATTAACTTTCTGAGTTGGAGTATCCAAGTCGCCCCAAGTATGTCCTACACTAATTAGCATAAATTTAGTTAATAATTTTCTCATTAAATTTTCTATTTTATATATTAAAGGATATGCTTTTTCACAATACTTCAATGATATACTGTCCCAGAGTACTTCAAGTTTAGCTCCTTTTTGGATCATAGAATTCTTAATATAACTTAATAAATAAGTAAACTCTTCTTCTCCCTTATCCTCTTCTGATTCAATTGTAATATTAAAATAATACTTTTCTCCCTTTTCTTTATCAACAAAGTTATTCTGATTTTTATATTTGAACCTAATATCTTTATATATTATATGATCTTCGACAGAAGATTTTTCAATAATAACATCTGAATTTGACTCAACTATATTATTAAATGTATGCTCGTTTATACAATAATTTTCTCTTTGATTTTGATTATCGAAAATAATTAAATATTCACATTTCATATAATATTCCTCATTTTATTCTATATATTTACATTAAATATAATTATATCATAAAGCAGCTATATCTTAATAATCATTTTTTAATTTTTCTAGATAATAAAATATAGGTTTAAAAATTCTAATACATATCTATTATAAAAATTAATATATACTAAAAACACATAAAACAAGCCATCCAAAGGTGCTACAAAATATGCTAAAAATCAAATTCTAGAACTCCTGGAACCTCAGAGTTTTAAAAATAGTAATCGTATTTTTGTACACATGTTTTATCGGTTCTTTCCAAAGTTAGTTAGTATTAAAATATATTTGCTACTATTTTATGTAGTAAACTTATCTTATTTATGCAAAAATTTAAGTTTTCAACTAAGAGTGGAAAGAACCGTTTTATCGTTTACGTTATAAGAATATATAATTATAATCTACTAGCCACAATAATAACAGTCATGACCACATGCTTAACAAGTGATTTTCTGAACGCTAAAGCATAATAATTTTTTAAAATGCTATGCTGAAATTTTTTCCATATAGCATTTATACTATTTTTTCTAATATTTATGGTATAAATTTTAATAATATTTTTATATAATTTATCATCTTATAAAAAAAGAAATATCTAAAGTTTTCTATTACTCTAAATATTTCTTTTACTATATACTTATTTCTAATCAGCTAACCTTTATATAAAAACTCTGACTATATCTTTCATACAAATCATACCTGCTGATTTGGCTTATAACTTTAACTCCTTCATTATTTTTGAGCAAAGAAAAAGACACATTGAAGATAACTTCAATGTGTTCTTTATATACTATGACTTCTTTTACAAAGTCCCTTATGAACTTTTTGCACTCTGGAACATTCCTGCTAATTACATAGCCGCTAAAGTTGCTTAACAGACTTCTTACATCTGCTTCTGTTACTATTTGACTAATATCCTTAACTTCAATTTCTGATAGCTTAGCTTCTAATTCAATCTTTCTATTTTTAAGCTCATCCATTTTAGATTTGAATTCTTCTTGAACAAATCCATTTGTTATAGCGGTTACTATATTATTAATTTGACCTTCAACTTCATCTATTTGTTTTAGCAATACTGCTTTCTTTTCTACATCAACATTATTTTGCTTTTGAAGGTTCTTATTAATACCATCTGCTATATAACTTATTGCCTTGTCATTAAATATCTTTCTTTCAAGTTCGGACAATACATATTCCTCAATATATTCTTTACGTATTTCCTTGTTGTCACACTCATTAGTTCTTGTTTTATCCCTAACTGAACACCTATATGATACATAAAGTGGTTTATTCTTAGGTTTTCTACGATTCCCTTGATATGGCTTACCGCAGCATCCACATTTAATTAATCCTGTGAGTAAATAGTTTTCTTTAGCTTTATTAGCTCCTGGTTTTTGTTTTCTCCTTTTTAACATTTCTTGAACTTTTTCAAAGTCTTCTTTAGAAACTATAGCTGGCATACCACCTTCAATCCTAATTACTTCATTAGGATCTTTATATGCATGTCCATTTCTTTTACCAAAAGCATCTTTTTTAGCAGTCTTATTATAAATGTATACTCCTGTATATTTTTCATTAGTTAATATACTATGAATACTATTGGTTCTAAACACAGTTCCCAACTTAGTTGTAAAGCCTCTTGAATTCAATTCATCAATCGTTTCACTTCTTGAATGCCCTGATATGCACATTTCAAATATTAACTTTACACTTTCTGCTTCTTTTTCATTTATAATGTATTTCTTCTCTTTATTAATATCATAACCTAAAGGTGGTAACCCCCCTGTATGTTTACACTTATAAGCGTTTTCTTTTAATCCTTTCATAGTTTCTCTTGCTAGGTTCTTTGAGTAATATTCAGCCATTCCTTCAATAACACTTTCTAGAATTACACTTTCTGGACTATCATCTAATTGCTCTGTAACACTGATAAGTCTAACTCCACATTGCTTAAGCTTCCTTTTATATAAAGCACTATCATACTTATCTCTAGAAAATCTGTCAAGTTTATGAACTATTACATAATCAAAGTTTCCACTTTCAGCATCTTTAATCATTCTACGGAATTCTGGTCGCTTATCATTAGTTCCTGATTTAGCTTTGTCAGTATATTCGCCTACTATTTCATAACCATTTCTTTGTGCAAAATCTTTAGTTGCTCTTAATTGAGCACCTATTGACTCTTCACGTTGATTATTGCTTGAAAATCTTCCATAAAAAACTGCTCTAGCCATAACATCACCTCTTAAATCTTATTTGTAATTAAGAGGTTAAACTCAATGTAAATCTTATCTAAAACACTATTCAATTTTATCATTTTATATTTAATTATCTTATAGCTGTTTTAATCTCTGCTTTCATTGAATCTGCCTCCTAAATACATCAAAATTATTATATATATTTAATAGTTATATTAATTACTATTTTGCTTTCGAATTCAATCAGCATTTTTAACACTAAGTTAATAAATACTTAGTAAATATTTATTAAGTATTTATTATTTATTTTAGTGTTGAAGTTTTTTGCTTCAACACTTATTTCTCCATTAAGCATTACACTTACTAATATACTTGGAAGTTAGTATTTCAATTAGAGTCTTATATTTATCAACATATATATCTATATTATCTTCACCTTCTATTTTTTCAATGGAATCTCTAGTATAATTTCTAACATATAACTTTTTTCTAGATATTGATGTTTTAACATATTCACTCATATAAAGTTGCCTCCTATATATTTTTTCATACTATCAATAATTCAAATCTCTACATTTCAAATATTATAATTTATTTGATGTGGTAGCTAGGTGGCTAGAGAAAAAGTATATTTTTCTTCTTTATTTGGTAATTTAGAACGATCAATTTTAAAGTTATTTAAGTATAAAGTTCCTTGTATTTTCTTATACTCTAGTTCTTTGTCGCTATTTATTTTAGAAGCATTATTTAATGCCCTCCAAAATTTTTGAGGTGAATCAGTACCTCTAGCTGAGATGCTTTGTCCTTCAATCCAAGATTTATAAGCTTCTAATACTGATTTTTTAGTTTCACTACTTCCTTCTTCATAAACTAAAACTTCTTTTAAATAACTTTCTACAGGATTTTGTTCTTCCTTATAAGCTTTAGTAATTCTTTCTACTGCCTTACTTTCTGTAAATATGTACTTATTATTAATAAGTCTTTCTGCACCTCTCAGGCACCAATTAAGAACTCCACTTAATTCATTAGACACCTTATCTTTTAGTGTTTTATCAATATCATCTATTCCAAAAACCCTATTAAATGGAACTATAAGAATTTTTCTATAGTAACCATGAGTGTTATCTAAGGTATCTGGCAAAGTATTTAATAAGAAGATTAATTTAACAGTTGATTTATAGTTTATTGCTTGTTTGAACTTTCTTGATATGTTAATCGTGTCACCACTTATTAAAGCTTTGAGACTTTCGGTGCTTATTGCACCTCCAAGTTCATTTTCATTAGCTATATTAAGTGCCTTACCTACAATACCCTCTATTCCAAATCTTTCAGAGAACTTAGATAGTTGTATATTGCTAACATTATCTACACCAACAATAGTTGTAAGTATATCTGAGCAAAAGCTCTTCCCATTTGAACCAACTCCTGTAAAGAAAAAGGCTCTTTCTGCTTTAGTATTATTAATCAAAGCATTCCCAAAAATCTCTTGAACGCACATTATTAGCTCATCATCATTGCATAAGATTTCTCTAATTGCCTTTTTAAAGATCGGACAATCTGCACCTTCTACATAATCTATGGGTGACTTACTTGTAAACATGTACTTCTTATCATGCGGTAATAATTTTTTAGTTACAATATCATAAACACCATTATTGAAAGCTATTAATGTTTCATAGATAATTTGCTTGTTCATCCTAGGAACTTCCCTCATTAAACCATCTATAATATCTCTTTCATATGTTTTCTTCCAACTATCCTTGATAGAATCATTCATAAGATAATGTAATATAGTTCCTTGAAGTTCCTCTGTAAGTTCTAGCCAAATCCCTTCATTTTGGTTATAAACAAGCAATATTCCATTCATAATGATGAGATCAGAAATCCTTTGTAGATATGTAATACACTTATTAGTATTTAATCTTAATCTCTTCTTATCATCATAGAAAAAACCTATTGCTATAGCTTTATTATGAGTTACTAAATTCCTCAACTCTAAAAGCAGCCCATCATCAGTTATTAATTCAATATCTTTATAATCATAGTCAGAATTTATTTTTATTCCTGGCATTAATGCTTCCATTATAGATGAGAATAAATTCTCATCTATAACATCACAATGATGTTTAAGCTCAATATAAGCTTTTTCATCCCCCCTTTCCTTAATAAGTCTAATTAAAGTCAAAACCTTATATAAAAATTCTGGGCATTCTTCAATAACATATATATTTTTGATATACTCCATTACTAATTGCTTTACTGTTCTTACTACCATGTCTAATTCCTCCTAAATTACTTAAACTTTCTTTCTACTATGTTTGCATAAATATTACCTCTTTCATCTGTATTGTGTTTTATTGTAATAACACATTCTTTACCTGTAAGTTCTTCAATATTAATTTCATTAGGTATATTACCTTTAAACACATCTATTAAGAACTTATAACACTTTGAATTTTCAGCGTCGGATACCATTATTTTTTCCTTTTTGCTTTGTTCAGTTATACCTACATAGATTGTATACTCCACTTCGATAAAGTCTCTAAATCCCCAATCAGTTTTACACTGCTTCAAATAGACAATTCCTCGAATTATTGCTTCATATTCACCTTCATTTAATGCTGCTTTACTACCTGTTGTACCTAAGATTCCATTTCCATTTTTAAATATCATATTTTTTCCTCCTTTTATTTACACCAATTATTACTTATTGAACTATCAACAATAACCGGAACATTTCTAATAATATTTTCCATTCCAGAAATCATACATTTTTCTAATATATTTTTAGCTTCATTAGCATCTTCCTCTGGAATTTCTAACAGTATCTCATCATGAACTACTGCCACTAGCTTCCATGAATCTTTAATACTATCTGTAAGCAATGCTAATGCTTCTTTTAATCCTTCTGCTGCTGAACCTTGAATAGGAAAATTTAATCTTTGAGTTAATGTCAAGTTTCCACTTTGCCACCTTCTTCCACCTAAGGTTTTTATATAATCTGCTCTTAGCAAAGCATCTTGAAGTTCTCTAACTTTAGAATAAACATTAAGAAATTCAAGCCTGTATTGTTCAGCTTCTTCTAAAGTTGAGTCAATTCCACATTTTCTTAAATTTTTTTGAATTCCATAAGGTGTAATTCCATATACGATTCCAAAATTAAGGCTCTTTGCTACTTGTCTTTCCTCCTTAGTTATTTCTCCTAGCGGCTTTTTAAAGACTAAGCTAGCTGTACCTGTATGAAGATCAACTCCATCTTTAAAATAGTTGATTAGAGTTTCATCATTAGAAATACTTGCCAACACCCTAAGTTCTACCTGAGAGTAATCCGCAACAACTAACAGATGCCCTTCTTCTGCAACAAAAAATTCTCTACTATTACCTGGCATAGCTTGTAATGGAGGATTATTACATGACATCCTCCCAGAGCTTGCCCCTATTAATCTCCAATCAGCGCTTATTCTCCCATCATCTTCTATAAAACTTTTTAGTTTTTCACCATACGTTTTAATCTTAGTTTGAAGCTTTCTATACTTCCTAATGAGCTTGACCACTTCATGTTCATCAGAGTATTTTGCCAATTCATCATCTGATGTTGAATATAGTTTAATTCCATATACTGAAAGTGCTTCAACTAATTGCTTATGAGAATTCAAATTAATATCTTGCATATTTAATAAATCTTTTATTATAGATTCAATCTCAATACTTAACTTTCTATCATCATCCAGCCTTATATTCCACTTATCAAACTCCATCTTGATTCCATTATTTTCAAGCATAACAATTGCAGGTAAAGCTTTCCTCTCTCTTTCATATGTCATTAATAAATTCTTTTCTAATAGTAAATCTATTAACCTATAATACAATTCTCTTGTATTCTCAACATCCTTAAATGCATAATCAATATGCTCTTGAGTCAATTCGTTAACTTGCCAATTATCACTATGCTGCATTGACTTGTCCATATCAGTATCAAGATACTTTTTAGATAAAGCTTTAAGACTTAACTTGTCCTCTTCCAACACTTGTGCCATAGTTAATGTACAATGATAATTATTAACTTTACATCCGTTGTTTATTAAGTATCCTACATCAAATTTAGCATTGTGAAATACCTTCACAAAATTTGGATCTTCCAAAATCTCTCTGACTTCTTCATCTATGGACTCTTTATAGACAACTTCTTCTTTACCTTTAGCAAAAACAATTAACTTTATTTTTCCTTTTCTAGGATTTAATGAGTTAGTCTCCAAGTCCATAAAAATCATTTCTAACTTAGGCTTATTCATCTATTGACCTCCGAATATTAAATTTTTAATAGCTCATTTGCTATGGTTTTAGTATATTATCTTTTTATATACATTTATCTAGCTTAAAACCCAATTCCTAAAATAAATATGGAATTTATGTAAAAAAAAGTATTAAAACAATAAAAAATAGATGTTCTTGATTAATAAGAACATCTATTTTTTATTATTATTTCAGTTTGTTTATAATATTATTTCTTTCTAACAATATCTCTTTATTATTCTCTAATAAATACTTCATATTCTTAAATGCTTTATATAGCATTTTTTCATCATTTTTAATATCTAAGTATTTTCCTATGTCAACTTTTTGTGTTTGTTTATAAATTTCTTCTTTTGCATTATCACTAATAGTATTCAATGCTTCTTCCTTTAAATTTTCAAACTTTAAAGCAGTTATTAATAACATATCAGTTACTATTGCATCTTTTAATTTTTGTAATTCACTAATTTCATTGCATATCTCTTTATAAATCTTATCTTGGTTATTATTAAACTCAAATATTATTCTATTTACTATTGCTTTCATTGTAGATGATCGGTAAATACATGAATCTAATAGTGCTAATTTAGAAACTCTATTAGCTAATACTTTTTTTGTTAATGAAGTATCCTCAATCAAGTCTAATGCCACATTGGTATAAAAAACTATGTTATATTTACTCTCTATATCATAAAACTCTACCAACTCATCAATATTCTGTACTCCATCTTCAAATACATCATAAAGTTCTATTATCTCATTATACCATGTAGAAAATTCCTTTATAGACATATTACTAATTTTACCATCATCTATTTTATCAAAAATAGAGTCCTTAGTTCTATTTCTAGATCTTGCATTATTTTTATTATTAGGTAGTGTATTGAGCTTTGCAAAAAAATTAGTTTTTATTAATCTTGCTATTTCTTCATTATACTCTTTCGGTTGTATATCAGAATCTATTATTTTTTTATTATATGCCTTTAACACACTTTCTAAAAACGAATCTGTATCCATATTGCTAAGCACTTCTAATTTCTTAACTTCATCAATTCCAAGTAAGATTTTATTAATTTCTTCATTAGAAAATTCCACCCCTATTTCTCTAGTTCTAGCAGCTTCCGCTATTTTAGCAAATCCATTGTCAATGTCTAATATAGTATCATTAACTACACTACCTTTGTCTTTTACTTCTTTAGGAATCCCATTCAAAATATTTTCTTTATTTTGCTCTTTTACCTTTTCGGCTACTCTTGTAAATAATGGCCTATTTTCTTCGTTCGGTTTCTTTTCATCTAATACTTCTGCCATGGACATCTTTATCTTATTCTTCTTTACATACTCAGAACACCATTTCAAAATAATTTCATCTTTTAATTGTGAAAAACTTATTATCTGATACTTTCTATTAAATATTCTTTCAGATTCTTCATATCCAGAACTTTTGGGCATATATCCCCACATATTTGCTACTGAAATTCCTGCTATATGCGAAACCATTCTAAAATAAACTGCATTTTCTATGCCCATAATATATCTCCCTCATTTGTTTTTTTATAATATCGTTCCTCTTTATTTTTAGTAATAATATTATACTAAGTTTCTACTTTGTGGGAAAGGTAGATAAGTGGCAAAGCATATAGTTTTTCTCTATCTCAATCTATAACATACTAATTACAAATAATCATATATTAATCTATCCATACTTATCCAAATACTTTTGTATATCACCTCTGCCACCATATCAACTAAATCATATTAATTTATTGTATTTTTTAATTTGTAAAAAACTTTGTATTATTTGATATTATTATAGATAACTTTTATATTTAAAATGTTATTTGAAAAAAATAAAAATATAAGATTTTAGTTAAAATAATTAACTTAATCTTATATCTTTACATTATTTAATCAATATATATTTATATTGCAATTTTAATTTATACTACAATTTATTATAATTATTAATTTAAATCCTTTATTATTTTTTTGCCCCCCTTCCCCCATAATTTTTATTCTAAATGAAATCTATTTTCCACTTTAACTAATAAATTGTTATTTAGAGTTTTATTTTTAAAGCGTACTTATTTTCTATTAAACTTATTCCAGTATGATAAAAATGCCATAAATTTCAGTTTTTTTACTATAATATATGCTTATAGAATCATTAAGAAAACCTATATTAAGTTATATACAAATATAATCTAACAGTTTTTATGATCCAACTCATAAAAAAATTTAGTTATCAAAAATAGTGATATAGTAAGAACCACGGTTCCTACTATAACACTTGTTATCTTATTTAAAAAAGCTTTTAATAAAACTACTAGATACATCATACTCTGATAAAACTATATCTATAACATCATTTTCTTCTAATCCCTTTTTAATTAGTTCCAGTATTAACATTACTATTTGTACAATAATTAGTATATTCTTCATATCCATCTACCTCCAAAATTTATCAGTACTCTTCCGCGAACATCATAACACCATACTCATTTTCACAAATTACATATATTTTGGCATCACTTTCTAATACAATATCTTGACGATCTATTTCATATATAGCTCTATATTCTGGTATTTCCTGTTCATGGACAATTTCTATTCTACTATTATTAATTTGTGATATCCTAAATATCTGTAGATAGTCTACTTCTATTAATTCCTTTAATTCATCAATTAAATTCCAAATTCTAATTTGTAATCTAATATCTAAGTTTTCATTTACTCCTTTTGTGATATAACGCTTTTCTTTATTAAACATAAACTTTATTCCTCTCCTTTACTATTTTTAGGCATAATAAAAGGCTACCTCTCCATATAGAAAAGTAACCTTATTAGCAATCTATTACCGCATAGATATATTCTTGCTTATTATCATCCTCAAACATTGTTTGCACATCCATATCAAGAAGCTCTTCAACCTCAACTCCTTGTATCAATTCGCGGATAGCCTCGCTTTTAGTTGTTCCATCTCTCCACATTTCAATAAGTACTTCTTTTGTAAATAACTTATCGATATAAAATTCATCTTCCAACATATATTCCAATTTATCTTTAGCAAGCTCTCTTAAGTCTGCATCTTTCTTATATATAATAGTGTTATCATTTATTAAAGCATGACCATATTCGTTTACTTCATCAACCATTTTTATTAGTTTGCTTATCACTATATCTAAGCTAGTATTATTTTTTATCCACAGTAATATCTTAATTACATTATTATCCACATAATTGTCACCTATATCTGTTGCTAAGTTCAAGGCCATATCAAAATCTTGTAATAGTTGCTGCTTAAAATCAGCATCATTAATTTTTGATATAAGAGCTTCAACCTTTTGAATCTGTTCTAATTCAATACTGTTATATTTATTAATTATCGCATTGATTTCATTCGTGATAAAACCTTGAATTATTTCTGAAAACTTACTATTAGCTATAATCATTTTTACGCCACTCCATTTCTTATTTATACCTATTATAATTTCTTAAATTATCCCTTTTTCCTTCAGACTACAATATGAATTATTTCCTATGATTATATGGTCTATTAATTCAATGCCAAGCATCCTTCCACTCTCTTTTATTCTTTCTGTTATACTTATGTCCTCTCTTGATGGAGCAACATCTCCTGAAGGATGATTGTGAAATAATATTATTGAAGCTGAATTACTTAGAATTGCGGGTTTGAAAACCTCTCTTGGATGGACTATTGAACTATTTAGGCTACCTACTGAAACTACATTTATTGCAGTTGGCTGATTCTTTATATCAAGACAACATACTATAAGCTGTTCCCTATCTGCATCTTCTAGAAATTTTTTTCCTAGTTCTACACAATCTTTAGGTGAACCTATTTTTCTTATATCATATAGAACACTTGCTTCTCTTACCATTTTTATTGATACAATACTAATTCTTTTAGCTGGAATACTATCTTTTGCTTTCATTACACCCCACCTCTTTACCTTCCTTAAAAGTTATTTTACCTTGATTAATAATTAATAGATATTTCAAATACCTCATTATGCAATTCCCTCCTAAAAATAATAAAAACTTAATCACCTTCCTATGGCAATTAAGCTTTTAAATTTTATTTAATTTTTCTCTAAGCAAATTTACAAATTCCTCTGAAAATACTTTACCTTCGATGGCTTTTCCAAACAATTCCAGAAGTTGTTTCTCTGTTAAATCCAAACTTCTGGGAATAAATTGACGTTCCATTTTAAAAGTATCTTTGTACAAAGCAAATCTGACCTCTTCACGGTTCTTGCTTTTAACTTTTATCTTTTCTATGCTGCTATAATAATCATCATCAATAATTGATACTGCCTTGAATACTTCACAATATTTAGTTTCCTTCACTATTTTTCTTTCTTCGGTTATTTCTTTGCTCTGCTTTGCCATATTAACTACAACACCTTTCCTAATAGCAATTCATGTAACTCTTTATTAGAGTAAACAGTTACTGCATAATCTGAGGATAATAGAAAAAGTGATGCATAGTACTTAGTGCCATCATCACTTTTTATTTCATCTGTGAATTCTGGAATAATGTCCTTCAAAATCTCACTTTGAATTGATTTTACTTCCTCTTCATTATCAATTATTATTACATATCCACCTAAATCTGCATCAACATGTCTGGATTTGCTGTCTCCGTAATTTTCATTAAGTACTGTGATAACCTCTTCAATACTTTGGAACACTTCTTTTGCATATTTTGATTTTAGTTCTTCTAACTGCTCTAATTTCCATAACTTTTCCATGATTAACTCCTCCTTTAAATATAGAAAAAGGAATACCTAAAGCGTTATATTGCCTTAAGTATTCCTTTTCTTTATTGCATCATTATAATATATATTTAATTTTACATTTAATCCAGTAAGTACATTTATGCTATTTATAATTTTTTCACTTTTTCAATGTATTGTGGAAACACATCTGGATTGCTATTAACTGTATCTTTAAATGCTTCATTTAATTCATCTTCTAATCCTTCTGCTTCATATATTTCCGATTTATTCATTATATAATCTATTTTTTCTTCATTATAATTTTCTTCAAAATTACAATATAAATCGATAGTTCCATCTACTTTTGCATCTGAAATACTTTCTAAATCATAGCACTTTGGTAATATTACCTCAAAATCAAATTGTGTTAATGTTGATTCTGGAATAATATTATGATATTTATACTGAATATAAAATATCAAATCGTTAATATCCTTACTAGAAATATTCCCTTTGATTATGCATTTTTCATCCGCCTGTACATATTTATGCTTTATTTCATATACATAGTTCTCTTTTGACTTTAGTTTACTATTCATCATATCCACCTCTTGTAATCAAATTTTTTTTTATTACCTATTTGATTGATCGTATATTTTTTCAACAAAATAATGAATTGCAATTAAAATACTATACATACTTGTTTTATATATTCATATTATTAAGAAGTTCCTTTAACTTTTTTAACTCTTCAACACTTAAAGTTACTCCTTTACCCATCTTCTCATGTTCAGGCGCCCAATCCCTTAAATCATACTTAGCTTCTTTTCCATTCCAGCTAATTAAATTAAGCTCTTTAGACCATCCTTTTGGTGATTCTGATATAGATCCTATTTCTTTTTCTATTTCAAATTTAATTTCTGCCATACTTAAACCTCCATACTTTTTGCTAATATTCATATAAGCAGAAATATTAAAGTACATCTCTGCTTATACTATTTATTAATAATCTCCATTTAAATACGTAATTCTAAATTTCAACAAATTTTATATTCTAGGTTGTCCAGAATAAACATTTCCGTTTGTATTATAAGTAAGATTAAAAACCATATCTGATAACCACTTTTTGAAAGAATCATTGTCATTAAATTGTTTAAATACTTCCATATTATCTGACATTAAATTTACAATAGCCTTATTTAAAGCTTTATCACTTTCAATTTTAGCATTTTGTTTATCAGAATTTTTCATTGCATTTTGATAACCTTTATCTTTTGCTACTATTTCAGGTATATTGGCAAGATGTTTTTTAACTTGATCTTCATCATTCCAAGGGATATTTCCAAAGAGATCATGGAAATTTGCTAATATATTACTTAACAAATCAAGTTCAGCTTCTCCTTTTCCTCCAACTGCTGAAGTTGGCACTGGAGCTATTTCATATTCTGCTTGATCTTCTAATATAATAGACATAGTAGCTTGAACTTCTGCTCTATAGCTATCTAAATCTATGGCTTCTAATATTCCTTTTGATAAATCTTCTTCTTTAGGAGCTGGTAATTTAGGTATAAGCATATTTAAAAATATAGATAGTTTTTCCCATTCAACATTTCCATAAGGTAAAATGGAAGCTAAAAATCCATAAGTTCTTGTAAATGCTTTAGCTTTGCTTTTAAAATCTATTTGTCCATCTTCATCTAAGTCATCTTTATAATTTTGGGCACATATATCAAGAATAGGATCAAGTTTATCTCTTTCTGCTCCATTTAAATAAAGTTCTACTAATGTTTCAACATGGTAATCTGTAAATATATGATGATTCCTAATATCACTTTCTAAATCATTAAGCTTATCTGGATCTGTTTCATCTGATAAAATTGTTGTTTGATAATACTTTGAAAAAGCTTCTTTAATTACTTCTGTATCATTCGCAAAATCTAAAACAAATGTATCAAGTTTTTGTGGATGAGCTCTATTTAATCTTGATAATGTTTGTACAGACTTAATATCAGTTAAAACCTTGTCCACGTACATTGTATGAAGGAGTGGCTCATCATAACCAGTTTGAAATTTATTGGCAACAACTAGGATTCTATATGGATCCTTTTTTAACTTTTTCTCAATTTCATTACTTGGAAATCCATTAATGCTGCTTTCAGTTAATTTTTCTCCACCATATTCATATTCCCCTGAAAAAGCAATAATAGCTTTATAAGGACTCTTTCTCTTTTTTAGATATTCTGTTATAGAATAATAGTATTCAATGGCTCTCTCTATACTGCTTGTAACCACCATAGCACGAGCTTTTCCACCAACTTTTCCCTTTGCAATTACTTGATCATGGAAATGGTCTATCATAATTTCTGATTTTATCTCAATTGCTGTTTCATTTGATTCAACATATTTTCTTAACTTCTTTTGTGATTTTTTCTTATCAAATAAAGGATCATCTTCTATTATTTTTGCAATTTTATAGTAGCTATTTATTGGTGTATAGCTTTTAAGCACATCTAAGATAAATCCTTCTTGCACAGCTTGCTTCATAGTATATACATGAAATGGCCTACGCTTTACTTTTCCTTCTGAAGTATAAGGTACTCCAAACATCTCTAAGGTTTTGTTTTTAGGAGTAGCTGTAAAAGCAAAATAACTTGCATTAGTAAGCATTTTTCGTCCTTCTAATATTTTAAGAATCTTATCCTCATCAGTTTCTTCCTCATCATTATTATAATTGTTTGATAAAGCCATATTCATTTTAGCTGACATATCTCCACTTTGGCTTGAATGTGCTTCATCAATGATAATTGCAAAATTATTTTTTCTATGTTCATTACTAATTTCATTAAATATATATCCAAATTTGTGTACTGTCGTAATAATTATTTTTTTGCCCTGTTCTAGAAGTTTTTTTAGATCACCAGATCCATCTGCATGACCTACAGTACTTGCAACTTGCATAAAGCTTTTTATTGTATTTTTAATTTGTTTATCTAAATTAATTCTATCAGTTACGACAATTACAGAATTAAATAAACTTTTTCCATCCTTTTCAATTGCAACAAGTTGATGTGCAAGCCAAGCTATAGAGTTTGACTTGCCACTACCTGCACTATGTTGAATTAAATACTTTTGTCCAGCACCATTTTCTTCTACATGATTTAAAATAGATTTAACTGCTGATAATTGATGAAACCTAGGAAATACTTGCTTTCTATTTTTCTTCTTAGTTTCTTCATCTACTTCTTCAACTATTTGAGCATAATTTTCTATAATATTTGAAAGCTCTTCTTTCCTCAGAATTTGTTTCCATAGATAATCTGTTTTTAATCCATCTGGATTAGGTGGATTACCAGCGCCATCATTATATCCCTTATTGAACGGTAAGAACCAAGATTTCTTACCATCCAATTTAGTACACATTTTTATTTCATTATCATCAACTGCAAAATGGACCATACATCTACCAAAATTAAATAATAATTCTCTAGGATCACGATCAGTTTTATATTGGTAAACAGCATCTTCAACATTTTGTTTAGTTAGCCTATTCTTAAGTTCAGATGTTATAATAGGCAAACCATTTATAAATATAGCAAAATCTAATGCAAGACGAGTGTTATCTCTTGAATACATAAGCTGCCTTGTTACACTAAAGATATTTTTATCATAGAGTTCTTTTGCATCCGGATTTTTCTCAGATGGCAGACCATAATATAAATCTAAAGTAACTGGATATACTTTAAGGCCATTCCTAAGCACATCAATAATTCCGTTTTTTGTAATTTCACCCTGCAGTCTATTTAAGAATTTAACTCTATTATTATCGCTATTAAAGACACCTAGTTTCTCAAGTTTCTCTGGCTGAGTATCCTTTAAAAATCTAAATAATCTAGTTTCATCAATTGCATATTCTTTGTTATAATCCCTATTTTCCCCTTGCTCATAACCATTGCTATCAGCAAGATAATCTACTATAAGACTTTCTAAACCTATTTCCTTAGTATTAGTTGGCATTAATCTTCACTCTCCCCTATGCTTATATCCTCCTCACTCTCAATAATTTCATCTTCTGTTTCATCGGGTTCTGTATCTTTTTCTAGAATATCATCAATTACAATGTTTCGCACATCTACTTTTCCTGTTACTACATCTGAGATAAGAGAAACCTTAAATTCATTTAAAAGTATAAGTTCATTATCAAATTTTTTCTTAATACTTTCATATTGTTCTATAAGTTTACATACTTTTATTATCGTTTTTTGAGGTGGTATTGGAAGTAAAAGTTTCGAGAAATCTGAATAATTGATATTTTTTCCATCTCTAATACCTGAAACCAATGTATTTAATGCAGAAATAAACATTTTTGTTTTAAAAAGATATTTATAATACATTTTATAATCATATAAAGAATACTCTTTCCTCAAAGAAAATACATTATATGCTGGAGATACTATTCCCTCTATTTCTGAAAACTCTATTCCACCTTGAAATGATCTTAGACTAATTACAAAATCTCCATTTCTAACTAACTTTAATGCACTTAAATCACCACTTGGAGATACATAATTTTGTTCACAATCCTTTTTATATACTACTCCTCTGTCTTGTGTTACAGCTATAAGTTCACTTGTACTATTGTTCTTTATATTTACCTCTTTTGTTAATTTGCTTGATTTGGCAACTAACCAATTACTAGGAAATGCTGTATCCCAAGACATTATTTCATTTGTACTATTTCTATTTTCATTTCCAAATACATAACATTCAATTTGCTCTTTTAATGCTGCAATAAGCTTTTTCTTTACTTTTATAAACTTATTTATCTTAGCAAGCTGAAAATCTAAATATTTTACTATTTGTTCTTGTTCTTCTATTGGTGGAATATATAATTTAATATTCTTAAAATCATCATATCTCATATCCCATTGCCCAACTCTTACACCATATGAAAGTCTATTATATATTGTTTTAAATTTAGGTGATCTAAGTAAATAGTTAATATAAGTAAAGTTAAAATCACCTACAAGCCTACAAACTATATATGCAGGACTTACTATCCCTTTATACTTAGATACACCAAGTGAACCTTGCCACATCTTCATTTTATTAAGTACTAGATATCCTTTATCAACAAATTTGTAATTTGATAGATCTTGACTTTCAACATTGTGGTTATCATCTCTTGAAGATTTTTTTATAACTCCATATTCTCTATATACCGATAATAACTCTAAGTCATTTCTCCGACCATTTCTCTCATTTGAAAGTTTAGTTATCGAACGTATTGTTAATTCTTGCCAATGTTTAGGTACACTTTCTAGCCAATCATATTCTGTTTCTTTATACTCATCATAAGGTTTAAGCTCATTATTCATTTACTTTAACCCCCTATAATTTCATTTAGAAGTCCATCAGTTTCTGCTTCTAATGCTTTAATATCTGCTGTTATCTCTTGAAGTGTTCTAAGTTTTACTGGTTTATAGAAATATTTCGTAAAGCTTATTTCATATCCTATTTGTGTTTTACTTTCATCTATCCATGCATCAGGTGCAAAGGATAAAACTTCATCTTTGAAGAATTGCTCTATACCTCCATCATGTAATAATGGTATTTGCTCTGAATCTCTAAAATTAGAATCAACTTCATATTCTACAATACATTCCTTACCATCAACTGTTGCATTAAATAAACCATATAAAGGATTTGCTTCTAATTTTCCACTCTTGTGTATCTTCTTTATTACCTTTTCTGCATTTTCATCAGTTATAGCAAGGCCATTCCTAATTAAATTAAGTCTTTTAGTAGGAAGTTTTATGCTTAAGTTAGTAGCAATTTTAATTAATTCATTTATAAATAAATTATAATCATTTAATTTAGCATAGTTTAATTTCTCTGCAACTTCTAAGATAACATTCATAATTTCTGTATCATTTTGTTCTGCACAAACTTTAGCGAAGATTTCAATATTATCTTTTGATAAATCTACACTTAAACGTAGTGGTCTTTCTACTGTTATTTTGTAATATCCAAATTCTTTATTATCAAATATCTTTGATTGTTCACTGTCTTCAAATTTAAGGAGCATATCTGAAATTTCTTTTCTAATTTCAGGTGTTAATTCACAATTCTTATTTCCTAAATTCTTTCTAAGTGGGCTTTTTAAAGCTGTTGCATCAATAAGTTGTACTTTTCCTTTTCGATTAGTAGCTTTTCTATTTGTAACAACCCAAATAAATGTTGCAATTCCAGTATTGTAAAACATATTTTCAGGTAATGCTATAATACATTCTAGCCAGTCATTTTCAATAATATATCTTCTTAAATTACTTTCTCCTTGCCCTGCATCTCCTGTAAATAGTGACGATCCATTATGAACTTCTACAATACGGCTACCAAGCTCTGTATTATGCTTCATTTTACTTATTTTATTTGCTAAAAATAGCATTTGACCATCACTTGAACGCGGAAGCATTTTGAAGTCTGATTCTCCATTATGGGATACAATGAAACGTGTATCTGATATATCTCCTTTACCACCTAATCTATCCATATCAGTCTTCCAACTTTTTCCGTAAGGAGGATTTGAAAGCATAAAATCAAAATTCGTTGTAGGAAAACCATCATTTGAAAGGGTAGAACCATAAGCTACATTTTCAGCTTGTAATCCATCCCCCTTTAAAAGCATATCTGCTTTAGTTATAGCATAAGTTTCTGGATTTATCTCTTGACCATATAGATTTATAGAAATTTCTTTATCATGATCTTTTGCAAGTTCTTGTAATCTTTCTTCTGCTATAGTAAGCATTCCGCCAGTACCACAAGCACCATCATAAACTAGGTAAGAACCATCTGTAATTTTATCTACTACAGGTAAAAATGTAATATCAGCCATAAGTTCAACAACATCACGTGGAGTAAAATGTTCTCCAGCTTCTTCATTATTTTCTTCATTAAACTTACGAATTAATTCTTCGAAAATTGTACCCATTGTATGATTATCTAAGGCTGGTATCTTTATATCTCCATTATCATCAAGTACTGGATCAATACTTAAGTTAATAGTTGGACTTACAAACTTTTCAATGACTGCTCCTAAAATATCAGCTTCAATCATTGTATCTATTTGATTTCTAAACTTAAACTTTTCAAGTATTTCTTGTACATTAGGTGAAAATCCATCTAAATATGCAATAAAATCTAACTTTAATTGTTGCTGTTTAGCTCTTGATTTTAAATCTCTAAGATTAAATGGTGAGGAGTTACAAAATGCCTGACCAGATACATTACATAAAGCTCCTGTTTGATTTACAACTCCAGCAGCATCTAAATTTTTTTTCATTTCTAAAACTGCTTCTTTTGTTGGTTCAAGAACAGCATCAAGCCTTCTAATTACTGTCATTGGCAATATTACATCTCTATATTTTCCTCTTACATATACATCACGTAAGCAGTCATCTGCTATACTCCATATAAAACTAACTATTTGATTATAAATTTGATTATCCATTCATCTTCCTCCGTTGCTATGCATATTCCGATATTTTTTTACAAATAAATGTAATTACAAATTCAATTATATTATAACTCTATAACCCCACTAATTGCTATATCCGGTCATGTGTTGATTTATAAATTTATTTTTTATTTGTATATTTTATTTTAATATGTTAAACTTTCAGTATAAATGCAGTTGCTGCAACAACTGCATTTATAAATATTAGTATAATTTTATTATCTTGGTGCTTTCTTAAGCACTCTCTTTTATTTTTATATCTAAATTTTCCATAGTATTATCCATACTATCTCCATTTTTATGAATTACCCTTGCAATCTCTTTGTTTTTGTAATAAAACTCTGTTATTATATAATGAAGTGATTTCATACATCCATCACTTCTAGATATTGCCTCTACATTTGGTTCATCATAAGTTATTGTGTAATTTTTAATAATATAATCTAAAAATTCCTTATCTGCTGAAATTATTGTATATTGAGGTGTATTTATATCAGCATTATTAAAAAATATTTTAGCTACCTTGCCATTACTTAAAATATAGTTTCCTATTTTTTCCCCATCCTTCGTACTTGCACTATAATTAGGCTTGTTTACAAATATCTCTGTTTCTTTTAATTCTGGTTCTTTTATATATTTTCTTCCCATATCATTTTCCTTCCTTTCTATTATATTTGAAATGTATATATTACTACAATCAAATTACATCACCTCCTTTATTCAAGTATGCTATTCACTTATGCCCATGATAGAATTTATTTTATTATTATTGTCATCATATATTTCTTTAGCTTTTGTAATAGTTCTTTCATAAGTTGTTTCATTATCAACTATTAATTGGGATAATTCCCTTAAAATCTTGTCTTCATAATTAGGTATTGCTAAAGAATTAAGTTTAGTGGGGCTTATTACTTTCATAGTTGAACCAGTAACTATACTTTCAATCATTTGTTTTCCAAATTTGCTATTAAGATATTTATTTAATACTATAGAATCGTATTTATCATTATTAACTCTAATAATCATTAAATTTGATGAAATTATAGATTCTTTATACTCCTTTGTTACTATAGCAGTTTTAACTGCAGAACCTTTAGCGGTTATGATTATATCCCCCTGTTTAATACAATATTTCTCTTGCCATATAGATTTTTTTAGTTCAATTTTATAATCATCATCATAATTTATTTTTCCTTCTTGTATATCCTTAACATTTAAATAATAATATCCTTGTTCATCTTTTAATTCTTCTAAATCATCTTTTGAAATTGATACTCCTCTTAAAGTTTCAGCAATAGTACCAAGTTCTATTGTATTTTCCAATTTTTCTTTAAGTTCTTCATATTCGATATACTCTTTTGTGTTTAAGCTGTATTTGTATTTTCTAATAATATCTACATCTACTAATTTGCTATATTTATTAATTTCCTCACCCTTTTTGAATACTTCTATTATTTTGTCTTTCTGTTTTTTGTTTAAATAATTTTGATTTCTATTTTCCTTTTCATACTCTTCAGAAGCATTTATAAATAATATCTTACCTTTTTTATGTGTATCTTTACTTTTATTTAATACTAATATTTCTACTGGTATACCTGTACCATAATACAGACTGGATGGTAAAGATATAACCGCTTCTATTAAGTCATCTTTAATTATGCCTTTTCTTATTTCTTTATCTTGTTCTCTTACCAAAGCTCCTTTTGAAACAATTAATGCCGCTTTCCCATTTTCATTCAAACAAGCTACCGCAGTTTGAATAAATGCCCAATCTGCGCTTGCATTTGAAGGAATACCATATTTATATCTTTGGTATTTATCAAATCTTGCTTCACTAGAATCCCATTTTAGAGCAAAAGGTGGATCACTAATTAGATAATCATATGTTATTATCTGACCCTTCTCGTCCTCTGGTAATTCTTTTAATACATCACATTGCTTAATATTCAATTTTTCTATATTACTAAAAAACATATTTAACTTCATCTCATTTATTATGTGTGTACTTAATTCACACGCACTAAAATTAATGCATATATCTTTTATTCCTTGCTCTTCCAAATAATCTCTAGTATTTATAGCAAAACTACCCATTCCAGCACATATATCTAAAAAGTTAGAATTATTTTTAACATCTATAATACGTGGCAATAAATAATTAATACTATCAGATGAATATATATTACCTATAATGTTTTTAATTTGATATTCATTCAATATTTCATTAAATTCTCTTACTATTCTTTCTTCATTACCTATTATTTCTTCAATATTTTCAAATACAATTTTTAACATATTATTTTTAATATTATACTTTTTATTCATGATGTGAATCCCGTTAAAACAGTATTTAGATAAAACACCTCTTAATAAAATAATTTTATTTTCCAATACATCCGCGATTCTTAATAT
>Ga0079104_1000787_pt1 | contig 26944 bp, 24 predicted proteins | sample MedtruBG_FD_76829 | JGI IMG/M metagenome (GOLD analysis project Ga0079104, IMG submission 76829) | Root nodule microbial communities of legume samples collected from California, USA - Medicago truncatula BG | ecosystem: Host-associated > Plants > Roots > Nodule | place: USA: California...
CTAAGATGCAAGCGACCAAACGCGCAGCTCTCACCGCCAGCTTATCCCATGACATTCTTTATATCCTAATTGAGCCTTGTCCCTCCAATGGACATGCACTCGGAGTATTAGCACCTGGCTTTAAACAAACCAGCGATTGAGTTTATTGGGCTTGAACAAATCGCACCAAAAGTCTCGAAGGCGGTGCCTAGTAAGGTCTGCATCCCGGTAGACTTCTGGACGCCGACAAAGCTCATGCTCCCGTGAAAGCTGACTCGGGCTTTTAAATCGCCTCGTACCTTGCTAACATTGGTTCGCGTTTTGGGGCGTGTCGTTACTAAGGGGATGACTATGGAGGGGGCTGCCACGCGGCCGTCGGAAATGCCGATCGTCACTCTGGTCGACGATGATGCGCATGTCCGCGAAGCTATGGAAAACCTTCTGTGCTCCGTTGGTATAGACACTATTTGCTATGCATCGGCACGGGAAGTGATCGAAGCTACTTTGCCCGATCGGCCCGGGTGCTTCATCCTTGATGTTCGTATGCCCGGGTTGAGTGGCATCGACTTGCAAGATTACCTGCTCAAACAAGGCAACCATACACCCATCATTTTTCTGACAGCCCACGGTGATATCGCTATGAGCGTGGAAGCTATGAAAGCCGGGGCGGTCGATTTTCTTACGAAACCGGTCCGAGATCAGACATTTCTGGATGCGGTTTCGAAAGCTATCAGCGCTGACGTCGCGCGGCGAGAAGCTGAGTCCAGTTCGAAGAAGCATTCCAGACTTTACGAGAGCCTAACCGGTCGCGAGCGGCAGGTTTTCCGTTATGTTGTCGAAGGTAGCTTGAATAAACAGATCGGGTTCGAGCTGGGCATTTCTGAGGTGACGGTAAAATTGCATCGCAGTAACTTGATGAAAAAGATGCAGGCCACGACTTTCAATCAGCTCTACAATTCCTGGCAAGCTCTGCCCTCTCATATCCGCCAGAGTTCCGACTGACACCACTCGCCGGGTACCAACCTGACCTACAAGATAGGTTTCGACCACCATGAGTAGGGTATAGGTTCAGGCCGATCATCGCTTGATCCGCTACCGTAGCCCGGCGCGTCCTCTCATCCTCCTCGGGAGGGGTGATGGAATTCAAGACATCGAAGCAACGTCGCTATTTTGCATCTGCGGCGAGTGCGGTCGGCGCTGCGGCTGCTATTGTCCTGAATGAACCGATGGGGCTCCTGGTGGCTGTAGCGTTTGCCACCATTTGTTTCGGGTGGAGGTGGGGTATAGCCGCCGCGGCCGTAATGAGTGGTGCTGCTGCCGTGCTTTTCTGGTACGAGGGGGAACTTGCCAAGCAAGCTCCCGGGGCCTGGGCGACGTACGTTGCCACAGCTGTCGGGATTTGGGCGGTGATAACCACCTTCCGTACGATCTCGTTTTACGACCAAGTCTACAAAACGGTTCGCCCCACCTTGGAGGAAATTCCTGGCCTTGGGTGGTCCGCTTACCCTGATGGTCGCATGCGGTTCGTCAACCCCGCTGCTACGGAGTTCGTAGGCATTACCCCGGCCGAAATGAAGGTGAGAATGGAAGGGACCGACACCGCTTGGTGGACTCCATTCATTCATCCGGATGATAAGGAACGGAGTTTGCAGCTGTGGAAACACAGCCTAACAACCGGAGAGCCCCTAATCGACGAGCAGCGGGTTCGCAGGTTCGATGGGACATACAGGTGGTTCAGAGATACTGCGATAGCGTCACGAGACGAGCACGGAAACATCACTGCTTGGTACGGCTCGACCCAAGATATCACTGATCAGAAGAATGCCGAAGCTGCTCTTAGGGCAAGCGAACAGCAGCTCAGGGAACTTATCGACACTGTTCCTGCCCTCATGTGGCGAGCAAGCCCCGATGGCAGGACGGCTTACGTAAATCGACAGCTGGTTGAGTGGTTTGGTCTTGGGACGGATCAACTTGATGGCCAAGCGCTTGATGACCTTCTCATGGATGCCGTGCATCCCGATGAAAAGAAAACGGTTGACCACGCCATCCAGAACTCATTCGCCTCGGGGAGGCCTTTTTGTCTGAAATACCGTCACAGGCGAGCTGACGGTGCGTTCCGCTGGACAAATGCAAGTGTTCAGCCCCTGGTAGGCTCTGATGGCACAATTGTTCAATGGTATGGCGTGTTCCTCGATATCGATGACGAGATAGAGGCCTTGAATGCGTTGCGGCGAAGCCAAACGGAAACGAGGCTGATAGTCGATACTGTGCCATCGTTGATCTGGCTCATGTCCGCCGAAGGCATGGTCTACCACTTTAACAAGCGGATGGTCGATTGGACCGGGATCAAGCCGGAGGAGGATGCTGTTTCTTCTGCGGCGCGTCCGACGTACGAGGAGCTGATACATCCGGAAGATAGGAAACGCATTGCTGCGGAGTTCCGCAGTGCTTTCGCGTCGGGGGACGCTTTGCAAACGAAGGGCAGGCTCCGCACAAAAGACGGCCAATTCAGATGGTTGGACTCTCGGGTTGAACCTCTTCGAGACGAAGAGGGCGCTATCATCCGATGGTATGGCGTTTCCATCGATATCGAAGAGGAAGTCAGAGCTCAGACTGCATTACGAGAGAGCGAACGTTATCTACAGCATATGATAGATACGGTCCCGGTAGGTATCGTTCTCTCCGACAATAAGGGGCGGCCCGTATACGCGAATAAGCGGCTGAACGATAATAATGGGATACATGCAGTTCGCCAGAGCAGTGACAGCGAGATCAAGATGTGGCCGTCTCTCATGGATCTCGTCCACCCCGATGATAGGGAGGCAATGGAAAGCCGCTGGGCGCTTGCAAGAAGAAAAGGAAGATCTTTTGCTATGCGCTACAGACAGCGGCGGGCTGATGGCGTTTACCGATGGATAGAAGACCGAAGTGAACCTTTCCGGGATGACGACGGAAACATCCTGCAATGGTATGGCGTGAACCTGGACGTCGATGACGAAGTTAAGGCGCAAACTGCATTGCGGGTGGCTGATGAAAGATTGGCGAGAGCCTCACGAACAGTAAGCCTATCGGAGCTATCTACCTCGATAGCTCATGACTTGAACCAGCCCCTGCAAGGGGTCGTTTCAAACGTGACAGCCTTCAAGAATTGGCTGAACGCCACACCACCGAACTACGACCGAGCTACGCGTACGGCTGAGTGGATCATCCGAGACGCAGAGGCCGCAGCCGAAGTCGTTCGCCGGATCCGAGCGATCTTCTCCCAGACTGAATACCGGAGAGAGACATTCTCTATTCTGGGTGTCATCGAGGACGTTAAAGGCTCTCTCGCGGACAAGCTTGTCGCAGCTAAGATCAAGGTCTTAGTCTCTGTGGGTGACGGCCTTCCCGAAGCGTTAGCCGATCGCGTACAGATCGAACAGGTCATTTTGAATCTTCTCAAGAACAGCATAGAGGCATTTGAAGGCACGCGTCCTCGAGGGCGAACGATCGAGATACGGGTCATCGCCGCACAAGGTGATATTTTGGACGTTAGCGTCAGCGACAATGGCCCGGGTATGTCTGATCCGGAGAAAGCCTTCGACGCGTTTTACACGACAAAAAGCGACGGGTTGGGGATTGGGCTTGCGATTTGCCGTTCGATTATCGAAGCACATGGCGGCCAACTAGACGCAACCAATAACGAAAGAGGAGGCGCGATGGTCAGATTTAGGCTGCCTATCAGTGTAAGAGATGAACGCCAAGGCGTTGGGGTCGGCCAAAGAGGTCGCTCCTTGTCAGATAAATCGGGGCTGCAATAAAACGTTCATTCGGGTGCCGCCTTCGAAGTGGCTAGTTTCAGCCAACGCCTCGATCTTCGTTTGTGCTGAAATGATCGGAGTTCACATACAAACGCTTGCTTATTATGCGTTAGGGTGATTGGAGTGGTGGTCAGGGGGATCCCCTTATTGCAGATATCGCGTCCGACCACCTATAAGCCAGCGAGTGTCGCCGCCGTGCGGACTGATTGATCGCTTGTCCGAAATGCCTGTGCGAAAAGTGATGATTTTCAAATGGTACGTACGTGGACAGCGCATGTTGCGATTATAGAAGATGACCATCATCTCAGAAACTCGATAAAGGATCTCATGGAGACTGTGGGCTACACGAGCGTACTGTTCGAAAGCGCAGATCTGTTTCTGGAAAGCAACGAATATAATTCGGTCGGATGTATTCTAGCCGACGTCAGAATGCCGGGAAGATCGGGCATCGATATGCTCAGGGAATTGAAAGCTCGTCCCGAATGTCCGCCGATCTTCATCATGAGTTCCTATGTTGATCAGCATATGCAAGCGTTAGCAGTCAGGTATGGAGCTGACGGTTTTTTTCCGAAACCGATCGACAGCAATCTCCTCCTGAATTCCATTCAAAGTATCATCGGGAACGCCGAGTGGCGTGAGGCATAGGTCGAGACGGGGTCAAAAAGACATCCGGGCGGTACCCCATCGTATAGCTACCTGCCTCCAGCTATCTTCGCGAGAATGCGCACCAGGATTTGGATAGGAGTATTCCAATGGCTGAGGCGTCGTTTGAGACTTCCCCTGATGTTATTAAGGTACCTTTTGGGGATGCGAAGACCATTTCGACTGGAGGATCGACGGTTTCGAAAGAATCGCCGAGACCGAAATCTCCGATTGCCCGACGCGTTCTTCTAGGTAGTACCATGCTCGCCCTACTGGCGTTCGTGGCATACGAGGGATACAGCTACTATTCCACAGGCCGCTTTATCGAAACGACCGAGGATGCCTATCTCAAAACTGACTTCACAGCTGTGGCTCCTAAGGTTTCGGGATACGTCAGCCAGGTATTGGTCGAAGACAATCAAAAAGTGGTCGCCGGACAGGTCGTTGCGCGCATTGACGACCGTGACTTTCGAGCGGCGCTAGCTCAAGCCCAAGGTGATCTAGCTGCCGCTGAAGCGGCAATTCGAAATATCGATGCCCAAATTATCCTCCAGAACTCGCTCATAGCCCAAGCAAAAGCGGTACTTGTGTCGTCAGAGGCCACCCTCCAGTTTGCCTTATCCGATGCGCGTCGATCCGAAAGCCTGTACAGCAGTGGCTCGGGTACTCTCTCGAGGGCGGAACAGACCCAATCTGTCCGAGAACAAGCCGAAGCTTCCGTAGAAAGCAGCAAGGCATCGGTTGTGGCGACAGAGAATAAGATCCCGGTTCTGTCGACGCAGCGGGATCAGGCTGTAGCGCAGAGAGATCGAATGGCTGCCGCAGTTGCCCAAGCCCAGCTGAACCTCTCCTACACCAACGTTGTTTCTGCAATCGATGGGACAGTAGGGGCCAGAACGATCAGGCTTGGTCAGCTAGTCAATGCGGGCACGCAATTGATGGCTGTGGTTCCGTTGAACGCTATTTATGTGGTCGGAAACTTCAAGGAAACCCAACTGACACATGTCGTGCCGGGCCAGAAGGTCTTGGTCAAGGTCGATACCTTCCCGGATGCGCGCATTCAAGGCCATGTCGATAGTGTGTCGCCAGGGAGCGGGCTTGAGTTCTCTTTGCTTCCACCTGACAACGCAACGGGAAACTTCACCAAGATTGTCCAGCGGATACCGGTTAAGATCGTCATTGATGACGAAGAGTACGCAGGCCGACTTCGGTCTGGAATGTCTGTAGTCCCGAGTATCGATATTCGGACGACACCCGAATAGGAACGAGCTGTTTGCCAAGCTGTAGACTGAAGTCACGATCAGACTAGGATCGATACTCGGGCCATCGAGAGGCATAGTCGTTCCCACCCGCTCCTTCGGTAGAAAGTCGGGGAGGGGACGACATCATGCCGATCTGGCAACGATACCAGTTCGGTGAGGATCTCAGATGCGGATCGAAGTCGGTCTAGGACCGATTCAAAGGATCCGGGCGCGTGGTCGCGCAAAGCCATTGTCCGAACCGCGCTCGTACGCGTCCACCCAGATCATCTTACGGTTTGCGTAACCCGGTCCAAAAGCCTGGAGCTTGAAGTGCCCGGTGACGGTTTGGTACTCTTCTAGAGCCCATCGCTGAGGGAATTGCGACGAGGAGTTGGCGCTGCTGGTTCTGGAAGGGTGAAGAGCGGTAACGGCAAATAGTCGATCCCTGCGAAGTGTCTTCCTTCCGCTAAAGGCTCGACTTTCAGCCGCCGAAAGGTGTTGTTGGCTGCCCTGCGGACCGTAATAGTAGAATGCTATCGAAAGCTTGATTAGCTCGGCGATCTGATCGACTATATCGTCAAGCGATCTTGTCGACAGTGATGCTTCTGAAAATGAGATGTTCTGTGAGGGGCTTGGTTTCGAGGCTTCGCCTATGTGGGAGGTGCTGCCGTCGGGATGGATAATTGCTGCGATTGCGCCAGCATCTTTTTCGCTGCCCGAGTGCACTAGCCGAGCTAGAAATAGGATGGCGTCTGGATGTTCTGGGAGCAAGTAGGTTCCACACATGACCGCTCGGATGTCGAACCGAAAATTATCCTGTTCGCTCTTTACAGGAACACAACCAGCCGGAACGTCAATGTAATACGCCCGTCTTCCCGCAATGCGCGCATGAAGAGTTGGCCAGGACTTCGGTGAAAGGCTCGTCTTCCCGAATGCGGCAGCGGTTTCTCTTGTAAGGATGATGCCGAACGCGTCCGGCTGTGGCGACTGGACCTTTTGAGTAAGAGCTGCCTTCGGCGGAAGGTAAGGGGCGACAAACGGTAGGATCAGGCTAGCTTGTATCTCTTCGAGCACAGTTGCCGCGGTATTCTTCCCGGTGACGATGTCCATCCAGCTTCGGAGGCTAGCGAGTGCAAAACCGCTTCGAGGATCTTTTCGATCGCCGCGAACCGCCTTGCCGAGACACAGGCGCTCAAGCCAGGTCATCCTCAAAGGAGGTCTCCTTCCTTCGTCATCGTTGATCCCATTCGCTGTAAAATGATTTCGAGCAAACTGCTGATCAGCTCAGATAAGTGCTCAGCTCTGAAGCGCGACGCCTTTGATCGACCCGAGCGGCACTTTGCAGCAACTGGGCATATGCATCTGCGCTGATTCCATCAGCGCGGTTTACGGCTGCAATAAGCGGATCATGAATGAGATCCCTGAGGCTTAGCTCGATAAAGGGGCGGTAAGCTTCAGGAACCATTACCCTTGATAGAAACGGCGCGTCTCTCGGGGTATGTCCGTCGTTCACGCCTTCCAATAAAGGCCGCATATGGATGATGTTGGCGGACTGTTGACCTGGTGTCAGTTCCGCTGCCTGTACCGTCGTCATAGCCTCACTCCCGACAAAGAAGGCACACGAGTTGACTCTGTGTTGCCCCGGACGTCGGCAATGATAAATTTTGCAACCTCTCAAAACTAGCATACGTAGGTGTACCAGCTGGGCTACGCGCTTACGCGGGCCAATTCGACGCGCTTCAGCGGCTGAGACGCGATAGCATACCTAAGTTCAGTTACGTGGAGGCGGCACCACGAACCAATATCCATGCATAGGGGCGGGTAGGTTGCGCTCCCAAGTCACTTTTGGTTCGAGGTGCGACATGAGATTGAATCTAGGGTACGGTGGACGGGACATGGTAGGCCTCCAGAGCGAGTTCTCGGGACGCCCGCAACGAGTTCATCACGCGCGACCGCTATTGCGGCATCACTCGTTCGAGAAGGATGCTATCGCGCAAATCACCGCCGAAAGGCCTAAGTGCCGCGAAGATCTGCAGGGAGGTGGCAGCTGCCGACAGCCCTTTGACCAAGAGCGCGGCAATTATTCTGTAGTCGGCTTCTCTGAACCGGTGCGGCGCATACTAGGAAAAGACGCCCCCGGTCTGATGCGGGCAAGACGTTACGAGTTTGATGGAGAAGCGGTTTCGGTGACGAAAGTCGGCACGATCGGTGTCCAGGTGGACGTTGCATTCGAAGTCCATCGGGAATTTCCTTCTGCTTATGAGACGGTGACGAACGAGGCCGCCTGCAATGCATTGGCAGCTGCATATCCGGCACTAGTGGTCATGAACCAAAATCCATCAAGGCTGGCGAAGTACGGCAAAGTGAGCTCAGTTGAGTTCCATCTGGAAACGTCGCCGCTTGAAGCGGCTGACCTCTCGGACGATATTGATGTGCATGTCAGCGTGTATCGGCGCGGCGCGCAGATTTGGGACATCTCCTCGGTGTTGGTGCGTCCAGTCAACGCCCTTGCTTGGGCAGCTGCGAGACTGCAAAAAGAATCGCATGCGCTGAAGGTCGGTGACTTTATCACCGCAGGTACGTTTCCACTGCTGCTGGACATTGAGCCAGGCGATTACCTGATCGTTGGTTTCGTAAGTCACGCGCAAGTCCGAACTTACCGCTGGCGCGTTGAGTGAAGGAAATCATTGCTATTCGGAGGTAAGGTCCCGAAGCGACAGCGACGCTGCAGGAGAGATACCACGCCGAACGCAGGCGTAACTGCCACGAAAAGGGATATGAACCGCCCCTCGACTTCGCCTCCAAAGCGATACACGGCCACGATATCCTTTTGATACTTCGCTCTTCCGAGCGGGCTAATGAGCCACACGGCGAATGCTCGGCTCTCTCGCCCGTCTTTCCTCCGCGATCCAGATTTGGCGGACCTAACCTACCAGCTAGGTAGGCGAAGCGCTTCCGATTATCTATTATCTTATCAAATATTAGGTCGTCTCCCAGAGCGTGTTGGACGTCATCTGGAAATAATACATCGAGATATACCAGTGTCGATTTAAGTGCCTTGATTGCAATACATCGAAGTTTTGTGGCGTGCGAGTTGTTTTTCCGTAAGCGCTCATACGGATTTCGATTTGTTTACCGAACTTGAAAGCGGTGAGGCAAGGAGCGGATAGTATGGACATGACGTTCCACGAAAGTAGCCTTAAGCTTCACGCTTTAGGGGACCTAAGCCGAAGACTCCGCGAGTTGGAGATCAGTGAGGCGCGGTATCGAACACTATTCAACAATGTGCCAGCGGCCGTGTTTCAGGTTGATGCAAGTGAAGTCGAAGATGTCTTTGTAAGCCTCAAGCGGAGTGGTGTCGAAGACATCGACGCGTACCTGGTCGAGAATCCACACCTGATCGACATCGCAAACAGCTCGGTAATGGTGAGAGAAGTGAACGACGTAGCATTGAGATTGTTCGGTGCTACTGAAGTTTCCCAGCTCTTGGCCCCGGTCGCTTATATATTCGCGGGGACGCCGGAGGCCTCCGCTAATGTCATGTCAGCTCATTTTCGTGGGCGTCCTAATCACTACCAGAGGCTAAAGATAAAACGATTCGACGGGCGTTTGGTCGATGCTGCGCTCATGGTCTCATATCCCCAGCTTACCTCGAATTTCGACACGTCGGTTCTCATGATAACCGATATGACCGAACAGGTTCGGATCGAGACAGAGTTGAGAAAGATGGAGAACGAGTTCGCTCATTTCTCGAAGCTGTCCATGTTAGGTGAATTCTCCGGCGCAATTGTGCACGAGGTTCGTCAGCCATTATCCGTTGTCGCGAACGATGCGGCGACTGCCTCTCGCTGGTTGTCGAAAAGTGATCCCAATTTGCCTAAAGTGCGAGAGTTGGTTCAGCGCATCGAAGACAGCGCGACACACGCGACCGAAGTGATAAAGCGTGTCCATGATATGGCAAGCAAAGCGACGCCTGAGAGGCGAATTTGCGACCTGAATAGGCTAGTTGCGAGCGCAATCGCCTTCGTGAAAAAGGAAGCGGCGCGACGCTCGATAGCAATCACGGCTAAATTTTCGCCCGCGCTGCCCGAGTGCGAAGCGGATCCGATCCAGGTGCAGCAAGTCGTCGTCAATTTATTGATCAATGCAATTCAGGCGATCGAAAGATCAGAGCGACCACAAAGGGGGATCTGCGTGTTAACCCGAACTGGGGATGGCCGTGTTTCTTTCGAGGTCCAAGATAGCGGCTCGGGAATTCCGGAAGATATCATCGGCGAGATCTTTGAAAGCTTCTTTACGACGCGGAAGGATGGCATGGGGATGGGTCTGTCGATTTGCCGTTCGATCGTTCAAAGTCACGGCGGTAATATCTCGGCTCGCAATGATCCAGCCGGAGGCGCGTCATTCCAGGTTTGGCTACCCAGTGAGATCCTCTCTTTGGACGGCTCCACGAGTGACGGTTAAGCGCCTCCGTGATGAAATTCGGAACAAGAGTTTATGAGGATTAAGGGAGGTTGGAGTGGTATGCTACGCGATCCGGACTGCAATTACGCTGATCCACTCATTACGATCGTGGACGATGAAGATGCGGTAAGAAGGTCTCTGGTTGATTTGTTCGGATCTTTCGACATGCCTGCCATCGCGTTCGATGGTCCTGCCCAATTCCTTGCTGCTTTTGACCCCGAGCGGCCTGGTTGTCTTCTTCTCGACATCGATATGCCCGGCTTAACAGGCCTTCAGCTGCAATCGAAGTTAGTCGAAATGGGGGCCATTCACCCAGTGCTGTTCATTACAGGTTACGAAGACGTCAGGATGTCGATCGATGCGATGAAGGCAGGTGCCGCTGACTATTTTTTGAAACCCTTCGATAGCGTAAAGGTCGTCGCTGCCGCTGTGGATGCAATACAGCTCGATCGTGAGAGGAGGTCGGAACGCCAAAATCTTGATGCGGCACGCCATTGTTTTGCGAAGCTCACTCCCCGTGAGCGCGAAGTCCTCAAGTTCGTAACGGACGGGTTACTCAACAAGCAGATTGCTTGGGAGATGGGTATCAGCGAGATCATGGTGAAGCTGCATCGAGGGCGCATGATGAAAAAGATGGAGTGCCGCTCGTTGAGTGATCTCGTACGCCGTTTCGATCAGCTCCTCTCAATAAGAGCCGACGCGAGTGATATGATCGGCCTTCCGATCTCGGCTTCGGCCTGATGGGCGCTTATCGATAGCCCACACCCATCACATACTGCTTGAGGACCTCTTCCTCACTCTCAGTGGCCTCCAACAGACCACCTAGAATATCGCGAGCATTTAGGATTCCAACGGCGTTCCCATTACGATCCTCTACGGGGAGGTGTCTAAAACTGTTTAGACGAAGGGTTTGCCAAACGTGCTCGAGTGTATCGTCGAGTTCGCAGCTCACAATCTCCCTCTGCATAATCGATGCAATGGATATTGTTGGATCCAGCTTCCCACTGCTGACGAAACTACGCATGAGATCGCTCTTTGTCAAAATCCCGACCAGCCGTCCATCAGGTCGGCAAGCGAGTATCATTTCTGCCCCATCTCGAAAGAGTGCCGCGGCATCAAGGGCGGCTGCATCGGGCGATATCGTAACCAACCTGGCTTTCGCCCTATCGGCGATTTGTTCTACGAAAACCATCGCATTATCCTCTATCTTTAACCCCAGTCTTCGGACGTTATAACGCACCATGACTCCAGATCGGAGAGGATCCAACTTTCTCACGGACAGACGCCGTGTGCGAGCTATACAGGGGTTTGCTTTTGAATGGCTTCCGCCTAGCGGGCGATTAGAAGTCGCTGAAGCGGGGTCTCCCGGCGGATGGATGACCCCGCTTCTAGCTGCGGCTCGCGGTTCTCGGGGAGGGGATACCGAGTAGGTTCGTGTAGTGGCGGTCTACATCAACGCGATCTGCATTGGCGATGATACCGAGAGGCGTCGAACGGTCTATGTAGACCCAAGTATACCTGGGACTGGCATTACCAGAGTTTGTTCGTCACCGGGCGTCCCTCTGCCGTATCGATTCGGGGAACAACTGACATTCCCGCCCGCAGCCGACCTGAAAGGGGGCTGTGCTCTACGGCGATCTTGACTGGCACGCGCTGAATGATTTTGGTGAAATTGCCTGTGGCGTTGTCGGAAGGGAGCAGTGAGAACTCCGAGCCGCTACCCGGTGATAGGCTCTCGACGTGGCCCCTTATCTCCATGCCGGGAAAGCTATCGACGCTTATGGTGACAGGTTGCCCGCTTCTGATATCGGTTACTTGCGTTTCCTTGAAGTTGGCCACAACGTAAATCGCATCGAGTGGCACTACCGCCATCAACTGCGTCCCGGCATTAACGAGCTGACCAACCCGTAGGGTCCGCGCTCCGACGGTTCCATCGACCGGTGCGGTGATTTCCGTGTACGACACGTTCAACCGCGCCTGATCTACCTGAGCCTGTACTCTGTGGCGTTGTGCAATGACTTGAGTTCGTTGGGTTTCAAGAACCGGAATTTTATCTTGGGTGGCCCGAACACTCGCTTCATCGCGTTGTACTGCGGCTGCGGCTTGATCCCGCACCGACGCTGTCTGCTCGGCTCGAGACAGAGTTCCAGCTCCGTTCGATATCAACTTCTTCGACCGCTCTGCATCGGCTTGGGCGAAGGCGAGCGCAGCCCTTGAGGAATTCAGAGCCGCGATGGCTTGCGCCACCAGTGAATGCTGGAGAGCGACTTGTGCATCTACATTCGCGACAGCAGCCTCGGCGGCCTCTAAGTCAGCCAGGGATTGTGCAAGGGAAATCTGGAAATCGCGATCATCGATACGAGCGAGCAACTGGCCTGCTTTGACGGAGTCGTTATCGTTGACGAGTATCTCCTTAATATAGCCGGAGACCTTCGGAGCCACAGCTGTGAAATCCGTTTTTATGTAAGCGTTGTCTGTTATTTCGATGAAACGGTTTAAGACGAAATGCTGATATGCATATTGACTGCCGATCGCAATGCCAGCGATAGCTGTTGTCAATAAAACCAATTTCCGAAAAGACCTTGGCTTTTTGTCAGCAAGCTTCGCCTCCGGCGGCTCCGCAGCTTCGGGCGGGGTTGTTTCGGTCGGTCCGACGACGCGTAGCCCCTCTCGAGCGGTCTTCTGTGTCGGTGCATCTTGACGTGTCAGATCAGCCACTTGTCATCTCCAGTGCCAATGATGGACAGTTGGCAGCCCACCTTTCTTTCAGATAGATGACGCTAAAATTGCCTTATGATAATCAGGCGAGGCGTGAAAACATCTTAAAGTCACGCTTGAAGGTGGAAGCGCATGGACAGGTTGACGAGCCTTGAGGTTTTTGGCTGCGTTGTCGAGGCTGGAGGATTTTCTGCCGCGGCACGCAAATTGAACATGTCGACAACTATGGTCGCCAATCACATAAAAGGATTGGAAGATAGCCTCGGCGTCCTTCTGCTACAACGAACCACCAGGAAGGTGAGCCTCACGGAGAGTGGGCGATTCTACTATGAGCGATCGTCCGTGATCCTGTCGGATCTCGCGGAGACCAACGAAGCTGTTGGTGCACTCTCATCGACACCGCGCGGTCAGCTGCGTGTTTTTACGAACGCCTCCATGGTGCAGAGTTTAGCGCCGATCATCGATGAGTTCGTAAACAGCCATTCGTTGATAAGTGTCAGCCTCGATATCGGCGAGCGAATGGTGGATCTGTTCGACGGCGGCTATGATCTGGCTATACGGATGACGACGCCTGACTCCAATCTCATTGCTAGAAAACTGACGACCTGGAGGCATATCCCGGTCTGCTCCCCGGACTACATTCTTGCACACGGCGCGCCGGAGAAGCCCGAGGAGTTGAAGGACCACAACTGCCTCCAATACTCTCTATATGCGTTCGGCAACACCTGGCGCTTTCTCGATAGGGAGAACAATCCCGTCGAAGCCAAGGTAGCCGGGAACGTGAACTCGAATAGCGCAGATCTGTTACGTGATCTCGCGACCAGAGGGAGAGGGGTGTTTCTAGCTCCAAGCACAGTTGTGGCGGACGATATTTCTGCCGGGAGGCTAGTCGCTGTGATGCCTGATTTCCGCGGAGTGGAGTTCGCTATCAGTGCGGTATTCCCTAGTCGTAATCACCTCCCCACGAAGGTAAGGCTTTTCATCGATCTGCTCGTTCATCGGTACCCCGCTCTCGCGTAAGGTTTTCGTCGGACCTTGTAGCCGTCTCTCGAAATGTCTCAGACATGGCGGGATACACCTCCGTATAGCTAACGGATGGCCTCCCGGCGCTTTACGCTCCATCTCTCGCAACTCATTCGCCGATTTCCTCAGTCGTGACGAAAGAAAATTCCCTCACGATTGATTGAACGGCTGGCGGCATCGGTGGGTTGATATCAATATAATTATGATGATAAATAATTATGCCCAATCGAAAAAGGAGACTGCTATGCTGAAAGTTCTCAAGGCCCTATTTTTCGCTGCGTGCTTAATCGCGCCACCTTCAATTTCGAGTGCCGCAGACAAGCCAACCATTGTTCTGGTTCATGGTGCATTCGCCGATGCATCGAGTTGGAACCGGGTCATCACGAAGCTTGAGGCGGATGGTTACCCGGTGATCGCCGCAGCAAATCCACTCCGCAGCGTCAAGACAGACGCCGACTATGTTAGACGGATCGTCGCTGGCATACACGGGAATGTAGTTCTCGTTGGCCATTCGTACGGTGGGCTGGTAATCAACGATGCAGCTTCCACCGCAAAGAATGTCAAGGCACTCGTCTTCGTCGCCGCGTTTGCACCAGACAAGGGTGAGAGTGCTGCTCAACTCTCTGGCCAGTTCCCAGGTAGCACACTTGCTCCAACACTCGGTGAACCCGTGGAGCTCGAAGGCGACCAAAAAGACCTTTACATACAGCAATCAAAATTTCCCGAGCAGTTCGCAGCCGACGTGTCGCTAGCTGAAGCTCGGACAATGGCCGCTACTCAACGACCGATCACGGACCGTGCGCTTGCCGAGGCTGCGTCGAACGCATCATGGAAAAGCATCCCGTCGTGGTTCGTTTTCGGTGATGCAGACAAAAATATCCCGCCGAAGGCCTTGTCTTGGATGGCGGAACGAGCTGGGGCGAAGGAAAGCGTCGTGGTGAAGGGCGGCTCGCACGTAGTGATGGTGTCCCAGCCGCAGGTCGTAGCAAAAGTAATTGAAGACGCGGCAGCCGGAAAGTGACGAGTGCGGGGCCGCGAGAATTGGCGGCCCGCACAGTGAACTCAGAGGATTAGAGCTATGTCATACCGTTATTTGGGGCGAAGAACGTTTCTTGCTTCGGCAACTGCAGCACTTACCGCGACGTCGTTGCAAGTTTCAATGTCGAGATCTGCGCGCGCCGCTGAAGAGGCCAATATGAAGAAGACCGATTTCGGAAACCTGAAGTCCGTGCGAGCAGGCGTGTTGAATGTAGGATATTACGACATCGGGCCTGCTGACGGTCGGGTTGTCGTGCTTTTGCACGGGTTCCCTTACGATGTTCAGAGCTATATCGAAGTTGGGCCATCGCTCGCGAAACAGGGCTATAGGGTTTTGATACCCTATCTTCGCGGGCATGGACCTACCAGCTTCGTGGATACCTCGACACCGCGATCCGGCGAGCAAGCTGCCCTTGGTAAGGATCTCATCGATTTCCTCGACGCAATCGGGATCAAGAAGGCCATTTTTGCCGGGTATGATTGGGGCGGTAGGGCAGGCTGCGTAGCTGCAGCGCTCTGGCCGGAACGGTGTTCAGGCCTCGTGTCGGTAAACGGTTATCTCATCCAGGACATCGCAAACGCTGATAAGCCAGCGCCTGCGAGGGTGGAGCGAGGTTTCTGGTACCAGTTCTATTTCCAGACCGACCGGGGTAGAGCTGGGCTGCGTGCGAATAGAAGCGACATCGCCAAAATCATGTGGCGAGAGAATTCGCCGACCTGGAAGTTCGACGACGTTACTTTCGAGCGAAGCGCGAAGTCGTTCGAGAATCCGGACTACGTAGATGTCGTAATCCATTCCTACCGCCATCGCTTGGGTGGTGCGTCCGGCTATCGAGAGTACGAAGCTTTGCAGAGCCGATTGGCATCACAGCCGACCATCACGGTGCCGACCGTAACGCTCGACGGGGACGCCGACGGTGTGGTGCTGGCGACGGATGGCAAAGCTCAGGCGTCTCGGTTCTCGGCCAAGCGAGTCCATCACGTGATCGCAGGCGCGGGCCACAACCTTCCTCAAGAGGCACCTTCCGCGTTCGTCGACGCGATCGAGGAAGTCGCGGCGATGACGTGATACCACTTCCGTTATTGTTCGTCGTGCTCGGATTTTAATAAATCCGGACCTTCCATAGCCCGCGCTGACGTCGCAGCGCGGGTCAAATTGTCACGCAACAAAGCGATTTCTCTTTGGAGTTTGCGGAACTGCGCTTTGTCCAATCCCGATGCTTGGACCGTCAACTGACTATATTCTGCGGCCTGCAATCTAGTCTGCCGCCCTTTTTCCGTTAGTGCGATCCGCACCACTCTCTCGTCCTTCTCATCCCGGGTTCTAGTGAGATAGCCCTGCGCCTCGAGCTTCTTCAGCATTGGTGTAACGGTGCTCGGTTCCAGGAAGAGCTTTTCGCTGAGCTCGTTGACCGTCTGTTTATCCTGTTCCCAGAGGGAAACGATGGCAATGTACTGAGGGTACGTAACGCCCAATTTCTCCAGCACCGGTCGATAGACCCGGGAATAGGCAAGATTGGTGGAATACACCGAGAAGCACATGAAATCTGCGAGAAGTCCAAAATCTTGCTTCGCGTCGCGTGACGACATGTTCCGCCCTTTGTTGGGATAATAATGTTTTCGGAAATAAATATTCCCGTAGTTGATTTCAACCAGCTCGGTCGCAGAGAGCGTCTTAGGCTGGTGAACCAATCTAACTCCGTTCTCAAGTTGCTCGTTCCTTATAGCGAGCCGGAGTGCCTTGGTTGGATCATGTTTACGAAGTTCTTCTAGGACTAGAGTGAGATTGCGTGGAGAAATTCGTGAATCGTATCGCATTAGTTGTCGGTAACGCCACCTATCTTGGAAGATCGCTTCCGAACGCCGCTGGAGACGCGCGCGAGGTTGCGAGAGCCCTGAGAAAAAGATCGTTCAAAACTAAGCTCTTGATTGACGCCGATGCTGCAGCAATCAACAAAGCGTTGGCCTCCGTTCGTAGAAATGCCAAAGAGGCGGACATTGCATTGTTTTATTTTGCCGGGCATGCTGTTGAGCGTAGCGGTGTCGGCTTTGTTTTGCCGACAGACTTCCCTTTCCCGGTCGATGCAAGTGCCACAAAAATATACGGTGTTGGGCTCGACAGGATCGTGGACGCAATCAAGCCATCGAAATCTAGTGTCGTTGTCCTAGACGGGTGTCGGAACTGGCCGATCGGTTTAGACGATCAAGCGCAAATGAGCCGCCATCTCGATGAGATGGCGGCCGAAGAAAAGAACTGGACGAATACCCTTTTTGCGTATTCCACGAGTTCGACGAAAGCCGCGAGTGACGGGGTGCCGGGTGAAGGTAGCCGATTTTGCACCTCGTTTTGCAGACACGTCTTGGATCACACTATCAGCATTGATGAATGCTTCAGACGTGTCTGCCAAGACGTTGTAATGAGCAGCCCGAATAGGCAGCAGCCATGGACCTACTCAAGCCTGCAGCGTAGTCTTTCATTCTCCGATCTGCCGCAGTTTTATCCTACACAACGGCACAATGTTCCAGCGAGTGGGAGCTGGTTTGCGCTAGACCACTTCCGGCAAGGCGTATTGGCAGGTGGAGACAACTCAAGTGTTTGGCAGGTAACGCCCGCATCTTTCAAGCTCGCTGTGAATGCTGACGGAGCGAACATAGTCGGTATTGCTACGCCGAAGCGGCACCTGGTTTTCGGTACACGTCTTGGTGAGCTGGTTATTTCAAGTGAGGCGAGGCGGACTCAAACGAACACAGGGTACAGAGACGTTCATGGTCTTACTACATCCCCTGACGGAAGGCGCTTCGTCCAATATGGACAATCGAGCATATGCGTGTTCACGATAAAAAGTGGACAGGCGGAAAAGCTCGGGGCTCTGTCAACTGCCTTCGAGCTATATTCGTGCGTATTCTTGGACAATGATACGGCATGGCTGGGTGGCGAAAATGGGAGTGTTGTTGAGGTTGATCTGCGCAAGACACTCCCTGTGTTCAAGGAGCTCGTACCCCGGAACCGGTTTAGCAAGCATATCAATGGGATGAGTGTCTCGAACACAGGGCGAAAAATTTACTCCATTGGTGCGCGAAGTCATTTGGCCGAAATGAACAGGTTGGGCAAAGTCACACGCGTTTTCTTGCCTGGACGACAACCTCAAACACCACCAGGAATTCGGACTGCGTTATCTCAACATGCGACAGACCAAGCGATCCACCGTTATCTGTTCAACCCCAGCTTACTAGGTCGAAAGGTGCGCGCGGAGCTTGATGAGCTCCGTGGGCAAAACGACTTTGTTTCGTGCGCCCATGCCCCAGGTATGCCCATATTAGCCGTAGGTACCGAAGAGGGCACCGTGCTCCTCGTCGACTCGCGAGACGGTCAGTTGTATCAGGAGATCGAGGTTTCTAAAGGCGCGCCCGGTTCAATAACCGCAATCACATTTCTGTCGGACGGTGAATTGGTCGTGATGAGCTATGATGGCATCATTCTCTTTCTGTCAGCCAAATACTCGTAGCTATGCTGCTTCGAGTCCTAGACGCTCGAGTGCACTTCGTGGCGCTTGAGAAACCTCTGTAGCGAGCGTCGATCGAGCTGAAGTTGGCGAGCTGCCAACGACACATTCGACTGATTGGCCTTGACGACATGTTCGATGTGATCTCGTCGTAGGCGATCCGGCCTTAAGATCGCACATTCATCCGGGATCTTCGAGGAACCGTGAAGCAGGATGTTAATGAGGAATTCCTCATCGGTAGGCTTCGGTACGAAGTCTTCGGCACCCGCCTTGGCTGCCGCTACTGCTGTAGGAAGATCTGCAAACCAAGTGTGAACGACGGTTCTCGCTCCTGGAATGCGAGACGATATCCAACGAACTAGCTCAAGGCCAGTACAGTCCGAAAGTCTTAGCTCGGTTAGTACGAACGCAGGAAATTCTTTTAGGCAGGAGGCCATCGCTTCACCTACCGACGAGCAGACGATCACCTGATAGTTGCGCGCTGTCAAACGCGACACAAGCGATCCGGTCTTTTCGAGAAAGGGATCGGCAATTACGACCGTTGGCTCCAGCGAGCGGTGGTCGGATACGATGTGGCTGCGCAAATCCATGGAGCATGACTCCGTTGATGATGCGATCAATCTACGCGTCCCAACACTGGCCCACTACTATACTGACAGATACCGTGTTTCCTTGATCACTTCGCCTGTTGCGGCGGGAGGATACGGCCTAGCACTATTTTCCATAGGACCAGGCAAGGGGCCGCACCGAAAAAGAAGAGTGTGATAGCGAAAAACGCCGTGTCGAAGGCGATGGTCGTCGACTGTAGAGCTACCTGCTTTCCGATAAGGGAGCCCGCGGACTTCATAGCTAGACCCGCTTCCATGCCGTGATTTGTTAGCACGCGCGCCAACGCTCCTATCCGCTCGATGACCTCTTGACGTCCTGGCATTATGTGGGAGGCAAGTACCGCTCGATTGTATGCGGTCTGATCCTCGATGAATGTCTGAAGGAACGAGATACCAGCAAGCCCCCCCATTTGGCGTCCGATATTAAATAGTGCGATGCCAAAAATAAGAACAGATTTGTCTAGGCTCATCATGGTGACGAGCGTGATGCTCAAGAATAAAAAACCAAGGGCCGCCCCTCTGATTAAAATGGCTGGCGTCATATCGGGGATACCGCTTCCGCTGCTGGAACCGGAGAGAAGCCACATCGCGAGCATCAAGCCGAGAATCCCGAATGGAACAGTCACGATGCCCGGCAGCTTGAGCTTTTGAATTATGAAGGCCGTGAGAAATAGTGACCCGACGAAGAAGAGGGTGCTCGGAAGCAGCAGACTCCCTGCGGCTGTTGGCGTCATCTTAAGTACGGAGACAGCGAATGATGGGATCGCATAGCTACTTCCGAGAAGCGCGAATCCCGCTGCTAGACTAGCCGCGACACCGAAGTCGAAGTTGCCGTTCCGAAAGAGCTTGAAGTTGAAAAGTGTCGCCGATGACGGTGAGTATATCTGTCGAAGAATTTGCAATGCAAGCGCTGTCAGTCCGACGGTAGTCGCAATGACGATCGCTTGATCGTTGAACCAATCCCATCGATTGCCTTGGTTGAGAACGAATGTGAGGGTAAATGCAGCTGTGGAAAATAGTGCCAGGCCGAATGGATCGAACTTCACCGTCAAGCTGGCGACATCCTCGGCTTGCGGAGACATCGCTAACATAGCGGTTCCGACTATACCGAAAGGCACAGAGCACAAGAAGATTAGTGACCAGTCTACCTGATCGATCAGCCATCCCTGCATGTAGGGGGCTAGCGTGGCAGGAGCGACAACCGAACCTATAGCGTAGAAGGCTTGCACTAAAGGCTGCTGCCTTGGCGGGAAAACGCGAAACAGTAGGGCTTGGGTGCCGACTAAGAGAACTCCACCGCTGAAGCCCTGAAGAAGCCGGAGCGCAAACATGAGGTTGATATCCTCCGCATAAGCTGCTCCATAACACGCCGCAGTCATGGAGATGGCTGCGATCATTACGCTTCGGTAGAGGGTAAACGCGCCAGCGAGCCAAGGGGATAAGACGAATGCGACGAGCTTCGCTGCAGTATATCCATAATCCAGTTTCGCAAGTTCGTCGGCCGAGGCATGAGTACCGCCCATGATGTCCAGCCGAGCCATCGAAAGTGCTGTTCCGGCGACAGCGTCGGTCAATACGACAGTTATCGCGCCCGCTAGGAGAAATATCGGGCCGAACTTCGCCACCGGGTGGTCGGCGAGCGCTGAGGCTCCAGAAAGGTCTGCCATCAAAATATCTCCGAAGTCGACATCTATTGCTGCCTGGGGTGACTGCCTATAATGCCTCGCGTCGCGCTATCTGATAAACACGGCTGTAGTAGATAGTCTCTCAAGCGTGAGTTGAAGGTGCAGCACGGCACTAAAGCCTCACCACATTACGCTCGGAGATCGCTTTTGTTAGATATACGCTCGGTCACTCCGGGTGGCCGTCAGAGGAAATATAATTGCTGACGTACGAGCCAATCCAGATCACTTGTACATGCAAAAAAGCCGCCCCCGTTAGGGGGCGGCAGCTGATGCGGAACACTTCCGCAGCCTGGGCACGGAGGGGGACGGGCCCGAAGCGGTCGCCGACTTGGGAGGAGGCTTGGCGACATTTGAAAGCTATCCCTAAACTATGACCGGTGGGAGATATACGTAGGTTTGTAAGCCAATGGGGCGTTGTCTCTCTATCGGTCGACGGTCCAATCTCCTCGTTTGTCCTTCCAACGGCAACTCCATGTAAACTCTCGTCTACCTTGATATTCATATGGGGATCGGATTGGACCAGCCATCAACCGTGATGGAGGGATGCGATCATGGCGAAGAACGCAGGCGCTAACGATAGAAAGCGTTTTCGAGGAGCTATCGCCACGATGGTTTGTAGCGGCCTCGAATTCTACGACATCGCGATCTTTGCATTCTTCGCGTTCGCGATCGGTCACAAGTTCTTCCCGAGTTCGGATTCCGAAGTTGAGATACTGTCCAGCCTCGCGGTTTTTGGTGCAACTTTCGTTGCGCGTCCGTTCGGAAGCATATTGATTGGCGCTTACGCCGACAGATGCGGAAGGCGTGCGGCGCTGTCGTTCACTGCTGGAGCAATGGCACTATCGACCGCTGCAATTGCTGTGATGCCCGGTTATGCCGAAATTGGAATGAGTGCGCCAATAGCAATAGTTGTCGCTCGTTTGGTTCAGGGCTTTGCATTCGGGGGGGAGATTGGACCTTCGACCGCGCTCGTCTATGAAATCGCCAGCGAAAGACGCCGCTACCTCTATGCTAGCTGGCAACCTGCCGGGCAAGGCATTGCAATGCTAGCGGCCGGAGTAATCGGTATGCTCCTCAGCATTTTTCTTTCTCACGACGAACTAGCTGACTGGGGATGGCGAATTCCTTTCGGCATTGGTTCGTTTCTGCTTTGGGTCTCGTTTCTTTGCAGACGCGGGATACCCGAAACAATCGCCGCGCCATCGAATAGGCGTATCGCTACACTGTCTGAGGTCTGTCATTTTTTGACTGGTCATCGACGACAGCTTGCCGGAATTACTCTCCAGATAGTGTTCGGTACAGTTGCGATTTACACGTGCACATTTATGAGCTCGTATCTTCTGCAAACGTTGTCGGTTCCGACAGAGGTAACTTTCATAGCGAGTGCCGTAGTGGGGATCTCGGTCGGGTTAGGGTCGATAGCGGGTGGTCTTTTAGCTGACATGCACGGGCCCACGAAAGTGATGCATTTGTCTCGCATCGCGCTGCTTTTTCTCACGTATCCGGTTTTTGCAGTAGCCCAAAGTAGTCTTTCCGGGCTGTTTACGCTCAGCTGCGTCATTCCTTTTCTGGCGATGATCAGTGCTGGAGCAAGCTTTGGCGCGATGATGGCAGCGTTACCTGAAGCGGCGAGAAGCACGGGGCTCTCCGTAATCTACGCGATTGTCGTTTGCATTTTTGGTGGTTCGACCCAATTTATCATGGCTCTTCTGATCTCGACGACGGGTGACCATCTAGTACCAGCTTACGTTCTCATGTTCGTAACTCTTCTCGGCTTGGCGGGCGTACCCCTATTATCGCGCGCGCGGGCGGAGCGTAGCGTCGCCAGTCTCAGATTGAGATAGTGGGGGAGGCTAAGGTCCGGGGCGCTGATCGCAGTTCGAGCAAGCTGATGTATATCTCGTTATCCGTGGCTGATCGAACGATCTTATCTCCGCATGCAAATCCCTCGCAAACGGAGACTACAACGATGGACATTGGATACCTCGCTTTTTTTGCCAGCTTGACACTTTTCGCCTCGACCGCGTTCGCACTCGAGCCGATCCCGGGTAGCATCATCTACAACGGCCAGCCCAAGACCCGGCTGCAAAAGGCACCGGTTGGAAGCACGTTTACTCACGAATTCTCGAATGATGGGAACTCGTACGATGAAACGTACCGCATCATGCCCGATCGATCGTTAGAATTGCTCGACCGCAGACAGATAAATCGGCACTAATTTCTGGTGCCGTATGCTCACCTCTGAGAGTTTGAATTAATGCGGCGAAGCCCAGCGCGCTCCGCCGCATCTTGGCGTCACTCTACGAAGACGGTGGCATCCGAGTTGCAGTGATTTCTTCCAAACGTATTGCCCCTGATACAGAGGGATTGAAGAACATCGCTTGCCATCGAATAGCTCGATGATCGATCGGGTGTACGGCTTCATTGGGTCATCTGAGATGAGTAAAGTCGAACCGTTTTAGTCGCAGGTGTTCGGGACTGAACCATCTTCAAAATAATTGAGGGTGTCTACATCGGTTCATCTATGAGCACGCGGCTCAATTCGCGAGCGTCTGAAATCCTGAGAAGCCGATGTGAAAGCCAACAAAGCCGCGTAAAAAGCCCAGAAACATTGACTTTTTTGTATCCTCATTCGACAACGAATACGCCAACCAACAGGAGTTATTCGATGGCTGATGAAAACAATAGCGGCGCTGCAGCGGATGCTGCGGTGACCGTGTCGAACGAAGCAGTTCCGGCACCGAAGAAGACGCGGAAGCCCCGTCGCTCGAAGGCTGAGATTGCGTCCGGTACAGAAACCACTGCGTCTGAGACGCCCGCGAAGAAAACCCGTGCAAAGCGCGGTTCGAAGACCGCCATTGCTACGGCACCGAAATCTGCCGTCAGCAAAAGAACGGCGAGAGTTTCCGAAGGAAGCGCCAAGCCCCTTACCGATGCACCTACCATGGAGTCGATCGATGACATCGCCGACCTCATCAAACTGGAAGAAGAAAACAAAAATCTTCGCAAGCAGCTGTCAGATAAGCTCCGCGCAGAAAATGCAGATCTTCGCAAGCGGTTGGGGCAAGCCTAATAGTCATCGCCGTAGTCCCCCGTTGACGTGTTTCGGGATTTCGGCATCGAAAGTTTAAGTGTGCCGGACCGTGTTCGAGTCCGGCGCATTTCGACTGTAGGACACGTAAGCAATACGGGAGGTCAAAAGGGATGAAAACGCCGTGGGGATTTTTGAGTGGGTTAGTTTCGAGAGAACCGAACCCGAACAAAGCTGATGAACCCATAGCGGATACTCATCGCCAAATTACTGAGCCTCAATCGCCAGGAGAAGAGCCGGCGGTAGGAGAGCTAGACCAAGGCGATCAAGTGCACGAAGTCGTCGAGGTCGTCGCTGACGCCGAACCAACACAGGCGAGTGAACCAGCTGCGGAAGCGGCGAGGGTCTCAGACGCAGGTAACGAGGAAGCCGTCAAGCAAACCGAACAGCAGGGTTTCTCACAGAGCAGCGATGGCTTTGTCTCTAAGACGACCGATGAGCTGAGTGGACCGAACTCCGGCGATGAGGCTACCGCTCACCCGACGGCCCTGGCGAGAGCCACTTCAGGCGACCCTCCCGCCGTAGTCGTGTCAAAGGCGAAGAGAGATACAATCACTCGAAAGCGGGTCTCTGTGAAAGACGCCGAGGAGATTCAGCCGAGGCCGGAAGCGCCAACGTTTTTCGAGGAGCTTCTAGATGCAGATCGGGAGATTGAAACTCTGAGAAACCGCCTAGCGGAGAAGCTGACGGCGCAGAATGCACAGCTTCGAAAAATGCTTGCCAGGTTCGACCGCTCGTAAGAAATGGGAACTTGGCAAACAACTAACAGGCGTCCGCAAGTCCCGACCTGTGATGTGCAATGAAAGCCTTCACGGCGGGATTGCCTTCGCTCTTCCGATAAACGACTGCCAGCTCGGTTAAGACGTCGTTGTCCACCAGCGGTAGGTAACGAACACCGGGCAGGCGGAGGCAATCCAAGCTTTTTGGGACCAGCGCGATCCCAATGCCGACGGCTACCATACTGGCGATCGTAGTGAAGTCACGGCCATTCGAGTTGATTTTCGGTTTGAATCCCGCCTCGCCGCAAGCATTGAGGGTATGGGCGTGAAAGCCGATATCCGATGGCTGTCGTGGCGTTATGAAACTCTCAGCACGTAAATCACTTAGTCTTACTGCTGTCTTCGTCGCATGCACGTGCTTGGTTGGCAGAACTGCGACGAGAGGTTCTCTCAAGACTATGGTAGTGGCAAGCTCGGCGGGTATGGTCGCAGGAGGGCGTATGTAGCCGAAATCTAAGATGCCTTCTTTGATTTTCTCGAGCTGCTGTCTCATCTCCATTTCGACCAACTGGAGTTCAACGTCGGGCAGACCGAGCCGGAATGAGGTAAGTCTGTCCGTCAGTACGCCGGAGTAGGCTGCCGATGCGACGTAGCCTATCGAAATTCTACCTGTTTCACCTCTCCCGGCTCGCTGCAACTGTGCGAGCGCGGCATCGGCATGGGCCACGATCGTAACTGCGTCCTCATACAGGACTTGGCCCGTGGGCGTGAGGTTGACCGATCTTCTGGTGCGATCGATTAAAGGGAGGCCTACGATAGCCTCCAAGGCTATAATCTGCTGGCTGAGCCCCGGTTGCGCGATACCTAATCTTGCAGCGGCTCGCTCGAAGTTCCGCTCCTCGACGACAGCGATAAAATAGCGAAGGTGGCGTAGCTCAAAGTTTGATGCGCGTTGTCTACCCGGTGTTTTCATCGAAAATCCGCCGTTGAGGTCGTCAAGGTATACCTAATAGAAGCATTGCTTCTGAAAAAAGCTGATTCCGTTTATTGGATTTCCTGCCGCCATGTCGATAGAAAGATGATCGATTTTGTCCAGATTTCGCACGCGGGGGCGGCATGCAAACTATTCGAGTTCATCTTCTTGTGACGACGGCAGTGGCCGTTGGCCTATCCAGCGCGGGTGGTGCATTAGGTCAGGAACAGCAGGATACGACGCTTGCTCCGATCGTAATTCAGGGGGAGGGCGACGGTGATCCTCGCGGTCCCGTTCAGGGATTTGTCGCGAAAACAAGTGCTACAGCGTCCAAGACCGGAACGCCGATACTAGAAACTCAACAGTCGATTTCGGTAATCACACGCGACCAGATCGAAGCGCAAGCAGCACAAACTCTCGGGGAAGCGCTTAATTACAGCGCTGGCGTCGTGGGTCAGCCGTTTGGGGCCGATCCTCGATTCGATTCCCCTATCGTTCGCGGTTTCGACGGCAGACAGCTCCAGTATCTCAACGGCCTGAAGTTGATGCGTACTGCGGGAGCGCCAACTGTCGAGGTCTACGGGTTGGAGCGGGTTGATGTTTTGCGCGGCCCGGCTTCCATAATGTACGGTCAGGGCAATCCCGGCGGTATCATCAATCAGGTGAGCAAGCGGCCCCAGTTCGAAAGCTTCGGTGAAGTCGGGACCCAGATCGGAAGCTACGACAATTACGGCGCGTTCTTCGATTTTGGCGGCGTTATTCCCAATCATGACGAGTTTGCCTATCGATTGACGGGGCTTGCTAAGAACGCTGGGGCACAGACCGATAACCTGGACAATGACCGTTACTTCGTAGCGCCTGCGCTCACGTGGAAGCCGGACGAGGATACGTCGCTGACAATCTTGAGCAGTGTCCAGCACGACAATCCCAGTACCCCGTCAGGCCTTCCGCCGCAGTATGTACTTGGGCCGTCCGACGTCAAGTTGCCGCGAGACTTCTTCGTAGGTGACGAGAGCTTCGACGACTCCAGCCGGACGATGACCAATTTTGGTTACGAGTTCGAGCATCGCTTCAACGAGACCTGGACCTTCCGCCAAAACTTCCGATACACCAACTTCGATTGGAACTATCAGGCGCTCGGTATGGGCTCGGCAGGCCTCGGTGCCGACGGACGTACGCTTGCTCGCACAGCGACCTTCCAAGATGAGAATCTAAACACTTTCAACGTGGACAATAATCTCACGGCAGAGTTCTCGACAGCTGCGGTGGACCATAAGGTCCTGATCGGTCTGGACTACCGTTATTTCGACAACAACGTGCACACTCGCTTCTTCCGCGCCACGCCTCTCGATGTCCTTGATCCGGTTTACGGTGGCCCGATCAGTCTCATCGCACCGACACTCGATACAACTGTTAAAAGCGATCTATCGCAGATCGGCATCTACATCCAGGATGAACTG
>Ga0079104_1000794_pt1 | contig 26776 bp, 25 predicted proteins | sample MedtruBG_FD_76829 | JGI IMG/M metagenome (GOLD analysis project Ga0079104, IMG submission 76829) | Root nodule microbial communities of legume samples collected from California, USA - Medicago truncatula BG | ecosystem: Host-associated > Plants > Roots > Nodule | place: USA: California...
CCGAAGCTGCTGGCCAATGAAAAAGACGCGCGCTTTATCGGTTACGGCGCGATGCTGATAATAGGAGTAAATATATCAACTCAATACATTGATATGCATTACAAAAAACAAAATAACAAGACTGCCTATACACGAAATTATACAAATAAAGCCACGCCAGGATAACAAGTACAAAATCCCCCCAATCTCGCTTTCCTTTGTCTTCGCGCTCCTAACAAAAAAGATTTATCCCAAAACTGTGCACACTCTACACCATGTAGTTTTTTTATTTATATTCATTGTGTTACCTGGTTAACACGCGTATCCACGCTCTTCACTGTCCTTCACCTTTTGGTGATAAGTCAGGGCGATAGACGTACACAAACCAGCCATAACCGGTTTGCGTACGTTATCAAGTTTTGGACTTTGGCAGATATTTTGCAGCATCAAACGCTACCTCTTCGTGTCCGGCCAACGCGGGTCGGAACTGTGTGAGCTTTAGTAACGCTATATTACCTGAATATTTTCCTGGGCGGGAGCAGCCTAACCTATAGGGCGAGTTCGTCTACCGGGAGTAGGTGCAGTCCAATATCCAAATTACCTGAAATCGCGTCTCAGCAGTTCCGACTTATGCCTATTGCAAAACTTCCGGAAGTAAAACCCACGCCCAAATAGTCAAAACAATGTATTTGCATCAAATGTAGAATTTAACTCACAAACCATTTTACTGACATCAATGCGGTGATGATGAGGAACTCGCTAAGCAGGCAGATATCGCGGCACTGAACACTGGTATGAGAACGCTATGATCGTGGCGAATAACCACACATATAGGACGCTGCAAATCTGGCCACCATCGATAATTTGCAGCAGGTCATAATGAAGGACATACCTTACCTGTAATTGCGGGCCAAGCAGGTGTTACACAGCTAGCTAGCTTTGCTTATGTTCCCCGCGACTTATTCCTGACATTTTCGCTGCAGGTCGTGATGAAGGGGCGATCCACAGCGTATTCAGTAAGATTTTTTATCTGATTGGTAATGATAATTATCATAAATATATCAAATGGATACACTCAATAATGAAGTTTGAACCCGTCGAACCGCGCTGGAACGTTCAGCCACGTGCGGATCCTGCTGTCCAAGCCCGACGGGTGTTTGAGCCGTCGGTACTGGCCGCCATGAGAGGCTGGCGTTTTGAACGCGCTCAGCCAGTGAAAAACCGCGAGTTTACGTTTACCTTCTCCACCGCGCCGTACGACACGGTTTACGGCAAAGGGATCCCGTTTCCTTAAGCGCAGCGGCGGGCACCGTTATGAAAATGGCCTCACCACATCAGCGCGCGACCCAGAGTAAACGTATTGCACCATTGCTGCTTGTATTGCCAGCGGGGATTGTCCATCCCCAGCGAAAAGGCCATTTTGACATTTTTCGCCTGGCATATTTCTCTGGCCCGCTGTATGTTCAGGTACATGAGAATGCTGCCGATACTCAGCTCGGCATGAGCCGGATCGTAGCCGCCATAATGCAGTCAAAGAACACCCACTGCGGACTCTCGGCTTTAAACACCAGATCGTACGCGCAGGGCTCTCCGCACATCAGCAGGACATGGCCAAACACTAAATGCCGCAGCGCCTCAAACACCTCAACCAACACCGCCCCGGAATAGCACGGGAGGGTCGTGCCCCAGCGCAGCGTAAACAGTCGACAGTAAATGTCACTGAGTTCCGCATTGGAAAAATGGTCAACCGGGTGGCATACCCCGCCGGCCTGAAGGAATTTGTTGTAGGCATGGCGCCGCTTTTTGTGTGTGGCCTTTGAAAAATCCTGTTTAACCACGCACGTTTTGCGCTTCAGACCTTTCCAGTGAATGCAGTTATGAAAGTCGCCAGCATGATAGGGAGAGAGCTGCTTGGTGCGAAAGGGCAGCATGATCTTACCGGCGTGCTTGTTATACGGGATGATGATGTCATCAAACATAAACGGGTAGGCCGCGCTGCCGGCCCGGATGTGCTTATCCGTGGCATAGGTCGCGCAAACCAGTTCGCCCTTGCGCCGGTAGCCATAGAAGGCGGGTGCCGGCCCGTTTTCGCTGAGAAAACGGATGACGTCCGGGTGTGAACATACGCTGCCGCCATACCGCGAGTAGGCATCTTGATAGGTGCCGAAGTCCGACAGATTCCAACCGGTTTTATTGTTTCTCATAACGTCCAGATTTATAGGAAATAAATAAGGTTTTCCACGGGTGAGCGACAACCCGATAAGAAATTTCTTTATGGGATGGTTACTGAGGATACCTACCCGGAAAGTAATATGCCCGGCTAACCCAAAATCCAGGCGCGCAACGAGGCCTGTCATCCAGACAATCAACACCACAGCAACGGATTGTTATCATCGCTGAATGCGCATAAATGGCGGTTAAATCAGGAGAGGAAAGGCCGGTATACCGCAGATGACTCCGAGCTGGCTACCGGCCCAGAGGCGAAGAGCCCACGGCAGCATACTCACTCTGTTGACGTCGGGCATCCACACTCTGAGTGCCGGTGTCACTACTCTACTAATAAAAGCCTCTCAGGTTCGAGCCATTGCGCGACCGGCCCATCGACAGCAGACAACCATCCTCTTCGCCAATCTCTTTAGTATATTCAATTAATTGCGTCACATCATCGCTGTCTGTCGTGGCGCTGTAACCGAGGCTGACGCGATTTTCCACGGCGCCGAACGCATTAAGATCCCGTCCGATCCCCACGGTCATGGAGTGGTAGTCGCCTCCGGCAAGGATACCGACATACAATGACCAGCCCGTGTTCTAGGAAACTGGATGTTCGGGTTAAAGAGCAGGACGCCAGCGTGCTGGAGTTTTCCATCAACATCACCGAGGCGCCGTATCTGACGCTGGCCGGTGCGTTTCAAGATGTCCGCCGGCAAACCCTCGCTCTGGGATCGCAATCTGCGCGGGCCAGTATTCAGTACCGGGGAGTTTTCCTAGGGCTAGCAGTCACATCGCTGAGATTCTGAATGCTGAAGGAGACGGCCTCACCCCGGTGTCATAAATCACACGTCCCTGTTGCTTGATGACCATGCGAGCGTGGGTGGGGCAATTCCGCTGGCCTCCGGGAAAAAGCGGCGCAGATTCTTCGGCAGCCTGTTGTCATCCGAAGCGAGGCTGACAAACACGCAGGGCACACAAAAAACAAGAGCAGAACCACAAAAGAAAATAAAAACGATTAAAATCAACAAAATATACAGAGATGGTATTATTTTTGCAAAAAGTGCTGCACAGCGAACAACCAATTGACTAGAAAAAAAAATACTTTCAATATGATCGTATTGAAAGGTAGCTAATGAAAGAGGGGAAATGAAAACAAACATCGGCCGACCTCAAAGCATAGATAGAGACTATGTTATGGATATAGCAGAGAGAATAATAATTGAGGAAGGTATTTCCGCCTTAACAATCGGTTATCTTGCAAAAAGATCTGGTATTAGTAAAGGAGGTGCTCAGTATATTTTTGAAAACAAAGAAAATCTGGTTAATGAGATATTTAAACGCCTAACATCAAGATATGAAGAATCGATAAGTAAAGTAACAGATGGTGCTTTGACAGCATCTGATAAAATAAAAGCAAATATAGCTCTCACATTTCAGGACTCAACAGAAAACTCCGCCAGAGTGGCAGCTCTAACATCTGCGATACTACGAGATCCAGTGTATATGAGTTTATATAAAGAATGGTATGCATCGATGTATAGTGAACTAGATACTTCAAGTCACGAAGGTCGTCTACTACGCCTTAAGTTATTAGCAACTGAAGGGGCGTACATGCTTCGTTATTTCGGCTTTATGAATATTGATGAAAATGTCTGGATGGATATATTTAACGATATTGAAAACTGGTCGTAACCCCTTGAGATTAAAAACATTTACCCATCCAAAAATCAATATCCTTACAATGAAATACCATTGAAAATTTAACTAATAACCTTACCAAATTCATTACCCTTTCGCACATAGCGAAATTAAGAAACTTAAACATCCTGAGACTCTCTATGTTTGAACATGACATTTTGGACAAAAAGATTTCCATCTGGGATTTAAATCTTTTTGTGATTGTAGCTCAAACACTTAGCTTTAAGCAAACAGCTAATATTTTAGGCATTTCGCCTGGGTATGTAACAAAAAGAATAATATTACTAGAAAACACATTAAAAACCACTCTTCTAGTCAGGACAACAAGGCAAGTCTCTTTAAGCAAAAGCGGAGAGTTATTCCTCTTCAAAGCCAAGAGGGTATTAAAAGATATTGAGGACGCTATTGTAGATGTTAACTCATTAAAAGACGTAACAAAAGGCAACGTGAAGGTATGCTGTGACTTTTCTTTAGGAAAAACACATGTGAGCGATATTTTGTCGAAACTCTGCTCATCACATCCGGAATTAAATATACACTTAGAATTATCAAACCCTAAAAATTATATAGGTGATGATGATTACGATATAGATATTCGGGCAGGAGAAGTCAATCAGCCTAACCTGGTCGCCTATGAATTGGCTGAGAGTTATCGTGTAATATGCGCCTCTCCATTATATCTGAAAAAACAAGGCAATTTAAACAATATCGAAGATCTTAAATATCATAATTGCCTAATTCATCGGTTCGGTAATGAGCGATTTGGAAACTGGAAGCTCACCAATATAAAAGAAATGGAAGAGCATAGCTTAAAAGTACGCGGAACTCTTTCATCGAGTCATGATAACATAGTAAAGTCATGGGTAATGAGACATAAAGGAATTGCCATGCTACCAATTTGGGATATTAAACATGAACTTGAATCCGGGATATTATTGAGATTACTACCCGATTACCAGCAGCATGAAAAAATTTATGCCGCAATAAAAAGCCAGGAAAAGAAAACACATGTGATTAAGTTATGCGTTGGATTTATAAAAGATCAGTTTTCTATTAGATTACCCAAGCCCATAGATTAATTCACATGATTAAAGGTGTTTTTTATCGAATAACACAATACATTAAAACATTAAGTCTCACATCACTTAAATATAATCACCGGATAGCAACATCCGGTGACTGGACATTATATATAATCAAACGATTACATCAGAAGCATCAATGTGTCCTGTTATCTTTATTAAGAGATCAGGTCGCCAATGTATATCGGTTATATCATGGCCATTATGGTCTAAAGAGAGGGTCGCTGTATTAGTTTCATTTTTTAGTACAATTTCATTTGCTCCACCAGTGAAATCGTTAACAACTTTCAACTTCTTTGAAATCCCAGTTAAATCAATAAAATCCTTGCCAGTAACAAAGTCTTTTATCCAGTCAGGCCTCATAACCGTTGACTCATTTACATTTGAGTAAGCAAATGTATCGTTCCCCTCTCCACCAAAAAGTATATCTGACCCAACGCCTCCAAATATAAAGTCATCGCCTCCCCCACCTTTTATAATATTGTCGAATGAGTTACCAACAATGACATCATCACCATGCCCACCGATAACGTTTTCAATGCTGACACCCTTCATTATAGAGACATTCCCGCTTAAGCCACCAACATCTGAAAAGGCACCTTGATTGATATTTATTCTCTGATTAGCATAATACCCTGAGAAATCAAATGTATCTATTCCGTTAGTATCCCATGCACAAAAAATCAGCTTTACATTATCATTGCTTGCGGACAAATAATCCCTGCCAGTATTCGAGTTAAAACCATAAGTTGTATCACCAGAGAACGCACTGTTGTTTTTTCCGTAAAGATACTGAATAGCAGCAATGTCGTCCATAAGGGGAGATGATGCATATTGCCCATTAAAGTCAGAGCTATAATTAGCACTACCTTCGGAAAAATAACTCATAATTGAAAATTGGTTCGTATCCTCTGCATATTGCGCACTTACCTTATACGTAGGTGAGACCGAGTCACTAGCATTATAAGAAGCTGGATGCTCAAGGCCGAGAGCATGGCCAATCTCATGTGTATAAACTTGCATTCCGTAACTATTATGAGTTGGTTTCGTATTATCACTGTTATGCAAAAGCCAAACCTGACCAGATGTATCATTCCCCCAAGAGTCAATTGTGGGCACATTGAACTTATCTCTCGTATAAGGTAGAATACCATAGTTGAAATCAGAAGAAGAACTTGCTGTGTAAAACCCGATTTTTATATCAGCATCCTGCCTGTCGATTCCAGTCAATTCCTTAAATGTTATATTAGCTACGTCAGCCCAAGCCTGAAGCGATGCTTTGGCATACTTCTGTTGCAACGTGTTCAATCCAGAAAGGCCAGCATCACCATAACCATTCTTTGAATGTTCGTTCCATGCGGGAAATGAATAAGTTATCACCCCCCCTTTTCCTAAATCACTGGGAGCAATTCCATTCCAGGTTCTGCCCTCGCGCCCCAGGTTAGAGCCGGCGTGCTCAGTACTCCATGACGTCTTACCAGACAACTGATACTTCCCCCTCTCTTCATAATGCCAGAAAAGATCTATTTTTTTATACTTAGAGTGTGTTGAATCACTGAGATCCAATTCAGAGCTATCAAATTTTTTGTAAATATAGTTAGCCATATATTTTACCCTCCACTTAATGAGATTACTTTAAACGTATTAAACTTATATGTGGTGGTTAAACATTAGCCTATCTTTTAATGAAAAATAAGTTCCCATATGGAATTTCTATCATTACACTGGATAGCAATCAAAATGGCTCTGTATAATTATTATATAAATCAAATGGGATGTGATTACTATGTATTATGTTATGAACCTCGTTACATGAAGCATGGCTCGATCATTCAAACCTACCACAACCTCATCACTCACCGGACGACCATAGGCTCCTCAAACACATATTCTAAGTACAATGTGGGCGCAACTGACTGTTCAATATCCTGCGCGATGCAAAGTTACAGGTGATGCCTAAGCGGTCGAATCAAAAGACAACGCATAATTATCATCTTTTTTATCGCCATCCCAACCTGCAGAAGATGAGAGACTATCAAGTGATAGCGACCCGTCCGGAACACGATTGGGTGCGGATATCACTTACCTTATGCTGAGAACGGGAACGGCGTATATCAGCCTGATAACTGATGCCTGGTCAATAAAAACGTGTGGTTGCATATGAATGACAGTCTGAATACTCGGCATGTCGTCAATGCGTTCAAAATAGAGGGCTGTACAGGCGTGCCTCACTGCCGCCGCTGCACCACTTAGACAGAGGCATCAAATGCTGTTCGCAGAAAAATCAGGCGTTACATCAGCAGCATGGCACCATCTGCTAGAAGAAGGGCAGATATCGCTATTGTATGAATGCTCTGGCGGAACGGATGAACGAGAAAGTCAGCTCGGCAGACCGAAGGACATAGTACAGGAAAGAAAGGTGGTCAGAGTTTATCCTTTTCTGTCGTTGAAATACAAAATTCCCGATGAGACTCATCGGGCGTTACAGAGCAGAAAAGTGTCGACTTATATCAGGATCAGCCAAAATCATCAATTTAGACTATTTATCCAGTCTGATACGGCTCCGATAAGATAGTCTGGAGGCTGATGCCCTTTGAAATCTCCCTCGCCAGAATACTGGCCAGGTGAATATATAGTCAGTCTAACATCCCGAATGCAATTTTTGTATATTTTAGTTTCCCCATCACGTTCAAAATCCTTAGAGCAAGAATAACCTTTTCGCCAAAACTCATTAAGCTCTATTCCAAAAACCCCATCTCCTCCCGGTTCGCCAAAGTAATCATCTTTTGCGCCGAAAAAAGTCCATACTGATGGTTCACCATTACACAATACCGCCCTTTTCTTTCCATTAAACCAATAGGGCCTATTTGCAGCAATGGGTACTACAGCTCGAAATTCGTGTCCTAAATAACACCCTGCAACGGCTGTCATATCGCCTCCCCATGAATGGCCAGTGGCAAATACTTTCCTTTCGTCTATTGGGTATTGTTCCAAGAGCTCAATTATCAACTCTTTAGTGAAATTCAAATCCTCATCACCAGAAAACTCTCCGGCATAAGGACCCAAAGCCCAACCTTTATCTTTACCCCATTTATATTTTTGGTCAGGATAAACAAAAATAGCGTTTTCAATTCTATCCTCAAGACCTTCTGGAGTAGATTGCCATCCTTTGCCAAACCACTCTCTCATTTCCCTCCCTGTTGAATCCGTGCCAGCAAAAACAACTATTAGCTTATACTTCATACTTTTATTAAAAATTTTAGGGTATGCAATATAATAACTTCTCTCTCCTCCGGCTATTGCGGAGAATTGCTGAAAAACGTGTTCCCCCTCTAATGACTCTGTTGCATTTGCAAAGCCATTTATAGATAAAAAAAACAACAAGCAGGGCAAACTAAATAGTGAATTCATTCTCAATTTAATAGTCTCCAAGTTGAAAACATAATTACACACTTTAACAGTATTATCATCCATTTTTTACATATAAATATTTTAGCAATCTGATTACTCCAGCAAACACTATAAGTAGATAGACAACAAAACCAAGCTAACATCATTAGCATTTTAGCCTGGTTACGATAGCAATTATCACATTATATAATTGGAATAGTGTTCTAACAAATTTAAATTTAAACATAAATCTAAAGCCATAGACCATCTTTAAATTTTTCGTTATGACAACTTGCTATTACATGTTGCAGTTACACTTGGCAAGCGCACAGTAAAAATCATCCCACCATATGAAGAAATCTCAGCCGCCAAACTCCCACCGTGCAGTTCACAGATAGCCCGGGCAATAGAAAGCCCTAATCCACTACCACCTGAATGTCGTGCTCGGGAGCTTTCAGCACGAGCAAACCGTTCAAACATTTGCAGTAAAAAATCACTGCTTACCGCATTCCCATAATCACGAAAGCGTATTGCCAACATCCCCGGTTCATTATGCAAGCTGACCTCCAAGTGTTTCCCTTCTTTTGCATACCGTAATGCATTATCCAGTAGAATAATAAATACTTGGCCAATACGGTAAGGATCCACCATGAGGGTCAATGATGCATTCGATAATAGAGTGAAAGTAAACCCCTGTTGTTCCGCCTGTGGCCTTAGCCAAAGGATCCGTTCTTTTAGCAACTCAGTGATATTGACCGGAGACATATCAAGTGAAAGTTGCCCAGCCTTCACAATAGATAACAAGTACAGGTCGTCAATCAAGCGGTTAAGATGAATTAATTGATTCATGATAAGATGATACTGCTTTGCTTCCCCCGGGAAAACACCATCAATCATCCCTTGTAGCCGACCGATAGCGGCAGTTAAAGGAGAACGAAGTTCATGAGCCATTGCGGCATGAGAAGCCTTGAGCTCTCGCTCATATTGAGATAGACGTTCTATCATTGTATTAAAGTCTTTAGTAAACTTGATAAGTTCTGCCGGAGCTCTTTTTTCCAATTTGACACGATGGGAAAATGCGCCTTCAGATACTTCCCTCGCTATTTTCGCAAGATGAGTAAATTGACGCGATACGGGGCGGGCTACATACAACCCGAGAATCACAATGGTCGGTATAGCCACTAAAACCAAGGTACAGAGTAGTATCCAGTCAATAGTGATAACTGCTGGATTAGAGAAATTTACACCATACCATGCATCCATCAGTTGGTGGTAGCGTAAGATATCAATCTGTGGATCGGCAAACAAGCGCCGCATCTCTTCCCGAGTGGACTCAGGCATAGAATGCAGCACCCAAATATTCATTAGGTGATAACTTAGCCACATACAACCAGCGATAATGATCACGCAGCCAATAGCCAGGGAGAGGACTCGAAATAAAATCCAACGCAACAAAGATGGTGGCTTAATTGATTTCATCATCTTTAACGGAACCTATACCCGAAACCTCGGACAGTAACTAACACATCGCTAATACCTGCATTTTCCAATTTTTTTCGCAATTTATAAATATGCGTATCCATCACTCGCTCCATAGCTTCACTTTCTGGCAAACATTTTTCAAGTAAAGCCTGACGCGAAAAAGCCTTGGTAGGTGAGCGTAATAGCGTTGTTAACAGGTTAAATTCTGTAGGAGTCAACTCAAGATATAAGACTCCACCGGTAGTAGTCTCTACAGATGCCACCATAGATTCAGTATCAAGCCGCAACGAGCCGAAAACAAGATTTTCGTTTACATGTGGGTCATAGTGATAACGTCGCATCACGGCATTCACTCGCGCCATGACTTCACCAGGATGATAGGGTTTGACGATGTAGTCATCAGCGCCATAGCGAAGCGCGCCAATCTTATCCGCTGCGTCTCCCATTGCAGTGATCATGATGACGGGGACATCACTACTTTTCCTTAGTTGACACAAGATTTCAGTTCCGTTGAGCCCTGGTAACATTACATCCAGCAAAATTAAGTCAGGTTTCAGGCGCAAGGCTACTTCTATACCTTTAGTACCATCCTTAACCATAGAAACAATAAAATTCTCTCGGTGTAGGTAGGCCTCCAGCACTTGCGCAGCATCATTGTCATCTTCAATAATCAATACATGTTTTTTGCTCATACCGTTTTCCTATCTACCTATCACCCTCTCCAGTTATTTATGTAACTGCTGACAGCTTTGCTTGTCAGCAGCCATAGGACATTGTGTAGTATTAAAAGTTATCACTTATCGAGCCGATTAATGATCGCATCGAACCCTGCACGAGTATAAGCATCAACTTCTGCGTTATCTGCCTGTGGCAAGCTGGATTGTTTCACAATCACTACTTTTGAAGTCGGATCAATATATAACCATTGGCCGTAAACGCCTATTGCCGTATAAGCATGATGTGAGTTGTTACGAATCCAGAATTGATCCTTATAACTCCACCCGGCCAATCCGGTTTCCGCTGCCCCACTTTTCGCAAATGCATTAACATCACCACCAGAAATGATGTTCTCTACCACTTTGGACGGTAAAATTTCTTTCCCATTAAATTCACCTTTATTCAATAACATTTGACCGACCTTAGCCAAATCTAATGCTGTAGCATTCATACCACCACCACAAGATGCAGTACCAGCTTGGTCGACCAACACATAGGCATCTCTGCTCATACCCATTTTAGACCATACACGCTCAGAGAAAAGCTTTTCAAATGGTTCACCAGAAGCACGCTCAGACAACCAGCAGACCACGTCAGTATTTGGGGTGGCGTAGTGGAACTTATCACCATGTTCACCCTGCTTTTTCAGTGTAGCTAAAAACTGACGAATCGTCTTCGGCCCATGGTCATTTTTAAGTTCTGGCGCCAAGCCTAAAATACGCGTATAGGTGGAAATTTCGGAATTTGGGTCAGCGTAGTCTTCTGAATATTTTAAACCGATAGTCATATCCAGTACCTGTCCAACAGATGCATCACCATAAGCTGAATTCTTCAATTCTGGAATGTAATCCGTAACCTTGGCATCTCTGTTCAACTTACCTTCGGCAACAAGTGACGCGGCCAGTATACCGACCATGGATTTTGTCACAGACATCATCATATGACGGGTACGACTGTTTTGCCCATCGAAGTAGTTCTCGTATCTTATTTCTCCATTTTTTATGACTATGAATGCATCTGTACGCGTTTGATAAAGCATATCGGCTACTGCTTTCTTTGATACCTGGTTGGTTACAGGATTTTTAAAGTCAAAATAGATATCATTCATATTTAACTTTGACTTGCTAGATTTAAGCGAAGAAACTTTTGCATCTGAAGCATCAATAGTTTTATTTGCAATGAATTCTTCCGCATGTTTATAACCATAGCGATTGTTCTTTAAATTCATCATATTGTATTGATCTATGCCTAGTTCAGAACGAGTCTGACCGACACTTGATATCTTTTCCCCCAAGCCAATGACCGACTGAGCATACACTGATGGAGTAACAAGCAATGACACGATTAGGTATGACGGTAACTTTTTCATTTTCTACATCCTGATTATAAGCCAGTCTGCATTAAACACCATAATCGTCAAGATGATGCAAACCAATTATCAACGTTTCATCAATTAGCGATTTTTTTAACTTACGCAAGATGGTTATTTTCACCATATTATTAATTAGAGCCACCCATTCCCCGATAAGCCCCCTTAAAAATAAATTATATAATATATAATAAAAACTGTCGAAAGCGCCACGAGATTATACGACGATAGAATCTTGCCATTAAAAAAGCACGACATCAAAGATGATTCTGCTCATTTAATTTTGCATACCAGAGGAAAAACGGTAAGACAACATCCCATCCATGAAACAGAACACAAGCTCTTGTAGCAGTTTGAGCAGATGATGCGTAAAATTCTCACATGCTCAATAATATTGCATTTTGCGGACCAGGCTGTGTCCTCTAATTACCAGAACTATAGTAACTGTCTGTTTCCGCAATATATTGAACTATGGCTCGCTACGACCTCCCCAATGAAACCTGGACTCTCATTCAGTTCTTACTACCTTCGGAACCTGCCTCACCACTCACCGGACAACCATGGGCAGAACATCGTATAATCATTAACGGCATGTTCTGGGTGCTGTGTTCAGGCACGCCATAGCGCGATTTACCTGAACGATACGGCCCATGGAAAACCGTTTACAACTGCTTTAACCGATGGTCAATATCGGGAGTGATTAACATTATTTTCAATAAGTTACATTCATCTCTTGACGCACACCCTCTCGTTGACTGGTCATCGACTGCGCCGGATAGCAATAATATCCGGCCACTCAGATGTGCCGCCGGAGCGCAAAAAATATCCTGATACCACCGGAGATAATGGCCAGGGTCGCTTTCGCGGTGGTTTTGGCACCAAATCCATCTGGCGACAGGCGGAAGTACTCTCCCGTTAAACATCGTGCTGAGTCCGAGTCAGGTTCACGAAAGTCAGTTCGCATTGCACCTTCTGGACGGAATTGGTATTCAGCGCCAGGACGGCAGCATGAAACGACGTGGTTTTGCAGTTCTGCCTGACAAAGCAAGCTGTTCACATATATTACGTAATGAACTGAAAGACAAAAACATAAAAACACTCACTCCCCGAAAATCAAATGAGTAAATGGCGTCGAATGGTCGCTCACAGCTCAATCGTGATGTCTACCGCACCGCAACCGCAAGATTGTTGTACGCAGCTTTGGTCTCCTGAAAAGATACCGCCGCATCGCAACACGTTATGAAAAAACAGCAAGAAATTATTTGGCGATGGTAAAGCAAGGATGCATTCACTTGTTTTAAAAAGGTTATGCAATTAAGGGACACAGCCTAGCAGCCTCCGTCGAAAAAATAAACAGCCTGCCGAAGGAGGCTGTCGTATGCACTCATGCATGCGTATCACGCCAAGCATTGTCAATTTGCTCAATGCACGTTGTAATGGCCGACTTGGCATGGCCAAGAAGTTTATACGAACCGACGAACTCAGTGAACACATTACCTCGTTCGAAGCAAGTCGCAGCAGCGATTCGTCGCCCCGTGCTTTCGTCGATGGCTTCAAATTCCAGACTAGCGCCACCAGTCGTGACCGGGCCAACCAGCAATGTAGTAAAAGCATTAACGGCACGATTTGGCGTCTCAAGCTCGGTTATTGCCACACGCACCCGAATGCGCCCCACAGCCCCTGGAGTAACAATCGCTTTGGTTTGCTGATGACGAAGTTCACTATCAATATAATCAAGTACTTCTCTCTGCTGTTTTTTATCAAGTCCGTCAAGACGACCTGAAGCAGTCTTAATTATAGCATCGTCAACCACAATGTTGGCATAACGCGCAGGCTCAAACCCAGTAGCACGATACATTAATACATTATCATATTTTGTGGGAGAAAGTGCATCGTAGTCACCAAGAAAACCAGACTTCGTCATGCTATTCTTCGCACATCCTGAAAGCACACTAGCTATACACAGAAACAAGCCGCCATATTTCAATCTAATTCCGTTACTCACATCTACCCCCCCTTCGAGGCTACCATATAGACTATATTTATTTAATTTAAAACGGCATTAAGAGCAAAGCATCTCCACCCTATAATCCCAGGCACACTTACTGAGCGAGAAGAATAGTAACGTGAAAACAAAAAATCAATACACCGATAGCTTAAAAAATGGAATTATTGTATTTCCAGCCATTGATTACGCTTACCTCATTGGTTTCACAATGAAATTCAAATAAAAACAGAAAAATATGGACCCCATTTTATCACCCATCAAATATTGATAATTTACAGACAATAAATCGACAAATGCCAATTACAATGTTAGATATGATCACATGCAAGTTACGAAGATACTTTCTCATTAACAGATGAGATAAAAAACGTGACAAGGTTTATTTAGTAAAATAACCAATGCGTTGAAACCATGGCCAAGAGAAAAACAATGTTGCCATCCGTCTGTCGGCCAGCTCCACAGCTAATCGACTCTTTGTCACAAAATAAAACGCTTTGCCCACAGTGTGACATGCTGGTGGCGCTGCCGCCGCTGGCCTATGGCAGCAAAGCGGTATGCCCGCGCTGCAAAACCACGCTCAGCGCCCGCTGGGACGAGCCGCGTAAGCGGCCGATCGGTTACGCGCTCAGCGCCTTATTCATGCTGGTGCTGGCCAACATTTTCCCGTTTATCAACATGCGCGTCGCCGGCCTCGGCAACGAAATCCGGCTGATTCAAATCCCGGAGGTCATGGTGGCGGAAGACTACGCCAGCATGGCCACCTTGTTTATGGTGTTCGTGCAGCTGATCCCGGCGTTTTGCATGGTGGCGATTATCCTGCTGTGCGCCAGAGTGCGCTTGCCGCTGGGGCTCAAAGAGTGGATGGCTCGGGTGCTGTTCCAGTTCAAGACCTGGTGCATGGTGGAAATTTTCCTCGCCGGGGTGCTGGTCAGCTTCGTCAAGCTGATGGCCTACGGCGATATCGGCATCGGCAGTAGCTTCGTGCCTTACTGCCTGTTCTGCCTGCTGCAGGTGCGCGCCTTCCAGTGCGTGGATCGGCGCTGGCTGTGGCAGGATATCGAACCGGCGCCGCGACTTCATCGCCCGCTGACGGTGGGGCGCACCGGCATGCGCCAGGGCGTGCGCTCTTGCGCGTGCTGCACGGCGATCCTGCCGGCCGACCAGGTGCGCTGTCCGCGCTGTCACACCAAGGGCTACGTGCGGCGTCGTCACAGCCTGCAGTGGACGCTGGCGCTGCTGGTGACCTCTGTCATGCTGTATATTCCGGCCAACCTGATGCCGATCATGGTGACCGAGGCGCTGGGCAACAAGATGAACGCGACCATCATGGCAGGAGTGACCCTGCTGTGGAGAGACGGTTCTTATCCGGTGGCGATGGTGATTTTCATCGCCAGTATCATGGTGCCGTCGCTGAAAATGTTGGCGATCGGCTGCCTGTGCTGGGATGCGAACGGCAGGAAGAAGCCGCGCGCCGACAGCGAGCGTATGCATCTGATTTATGAAGTGGTCGAGTTTGTTGGCCGCTGGTCAATGATCGACGTGTTTGTGATCGCCGTGCTGTCGGCACTGGTGCGAATGGAGCAGTTGATGAGCATTTACCCCGCGACGGGTGCCGTGCTGTTCGCGCTGGTGGTGATCCTCACCATGTTCGCCGCCATGACATTTGATCCCCGGCTGACCTGGGATCGCGCAAGTGAAACAATCAACAAGGAGCCGTAAGGTGACGGAAAATAATCATAGCGTCGCGGACGTCGAGAAGATCAAACGCTGGTCGCCGGTGTGGATCATTCCCATCGTGACCGCGCTGATCGGCGCCTGGATCCTGTTTTACCACTTCAGCCATCAGGGGCCGGTGGTGACGCTGGTGACCTCGACGGCGGAAGGGCTGGAAGCGGGTAAAACCAAAATCAAAAGCCGCAGCGTTGACGTCGGCGTGGTGGAAACCGTCACGCTGAGCGATGACCTGAGCAAGGTGATGGTGCAGGCTCGCCTCAATTCCGGCATGGAAAAATTGCTGCGCCAGGATTCCGCTTTCTGGGTGGTGAAGCCGCAGATCGGCCGTGAAGGCGTCTCCGGGCTGGGCACGCTGCTCTCCGGCGCCTATATCGAACTGCAGCCGGGCAACAAAGGCAAAGACGGCAAAGACAACTATCAATTGCTCGATGCGCCGCCGCTGGCTTCCCCGGATGCCAAAGGGTTGCGCATCATGCTGGACAGCAAGAAGTCAGGCCAGCTTAACGCCGGCGATCCGGTGTTGTTCCGCGGCTATCGCGTCGGCTCGGTGGAAACCAGTTATTTCGAGCCTAAAGCGCGCATCATGCGCTATCAGCTGTTCATTACCGCGCCTTACGATCAGTTGGTCACCACCAACGTGCGCTTCTGGAAAGACAGCGGCGTGGCGTTTGACATGTCCGCACGGGGCATGCGGGTGGAGATGGGCTCGTTGACCACTCTGTTCAGCGGCGGGGTCAGCTTCGACGTGCCGGACGGCTGGGATCGCGGCGAACAGGCGAAAGAGAAGGCGGAGTACCAGCTGTTCGACAACCAGCGCAGCACGCAGGATTCGCTGTATACCGTGCATAAGGACTACCTGCTGTTCTTCTCCGATTCGGTACGCGGCCTGCAGCCGGGCGCACCGGTGGAGTTCCGCGGCATCCGTCTGGGTACAGTGGCGCAGGTGCCGTTCTATCAAGATGGCATGGCACAGCGCCTGGATAACGATTACCGTATTCCGGTGCTGATCCGTATCGAACCAGATCGACTTCATAAACAGCTGGGCGGCAACATCGATATCGAAGAGCACTTGAAAGACGCCGAGTCCCGCGGCATGCGCGCTTCGATGAAGTCCGCCAACCTGCTGACCGGTTCACTGTATATCGATCTCGACTTCTATCCGCAGGAGAAACCGTGGAAAGGGCCGCGCGAGCTATTCGGTTATCCGCTGATGCCGACCACCAGCGGCGGGCTGGCGCAGATCCAGCAGAAACTGATGCAGACGCTGGACAAGATCAACGCGATGCCGATCAATCCGATGATCAACGAGGCGACCAAGACGCTGGCGGAAAGCCAGAAAATCATGAAGTCGACGCAGCAAACCATGAAATCGTTGAACGACATCATCGCCAGCAAAGAGATGCAGGCGCTGCCACAGGACATGCAGAAAACGCTGCTGGAGCTGAACCGCAGCATGAAAGGGTTCCAGCCTGGTTCACCGGCTTACAACAAGATGGTGGGCGACATGCAGCGTCTGGACCAGGTATTGCGTGAGCTGCAACCGGTGCTACGCACCCTGAATGAGAAGAGCAACGCGCTGGTGTTTGAAGCCGCCGGCAGCACTGACCCTCAGCCGAAGAAGGCCACGAAATGATGAAATGGATCCTGGTAGCCCTGGCGCTGTTGCTCAGCGCCTGCAGCAGTTCGCCACAGAAGACATACTATCAGTTGCCGGCGCTGGGTGCGCCGGCCGCAGCCGGCAGCAGCGGCGCTTCCACGCGCCAGCTGTGGCTGGAACACGTGAGCGTGGCGGATTATCTGGCGCAGAGCGGCGTGGTGTATCAGATTAACGACGTACAGTATGTGATAGCCCAGAACAACCTGTGGGCCAGCCCGCTCGACCAGCAGCTGCAGCAAACGCTGGTCACCAACCTGAGCAGCGCGCTGCCGGGCTGGGTGGTCTCTTCGCAGCCGATGAGCAGCGATCAGGATGTGCTGAACGTGACCATCAGCGGCTTCCACGGCCGTTTTGACGGCAAGGCGATCATTCGCGGCGAGTGGGTGCTGAATCGCCAGGGGCGCTTGAGCAAACGGTCTTTCAGCCTGGAATTGAAACAGGGTGAAGACGGCTATGATGCCCTGGTGCGCACCCTGGCGCAGGGATGGCAGCAGGAAGCCCTATCTATCGCTCAGGTAATGAGCCTCTGAGCGAAGATTGTGTCAATCAAAAAAGCCACTATTTGCCGAAGAAAGGGATCTTTTATATCCAAACAGATTCGCCAAATGTCACAATTTTCATTTGGCACAAGAATTATTAATTAAAAAACCAAACACCATCACATTAAATAAATTACCAATTGGAAATTTAATCTTTACTTGACACCAAACACCAAGGTGCGCACTATTAAAAATAGAATTAATCACTTAGATTTATGAGATAATTACTTTTAATGTATTTATTGTGATTATAATGTAATTATATACTATACTTTCTTTATCAAATTTCATTCACCAGAATTACCTTTGGATAAATCACCTATCCCCATAATAGGAGAATTAATATGTGCCACTCTTGTAATTGGGCTAACTATTTGAAAGTAACTCTAGAGATGGGAATGCCTAGTTCGGTGCCTGAACGTGAAAACACCTTTGGAATGTCACGTCGAACTTTATTACGTTCTGCAAGCATGCTTGGGGTATCTATGGCAGCAGGTTTTCACTTACATGCTAACGCACATTCCCTTCCCCCTGATGATGGCAAAGCAACAATGGTCTTTCATAATGGTTCTATCTTCACTGTTGATGAAAAAAAACCATGGGTAAGTGCGATTGCTATTCGTGATTCAAAAATTCTGTATGTAGGGAATGATGATGACGTAAAGAGCCTAATTGGAAAAAATACAGATGTTTATGACCTTGATGGACGACTGCTCATGCCAGGGTTTGTTGAAGCGCATTTGCACCCTATAGTTGGCCCTACTATCACACAGGGACTAGACCTCCAATACAATACTCGTGACGAAGTCCTTAATGCGCTTCGTCGCCACAAAAAAGAAAATGGCAGCATTAAATTCGTTCGAGGATTCGGATGGCGCTATAGCGCATTTCCCGAAGGCCCAACCAAGGCCGATCTTGATTTAATTTGGCCAGATACTCCCGTTCTTTTAATCGCAGTGGATGCTCACTCGGCTTGGGCTAACTCCAAAGCATTTGAGCTTGCAGGCGTGGGAGTTGATACACCAGATCCAATACCGAATTTCTCCTATTATAAGCGAGATTCACAAACAAAAGAAACCACAGGCTGGGTCGTCGAAGTTCAAGCAATGGTAAAAATTCTCAACAGTATCGAACCTATCAGTGTTAGCAGTATACTAGACAATGCCGAGGCTTGGTTACCACGCGCTGCGGAAATGGGGATTACCAGTGTACTTGATGCTGGAATGCAACTGTTGCCTGAGACAGAAGGTTTTAATTTTTACACGAGGATGGAGAGAAATGGTAAACTACCATTCAGATTAGTGGGCTCTTATTATCACAACAACCCAGAGATTGATCCTGTACCTATTATCACCCAACTAAAAAATACATTCCAATCAAATTATGTCCGGGCCAATATATTAAAATTGAATATGGATGGTGTTGAATCAGCAAGAACTGCTGCACTTTTAGAGCCATACTCCGACAAACCAGATACTTCAGGCATCCCTTTACTCAGCCAAAAACTCGTTGATGATATTGTCAAACGAGCAGATGCCAGAGGAATCGACATCCATGTTCATTCAATTGGAGATCGTTCGACTCGAATGGTTCTAAACTCTATCGAAAAAGCTATTGCGACGAATCCATCACGCGATCGCCGCCATTCTATTGCACACCTTCAACTTGTTCATTCAGATGATCTTTCCCGATTTAAGAAACTAGGAGTCATTGCCCAATTTTCCGCTCAGTGGGCTGTGCCGGATGTTTATTGGAAAAACATTGTAGATAAGCGCTTAGGAGCATCGAGAAGTAATTCAACTTATCGCTTTGGTTCCATATTACGTACAGGTGCGAAAATATCCTTTGGTACTGATTGGCCTGCTGCCTCTAACTATAGTACATTCAATCCGTTGCATGCAATAGAGGTGGCTGTGACCCGTAATGAGTTGGGTATAAAAGGTCCAGAGCCTCTCCCTCCTAGCGATGAACGCATCACGCTATCTCAGGCGATTTATGCTAATACACTAGCAGCTGCCTATCAACTAAATATGGAGAAAGAGGTAGGTTCTGTTGAAACAGGCAAGTTTGCCGATCTCATTATACTTGATCGTAACATATTTGACCTTCCTAATGAGCAGATTCATACCGCAAATGTGATAATGACAATTATGAATGGTATCATCAGGTATAAGTCGGCATCCTCAAAAATAAATAAGTTGTCAGGAGTTAATTAATGTATCCACCTTCTAAGAAGGTGGATTTTATGCTCCCCTCGCTCTTTAGAGTTTTTTGGTTGTATTACCGAGAAAAACCGCATTGTTCTCTGAGTCATCCTTGTATAAAGTACATGGGTTTTCTTCCGGCTATACCCCTAAAGAAAAAATCACCACCTCCATAGGAGGTGGTTTGCGAGTGACAATAAATATCATTATATAACTAGTATAAAAAGGGTTGCTAATTTGATTTGTTAACCATTTTAATTACCTCAAATCAGCAAACTCAAGCTACAGAAATTTCTTGCATATAAAAAACCGGCCGTAGCCGGTTTGAGCAGCGCTTATCGTTATGATGTCGGCCGCACTGCGGCCAGGGTAATGCCCTGATGTGGCTGTGTGTCTTGCTCGCCACCACTCTAGGCCGCCCCTCGTCCCACGTCCAATGGATTATGCAGATCAATACGAAATCATTGATCGGCGCGGCCGATCGTCGTATTGCCTTGTGCCCGTTACGCCTCGCATGTCGGCAACCAGTCCACGTCACAGTCATCATTCAGCCGCAGGTTGGTCTGGATACCCAGTTTGGTGCGGCGTTTGAGCAGCGCGTGTTCATACTCTTTCAGCGTCTGCGGCACCGCCAGCCCGAACGCCGTCAGGTTCATCACGTGCTGATAGCCCCTTGCCGCCATAAACGACAGGTAGGCGTGATACAGGTAGCGGCGCGGGTTCGGCGGGGTAATGTTGGCATTGCCGATCATCATGCCTTCCGCGGTGCCGAGCACCGTCAGGTAACCGCAAAAATCAACCAGTGGGTCCGCCTGGCGTTTGATGGTCAGTGCCTCGTCCGAGCTCTGCTGCGCCTGAAGCAAAGTGCGGGCCTCGTTCGGGTTGACGAAGAGCTGCATCAGGTGACGCACAATCACCGCCAGCTCTTGGGTGATTTTATCCAGCAGTTGCGGGTCACGCTCGGCCAGCGGTATCGCGTCCGGGAAGGTAATAATCACTCGTCGCCGGGAGACGCCGCCGCTACGGTCGCTGAACTGCATCGGGTTGTTGTTCACCGCCAGTATCACCGCCGGGATGTAGGCGGCGTAGGCGTCGCGGTATTTGGGGTCGATGGCGACCGCATCGCCGCCGGTGATGGCCTTGATGCCCGCGCCGTCACCGCTCCACTTCTCCTGGTCAGGCAGGAGTATCAGCGAGTAGCCGACCACGCTGGCACGCTCGCGCGCCGACTCCAGGTTATCGATGGTGGCGGAGGTGGTGTTGTCGGCACCGGCCAACAGCCGGGCGATGGCGGCCATTACGCTTTTGCCGCTGCCACCGGGGCCGGTCACCTCGAGGAACAGCTGCCAGTCGTAGCGGTTGGCCAGCACCATAAAGAGTGCCGCGAGGATGCGCTCTTGCTTGTCGTGGTTGCCCCCGGCGGCCCGCGTCAGCCATTGCCAGAAGTGCGGCGCATGGTCGGCCAGGTTCTCCCCGGCGCGCGGCGGCGTGTAGTCCACGCTGTTGACGGTGCGCAGCCAGTGCTCTTGCCGGTGGGCGCTGAACTGGCCGCTGACGGTATCGAATACCCCGTTACGAAAACCAATCAACCGGCGGGCCGGGTCGCCCATCTGCGGCACCATCAGTTTTAGGGTGTCCAAAATGCTGTTGATACCGGCGGCGGAGAACGGCGCACGCACCTTCTGGAACAGCGCAGCAATCTCTCGGCTCAGCTGCCGATGCGGCAGCACCTGCCAGGCGCCGCGCGTATAGCGGCACAGCTCTTCCCCCACCGGCGGCACCGCCAGGGTGTTGCCGTAGTGCTCGGCCAGCAGTTCGGCTTTCTCGCTGGCGCTCATGGCTTTCAAATCGGCATCGCTCAGCGTGTCGAACGGGCTCGGCTGCGGTGGCTGGCTGAATGCCTGGAGCTGGGCACGCGTAGCGTCTGCCCCTTCCCGGACATAAACGTCGTTCCAGTCGCCTTCCGTGGGCGGCAGCGCCGGGATACCGCCGCTGAGTGTTGCCGCCTCGGCGGCGCGGGTCTGCCCGGTGCCGCTGCGGTCATTATCGGCCGCCAGCAGCAGCCGCGCATCCGGGTAGTGGCTGCGCAGCTGCTGTGCAACAGTGGCCAGGTTGTTGGCGCTGAGCGCCACGCACACCGTTTCACCGGTCAGGCGGTGCACGGTGAGGCCGGTGGCGTAGCCTTCGGTGAGCCAGATAACCGCGTTGTCCGGGCCGCAGAGGGTGTGGCAGGCGCCTTTCACCTGCCCGCCTGCCAACATGCGCTTGTCACCGGCGGCGTTAATCAGCTGCACGTTAACCACTTCTCCCCCGGCATTGTACAGCGGCAGCAGCAGGTCGCCGGGCTGGAAGGTGATACCGCCAACGCGCATCGGCTGGCCGTGCAGAGTCAGGGTTGCTGCCTCCGGCCAGCCTTTGGCGCTCAGATAGGCGTTGCCGGTCTGGGACTGCGCGGCAGCCACCAGAGCCTGTGCCTGTCGCGCGGCCTTGCGCTGAGACTCGACCTTATCTTTCGTTGAATGACCGGCCTCAGCGCCCGGTGGCAAGGCGCTGGCGTTATTCCCCATCACGGCGGCCACCTGTTCGGCGGCGGCCTTTGCTGACAGCGACAGGGCTTTTTCCACCAGGTTGAGGCCGTCACCGGCCCCGCACTGATTGCAGAACCAGGTGCCGCGCCCGTCCTGGTTGTCGAAACGGAAGCGGTCTTTACCGCCGCAGGTTGGACACGGCTGCGGCTTGCCGTTCGGCTGCAAGGCAATGCCGAGCGCCGGGAGTATCACCGGCCAGTGGCCGGTGGCGGTGCGTACGGCCTGGGAAACGAACTGGGCGCTCATGCTCTTCTCCTCAGTGTACGGTGGCGTTCTGCGATGCCGACAGGCGCTCGCAGCACAGCTCGTCCATCATCTTTTGTCCCAGCGCGGTCAGGCGCGGCGCGGCCACCAGAACGTCCGGCTGCACCATGTCGCTCAGCAGGGTGCACGCCATGTCCATGCCATCCTCTGCGCCATACTGCCGCACAAAATGTCCCTCCAGGCGCAGGGCAATCGTTATCTGCAGCTCGTCCAGCGTGTACCCCAGGCTCACCCGGTAAAAGGCGCAGGTATCCAGATAGGCTTGTGCCACGGCGCGGCGGAAAACGGCGGTACGGACGTCAATCGGTAAACAGGATGCAGTGTTCATGCGGCGGTGGCCTCCAGGCGGGCAAGAATTTGGGATTCACAGGTGTTGACGACGTGGCCGAGCTGGTCGGTCAGCAAGGCAATGACCGAGGCAAACGATGCCTGTTGCACGGCATCGGGGCGCTGGCCGCCGAGGTCGAGGGTGTCCAGCAGGTCGAGGAACAGCACGCCGGTGGCGTGCGCATGCTGGAGACGCAGAAAATCGGCGTGCGGGATAGGGTAATGGGTGTCGCGGTAGTAGCGGTCGGCCAGGGTGTTCATGCCACCGCCTTAACCGGCAGACGACCGGCAAAGGACAACACGTAATCACGGGCCAGCAGGCGGCGGGCGTTGCGTTCGGTATCTGCCACGGTGCGTACGATGAGCGGTGACGCCGTCAGCGCAGAACGGCGCACGGCCGCAAACAAAAAGCAGAATGTCGGGTGAGTCGGGGTGAGGGTCGTAGCCATGGTGGCAGCCTCCAATAAGTATTGGTTATTGCTACCACCGAAGTTCCTACACTTATGGGTGGTAGCCCAGACGGGGGTAGGAATACCGGCCTTATTGGAAACCGGCCAGCCCGAAGGCTGCCCCGCCTGAGCCACCATTGATTGACTGCTGCGATAGCATAACATCCACCGCGCAAAAAATGAGCGCACTAAGGCCACGACATAAAAAAACACGCCTGGCGCGTGTTGTGTCGCCAATAAGTAACACGGGTTCCTACGCCCGGCTGCCGATTTTGCGACAGCAGGAGGACTATAGCGCAGAGCCGGACAGGGGGGCAAGCCGTAAGACGCCCCCGGACGTTCAATCGATCGCATAGTGATCAACAGTCGGTAAGCGGGTCGTTGCGGGTATCAGTAGCCGCGCAGGTCAGCGGCACCGGCCCGGCACGGAACAGGCGCTGCTCAGCCTGGCGACTCGCCAGACGAATAACGCCGTGTTTTTCGCTGTGGTGCTCCGGCAAGACGACGCCAGGCTCTTTGCGTTGTAACAGGAGAGCTTCCGCGATAAACAGTGCGTCGTTGTCGCTCAGGGTAAAGTGCTGGCGACCCAAGGTTAATCGCATCATGCGGCGCCCCCCTGGTGACGGTTGGCGATGCGTTCATCCATCCACAGCTCGACCTCGGAGGCCAGCCAGGCGACGTTTTTACCGCCGAGGTAAACCTGGGCCGGGAACTGCCGGCGGCTCATCATCTCGTACACGGTGGAGCGGGACAGGCCGGTGGTGTAGAGCACTTCCGGTAGACGGATAAAGCGCTCGCGCGGGGTATAGACGCCAGGATGCACCGGCGACGAGGTGGATGGGGCGGGGGTGGAAACGGTCAACATAAAACGCTACCTCTTTGTGTCCGGCCAACGCTGGCCGGGACTGTGTGAACTTTGGTAACGCCCTATTATGTGAATATTTACCGGGGTAGCAACAAGGTGTTGTTGTGTGGCCCGTTAAGAAATGGTCATAAAAACAACAAATTATAATAGCTCAGCAATCCTCACCACTCCTCACCCTTCCTCAACATTACCCCATAGTTTTCAACAATGAATTCATTGCTAATAAATAGGTATAAACAGACTAAGCACTGCTAGCCAGGGAAAAGGCCTCGCGAGAGTCGGTGAACAGGCGTGAACACCGGGTGAACGGATACAGTCGCCACTCTTCACCCCACTACCTACTGATTTATCTATACTTTTTTATTTTGGTGAACAGTATGAAGAGTTAATAATAAAATTAAGAACTTCTGTTGTGATTATCGTCAGCGCTCGGTACATCTCCCCCGCTTCGGAAACGGCTCTCGGTCATCTCATTGAGTGACGCACAACAACGCCAGGCGCAACACCCTCTCGCCCCGTCATCAAAAAGGGCTTTTTTTCTGGCTAGCGGGTGTCAAATTGCGCGTGCATGCATAGGGTGCATGATTTTGCATGCGGGAAGATGCATGTTTTATCCCCCGCAGCCCCCGTACTGGCGCGGCCTGCGGTCTCTCATGCACCTGCATGAAAAGCGACACACAAAGCGCGCAGGCGAGGCGGGGGTAGCATTGCGCGCCAGGGGGTTTTAACGATTTATTGGCGGCATTTTCTAGCGAGCAAGGCCCGCGATAAAATCGGCGTACCACTGCAACATGTCACGACGCTTCTCAAGGTACTGGGCGTGGTTGTAAGTGCCGCGAATGGCGTTCTTGTCTACGTGGGCGAGCTGCATCTCTATCCAGGCGGTATTGAAGTCCTGCTCATGCAAAATCGTGGACATCATGTGCCTAAAGCCGTGGCCAGTGAGCCGACCGTGATAGCCAATACGTTTGAGGAGTTGGTTGATACACGCATCACTCATCGGCTTATTCACGTCCGCCCGCCCTGGGAAAACGAAGCGATAATGGCCGGTATAGGGTTTTAGCTCGTTCAGAATTGCCACCGCCTGCGTCGATAACGGCACAAGATGAGCCCGCCGCATCTTCATACGCGCCAACGGGATCTCCCAAAGCGCATTATCCAGATCAATCTCCTGCCACTGCGCCATGCGCAGCTCGACGCCCCTGACTCCGGTCAACATCAGTAGTTTCGTCGCCAACTTCCCTAACAAGCTGCCAGAGTACCCTTCAAGGGCCGTCAAGAAATCGGGGAGTTCATCGACAGTCAAGAAAGGATAATGAGTGGTATTGGGTCCAGGTAACACACTGGAAAGATCGGCGGCCGGATTGTATTCAGCACGCCCCGTCGCGATGGCATAGCGAAAAACCTCACCGCAGCGCTGCCTGACCTTGCGCATTTTATCCAGCGCTCCACGCGCTTCAATCTTGCGCAGCACAGTAAGCAGTTCAAGTGGCTTTATCGTCGATATAGAACGTTGCCCCAGAGAGGGAAAAATATCGAGGCAGAAGGCACGCATAACCTCCGCAGCATAACCCGCCGACCATGTCGCTAATTTTGACCGGTGCCATTCTTTCGCGATCGCTTCGAAGGTGTTCGCATCCCCGTATAACTGCGCCAGCTTTTTCTCTTTGCGAACCGCGCTGGGGTTCTGTCCTTCAGCGACCTGTTTTCTGGCTTCATCGCGTTTTGACCGTGCGTCGGCCAACGAAACAGCAGGATAAACACCAAGTGAAATCATTTTGGGCTTACCGGCAAAGCGGTAACGAAAGCGCCAGCTTTTACTGCCGTTGGGCTCAACCAAAAGGGATAAGCCCAATCCATCGCTCAACGTGTAAGGTTTAGGGGTGGGTTTAGCATTCCGGATTTGTAAGTTATTAAGTCGCATGTGTATAGGAATTAAAGATCGAACTAAGGTACACGTAATTCTACACACACCTGATACCGGATTCCACAGGACGTCGCCGGACAGTCACGGACATAATACCCAATCAATGCATTGTTATTTAATGTTTTTTTGGATGATTGCGGACGTTACAGGAAGAGGGAGTGGTGCCGATGGAGTCCTTCGTGGCCATCATGGCGTTGGTGGCGGCTTCGATTATCGAGCCGGGCCTGTACTTCGCCATGAACACCCCGCCGGCAGCACTGGGCATCACCATGCCTGACCTGCACCG
>Ga0079104_1000802_pt1 | contig 26474 bp, 21 predicted proteins | sample MedtruBG_FD_76829 | JGI IMG/M metagenome (GOLD analysis project Ga0079104, IMG submission 76829) | Root nodule microbial communities of legume samples collected from California, USA - Medicago truncatula BG | ecosystem: Host-associated > Plants > Roots > Nodule | place: USA: California...
TACTACTTTTATAAATAGCTTTAAAATCCATATGCTCTTTTCAAAAGATAAAGCGAGGTAATAATATGATAAAAATTAATAACTTGTCGTACTCATTCCCAAATAAAGATCTCTATAATAATATTTCATTTACTTTAGAAGATGATCAACATTGCGCTTTTATAGGTTCAAGTGGTATTGGGAAAAGTACACTGATAGATATAATTATGGACCCTGAAAGATATATGTTCGATGGTACCATAGAGATTGACCCCAATTGCAGAATAGGATATGTAAGTCAGTTTCCACAACTAGACAAAACGAAAGAAACTACAGTTTTGGAATATTTAGGTGGAGAATTCATCAAGCTGCAAAATGAAATAGCCTCTATTTGTACTGAAATGGAAACAGCTTCGGATATTGATCCCTTACTAGAAAAGTACCAAGAAGCTTTAGACGCACTTGATGCGATTGGTGGAGATGATTTCGAAAGCATCATTAATAAGAAACTAAATCTTGCAAACTTAGACTACCTAAAAAATCTAATGGTATCTGAACTTAGTGGTGGGGAGTTTAAGCTTATTCAAGTGATTAAAGAAATGCTTAATGGTCCAAATTTAATAATTATGGATGAACCAGATGTGTTTTTAGACTTTGAAAACCTTAATTCTCTTAAAAATCTAATTAATTCTCACAAGGGAATGATGTTGGTTATTACACACAATAGATATCTATTGAATCATTGTTTTAATAAAATAATTCACCTTGAAAATATGGAACTTCAAGAGTTTGATGGAAGCTATATTGATTATAACTTCACATTACTTCAAACTAAAATTGAACTTCAAGAACTGTCTGCCGCTGATGATGAAGAAATTGAGAGGAACGAACGCATAATTAAAAGATTAAGAGATAGAGCAGAAATTTCAGGTGAAACTGCTGCTGGAAGATATCTAAAAGGTAAAATGAAATTTCTAGAAAGATTAGAAGCTCGTAGAATAAAAACACCTTTTGTTGAAATTAAACAGCCTTATATCCGATTAACTACTAATAATGCAGTGGAAGAAAAAATAGCTTTAAGAGTTAATAATTACAGTGCTGGCTTTGAGGATATAATTTTAGAAAATGTTAACTTTGAGATTAAATCTAATGATAAAGTAGCTATTATTGGCTTAAACGGTACTGGGAAAACAACCTTACTTAAGGATATCTATAAAAATGATAATCCTTCCATTAAAATAGATCCTGACATTGAAGTAGCTTATTTATCACAAAATCAAGGCGAGATATTAAATGAGTCTAACACAGTACTTGAAGAATTCCTAGATGCAGGATTTAAAACCTATGATGAGGTTGAAACCTACATTTCAAATTATGATTTTGAGGAAGAACTACTTAACCAAAAAATTGAATCTTTATCTGGTGGAGAAAAAAATATACTTCAATTAGCCAAAATTTCTGCAAGCAAAGCAAACATGCTGCTTTTAGATGAACCAACAAGCCATTTAGATACATATTCACAAATGGCCCTTGAAACAGCTATAAAAAAATATAACGGTGCAATTTTAATGGTATCGCATGATTACTATTCTATAGTAAACTGCGTAGACTATGTTTTACTTATTGAGGATAAAACAATTAGAAAAATGAACTTGAAGAAATTTAAAAAGATGATTTATGCCAAATACTTTGATAAAGACTATTTAGAAATTGAACAAAAGAAAATGGATTTAGAAATGAAAATAGCCATATCCCTTAGAAATACTGATTTTGAACGTGCAAAAGTTTTATCTGAAGAGTTAGAAGCGTTGATTAAGTCACTTTAGGCATATTATTTACTGGTGATGTTAGCAAAATTCATCTTTCATTTGATTCACTCTTTTTATGCTCTTCTCGATTTTGTGTTTATTTAATAAGTTTAGAAATTACATATAAAAAAGCTGAGATTCTTTAAATTCAAAAAAATCTCAGCTTTTTTTATTCAACAATCCAAGCTCATTAACCACTAGCCTAAGCTTGTTCTCTAATTATGAATCAGGGTATTATGATCACAACAAAGACCGCAACTACAACGTGTATCACCAAATTTCAAATCGTAAGCTTCTGAAAGTTCTACATTAACTTTAATAACCTTTCTTGCAAAATCTGACTGTTCCTTCGGTACTTCTAATAGCTTATCTGCCTTGGCTTGTGTATTTATAATTGCACCAATTGGAACATATCTATTTTCAGCAATCTCAACTCCCCCTGTTACAATTGCTCCAGTATCAATATAGCAATTGTCCTCTACTATAGCGTTAAATACAATTGAATTAAATCCAACAAATGTATTATTTCCTACAATAGCTGGCCCATGAATTAATGCTCCATGAGCTATACTTACATTCCTCCCAATATATATTGAATATCCTATACCATATACAAAGTATTTAGCATCTTTTAGCCCATGAAATATTACTCCATCTTGTATATTAGAATTACATCCTATATAAAATGGTGTTCCTTCATCTGCTCTTAGCACTACATTAGCACCTACAAATACATTTTTTTCTATTTTCACATCACCTATTACACTTGAAAATGGTCCTATAAATGCACTTTCACTTATTTGAGGATATATGCTTATAGGATTAAATGAAGTAACTGGATTTTCTCCAACAAAGTAAGTATATAAATTAGTTGCGCCTATTGGCTTATAATCTTTTTTTATACAACTATCCATTATAATTTCTCCTTAAATTAATATTACATCATATTAAACTTAATATTAATTTGTTAATCATCTTTTACCAATCACTTTTTTATTCTCTTTTAAATTATAAGTTATATTTCCATCTCCTTAATATCATCAGCTATTAATAAATCAGCCTCAGTGATTTTTACTACTTCATCAACGGTTAAACCCGGTGCCACTTCCGTTAATACTAATCCATTATCTGTAACCTTCATAACCGCTTTATCTGTAATAATAAGATCAACACACTTTGCTGCTGATAAAGGCAATGTACATTTCTTTAGCACCTTCGAATTACCTTTTTTATCACTATGATTTAAGGCCGCTATTACATATTTTGCTCCTACTAAAAGGTCCATTGCCCCTCCCATACCTGGTGCAAAAACTCCTGGTATCTTCCAGTTAGCAATATTTCCTTCTTGATCCACCTCTAAAGCACCTAATGCAGTTATATCAACATGTCCTCCTCTTATTATTGCAAAGGATAGATCCATTTCAAATGTCGATGCTCCTGGTAATAAAGTAATTGGAGCTCCACCTGAATTTGCTAGGTCCGGGTCAGATTTACCTCTACTTGGAGTTGCTCCAAACTTCAATGCGCCATTTTCACATTGTAGTATTATTTCCATTCCTGCTGGTAGATAGTTTGCGGCCAAATTAGGTATACCAAATCCTAAGTTAGCAACCATCCCTTCTTTAAACTCTTTTGCGATTCTCCTTGCAATAATCTCTTTACTATCCATATTCTTTCCCCCTTATTTCATTTTTTTAGTTCTTATCCATAAATCTTCAAAATATCTTGTTCTATCTTCAAGAGAATCACCTTGAACTATTATATCTACTAACATACCTGGTGTCCCAACACTATCAGGTGGAATTTCACCCACTTCAACAATTTCATCAACTTCAGCTATAACTAAATCGGCAGCAAGTGCCATACTTGTATTTGTTCCTTTAGTTGTCCCTCTATATACGATATTCCCAAGTTTATCAGCTTTATAGCCCTTAATTAGTGCAACATCTGCCTTTATTGCTGGAAATACTAAATATTCCTTTCCATCTACAATAAGTTTATCTTTTCCCTTTTCAATATCAGTTCCAAGACCGGTTGGAGTTATAACTGCACCAAGCCCGGCTCCACCAGCTCTTATGCATTCTACTATAGTTCCCATAGGTATAAATTCCACTTCTAATGTACCTGCATTGTATTGTTCTTGTATTTCAGGACAAGTTCCAATATGGGCACCTACAAATTTTTTTATTTGTTTATTTGCTACAAGCTTACCAATATCATGAGTTTCTCCTGGGTGAGCTGATACAGCTTGAATAAGTGTAAGGTTCTTAACATCAGTCTCTGCTAATGCGTCTATCATCTTTAATGGCGCACCAACTCCTAAAAAACCTGCTGTCATAATCTTCATGCCATCTTTAATATTTTCTACCGCTTCTTCTACAGTCTTAATCTTTGCCATTTTTCTATACACCCCCAAAATTTTTATAATATACTATCGATTATTAAACAAAATTTATGCCTTCAGATTAATTTTATCCTCTTAAAAATTTAATTCTTATAATATATTATTATTGTTAAATTGTTTACATTCCAATTTTATCTAATTTATAGGTATGTACTTGCTAAGAAGTTTTGTATAATATAATCAAAAAAAGAATGTATTAAAATATTCTAATACATTCTCTCTATACCTTACAATTCAGTATACTTTTTGCTGTTACCTTTAGCTTTTTCTACAGGATATTTCTTTTCATTTTTATCCATTTTGCTATTTATGATTTCTTCTAAATCTACACCTAATCAATATTACTCTACTCCTGCTACAGTTACATTTAATAATTTAACTGCCTTAGGTCCTTCAAAATTATTATGCACTTCAATTTCTTTGGATAAAAACATTTGATTTTGTAATTCATTAATATTTCCCGATATAGAACCACCTGTAACAGGAATAGTATTTTTACCATCAAAGTACCAGGCTAATCTTATTTCACCACAAAAATCTCCTGTTAAATCATCTACGTTAAAATCAGAAAATGCCACTGTTTCAATATATGGTTCTATCTTCATTTCCTCAAGGCTTTTACTACCTCCAGAAACTACTATATTCCTAATATCACCTGTTGGCTCTACCTTTAAATAGTTAGCATATCTATTATTTGCTATATATCTCTTTAAAACACCATCTTCTAATATAGTCACAGGTGCGAGTGGTAAACCATCTTCATCAAAGCTTCCTGAGTGAGTTGAATTCTTCAAAAATGGATCAATAATCATTGTTATATAATCCCCTTTAACATCTTCCCCTTGAATTTTATCTCCAATTTTCCATGTAGATTCATTTTTATAAATTGCAACTGCATTGCTTTTTGCATAATAAAAAGAAAATAAATCTTTTACTGCTTCCCCAGCAAATAATACAGAAGTTTTTTCAACGCTTGGAGTACTCTTTGCAACAGCCTTTTCTCTGCATATATTAATCATATTTTCTACTTCTTTTGCTACTTCTTCTGCATCTAATTCTGCGAAATTTAAACACTTATAAAGTTCAACTTCCTCCCCTGATTCTTTCCAAGTAGTGATAAATTCAACCATGCATTCATAATCAGTGGACTCTGCATCTACGCCTTCTGAATTAACGATACGAGTATATACTTTATTTAAAAAGATTTCACAAGAATTTATTCCACCTTTTTCATAGTTATCATTTTTATAAACAGCTTTTGTTATCTCGTTTACCCAATAAGATAAAGTCTCTTTTGAGAAATTACTTGGCTTTAAAAGCTTGTATTTTTCTGCGCGTTTTACTAATGGATAATAAGGGTTTTTAGCAAATTGAGCTGCAAATAAAGCATCACCTATTGCTTTTTCTATTTCAGCTTTACTCATTGTTGGATGAATATTTACAGATGCTGATCCCTTATATTTATTTCCATTCTCTTCAATATCTTTATATATTGTTACTTTAAAATGATGTACATCTTTTGCTCTATCCATATCCACATTCTTTTTTATAAAAAAGAGTTCATTTGCTTCTACTATATTTTCAACTATCTTATAACCATTCACATTATTATCAATGAGAATTTGTTTAATTCTATCTAACACTCTAACCTAACCTCACTTTCACTTTGATGTATGGACCACCACATGAAGTCTTTACAAATTCTTTGTAGCCTTTACCGCAATATCCTGATCCAGCTAACTCAACCTTCTCAGAAATCATAGAAATTGAATTTAATAAATCTGGTACATATCCTGTCATTACTACAGGCGCTATTAAATTACCAGTAAATTTACCATCTTTAATTTCTCTTCCCAAAGTAGCTATACATTGAATTCCCCAGCTTTTTGGATCTTCCATTCCACTATAGGAACCTTCAATAAGATAACCATCTTTTATTGAGGCAATCATATCTTCAAGCTTATCATTTCCTCCTGAGAAAAACGTATTTGTCATTCTCGCATATGCTTTTCTTTCAAAGGATTGTCTCTTACCATTTCCTGTTGGAGTAGTTCCAAGTTTTATTGCTGATAATAAGTCAGATATACCATTTCTCAATATTCCATTTTCTATAACTACAGTATCTGTTCCTATTGTTCCTTCATCGTCAAAAAGATATGAAGACATATGCTTAGCTGCAGTAGCACCATCGTGCATAGTAGTAATCTTAGATGCAACTTGTTTATTAATAAATTCTGCCCCCTTAGCTCTATCCTTAACAAACATGTCCATTTCAACACCATGTCCAAAAGCTTCATGAGCAATTAATCCTGATACATCTGGATCACATATAACCTCGTATTCTCCAGGCTTAACAGCTTTAGCATCTAATAACTTTATACTAGTCTCTACAACTTCTTTATACTTAGCTTTAAGCTCATCAACTATTTCAAAGCCCTTTAGCCCTGAGAAAGGTTTAAAATAATATTTAGTTTTTTCATCTCTTCTAACTATAGAAAAAATATACCCCTCTCCCAGCATATAAGATTGTTCTAAATCTTTTTTATTACTCATAAAAAGCTTTGATATATGATAAGTATTATAAATAACATCAACATTCACAACTAAATCTGAATAAGCGAGTGCTGCATCCTTTATCTCAGATAAGGATTTAATAATTACGTCTGAACCAACTTCCTCTGGATCTATTTCTATTTCACCAAAAAAGTTATCTTTAATTTCCTCTTCTTCTATAATCTCATATGAGTTTATGGAAATATCTTTAGAAACTTTATTTAATTTTGCTTCTATATTTTTTACAATAGCGTCTAAATTATCTTCACTTATTTCATTAAATGAATACTCAGAATAATTTACACCATTGTGTATTCTTACTACAAAACCTCTTTCAACTAAAAATGAATCATTTACTTCAATGCCTGTTTTAGAAACCCTAAAACTTTTTCCCTTTGTATCTGTTCCAAGTACTGAAACATATTTATATTTTTCAGATAACATTTTGATTAGCTTACCTACAAGAGGTTTATTACTTGTCAAAAATTCTGAATTTGCTACCTTCACAGAAATCGCCTCCCTATTTTTTAATTACCTACTGCTATAAATAGATATCCAACACACAATTTAGACTTATGCATATGACTCACCGAAAGAATGGGTACTCTGTTGTTTCGGTTTCTAGAGAATTTTGCTGTGGATTTCTACCAGCCGAAGTTGCACTCATTTGAGCATGCTCCTTTGGCAAGCAAATGACAAGCTCAAATGGAACAACTTCTGCTGAAGAAATCCTACATCCAAATTCTCAATGAAACACTGCACAAAAGAGTACCCATTCTTTCTGGTATGGAATATACTTCAAGTTATAAATCAACTTTGAGATTTGGATATCTATAGCTTCAAACAAAATATTTGAAACTTACAACTTTATGTGTAATTATATTATCTTTATGATTATGTACCATTATATATATTTTTTACATTCTTTTCAATTCTATGTAGGTTAATTATAAAATATAGATATCTAATTTAAGAAGAGGACATAAACATTCAACTTAACACTGTAATTCTTAAAATAATTGAAATGCATAAATCTAATTATTGATGTGTATATCTATATAGGGTTCACCATTGATAATTACATATATTGCAGTATCTAGAATGAGTAATACCGTGATAAATTTAGCTAGCATAAGATTAATTATCATTGGGTAACCCTATAGATAAACAACTTCTAGCTTAACTTATTAGATGAATATATTTATATCTTTGCTAAATCTTAAGTGGGCATCTTCACTAGAAATCATAAATATTTTTGTGCAGAAAACATTTGAAAATGAACTGTTAAAGGCTCTTAGTTGAAGGTTGTTCCAGTTTAGCTTGTCACACTGTAAGTGGGAACATGCTAAACTGGTGCAACCTTCAACTTAGAACCTTCAGTGATATTTTCATAGTTTTTCGGAACAAAAATATTTATGATTCCGGTAAGTTACCAAATAAGTCTAGTCTCAAAGTTGTTTATCTATACCTTATGTGAACACAATCAATAAACCCGTCATTATGAAAATTCCGAGTATAATACTAATAGAATTAGCTATAGCTGGAATTGGATTATCTGGGTCTATCATTTTACTATATACTGCTGATATTGTAGACAATGGAGAAAATAAAACAACTACAATCATTTGTTTTGCCAAAATCGGAACTGGTAATAACGCATAAAAAATACAACTAAGAATCACATTACCTAAATACCTGATTCCGAGCAATTTAGTAACTGCTTTTGCTTGATTCCTTGTAATATTAATTTCCAATATAATTCCAATCATGAGCATTGCAAGAAATGCATTAGCAGATCCAATCATAGAAGCAATAGTCGTAATTTCTTTCGGCATTGATATTTTTAATGCTGACATAATAAATAAAAATATCAAGACATCAAATGGAACTGATCTTAATAAGGTCTTTATTAACTTTTTAATATTTAGTCTTCCGCTACCATCTACTTCATTTTTAGCCAATGCATAAGATCCCCCAAGTACCATACAAGAATTCCCCATATCAAACATACACATATAAAGAAGAGCTGTTGGTTCAAAGAAACTGGCTGCAAATGGAATAGCAAAGTTTCCTACATTATAACCTGAACAATTAATTATCCTTATAGCTTTTTCAACTGGTGAATTTCTACGCTCTATATATTTTACAAAAACAATATCAAATAAATTACTAATTAAACCTACTAAAATAATAATAATTGCTACATAATTTATGTTCATACTGCTTGCTCCAGCAATTAATGCCGCTGGCAATGTTATATTCATCACTATCTTGGACAAAAAAAGTCCATCTTCCTTCTTAAAAAAGCCTCTTTTCTTAAGTATATATCCTAGAGCCACAATAAGAATAAATCCTAATGATTTGACCAATACTTCTCTCATTTAAGCCGTCCTTTCCTAACAAGCAATTTCCGTTAATTTATTCATATTCAGGTATAATCTTGTTATATTATATCTTCTTTTGATGCATTAAATCAAATATAATAAAAATAAAATTGCTTTAGGCACAATCAAAAATAAAATCTACTAACATATATTCTTATTTAAAAGGGTAGATTAACTACATATATTCAAATTAATTCTAAATGTCCTAAAGAGAGGTGTACTATGTGATATCGGAAAAGAAGCTCGCAGAAAAGAGATTAACAGAAGCTTATAATAATGCTAAAATTGAATATTTTGATGACAATTCTAAATATATATTTTTCAGTGATTGTCATAGAGGAGATGGTACACCATCTGATGAATTTGCCAAAAATCAAAATATATTTTTATTCGCATTAGAATTCTATTTTAATAATGGGTATACTTATGTGGAGGTTGGCGATGGAGATGAACTTTGGGAACATTCTAATTTTAAACATATAAGATTGGCACATGATGAGGTATATGCTCTATTAAAAAAGTTCTTTGATTCCGATAGATTAATTGTGTTATATGGCAATCACAATATACACTTAAAATACAGCAATTATGTAGAAAAGAATTATTATAACTTCTACGATGAATATAACGAAGAAGAAATAGAGCTGTTTCCTGGACTTACACCATATGAGGCAGTAGTGTTTAAGCATAAAAATACAGGACAGGAAATACTAACTGTTCATGGTCATCAAGGGGATAGAATGAATGATAAGTTGTGGCATTTTAATATGCTTACAGTAAGATATTTCTGGAAATTTCTTCACTCAGTAGGCTTTATAAATCCTGCAAGCCCTGTAAAAAGTTCTGAAAAGATTCATAAAATAGAACGTATTTATAGTCATTGGATTGAAAAGAATAAAACTATGATCATCTGTGGACATACACATAGACCCCATTTTCCCAAAGTGGCGGAATTACCTTATTTCAATGACGGATCATGTGTTAGGGCAAGTGGGATACAGGGAATTGAAATAGTGGATGGAAATATAATGCTTATTGAATGGAGAATCAGAACTGATTCAGAAGGTGGTCTTTATATAAAAAGAAAAATATTAAGAGGACCAGAAAAAATCGAAAAATTTGATCTAAGAAATAATAAAACAAATATACAGTAAACCATAACATCAGCAAATTCTTTAAGACATATTATTTATTAAAGCTGAGACTTTCTAAATATAAGAAAATCTCAGCTTTTAAATTCATATTCTTAATTTCAAATCTTAATCTTTAGCACTTCTTCCTTTAAATAACTCTCATTATAATCAACAGTCTATTTGTGAAAAATATCTTTATTTTTGAGTTTAAATAGACAAAATTTCTAATATACTCAAACAACTTAAGTTTATCCTGACTTACAATCCAACTAAATTCCAGTCTGATAATCTGCCCTTATAAATAATTATACGAATATATTAATTCGAATATTTTAGAGTTTAGATTCCAAAATCACTCCCTCTCTTTGCCATTGAATTTATTCTAGTTTTATATCTCGATCTGCATAAAATATTTAATCAGATTAGGAAAACTATGTTTATCATCTAAGAAAAATTGCAAATACTCATTAAAATCATCATAATATTCTCTGTATACATCTAAACTATCTATTAAAGCTTTCCTAGCTTCTTTAAGTTTATAATCATTCAAATTTAATATTTCTATTGTATATTTGGCTCTATTGTAATTAAGACTTTCTTGTTGCTCATATTTGGGTATTATTTCGCCATTTGCTAAATTGAAATCTAAATATTCACCTGGATTTTCTAAAACAGGATGAATAAAGCTTTCATCATACTCATTTCCCTTTCTCATACCACAAGTATGTCTATTATTACAAGATACAATAATGTTGTTATATTCCTGAAATAATTTAGGGAATTTGTCTCTAGGCTCAACATGTTCGATATGCGATTCAGCTATTTCATAAATTGTTCTCTCACAATATGCACAATACTTACCTTGCTCTTTTTCTAAAATAAAACTTTTTAAGCCATCTTTTATTTCGCTATCATAATCTTTCCATGACTTAGGAGACTTTTTCCTTTTATATTCAAAAAGAAACTCTGGTTCTTTTTCTTTATTTATCTTTAACATTTGCTTTTTTCCTTCTTACCGATTCTTCAAGCCTTATTCTCATTATATCCTTATCCAAATCACCTAAATACTTTCGTAAATAATTGAATATGTTTCTATACTCCTCTGTGTCAAATAAGTTACTTTCTAATAACTTATAAATTTTTGAGAGTTTTTCTGAAATGTCATCATTTCTAACATTATCAATACCCATAATAACCTTCAATATAGTTTCAACATTTTGCCCATAAGTTTCTTCTATTTCTTCTCCGTTAAGTACTGATATTCTATCACTGTATTTTTTCATTATCTTAAGCTCTTTTGCCTCAATATTGCATACAATATGTGGTGAATGAGTTGCTATAATTAATTGATTATTTCGCCCTACATTTTCATATAATTTTATTATTTTGCTTTGCCACTGAGGATGCAATGATATTTCTGGCTCATCTATTAATATTATTGAGTTATTTGCCTCTAGAAACTTTAGTGATAATGCTCTTAAAAATAATTGCTTTTCACCTGAAGATAATCCATTGATATCAAATTCTTTCCCCAGATTGTTTTTAAATATAGGTTTTGTTTCCTCATCTTCTGATAGACCTATAAGTTTAGCATCAATTCCTATACAATTAAAAATACTATTTATCTCATTACAAACATTATCTATTACTTCACCAATAATTTTATTTCTATTTTTAAATATATCCTTATTTATTTTTGTAGCTATTAATGAAGGAATATTTCGTGTCATATTCTGATCTACTATATTAAAAAAATCTGATTTAAATTTAAACGTGTTATCTACTTTATTTAATTTCTCGAAATTAATTTCAGTTGGCATATATACTATTTTAGGATGATTTATATCAAAATTAACTCCTATACGAACATCTGGATGTATCATTCCTACTTCTTTATTTTCTGTTTTTATTGTCACGCAACAAGTCCCATTATTTAAATAAGTCTCACTGTCACTAATCTCATTATAACCTCTATCCTCAGTTTGTAGTGAATCAAATACATCCCTTAATAATGTAGTTTTCCCAACGCCATTTTCGCCAATCAATACTATTGTGTCTAATGGTTCTCCATTAATATCGCAAAAATTAATCTCTAAATTATTAAATATTTCATGATTATTAAAATTAACTTTCTTTAGCTTCAAACTATCTCACCTCTTTATTTAAGTTGAACTTAGGAGTAAATTCATATTCACTTTGCATAACTCTTCTACTGATAACCAATAACATTCTTTATATATTAATTTCATTCATTATTTCTTCTTAAATTCTCTATTTCACTTATATATTACCATATTTCTTATTAGAATTATATTTCCGTAATATAATTAAAGCCATGATTTTCTAAATACATGAAAATCTCAGCTTAATTTATGTAACTTCAGTGTTGATAAACCACTATAGAAGCATTGTTTATGTATCTAGATCAATTTAATGTACTCATCTATTAGCAATTCTTGATATGCAGCATTCTGTTCTTTATTAATTGCTTCTTTAATATCTATTAATTCTTCAGATTTTAAGTTTTCTAATATTGCTAGTCTTTTTTTGTTTATTGTTTCTAATGACTTGATTTTTTCATAAATAGACTTATCATACAACATAAATTTTACTTTATCTTTATACTTTTGTTTTATTTTATCAGCAATAAGCAAACCTTCTGGATCAAAGTCACCTGCATAATAAATATTTTTTAAATCAACTATCTTGTCAATAATCATATATGAGGATAAATTCAATTGTCCACTTGTACATATTAATGATGCTTTGCTCTTTATCTGTTTCGATACACTACTAAAAACAGAAGGATTTTCAAAGATATAAACTTCATCATTTTCAGCTTTCATATGCTTTATCTTTAGTAAATTTGATATTGAAAGTTGCAGAGGTTCCTTCCATTCATTAAATAATTTAATTTGCTTTATTTCGCTGCCATCTTCATCAAAGGCGTTTAAACCAAAAACAGTTGTATGATTCGATATTTCATCTTTTAAAATTCCAACATTATAGTATAATTCATTTATTTCTTCCACTGCCTCTGTGCTTTTTTTATTTAAAATAAAATTTATTCCGTGAATTAATAATTTGCCAGTGTAAGTATCTAAATCAAAAAAATGTGGATTTTTAGTCATTTGCGCAGCAAACACTGCTATATTTTCTTTGGAATTATATGTATATGGAAGCTTACTTAATGAATTATTTACTAAAATCAATTCATTAAGTAATGTATCAAGAGTATTATTCTCCTTATATTCTTTATATTTTCTAATGACTGTATTATAACCCCTTGTTTTATTCTCCTCTAAATATGTAAACCATTCTTTGCCTTTGCCATTTTGGGATTTATTAATTATATCTTCAAAAAACCCATTTATACTATTTTTTTCTATTTCTCTTATTTCTTTATTGCTTTTAAGCTCACTTCCTATTACTTTTTCCATTAACTCTATAAAAGAGTAATCTTTAAGCTTTTTTATAAAAAGTTCTTCAACCAAAGTGCATTTAATTTTCGCCTTTCCATCATAAAGCACATTTTGGTCAAAATTTATAAGCACATAAGTATCTTCTTCAGACTTTGATTTTATTACAAAAGATCCTGTTATTTTCCCATATTTCTTAAACTTATTGTAAACTTCTTTAAAAATTACTTTATACATTTTATTGCTGTTAATTAAAGCTAAAGCCTCTTCCATAATATTAAACCTCAACTTCCATTGTCTTTACTTTACCATTCCAATGATATTTAAAAGGCAGAACTACATCCTCACCTTGTCTTATAAGTTCATATATAGATAAACTTTTTACACTTTCATAAGTCCCCCATAATACTTGGGAGTTTAAAATATAATCAAGCTTTAGATTTTCGATTAATGTAAACATATTACTAATATTATCTTCATCTACTCCTGCAAAGGCTTCATCTAAAGATATTATTCTAGGGCAATCTTTTTTATCAGCACTATTATACCTGGCATTTACTGCAGCAAAAAGCGGTACATACATTGCCATTGCTTTTTCTCCGCCAGAAAGTTTAAAAAATTCATTGTCTGTTAATTCTTTTTTTCTTTCTGTTGGTTTTGAAAATGATAATTGAAATTCAAACCATTCTCTATAATCTAATACTTCCTTTATTATAGTATGATAATTTCTACTTAAACCATCTTTATTTACAATGCGTTTCTGTCTCTTTAATTTTTCTTTAAAATGCTCTGCAACACTCTGTCTTTGCTCTTCTGTCATAAAGTGAGGTGTACTTAATATTTCAGTTAAGTCTTTTACATTAATTTCACCTTCATTTTCCGCCTTCTTCGGTCTCCAATTTAGATATAATTTAAAACCACTTGATGTATCCATATTTCCCATAAGTTCATCAATTTCTTTTACCCAGCCTTTTGCTTTATAGATTTTAGCATTTATTTTACTGCTTAAAGTATTTATTAGGGTATCCTCAAATACTTCCCTTTCTTTTTCACTTATAAGTAATGCCTGCTCTTCTAATGCACTTTCAAGATAATTTATTAATTGATAAATAGATATTTCCTTCTTATTAAATTTTATCTTTATATCTAGTCTTCTAGCATCTTTGAAAATTTCATTTTTAGTATCATCGTCACTTTCATCATAATAAAAAATATTTTCAAGTTTAGGATGATAATCTATAAGGTAACTTTTATTCAAATTGAAACTTTCATGTAATAATGATTGAAGGTCAACATTTTCTCGTATATTATTATTAGAATTCTTAATAATCCAATTAATAGACTCATTAAACTCTAGGTCACTTAATTCTTCTATGTATTTAAGATTAAGTTCATTTCTAACAATATCCTCAAAATAAATTAATTGAGTTTTTTCTTCAAATATGCTCTCTCTTTTTAATTCAATTTTTTCTTTAATAAAATCTATAGCTGTCTCTTCTTTAGCAATAAAATTTAAAATCTCTTGTATTTTTTCAGGATAATTAGTTATTATATTTGTTACTATGGCATATTCTTCTTCAAGTTTACCTAAATCAAATATTTTAATTGCTTCTGTTAATCCTTGAATATTATTTATTCTTTCATTCCTTTTATCCTTAAGCCTATATAACTCTCCATTTACATTATCCAAATTATATATTATATCATCAATGTAGTCTTCAAGCTGTTTTCTTTCCTTATGCTTATAATAAATTTCTAACAATATATTTTTTAAACTGTTTATTGTTTTTCTATAATCTGAAATTCCCTTCATTGCTTCTTCATAACTTTTTTTATTTTTAGGAATTTTAATCCCTTCACTTTCAGTAAATAATTTTATTTTTATACTTTTAACTTCTTCTTTTAAGCCAAATATTTTCTCATTTATATACTGAAGGTCATTAACCTCTTTCTCTAAATTCCTTATATTCTCACCGATTACCTTTATAGTTTCTTTAATATCATCAGTTTTAGGAAATCCTTCTTTTTCTTTATTCAAAATTGAAATTCTTTCATTTAAATCATCTATATTTTTAGCATATATTTCTTTTTCTTTATTTTTCTCATTTTTGTATTTTTCTAAGTTTTTTATTCTTTCTTTCATATAATTTTCTCTTGAATTAAGACCAATATATTTTAAATTATAGTCACTATTACTACAGCCACTAATAATTCCAATACCAAACCCGTTGTTTTTAATATAAGTATTATTTCTATTTCCTTCATTTATTGATATAGACTTTAATACTCTTTTTACATCTTCTTTATATGTATCAGTAAAAGCTCCATTTTCGATATTAAAATACTCATAAATGTTCTCATCTTCGCAATTTACATCACTAAAAATAATTCTATAATTTATATTTTCTAATACTTCTAAAGCCTTATTTTTAAACTCTTCTGGAACTATTAATGAATTCAATATTCTCATATTCAAAAGACTTCCTTCTATGTTTTTCCTCTTTGTTTCATCTAAATCATCTTTAAAATCAATTACTTTATAGAAATCTTCATATGGAATCAAATACTCATCTAGCTTTCTTTTAACTTTTAAGATGTCAGCCTCTTCTTCAATTACTTCCTTAGAATTAACCAGATTATCAATTTCTTTATTTATAGTATCTATTTCTTCAAATGTCTTTTTCATATAAATTTCACTATTTAGCTTCAATTCATTTACTTTACTTTTTATGGTCTCTGCTATTATACTAATCATATTTCTAATGCTATCACAATGATTTATTTCATAGATTTCATTTATTTGTTTATATATTTCTATTATTTCTTCTTTACCTATATTAAGTTCCTTAAGCCCTGTTACATATTCATTAATTTTTTCAATATACTCGCTTTTAACAGTAGTTAAATATTCTTTTGACTCTGCTAATACATTTTCTTTAGTTTTTACAATTCCCTGCTGTTTACTTTGTTTTTCTTCCATAAGATTTAAGTCACTTGTTATATTTTCATGCTTTGTAATTAAGTTATAAGATAATCTTACTGCAATATCATATTCCTCTATACTAGTTAAAATATTTTTAAAATCATGCTCTGTATCTTTATCTAAAATACCCCTTAAGTCCTCAGTATGTTCAAAAAATGATTCGTCTCTATAATACTCTTCTTCATCAAGAATTTCTTTAAAATTCTTTGTTTTTTTATACAATTCATTATCTAATTCTTTAGTTAACTTTTCTTTTTCTATTTTAGTTTGTAGTATTCTATTACTCTCATTTTCTTTTGTTTTTATTTCTGCTTTTATTTCATTTAATACTTTTTCTTCCTTTGATATTTCATCTCTAAGAATAAAGCCTTTATTTCCTTTTAATGTTGATTCCTTAATTTTAGCTTTACTAAGCTCATTTTGCATTTCTTTTAATGTAATTTTTTCACTATCCGTATTTTTCTGCTTATCCTTTAACTCATTTTCACTTTTTTCTAATGACTTAGTAAGCTTTTCAAAATTAGTTAATTTATTTTTATATTTAACTACTTTTTCATATAATGCATTTAAATTATATTTATCAAATATTTTTTTTATTTTATTTGAGCCTTCTATGCTCTTTTTAAGCTCTTCAAGTCTTAAATTTAAATTATCCATGTTATCCATAGCTTCAGCCATAGGTCTTAAATCATCATCAGATAAAGTGTTTAAGGATTCCTTCAAAATCTCATAGATTACTGTCGGCTTAAAATCTTTTGATAATTTTGGACTTCTAAGTTGAATTAATAAATTTAAAAGATCCTTGTAACTTTCAATATCAGAATATCCAAATAAATGTTCATTTACTTTTTCCATATATTCTTTCTGACTTGTTGTATAGATATTTCCATCACCTAATTCATTTTGCATCTGTTTTGATGTAAGCGGAAGCTTTTGACCTGAAAATTTGTATAATTTTAAATCAACATTTATTCTTCTTCCATCTTTTAATATAAAATACCATGAATCTAACTGTTTGCCTTTGCGGCCCCTCATTCCCATACCTATTGTTATGTAATTATTTGATTCAGGTTTTACAAACTCAATATATAAATAAGAAATCCTATCTTCATCTTCTTCATTAACAAGTATGTAATTCTCTATTTTTCTTGCATTTGAGCCAAAGGGATCTAGCCTTGAAGGCCTTTTATCTCCATCAAGTAGTAAAGGTATGAAACTTTGGGTAGTTACTGACTTTCCGCTTCCATTAGTTCCTCTAAATATGATTTTACCATTTGATAATTTAAACTCTTCATCATCATAATACCAAAAATTAAAAAGTCCAAATTTATTAGCTGTCCATCTTTCCATCTATTTTTCCTCTCCACTATAATCCTCTGGATATTTACCTGTAACTTTTACTATTAAAGGCATTAATTCTACATAACCATCTTCAATATTTATTAAATAATATTCCTTCATAAAACTTTTTATAGTTCCTAAATAGTAACTATCTAAAGCTTCTCTAAAGGCCTTAGTAAAACCATGTCCATATTCCTTTTTAACTTCTAATAGTATTTCATCGAAAAGTTCTTCTTTTATAATAATTGTATCTTTATCATTGATAATAAGCCTTCCATCTTCAAACATATTTTTTATTTTGCTATTAACAAATAGTGCTATTGAACTTTCTCCTCTTCCACTTGGAAATGTGTCTTTAATTTCATTTACATTTTTTATTATCGCCATAGCCCCATTTTTATGAACATGAATATCCCATTCAAGATATTTTTCAAAGATACTTTTTATAGAATTTCTATAATTCTTTATGTACTCATAATCGCTACTATTTTCATCATTATATACTATTGGAGATAATAAAAGCTCTCTAAAAACTCTGTTTTTTCGTATTATACCTTTATCAGTGCTAATCCCCTCTATTGCATCTTCTAAAAGTTCTTCATAACTTTCCGAATCAAGAATTTCTCTGTTAAATCTTCTAACTATATACCTAGAAATTCCAGTACTTTCATATAATATTTCACCATTTTCACTTTTATTAAAGTCTTCTTCTTCACCATCATTTTTCTTAATGATTCCAAGTTCTAAAGAAAATTTTAATACTGTTATTAGGCTTTTCCTATTTTTAAATACTGTCCATTCTATTTTTTCACCTAGATAATTATGTTCTATATATTCAGTTATATTTGATAAAACAAACTGTTCTTCTTTATTTTTATCTTCAAGATACATTAAAATAAGCAAAAAGAAAATATATTCTTTTTTATTATTAAAGCCTTGTATTCCCATCCAATTTTTAGGTATTGCAGGAATTTTTTCAAGTTTAATAAAATCCTCTTTAATTATTAGATTATATGAAAGATTATCATTTATGAATTCTCGATAATTATCTACATTATCTATAATATCGTAATAGAGTTCACGGTCTTTTTCCTTTAAGATAATATAGTTTTCAAGTAGTTGTGTAAATTTCATTAAAAATTATTCCTCCTTGAAAATAAGTTCATAAGCAGGCATAGTTAAATCACCATCTTTGCATTTTATAAGTATAGTTTCATTTTTATCTAAATTTTGAACCTTATAAAACTTCCCAAATTCATTTTTTACCCATTCATTATTTTTTCTATTTAAACCTAAGGACAGCCATCTTAAAAATACTGTTCTTTCTTCTCTTGTTATACCATCTAAATCCTTAAAAGATAATTTATTGTCCTTTATTCTACTTTCAAGAATATAACGTTCTTTTTCCCTTTGCCTAATCACCTCAATAGCTTTTTCTTTCTTTTCTTTATATTTATCTTTAACATATACCCTGCTTGCCGTTTTTTCTCTATACCTATTACTTGGCTTTACTGTTACTATTGTGGATTTTTCTTCAAATATGCTGCTATTTATACTTTCAGTTTCACGGTCACTTTCGCAAACTATATGCCTCGAGGAAATAACTCCAAATACAACAGATGAAAGCTTATGGGCTTCTTCAATATCCTCACAGTTATTAAATATGTTAACTAAAGTCATATACTCCTCTTTTCTGCTTCCACCGGAGGTTTTCATATCAATAATTTGAAGTGCATACCTAGTGATTTTTCTGACTATTTCATTAGTATTATTAAGAAGACTATCTATCATAGAAATATTCTTTCCATCACCTATGAACCATTGCTTTATATTTATGTACCTTTCATAATTCAAATCAAATTTTTCTTGTATATTATAATTTTTATCTAAAGAAATATTGCTCTTCTCGTATTCAATTAATTTCTTTATATGCTGCTTTACTAAATCATCATTAATATTTTGAAAAATCAGCATTATTTCAGGTACATGCATCTGTATTCCCTTGATAAAGTTTCTAATATATCTCACAAAATTTTCCTTAAATAATAAAAATTCTGTAGTCTTTAATAGCTGTTCTGTTTTAGGAGAATAAAATATACTAATATAGTCCTGATAATTTTCATTTAAAGTTTTAAAATCACTATTTAAAGTATTCCACCATGAAAAAATCTCTTGCTCCTCAACTGATGCAAGATTATTTATTTGTTTAAGAGTATCTTTAAACCTCTCAATTAAAGGTATTTCTAATGAACCTCTTGATATTTCATTAGCACCTTCAAGCTTAATAAGAGTTCTCTCAAGTTCAATAGTATTAGGTGAAATCTGATATTTAAACTTTCTATTTTTAAATTCCTCTAAATTCTTAGCTCTTCCTGTATCTTGAATTGTTAAAAAGTTTCCCCAAAGTTCTAAAGAATCTAAATCCTGCTTTAAATTATCTAAGCTATAATCATCAAAACCTTCAATTTCTTTAATCTGTGTATAAATATCTTCTTTGTAAAGCCATAATTTCATCTTCTCATATTGACTATATGCTATTCTTAAAATCACTCTATATCTATGCGCATTGTCAGCTGTAAGATATGAGGCTTCCATAACCTTCTTTTGAGTTTTTAAATTGATCTCCATTGGAATTACCTTCCTTTTAAATTCTTTCCTTTATAATACCTTACATTATCAATATAGTACTTTCTACATTCAATAAAAATTCTTCTAAAACCTTTACTGCGTCTTGTATTAAGAACCTTTCAAAAACACAATATATATATTACATACTTTCCATTATTAAGATATTAACTAATATCATCATAATAATATTCATAATAAATATCTGACATATTATCTCCAAATCCCCAGCCTATACCTGCTGCTTTTACTTTTATTTCATGTGCCTGATCTTCAAATACTTCTTGCAAATCATATTTTTGTATATAATCTAATGCATTTATATATGACTTTTCAATGTTAATGTAAAATTTCTCATCTATATCCCCATATTCTCTTGTAAATTTAATTCCAATTTCAGTGTAATAACACATTAATTCAGCAATTAATTCTGAGTTTGAAGTCAATTTTTTATATTCACGTATAGCTTCATTAATCTTAGAGTATCTTAATTTCCCAAAGCCTCTGTCTGGAAAAAATTCATTTTTTATAACATTTTTATATTTTTCCCAAATCTCTATTTCAGATTGTGGTAATAACTTAGCTTTATAGTATTCTTTAACATTCGGATATAGTTTTACTAATTCAATAATCTCATTTATTAACTCCTCATCCCCCTTATTTCTTAAGTGCTTTTTTAAATCAACTAGCTTTAAATTATTCACGTATCATTACACCTCTTACCTATAAACTATAATTTTTATGATTATCAATCATATCATCCCATATTTTTTTATTTATTATAGCATAAATATACTTACTCCTATTAAACAATAATTTCTTGTATTATATATAAAAGCCGAGATTTTCTAATAGTCTAATATCAGCTTTTATCAAAATATTGTATCTAAATTAATACATTACATGTTGGAAAATTTTACTTCTACAGAAATGTCATTTTTACTTTCTGAACTCTCTTATGATACGGTGATATAATTTTTATAAAAATATTTCCAATATTACTGAACAATATTAATAGGACTTCCCTTAATAAATGCTTCAATGTTATTTGCTAATAAATTTAGAAGTCTTTGTCTTGACTCAAGGCATCTCCAACCTATATGTGGAGTAAGAATAACATTCTTCATATTAAAAAGTGGATTATTTAATTCTGGAGGTTCTTGTTCTTGAACATCAAGTGCTGCTCCTGCAATTTTTTTATTTTTAAGAGCTTCAATTAAATCCGCTTCATTTATAATTGCACCTCTTGCGGTATTTATAATAAAAGCTTGTGGCTTCATGAGTTCTAATTTAGACTTATTAATAAGATACTTTGTACCAGGAGTGAGCGGACAATGCAAAGTAATAAAATCACTCTCTTTAAGAAGTCCGTCAAGACTTACAAATTTAACATCTAAATCCCCTAAATCTTTTGATGTTCTACTATATACAAGTATATTCATCCCTAGTGCTTTAGCTACTTTCATTACTTGCTGACCAATAGCACCAGCACCAATAACTCCAAGAGTTTTGTTTTGTATTTCAAAATGAGGCACCTTAAGATACTTAGTAAAGTTATCATAATTTTTATTTTCAATCATTCTTTGCTGCTCTGATAATGACGAAGTTAAATTCAATATAAATGTAATAACTAACTGAGCTACTGCCTCGCTGCTATAACCTGGCACATTACATACAGATATATTTTTTTCTTTTGCAGCTTCAATATCAATATTATTATAACCTGTACCAGCTTCACAGATTAATTTAACACAATGTGGAAACTTTTCAATTAACTCTCTACCAATTGGCATTTCCTTTGTAATTACTATTTATTGGTTTTTAACTCTTTCTAGAATTTCCTCATTACTACTATTTTCATATTTAGTAACTTTGCCTAACTTATCTAGTGATGAAAAGTCCAGTTTATTATCAAAATTTATTTTACTTGAATTAAGAAATACAATATTACTCATTATTCTCCCCCATCTTTCCTTTTAATCTATTTTATTTATAGTTTTACTATTATTAATCCTTTTAACAAGCAAGGTGCTCACTCTCATATTTGTATTTTTATTCCTGCTTATATAGATATTATATAATATCTGTAATGTAATATGCAAAATTAAAAATTGATAAAAAATAAAGCTATCCTTTTGTGGATAGCTTTATAATTATTCACTATGCACTAGTCTTGTTCTATCCCGTGGGATAAGTGTCATTTTTCTAACATTATCTATATCAAGTAATAATGCAGTTATCCTTTCAAGCCCTATTGCTAATTCTGAATTATGCTCTACATTTTTTCTAACACTTGTTCTATCATCCATGATATCAAAATAAAAATTCCAGCAAAAATAGTTGTCATACGATAAGTATTCTGTTATAATATTTCTCAAGTAATAACAATTATTATAGGAGATTTTATATGAATAAAAAAGATACTCGAGAATTAATTTTAAATATGGTTAATTTTTATAGTTTATTTAATGTTGAATTTATAGACCTTATTCCTGACCTAACTAATATAGAAATTACTCCTCTTTTTTCAAAAATATTAAATTTTATTCATTTTGAAGGTACTACTACAGCATCAAGAATAAGCAAAAAATTAAATATATCTGTACCAAATACAAGCAGAAGTATTAATACTTTATATAATCTTGGTTATTTAATAAAAAACAAAGATGAGAAAGACAAAAGAATTGTTTATATCTCACTATCAAATAAAGCATTAAATATTATTTTATCTGTTGCTGCAACTGAGCAAGACGCTTTTTTAGAAAGATTTAATGTTCTTTCAAACGAAGAAATATCCGAGTTATCTCAATCATTATTAAAAGCTCAGAACTTGATTATAAAAATGCGAGATTCACATGAAGATAAGACATAATCAAAAAATTTAATCAATGAACAAAATAAATTTATAGTTTAGACAAAGAATAAAGAAAAAATTTTGAGGAGGTATTTATATATGATTAAACCTTTATTTTTAGCTCATGGTTCACCTATGATGGCAATTGAGCAAAGCGTATATACTAAATTTTTAAACAGTCTTGGAAACTCTATTAAACCAAAAGCTATAGTTGTTTTCACAGCTCATTGGACAACTGAAACACTTACTATTTCTGCTTCAGATTCTATATATGATACTATGTATGATTTTTATGGATTTCCAGAAGAACTTTATAAAATTAAATATCCTGCAAAAGGTTCTAGTGCTATTGCAGCAAAAATTCAAAATAAATTAATTAATTCAGGTATTAATGTAAAGACGGATTTAACAAGAGGCTTAGATCACGGTGCTTGGACTCTTTTACAGCATCTTTATCCCAAAGCTGATATACCTGTTGTTCAAGTTTCTATAAATTATACTCTGCCTATTGAGCAGCAAATTAAAATAGGTAATGCTATTAAAGAACTTGCTAATGAAGATATTTTGGTTCTTGGAAGTGGAAATACAGTTCATAATCTAAGATTAGTTGATTTTGATAGCAAGACTATTGATTCTTGGGCCAAAGAGTTTGATGATTGGTTGATTGACAAAATAGAAAACAAAGATATAGATGCCCTTAATAACTATAGAAAATATGCGCCTCATGCAAATTTAGCAGTTCCAACAGCTGACCATTTTGTCCCTCTATTTATAGCTTTAGGCAGCAGCTTGGAATTAACCCCTAAAGTTATATATAGAAATTATCAATTAGGAAACTTAAGTTATCTTTGCTTTGAATTTTAAAAATAACCTTGAGAATAAGACCTTTTAGGCTTTATCTCAAGGTTATTTTCATCTACTATACCTACCAAGCTTGGTGTTGTAATTGATACAGATGTTGATAATACTTAAGCGTATATTTTCCGAAGTAGAGATTTTTCTGTCGTTTCAGTTGCTAAAGATAATTATTCACTATGGCACTAGTCTTGTTCTATCCCGTGGGATAAGTGTCGTTTTTCTAACATTATCTATATCAAGTAATAATGCAGTTATCCTTTCAAGTCCTATTGCTAATCCTCCATGAGGGGGCATTCCATATTTAAAATTATCAATATAACTTTCATAATTTGACGGCTTTAAACCTTTGTACTTTATATTTTCTATCAATGCATTATATTGATGAATCCTTTGGCCTCCTGTAGTTATTTCAACTCCTCTAAATAATAAGTCAAAACTATGGGTTTCATTTTCTCCACAAGGCATTGTGTACATTGGTCTCTTTTTCCTTGGATAATGGGTTAAAAATATAAAATCACTACCAAATGCCTCTTTTGCATATTTACATATTAATTTTTCACCTTCCGGGTCTAAGTCCCCCTCCAAGTCTGCTTTATTATATTTTGTTTTTAAAATCTCCAGAGCCTCACTGAATTTTATTCTAGGAATACTATTTTCTATAGCTGGAATTTTCACATCTAGTAACTTAAGATATTTATCTCCTTCAGAGCTTACCTTGTTTAAAATAAATTTTAATAATTCTTCTTCTAAACTCATTATATCCTTCTCATCCTCAATAAATCCCATTTCTAAATCCATACTAACATATTCATTTAAATGCCTTGTAGTATTATGCTCTTCTGCCCTATATACATGGCCAATTTCAAAAACCCTTTCAAAGCCTGCACCTACCATCATCTGTTTATAAAATTGAGGGCTTTGTGCTAAATATGCCTGTTTTTCAAAATACTGAACCTTAAATACTTCGGTGCCTCCTTCTGCTCCTTCTTCTACAAGTTTTGGAGTCGATATTTCTGTAAAACCTTCCTGCACTAAAAACTTTTTAAAACCATCTACTATAATATTTTGTATTTTAAATATAGAATTAACTTTTTCATGTCTTAAACTAAGCATCCTATTATTTAGCATAATATCTAAATTAACATCTAGATTTTCCTTATTAATTTCTATGGGAAGCTGTTCATCGCAACTCGAAATCACCTTTATAGCTTCAATATTCAATTCAAAGGAATTTAATTTATTATTGTTTTCGCTAACTCTTCCAACTATACTTACTACAGATTCTAGCTTAATATCAATATCTTTTAATTTAGCATTTTCTACGATGCATTGTACAAGACCAGTTCTATCTCTTAATATTATAAAAGTTATAGCTTTTAATTTTCTAAGCTTATGAACCCATCCTTTAATTTCTACATTCTCATTTATCTTTTTATTTAACTCATTTATCATTGTTCTTTTCATTTTTTTCACTCCTAAAAATATTCTTATACGATAATAAGGACAAAATTTTATTTCAATCCTTTAGATAAAAATCAACCTAAGCTGTATTTATTATAATAATTGTATATAAAAAATCCCCTCCAGCTAAAACTTAACTGAAGGGGCGAAAAATCCGCGGTACCACCCTAATTAACATAAATAATATACATAGTTAAAATTCAAATAATACATAAAATGAACAGGCCTTAATTCATTTTAAATTGAAATATAAAAAGCTTCCACTTCATTATAGAAGTGAAAGCTATACTTCACGGTACCATTCTACTTTGACTAAGTACATAACTTAAGTCGTCTCAATCCCTTTAACGGAGGAATCCGTCTTATCTTACTGTTATTTTCAGATAAGCTTCTCCGAGATGTCTTCAATAAAACTTTTCTCATAGAGCTTACACCATCCTCTACTCGCTTAAGATACTAAGATAATATCTACTATTCTCTTCATAGAATTTGTATATTTATTATATAATAGCAATAATATTGAAACTTGTCAACATTATAACTTAATTAATCAAAATCTTTTTTCACTTTCAGCACCCTCTTATAAATAAAATTCCACCTGAAAAGTTTCAATTAAATCCGCTTCATTTTATTATTCATTGTTACCTCATATAATTTTCTATAATCAAAAAA
>Ga0079104_1000805_pt1 | contig 26435 bp, 39 predicted proteins | sample MedtruBG_FD_76829 | JGI IMG/M metagenome (GOLD analysis project Ga0079104, IMG submission 76829) | Root nodule microbial communities of legume samples collected from California, USA - Medicago truncatula BG | ecosystem: Host-associated > Plants > Roots > Nodule | place: USA: California...
ATATGCCGCGGCCCGTCGTCTGCTGCTCACGTTGTCGTTCCGCTCGCCAATCACGGGCGAAGGCGGCAACCCGACCATAGGAGCCGGTAAAGCCAAGAGCCACCAGGTCGGCATGAACCTGCTTCAGTGTTCGTCGCTGTTTGCGCGACTTCCCGGCCTCTGTCTTCAGCCAGGCCGCCAGCTTGTCGGCAAAAGGATCAAGCTTGCTCGGTCGTTCCGGTACGGTGAATGTTGGTTCGATTGTACCAGCGTTCAGATACTTCGCGATCGTGTTCCGCGACAGCCCTGTTCGCCGGCTGATCTCGCGGATCGATTGCTTCTCACGCAGCGCCATCCGACGAATGATATTTAAAAGTCCCATGTGGATCACTCCGTTGCCCCCGTCGCTCTCCGCGTTGGGGGAAGGTTCACATGGCTCAATTCTCAATGGAAATTATGCGCCTAACCGGCTCAGTTCTGCGTGGAAACCAACAGGCATCTCTCCAGACGGCGGATGCCTGGGCGATTGATGCCAGTTTCCTGTTCGGGCTCGAAGGTGATGGTCAGAAATCAATCGGCGGGAAGATCGGCATCTCGAGCCGTTTCTAAACCGCTTCGCTGACACTTGTTCTTGATGCCGCCTCCGCTTTAGGGCGGCATCGCCTTACCAGTTTTCTAGGTCGGACTTTTGTGGCTAGTACGGGAAGCTGTCAGCCGCCCAATATCCATCGATGATCTACGATAGGAAAGACGATGCCAGCAAATGACAACGACGATCCGATTCCGACCGAGCCGGAGGCGATCCTTCGCTACCTCTCTGCTCGCTTGCAGCGATTGCATGCCGCAATCAAACACGCGGAAAGTGCTATCGAAGAACTGAAGAAGAATGATGAGGCCGACGCGAACGATGACGCCGTCCGCTGACAGCGAGTGACGTCTGTAACCTGTGAACGACGTCAATTTCTAGCTATGCATCGCTAGTCCTACTGTTCAATTTCCGATCGCTTGGGAGATTCAGATGTCGAACCAAACGCGTCGCGCGGTTTTTGAAAGAGTACGAAAGAAGGCGGCTGAAGCAGGCCTTGCTATTGAAGATGACCCATCGTTTTTGGCTGACGTTGACCGCTGGATTGCTGGGGAGTTGCCGATCGCTGAGTTAAGGCGCAACTATCTGAATCTGCTGACGATCAGGGAAGACCAAAATTGGATCAACCGTCGTTGACGGCCAGAGCCGGGCAGGTGGGCGACCAATCTCGTCGAGAGACTGGTCCCGAATGAGTGCGACCAAACGGCGACTTTCAATGGCAACATCAGAAGCTCCGACCGCGCTAAAATTAGCACCTGGATGACACTTCCGCCGCCTCATAGTGTGATTATGACGCCTTCCGGCTTCGGAGGAGCGCTGCGTCCCAAAGCGAGGAGATGCTCGGCGAAGACGCGAAGAGCAATCCTGTTCGCAAGGTCGATTGCCGGATCGTCCGCAATCTCAGGGTCGCCGTCGACGAAATGCAGCTTTCCGGCAACAAGTGAGGTACAGCTGAAAGTGGACAGCTGCGTCGTCCAATCTTCTAGACTGTTGATCAAGACGGCGTCGTGCGGCCTCGTACAGGCTAGAAGTTGTATACCAACAGCTACATCAGCGAACTCGTTCGCCGCGTTGCCTTTGCCGCTCTCGTAAGGACGGAGTTCACCGCTTGGCGCTCGATACGGACGTACAAAGACGCCGTCAATCGACCGATCTAAACGAGTGAGCCTCAGCTGCTTATGGCCTCCGAAGTGAATGTAAGGGGTAGGGTAATACGATTGCTCGGGCACTTTCGGAGTGACTTCCGTCGTTGAAGCGACGAGATCCTCCATGGCCTCTCCTATATCGACGACTGACGAGAAGTTCGCTCGCCAAGCGTAGTAGACATTCTCCCGTAGGGAGATCAGCTCACGCCGACGATGAAGTTGTTGCAAACTAAGCGCGCCTAGCTGTTCTTGAAGGAATCGAACATTGCGCTTCGTTTGTCGCTTGCCGAGCGTTTGCCGAAGCTCCTCATATCGCTCAAAATTGTAGGCGAAGAGACCAAAATCACTGGTGCCGAAAGAAGGCATTATGTTCGCGTTTGTAAGCATATCAGCTCAAAGTCCAATGTCGTTGGCGTGCGTTTGGGCACGGCCACTTGTTCAGCGTCTCCAAAATTGTCACCCGCATTTTGGGCTAGGTCAACGGTGTGTGCTGCCATCAATGTGCGTCACTGAAAAAATCTCCAGGACCATTTTTGTGGTTGACGCCGCCCGAAAACCGCCGGCCAAATACCTCTATCGATGAAAGAGGAAACGAATATTGGAAGACATTTTTTTGATAGTGATTGGCGACGAGATTTTAGAATGGGGAGAGCACGAATGCTGCGAGGATGTTTTGGATGCGCTTTTTCGGTATGACGCGGATCGCCTCGGTAAAGACTATTGCACTAATGCTTTCGACTACCATGCGGTCCTTGGAGAAGCGCGTGGCGCGCCACACGGTCAGAGCTACGACGTCATTCACGCACCGTTTGCCGCCACTCCGGTCGTTGAGAACACCCGGAGCTTGAAGGCTGTCGCGAGTAAGTTTCTTTGTCAGAAATATTATCGGCTGGTTAGGTCCGGAATGAAGCATGACTTCTTGGAACGCGATTGTGACGCTAACGGCTCAGGCATTGATGACGCCGAGGTCTCTTGTTCCGATCCTTGCAGCGATCTGCGCGACGTGAAGTGGGGGAGCGGCGACTACAACGGGACGCAGACGAAGCCGTTTCTGATGGGCGCTATCGGCTCATACGCATGTTTCGTCGATAGTGACAGGACATCGGTGCATTGACCGTGGTTCGTGATGAGGTGAGTTGGGGCGTTGAGGTAATCCAAGACCATCTGCGCTTTCTTGCGGAGTGCGAGCGGCGTTTCGGTCCAGCTCAGGCGTTGTTGCAATTCGGAAGGGATTTCGGTGTCGGAATGGGGCTTCCTATCGGCCTAGAGCTCGGACGTCGAAAAGAATGTTTCAAGAATGCTGCCCACGTTATGCTCAACCGTGATGACGTCGTTTATGTGGAAGGCTACGCCATCAATGTAGTCGATTTCCCGATACCGATCGAACATGCGTGGCTGGTCGATGGAGACGGCATGGTAATCGACCCGACATGGCCGAACGCCGGCGACCACGTGTACTATGGTGTTGCCTTCAAGCGTGAAGTGGTTGAGCAAGCGATTATTGCGACAAACGGCGACGCCGGCATTCTGAGCGATCCGGAGCTATCAAGGCGGCTTTGCGCGTCGCCCGAGCGATTTGGGGAGTGTCTGGTTCTGTCGCTTACCAGCCAGGTTTGCCGACCGGGATGAGGTTGTCGGGTTCCGGTCCGAAGCGATCCTCCACGTCCTTGCGGATCGCTGCCTTCCATTCGTCAATTTCGATGCCGTTGTAATCCGATGAGGTCGGCGGCTGGTCATCGGAGAACTTCTGATCGGCAGGGCGGTGGTCAGTGAGCGTCGGAAGTCGTAACTGTGGGGTTTCCGGTTTCTTGGGCATATCTTGACCTCAGGGAAAGAACTTTCTTGGTTTCGTGATCATTCCCGTCACGAATGGATCCAAGGCATACGATAACCCGGAAGGCGAAAGACGACAACGCGACGCTGGAACGGAGATTTGGCCGAAGTCCAACTGCGCAGGTTGGTGTGCGCAGTTGGACTTCGATCATGCCGCCCACATAGGCTCCAAGCTCAGCACGCACAGAAAGGTGCGGACGTCACCGTTGGTCCTTTTCGCTTGCGTCTCAATGTTAGCTGCAGTTCCTGAAGGCGCTCGGGGGAAATCCGTTTCTCTTGCAGGAGTTCTTCGATGACCAAGTCTCCAAGTTTCCTTCGTGTGGCAATGAGATCTTTGGCGCGATTGAACTGCTGCTCCAAGGTCTCTTCGACGCGCTTTCGAAGGTCCGGGTCGCTCTGCCGTAAGGCTTCCAGCTCCTTGTCGGTCTCTGCCACGCAGTAGCGGTAGGTCGACCCCATTCCCAACGAGGTTTCCATCAAGGTTGCGAAACGTGTTGCTGTCCCTAAATCAGACGTCGAACTGCCGCCTGCTCCGTCACAGAAGGTGCCGAGCCAAAGTTCCTCGGCAGCGATCCCGCCGAGCAATACTGCAATTTTGTCCAGGATGGCCTGCCGATTTTGGATCGTGAACACGGACAGTGCGAATTGGGCTAACCCGCCCTTGAACCCTGCATCAGAGATAGGCAACCTGTCGAAAATCATGGTGCCGCCGAAATCACCACAACCGAGAGCCACTCCGACTAGTGTATGTCCCGTTTCGTGGATGGCCACTAACCTGAGAAATTCCGGTGTCGGCGTTAGCAGCTTCGGCAGCGAAGCGATGACGTCTTCCGGCAACAACGCCCGACGCTTGGCGCGGGCAAGTCGACGCCCATCGCGAACTGCTTTGGCAATATCGGCACCGGTCATTTCGAGTGTGGATAGCAAGAAATCATGACGGTTCTGACCTTCGAACGTGAGCTCCGTCATCGACTCTACGATAGCAATGCGGTCGAGTGGGCTGGGTTTCGCGATGGCAACATGCTTGTCCAGCCGTCCGGCTCGCAGTAGGGCCGGATCGATGCCTGCGATATTGTTGGTGGCTCCCACAACGATCACACCCTGTCTGTCACCGAGACCATCCAAGGCTTCCAATAGCCCGTTGACGACCTGGAGGGAGTAATTGTTATCGTCTTTGCTGAACCTCGCTCGGTCACCCACGGAGTCGAGCTCATCGATGAAGAGGATCGATGGTGCCGCATTCCGAGCATCGGCGAACGCCTTACGCATGGACTTTAAGAGGTCGCCGAGATGACCGGCAGCCTGCCACTGTGCAAGGGACGTAGCCACGAGCTTGACATTGCATTCTCGTGCAAGCGCTTTGGCAAAAATCGTCTTCCCGACGCCGGGCGGTCCACTCAAGACGATTCCGCGGTCGACGTCACACCAATCGATCTCACGACGTTGCCAGGCCTTGATGTCTTCGGCCAGCTGGAGCCCCCAAGTCTTCGCCTCTCCATAACCATGCATCTCGCTAAGAACAGGGGAGTCGGCTGGACGAGGCGCGATCGCTTTCAGAGTGTCTTGAGATTCAAGACGCTTGAGGATGTCCGAGATATCTCGGCCGGGACGCACAGCGGCCCATAAGAGGTTCCTTGGATAGGCGAGGGCTTCGCGAGCCTGAGTAGGGTGGACCTTGATGCCTAAGGCGTTCTGGCATGCGAAGACGAAGTCGGATGCGTCGATGATCGGTAACTCGATAACTCTGTCGGCAGCAACACTCAGTAGCGGCGGTAAATACGCTCCATGTTCCGCGACAACCAGAATTCGATCATTGTTCCGCAAATCTTCTCTGAAGTTTTTCCGAGATCGTGGGCTTTTGTCATTGGCACGGACGTAAATGAGCGCGCCTTCACGGTCCCCCCATTTGCCCCCCGTGCGTTCCGCCAGAGCCATCATGATCTCCAGATAGTCATCGATTTCATAGCCATCCGGGGCGGTTAGGATGACCACGCCGGGCGCTCCTGCCGCGAATTCTGGAGCGTCCTCCATGGCGCGGGTTACGCTTCTCGCTAGCGCGACCCGGTAGCAGTCGAGCTTGGTGTTGTCCTTATCGAGGTCAATCATCCTGGATCTCCAATCTTTGAGCTAACGGGTTGTCATTCTTTGGGGGCAGGTTGGCCGAGCGCGTAGAACCTCGATCTGGTCCGTGCGAAACCGCGTCCGACATCAATGGCGATCAATTCGCTTGTGACGCCGATGTACCCGCTCGGGATCGTCGGGTGGTCGAGATACACGCCCGCCAAGCAGGGCACGGGGCGCGTCGACAGCTTCCAGCCCTCTAGCGTTGGGCTTTTCTTCAGGATCGCGGGGCTCGGCGCTTGGTCCCGTTGAAGAGTTTTGAGGTCTTCGAGAAGCTCCGAAAGACGTGCAATCTCGCGATCGAGGCGGGCAGAATCCCAGTGTGCATATTCGAACATGGCATGACTCCTTGAGCGGTGGCTCGCTGCGACCGCTGATGAATGGGAAAGACTAGTCGTCAGAGGAAGAGGGGTGTCAGACCCGGCTTATGCGGGTGTCGGGACCGATAGGTTCATCGTCGAGGTCCATTTCGACAATTCGTCGAAGCACCATCGAGGCAATGCTCCCGATCGGATCCGATGTGTTTTGAATGCTTGGTGCGCAGTCCTTGATGGACATCGGACCGTATTCATCGAGGAGCGACAGGAGACGGATTTTGTCGCCCAGGCTCACGTTGTATGTTGCGTATCTGAGTAGGTCTCGAGCGTTGGCGAGGCGTTGCGAAAGTTTTTCGAGATCGTAGGTATCTAATCGATAATCGTAGCCGGCAGATGCCGCTGCTTCGGTTACCCAAAGGGGTGCTTGATCGACGTCCAGCAAATATCTGGTGTCTGTGCAAATGACTTCGAAGTCCGGCACATGATATTGGCTGCCGGCGCGAAGCTCGATCGGTAGGCAAGACCAGGATGTGACATCGGGGTCGACATCTAGAAGGCAAGCTACATCACGTGCAGTCGCACTTCGGAATAGTGAGGAGTTGGCACAACGCACTGTACCGCGGGGATAGAAGCTGTTCGCGCATGCGGAACGCCGTGCTTCTTCCAGATAAGATCTTACAATTCTCTCGCTCTGGCTCATTGGACACCTGACTTCGACGCCGACGTTTGTCGGCAGATGAACGCATGGGGTTCGGTGAGTTCAGAAGACGGATATTCGCAAATTGCCTGCATAGTTGCGGCAATTTTTCAGGCTCAGATGTCGTGGCTCGGCTAGCAATTCTCTCATGACGCGATACCCGTTGCGCTGGAGTTGAGATGACCATTGCATGCATGTTTGCTGCTGCGGACCGAACGTCCGCAGCAGTTGTCCGGTTTAAGCTCGAAGAATGGTGATGTGGTCGATATCGCCGATATCGACCGGGAAGACCTTCAGGTAGCCTTCATCGACTAAACGCCAAACGGAATGTCGGCGCACCTGTGGGCGGTCAGCATACCGAAGGATCTGCGACAGCCGTACGGGCAGCCGCATAATATTGATATACGATCTCGTTTTCTCGACATCGGCTGGCTCGGCCTCTGTGCGGGAAAGTAGGATCTCGTCAGCGACTTGAAGCTGCTTGTGAGATACGTCTTTCTCCGTCCAAACCCGAGCGAAGTCTGCAAGCCGCTCGGTCGTGCGATCGCCTCCGATCCCGCGGAGGCCGCGGCGATTGAGAAGGTCCATGAGTGGAGAAAGTCGCTTCTCGGACTCTTCATCGCTAGCGACCGATACTGCCACGCGATGTCCGTACTGGCTCACGGAGCTGAAATCGAACGTGTGCTGACGAAGGATCCCATTGCTATCGTAGTAGTCAACAGTGGGATAGCCGAGGAGCACCTCCCGGACACCCGGAAAGGTTTTTACGACGAGTGACGCACGTTCGATGAGATTGGCTGTCGCGGCAGCCTCATATTTCAAAGCCTCGTGCCGATTTATCGCCGTGACCACCGTGGGCCTGATGCGACGAGGCATCTGTAGCAGAATCGAGGGATGAGGAAAGGGTCGTGATCTTGGTCATTGTGCGCTCCTGGCGTTTTGCGATCTTAAATTAAAAGGTCGCTTGCCGAGCGTGTAGTCCGCGTCGGCTCAGCGAATTCGAAATCCTATTCGTATGGATATGAGCATTGCGGTTGACCTCATTGGGCAGCGAAGGACATCTCCGGTGCGGACGCGGCTTATACACACGATGATTGCCGCAAAAGTTAACGAAATCGTTAAAGGTTTAACGATTGGACCATTATCTCATCAGCCGCCGCTTTCGATGAGCGTCAATTCGGATCAGCCGTACAGCGTCCTGATATGGGCACCTGATCGTCTTGGGCTCCGCCGAAACAGTCGGAGCCCAGCTGATTTTGCTCGGAAGCAGGCTACCTAATGTTATCGACCCTAAGCTCTCTTCCGAATGGTGCTGTAGATGATGTTCCGATTGCCGCCATACCAAACTGCGGTATCCACCGTATCGGCTGTCGCACAGGAATTGGTAATCCGCCACATATCGGCTTCAGATCTCTGCAGCAGCTCCCAATTCATGTAGGATTCCATGTAGCCATCGTCGGCCATTTCGTCGGAGAAATTCGCGAACAAAAACGTACCGCCGGGTTTCAACATCTCCATGCAAAGCTGTGTCAGTCGGATCGCTACCTTGTCGCTGAGATAGTCATATAGACCGGCTGCATAGATTAGATCGAATGACCCGACTTGGTGCTTCCTCGCGAGAAGGCCGCGTACCGACCCATCAATTGGTTCGACACGAGATCCCCTGAATTGGGTCGCGATGGAGCCAATGCTGAGAGGATCTTGATCGAGAGCAATCCAGCGCTTAAGGCGGCTCTCATGCAATGCCTTAGATGTCTCCGCCTCACGAAGGTGACCGGCAGCAATTGCGAGAATTTCCGCATCAGGGCCGACTCGATCCGCGGTTTCATCGACGAATTTCGTCAGAATATCGCGCCGTTCTCTCACCGCAACCGGACCTGGAGCATTGATGGTGTATCCGAAGATGTCACGGCCGAGCGGTGTGGTTTTTGCCACCTCTTCGGCTATCGCAGGATGCTGATAGATGAAATCGATCAGCGTTGCGTCTCCGGAGTAGCCACGTGGCTTGTCGAAAGACCACTTGGTGAAAGGGCACTGTTGCAGGATCTCAGCAGAAGAATGGGACCTGATGATCGGTGCCAGCCTCTGCCACACGGCTGGCCCATATTTCAGGCGAACATCGTGAAGTTGAGTAATGAGCCACTTCACGGCATCCGCGCGGTTCTGTGTAGACGACAGCCGCTGCATCGCGACGTTGATGATAATCGCGAACTCGGCCGCAGCGGTTTGCACCACATCGGCTAGTTGCGCGTCGGTTTGTGGAAACAGGTAGTCGCTGACAGACTGCGGAGTGATCAAGCTTCGGCCGTCGAGTGAAAATGCGGGCTTTGCCACGTGCGCCTCTTAAGTAAATGAATAATAAAAGAAATCGCTAAAATCTTCTGCATGTGTGCCGAAGACAAGCGCCCAAGGATCGCACGCCTTCATTAAAGCCCCTCTAAAATTCAGAGAATGTTAGCGAAGTCGGAACAATTCCGTGCGATTTTAGCGACGCCTCACCGTTCTTAATTGATGTGAAGTGATCGCGAAGTTATCCAACCTACGCGAGCGTTCCATGTGTAGTGGCTGCGCCAGATGTTGGGTAACAGGGCATGATGCACGTGTTGGCCGAAACTGCAGCTTCGAGACCCGGTTCGAATATGTCGGCGAGGGAGCTGCGTGGCTTATTTGATCTGCAGACCGAGATTGAGCGAAAGAGTGCCACGCGAAGAGGGCTCTGGATCGCTGTCGGCGCGTATCTTGCGTATTCGTTGACGGACTACCTATTCATCGCCGACGTTGCGCGAAGCACGATCATCGGGCGATTCATTGTCGGCATCAGTGCTCTGTGCATCTTAGAATTTTTGCTTCACCGCAAAGCAAGAGCAAACACGATTGACGTGGTCTCAGCTATGTCCGTCTCGACAGGCTATCTCGTATGGCTCATCATAGCGCAGATGACTGCGGATCGGGTTGTATTTTCATACTATATGGTCTTCGGCGCGATCTTCATGATGAGCGTCAATCTGTTTTTCCGTTTTCGATTCAACGTGGCTCTAGCTTCGTCCGCAGCTAATATGGGCATTTTCGTAGGTGCTCTCTGTGTTTTTGAATCGATGCCTCTCACTCATAAGTTGATAATGGGTGCCTTCTGTATCTCGTGTTTCGTTTTCACCGCATACGTGAATCTTGAGCTCAATAGAGAGCGCTACAAGGTATTTCTGAACGCCCTTGAGGCCAGCCTACAGCAAGCTGCGGCCGACGAGAGAGGCAAGGCCCTACTGCATCTCTCGAACACTGACTCTTTGACCGGGCTGGACAATCGTCGAGCTATCGATCAACGTCTACGTGACTACTGGCAGCGCTGGCTCGACGATGGCGCATCGTTTGCAGTCCTGCTCATCGACGTCGACTACTTCAAACACTACAATGATTGCTATGGGCATCAGCAAGGCGACCAATGCCTCGTGACGATTTCCGATCATCTCCAACAGACGGCGTCGTCTCATGGAGCAGTGATTGGGCGCTATGGCGGTGAAGAGTTCATCGTAATCAAATCGGCGTCCAGCTTGGACGAGGCGAGGGCGCTTGCAGAAGCGATACGTCGGGGAGTTGTGGAGATGGCTCTGCCGCACCAACATAGGCGCGATGGAACGCCGATAATCACTGTAAGCGTGGGCGTCTCATATACCCGCGATCAGTTAAAGCAGGTCGACAAGGTTGTTCACGAGGCGGACCGGGCGCTTTATGCTGCCAAAGCAGGCGGACGGAACGTTGTCGCGGTCTTTGACGCCGCAGACCCGAAGTATAACGTTGACCGTGAGGATGTCGCGGCCACGCTCAAGATCGCACTAGACCAGAAGCTGGTATCGCTGGTCTATCAGCCGATCCGCAATATGCAGACAGGCATGCTCGATGGGGCAGAGGCATTGATGCGCCTAGAAATGCTCGATGGGACCCCGGTCGGGCCAGATGTCTTCATACCGATCGCGGAAAGAACGGGCGCGATCGTCGCGCTTGGCCGTTGGGCAATCCGGACTACGTGTTGTGATCTACTGGTGACGGATTTGGTTCGTGTTGCTAGCGTAAATGTGTCCCCGATCGAACTGAAAATGCCCGGTTTCTCAGACTACGTCGCGGCGACCTTGGCGGAATTAGAGATAGATGGCGGGAGGCTCGCATTCGAGATTACCGAAGGTGTGGAGCTCGAACTCGATCAAGACCTTGTCCGCTGCATTAGCGACCTGCGAAAGCTGGGCGTCCAAGTTTGGCTCGATGATTTCGGTACAGGCTTCGCAGGTCTGTCGTGGCTTCGCCTGATAGATTTCGACATAGTGAAAATCGATCGCTCCTTCCTGCATGACTCCCATACGGACAGAGGCAGGAGAATGCTCCTTGATATCATCAACCTGCTGCGAAATCGCGGGGTAAGGATCTTGGTAGAAGGTGTGGAGACGATAGAACATCAGCGACTGATGCTGCAGTACGGCATCCACCATCTTCAGGGCTATTACATTGCACGACCCGCTCCGGCAGGTCGGCTTGCAACCGATAATGTCCTACCGTTTCAACAAGCCAGAAACAGCGTAGGTTAAAGGGCCGTCGGTCTTTGGGATAGCGAGGGAAAGAAAGGCCCACTCTTTCGACCGGGCCTCATAACGCTACCTAATAATGCTCACGTTTTCGGCTTTCGACTTGCCCGTCTTCCGGTCCTGGCCGATCTCGAAAGAGACCTTGGTTCCGTCCTGAAGCGACGCGCCGGGGGCGACTGCAGAAATGTGTACGAAAACGTCAGGACCGCCATTGTCCGGAGTGATGAAGCCGAAGCCCTTATCTTGAGCGAAGAATTTAATAATACCGGTTGCCATGATCATCCTTGTCGATAGCAGGTTGCAAGGATTCATTAGCTGGGGATCATCATGCCGTCAAAGCCCAATCAATTGGCAGCATGTCTGCTGCCGTCTAAGGGAACTGATCAGGGTCGCTATTGCCTCATGCCCAATGCGTCCTCCTGTGGTATCATGATCTCAGCACATGGGCCGTATGCTAAATTCGCACTGTCTTTCAAAGGATCTCACCTGTATTAGATCGATCTAATTTATGGGGTGAGGTGAGATTGTCGAATTCAACGACGAAAGTGCGGTTGCCGAAGCTTGGGCTCTTCGCTTGGGATGTTATCGAAAATCGTCTGACTGCCGACGAGGTCTATGCCGACTTCTACAACGTTGACCCTCAACGTCTTGTCATCGGTCTTTCAATTGAGCAGATTATTGGATAGATGGTGGACGAAGATCGTGAACACGCGGCACGCGTTACACATTCGGCATTGCTGACCGGAAAATTTTCATCGTTGATCGTACGGGTTCGGAACCGCGGCGTGATCACCCCAGCGCTCTGTTATGGTCGCTGTCTCAGAGATGAGGAGGGGATTCCTACTGTCTTCACTGGAGGCCTGACAGAATACACGACCGAATTTCAACGGGCACTATCTCAGACACCTGCGTTTCACTGAGTATGAGTAACGCCTGCATCGGAGAGGAGTCTGAGTTTGGCCACCACTGCGCATACTTTGACGCGACGGTCATGAACGTGGGCTTCAGGTTTGGACTTCAAACGACGTAGCTCGTTAAGCAAGCGCGTCAATGCTTTGACCTCGGTCATAGTGATCTCAAGATGCCCGGAGAGATGGAACGCTTTTATCTATAGGAATGCGTCCCGGGGAGGCTACATACCCAGACGCGCATATGCGTACATCGTCATGCAATCATTGATCGCATGCGAAGGTGCGATGAGGAGTGAACGCTATCGCCTCTGGGATGAAGACTGGATCTACGGCCACATCATCGGCATAGGTCTATAGGGTCTCAAGATGCGGTTAGAGAAGCATCTCGACGAGGTTCATTCGTTGGAGACGCTGGTACGCCCTGCGGAGCGTGTGATTTCGATCGTCAGGCTCGCGATCGCACGTCACCGCCAAATCTCCACCAGTCCGCCGTCCAAACCCATGATCGGATCGGTATCGGGGCGAGGTAAGTCCCTGATCTTGGCAATCGCGTTCGTATCAGCCGACGAAGTGATGATATCCGCATGCTGACCGCTGGGATACGCGCCCACAACTTCGAAGTCATCGGAACAGCCCTGGTTTTTGTGTCCTGTGCCTACAGGTAGAACGAGACAATCGCCCGCTGACACACTGATCTGCTTCCCACCCGGTCCACCAATCAGCAATGTGGCGTTACCGCGCCCAACTCCGAGGACTTCGTGAGCACCAGAGTGGTAATGCTGATAGTCGAACACGCCATTCCGCCAGATACCCGTCCAACCGTTCTTTTCGAACACCTGTTCAAAGGCTTCGGAGCCGCCATCGGGCAGCACGGTTTTATAGATAAGTGCAGGAAAATTGGGGTTGTTCGGAACCCAATCGGACGCCTCGAAAAAGATGGCTTCAGGCTGCATGATCGTCACCAATCACTTCATTCCTCGCGGTGCCTCTTCACTTAACGAAGGCAAAAACGTTTCGACGTCTCGGCGGTCACGATCAGATAGGGTTGCGACCTTTGTCCGCCAAAACTCGGCTGCTTCCGGTGGGTCACCATCCCAGTCGCGCGAGGACCCAATATTGTCGTCGATAACCGCTACGCGGCGTCCCCCAAGGCGACGGTATTCTTCAGCAAGCTGCTTTGATGCATTCTCCATATCGATGCTCCTCGATTGGCAATTGGGTACTCGAGATCTGAACGCTAGCGGGCTTCCGCGGTTCCGAGGCTGGGCTATGAAGCTCAAAAACCCACAGTGTGGCAGCCTCGCCACTTCACCGCGGCTTAAAGCAATGCTTCATATGGGCTCGGATGTGTCGGGGTATTTGAATGCAGTACGAATGGGATGCGAGCAGAGCTCGTAGGATCTATGTCGCAAAAATTTTGGTCACCTGGGTTGCCGCGATTGCAGCTTCAACTCTCCCTCTTTTGATGGCAGTGAACGCGCTTACATTTTAGTTGGAGGGGAGATAGTGGCTCGCTTTAATAGCGAGCGCGAACTACCCTACCTCGTAGATGTCCGCGTTATCCTGCCGCTCGCGGAGACCCTTGTAAGAGGCGTGTCTCAGGCTACCGTCGTTTGTCCACCCGCGGAAGTTAATCTCGGCGATTAGGGTAGGGGCCGAGAACACCAGGTTCTTCCCCTTCAACGGGACAACTGGCTTCGTTACCTTCAGCTTGTCCAATATCGCTTTCAGCTTGACGGCATCCTTGTCCTTAAAGCCTGTGCCGACCGAACCGACCGATGTCCAGCCGTCGCCTTTACGAGCAGCCAGCAGCAGGCTCCCGATGCCACCTCGTGCGACCGAGGACTTCTCGTATCCGATAATGACGAAGCTCTCGCTCTGGACGCATTTGATCTTCAGCCAGTCGCCACCTCGGCCAGATCGATATTTGCTGTCTCGGTCTTTTGCGATGATGCCCTCAAGGCCAAGCTCGCAGGCTGCCTGCAACAGTTCAGTGCCATCCCCTTCGATTTCTTCGGAAAACCTGATCGCGCCATAGGTGCCTTCGCCTAGCAGGTCTGCCAGCAAATGCCTGCGAACGGAAAGCTCGGTCTCGGTCAACAGATGGCCATCGAAATATAGGAGGTCGAAGGCATAGAACACTGCTTCTGATGACGCTCTTTTGCCACCTCTGCCGCCAAGGGAGCGTTGGAGCGCACCGAAGTCAGAGCGGCCCCCCTCGTCTAAGACGACAGCTTCCCCATCTAGGATAGCGGTCCCGACGCCAAGCTCGTTAGCGGCCGATGCGATCTCCGGGAACCGGTGCGTCCAGTCGTGGCCCCCACGAGTGAGGATCCGGACGCCTTTCGGCTCGACATGTACCGCGAGGCGGTAGCCGTCGAATTTTAACTCGTAAAGGAAATTGGTTCCGGTCGGAGGCGTCCCCTTTAAGAGCGCAAGTGCGGGCTCTATCCGGTCAGGCATTTCGTCGAATGGTAGCTGCGGTTGCGTCGGATCTCGTCGCTTGCGGGGCTTCGACTTTACCACGCTGTGATCTCTCAGGAGTGGTTTTGGCTTACTACGCATTACTTTGCCCTCTTACCAAGGTCGGCCTGGTCCAGTCGTCAATCGCCCTGCAACTCTCGACACCGTCTCAACCTAACATGTTCTCGCTCGATGAGTTGCGTCGTAGTCCACCATTTCAGCCCGGCGGTCCTTCGCAACGCCGAGATGCGATTTTGAGTTCTTGGGCATTCGGCGGCGTGCTGACGGTGAGTTCTCACCTTCGCGGCCTGCTCGCTGCAACTCTTCCCAGCGTCGAAACTCCTCTGCTATCCTCTTGCGACGTTCTTCCTTGGCCGCCTGCACGAGCTTCTTCTTTTGCGAAGCTGAGACGGCCTTTGGCGCTGCTCGACGTTTGGCCAATTTAGCTGCAGGCTTCGGTACCGGTCTCTCAGCAGCCCGCTGCTTTTTGAAATGCCATTCCACATTACCAGGGACGATGCCCAGTGCCTTGTCCCGCGGCCCCAAGTATCGCGCCCCAATCCATTTAGGCGTCATATCTAGGATGTCTTCGAAGAACCTTTCGAAGTCAGATCGCCATTCGGGCCAAAAAATCTGCCCTGACGTGCGAATTCGTTCGTGCTCGGCGAGGAGGAATTGACGCTTGTCCATCGATAGAACCATGGGTTCTCCCTGCGGTTAGGCGAGGTTCTTAAATGCTTCGGCGATCTCAGCAGCGTCGCTTTGGGCTTGATTTGGCTTATGAGGGTAGTGTCCCCAACACCACCATCGAGGTGGCTCGCGGCCTTTCGCGAAGCCTAAGCCGCCCCACTTTTCGCATCCCTGTACGCTGCACCAATGGTTCTCGAGGATGCTCTCACCGGGCTGGCGGCTTCTGCTGACTGTGTCCAAGCTCATGAGGTGATCCTCGGTAGTTAGAGGTCGGCCGATCCGCCTTCGATCTTGAGTCCAGCCGACAACAGGCACGGAAAACAAGCCTCGCATCCATCGGTTCCGCGTCTGTCGCAGCCGATGGCCAATATTCTTCGAAGCTCGACGAACTCGATCGATAGCCCGAACTTTTTGGCCAGCTGCTTGCGCTCATAGGAACCTGCTCGATCGCAACGCTTGCAGACCATCTCTACGATCTTGCCTTCGTAATCTCTCAGGGTCGGTAGCGGCATGCCTCTACTCGTAGTTGTCGATAGATGTTCACTATATGTTCCATTATTCTTGCTCGAGTCAAGAGTGGAAGCGGCTCGATTGGCCTGAACGCGATAAGCCTAGTTTGCTTCACCGTGTTGGCTATCTTGAACCCAACAGCTCGATTCCACATCTTACTGTAACAAATTTCTTTCCCACCCTGTGGATTTCACTATCGCTGTACTTCGACATTTGCCTTCTTGGAGTTTGGAGGCAGACTTGGGACGTGCCGATTCCTGTGGCTTTCGCAGGTCGGAAGGGCGAGAGTTGGTTTCGATACGGAGCAGCGATGACTGTTTCTTCAGTACCACTCAAGGCATCATGACGTTAGGCGCACTGATAGGTGCGGGAAGCTTTGCAGCAGGTGCCAGCAGCCGTCACTGGCTAAAAGTCGGGAAGCATCTTCTGAAGCCGGGACAAAAGGCTGGAGATAGTCGGAACCTGGCAATGCTGACGGTTCTAGCTTTGGATGACTTTGTCGGTGCCTGCTACGCAGCCGTCCACGATAGGCCAGAGTTCAATCCCGCAGACGAAATCGAGTTCGCGTTCCATGTACCGGAACCGGTTTTGGCGCTGCCGAAGGATGCCGAGTGGCACCTGCTCGGGGAGGGCCTCGGCGATGAGGTGATGTGGCTTTCCAATCGTGCCCGAAATCTCGAAAACGCTTTGGATAGCCTGGATCTCTCGAAAGCTGATCACGACGGCTTTTTCGAACGGAGGGTCGAAGGGTACGCTAGGCTTGCAGCTTCCGCGTTGGATCTTATCGCCTACATCAGCGACCAATTTCAGCTGACCTTACCTGAGAAGCCAGCATACTACCGACAGGCTGAGGGGCTTTCGAAGGTGCTGCACAACGTTGAAAGCGTCGCGCAGCGTAGGGCTGAAGCCTTGAAAGGCAGCGCTGGGCAGGAAACCAATGTGACGCCGCTATTTCCGAAGTCCTCGTGAGACTTCACCGCCGTTTTCGGTGATGGCGTTCTAGCTCATTACTTTTTGCGATAGTGATGTCGGACTAATCGCCAACCATACGTCATCCTTGGATTGGGGGAGAGAACGTATGTTGACAATGCCCAAAATTATCACCCGGGAACCACAGCGTTATGTGGCTGTGCGTCTCCCGGTGGTTATTCCATTTGATCGTGAGGTCGACCCGGCCTTCGATGAACTTTTCGAAGCATTCGCTGGGGTGCAGGTAAAGCCGGATGGCGTTGAATTCATCAAATTCAATGTCGTCGATATGCCTCGGCTCGAGATAGAGATCGGTATGACAACGGACGCAGCCATTCCTTTGACCGGTCGACTGATTGAAAGCGTTCTCCCCGCGGGGCGCTTCGTAAGTATGACATACACCGGATCATACGACGGCCTATACGACGCCACCGCTATGCTTGTTGGTCGGGCGAAAGAGAGGGAGCTTCGATGGGACTCCACCAAAACCCCAACGGGTGAGACCTTTGCTTGTCGTTTGGAAGTGCACGACAACAACCCCTCTCTCGAGCCCGATCCAAGTAGGCTGGTGACGACCTTGCTCTTCAAACTGGCTGATGCTTAGGTGTGTGGGCCTTTTTATGGTTTGATCAGTCGCCCGCTAGCTGCTGCAGCCTCGTCTTGCTGAGTTTAACAACAAGGCATTGTCTACGAAGCTCTCCGATATCATGAGACATCCCAGAATGCAGGAGAGCAGCCCCTAACGTACTCATGCATGGTTCCTGACCAAGGGCACTGGCGACAGTTGCTTCGCCAAGCAGTGACCGAGCCGCATACGCTGCCAGCTTCGCATCTTCTGCGTGCCCGTCCGACACGCCTGTGGTGACGAACGCTTCAAACACCAAAATCTCGCCTGCGGACCGTGGAAGACGGGTCCAGTCTTGCCAGGCGGCAGCACCCGGTACAGCGGCAGCAATCCGATCCAAGATGGCCGGAACGAGGGCAAGTGCCATAGCGGTTACGCTTGCACCTGCGCCCGCGCTCCAAGGCCTACCTGCTTCACCGGGACGTTGTTGTATGGTGGCTTTTATATCTCGTTTGGCGGGCACATACATCGGGGCCTCGAATCCGAGAACCACGGGCCCGGTGCGAACAGCTTCACTTAGTGCCGCCATCATCTGCTCGGGTCCGGTGCCGCCATCTTCAATAAAGGGTCCCGTCACCCACCACCCAAGATTTCCTTGTTTCGGTGAACCGATGTCAATTACGGCGTAGTGCATCTCAACTTCAAAGGTCCTATTCCCAAGATGACAAATGAGAGTACCGCGTACGCGGTGGGAAGCCAGTGCTTGACCGCGAACTGGCTGTATCAAACATTAACGAGTGTTTACTGCGTTCAGGGTTCCAAGGCGGTGAATCGGTATGGACGCCATGAAAATAGGCACTGGTTCACCTTACGCGCTCACGAACCATCTCGTTCACCTCTGACTATCTCTGTAAACAGAAGAGCCTCTACGGAAGATTTGGTGCTACCGAACCGAACCAGTCTCCGCGCCGAGGAAGGGACGTGAGGGTTGTAATTTTTGAAGATGCCCCGTGATCCCTGCCTAGATCGACGCGTCTAGAGGCCTATGACGATTAGATTGCGTTGGCATCGAAAACACGCTTACCTTCGTGGCCGTCCTTCACATGTTGGAGTGGACATCAATGTATGTTCGGTGGATATCCACGTTTTATTCTGTGGACGTTCGCGCATTAACAGATATTTTTAATATCCAACCAAAAAAGAGCCCGACCGCACGGTCGGGCTCGGTAGGGAATGCCACATCTCCCGGATAGAGTGCGTCAATTAGCTAGCGAGGGGCAACTGATCAAGCATAGCTTTCAGCTCGTGCGCGGACCTAAAGCCGGAAAGCCACAGATTTATGAGATCGTGAGCGACGGCTTCGGCGCTTTCGGTCTTAGCATCGATATGCTGTTCACGGCATATCTCGTCTAATACGGCGCGCAACAGCGTCAGATCCTTAGGCTCCAGCGCCTCATGCGCTGCGTGCGTTGAGAAATCCATTTAACAGCCCCCGCTCACATGGACGGTAACAGCGATTGGTGGACACGACTAGATGCGAGATTTCGCCACTACCTGCGTACCCGCTGGATCCACACTTTTGAGGAGTGAGTACAAAAAGGGAACGCTATCGTCAAGTGCGCTGAAGGATAGATCCAATCGATCGGAATTCGGTCGGGAATGCCTGTTGTGATCAGCCAGTTCAGCGTGGTCTTGACCCTAGTTGGGAACTATCGCCTTAAGATCGGTGCGCTTTTTCCCGTCTGGACAAATTGCTTGTCGAAGTTATGACGTCTAGCGCGCTCAAATCGCGCTGTGATCGTGCAGACGTTATCTGAATGTAGTTATATCCAGTGCGCTTGGAGGCAATGGTGGATTGGCTGGTAGATGGTGGGGGTATCGATCGTGCTCACACATCGTCGCAATGACGCTGCTGACTTCGCGCCTAAGTCCACCGTTGGAGGATGAGGAATGAATTCTGCACGACGGTTTATTGATCCAGACGCATCCATGCTCGCGGAAGCCGTGCAGAAGTGGTTCGAATTCTACGATGTTGAGCGAACTCGACCGGTCGATAAAATGCTATGTCAGACTGCAATGCAGATCTACCAAGAATGATACCATTCGGTGGATGAAATCTCGACCGTTCTCATCGCGACCTACGTAGGCATTCTTGCGACAAGGATTAACGCCCCATCGTCCGCCGCGGTCCACTGAGACCTGCGGCCATTTTGCATATCATATTGATCATCGCAGGACGGACGTCTTAAACGCGAAGAGAGCCTCCGTCGCTGCGGGATCAGTGTCTGACGACGCCATCGCGGTCGCGGTCTGCCCAAGGATTGCGCGGCCGAAAAATGAGGATGCTCGCGCTCTATTCGCACTTCGAAATGACGCGTCGCCAGAGCCGCGGCGGGTCTCAATTGGTAGAAAGGCGAGTTCGCTTACAAGCTGTTCCAAATACACCCTTCGAAAGAGTCTTCGGCAGGAAGACCTGAATACAATCAGCGACAATCCCCACCTTGATCGCAGACAGAGAAGCCGTAGTGTCGTACTGCTGTCCTTCACCTCACCGCAGTCTTCCTCAGCCTCGCCTTCGAGAAAGTATAGGGTAGGGAGGTGGGGTTATGTACCGCTCCGAAGCATTGCATAGTAACCATCGGTCCAAGCGTTGAACCGGTCAGAATCGCCATTCAAAAGAAATGGGTTCGACAAAGCAGAAAGGCCCTGTCGCGCAGCATCGATGCCAGCATTGAAGATTGACTCTAGTTCAGACGCATCAGTCGTTGAAACACTTTCTAGAGTATCCACCAATGAACTTTCACTGCTTCTCATGAGATCGATCCAGTTGATGGACTTTACATAGCACACTCGTAAAAAGCGAAAAGGGTCACATGGCGGATGTGAACCCTTTTCTCGGACGCTGTAACTTGCGGCGGAAACAGATGTCCTAGTCACCTAAGCCGTTGTTTTTGATTCAGTTCCCGCCGCCAGCTGCCACGTCGAGAGTTATCCACAATGATCTTTAAAATCTCGACCCTAATCGCCAGTTTCATCAACATGGCGACGACCTTTGATGGATCGGCTGCTTGCGCTGGTTAAGATGCCGCCTGTGAGGTAGCCAATGCTCCTCATCAAGTCGATGCATTATCGCCAGGTCACGACGAGACAGCTTCAAATTAAGCCTTGCCTTCGGAAGCTAGGCGCAGCTTTCGCAACCGCTCGGTCTTTGCCTCGCGCTTTCTTCGCTCCTCGTCAACCGCCTCGCGTGCAACAGTGTTAGTGTGTTCGAACGCGGCCACGCGTTCACTTACGGTCAGCGTTCTTCTGATCCTCGATACCATCTTGGTTATCTCTGTGAGTATATGCAGATATATGGTGCTTTGCCCCATGCTCAACAACTGCGTTCCTCCGTACGGTACCGGACTGACCGTGGCTAGCGCGATGGAGGCCCGACCGTCGGGCTTCGCCGCGCATGGGATGTCGGGGACAGCCCGATGCTACGATTGAAATGGGACCGCCGCCGATAAGGATGTTAGTGCTGACCTATTGCGGAGGCCACCCGTTCGAGGCTGATATGCCGCCGACTACAGGCATGTAGCCTCCCGCGTCGGCAACGGAAGGCCCGTCGTTTGTTCCCTAATTTCAGCGGGTCATGCCGACGATGAAACCGACCACAGCTGCCAAACCGACAGCCTGCCAAGGGTTGGCTTGTATCCTGCCTCTTACATCCTCCGCTGCTCGATAACGAAGGCTTTCGGCCTCGTCCCTGAGTGCGGCAAGCTGCTCACGTTGCTCGACGTAAGGATCATCTCGGTGCTCGAGTATGGATTCCAGAGCTTCGTCAACGCGTGGAGCATCGGACGGTTCTGCCTTTCGACGACCGCCGGAGGGAGCCGCCGTTGTTGACGCCGAGACCGGATCAGATGCCGGGAACGTATCATCCAAGCCCTCATCCAGCGGGTCGACCGATCGCTTTCGTGCCTGTTCGGCTTCTAGCGCCTCAACTGCAGGTGATTTATCATTCGCCATTTCTGCCTCCTCAATTCTCTCCGACCAACGGCTATATGCGCTGCCGCGGAGTCCAGCCCGCATGCGCTCTGCGGGAGGTATGGAGGGCACGGATCCGCGACAGCGGTAGCCAAACCCGCTTGAGAGCTGTCGGTTGCGCTACGTCGCTCACCGTACGATAGCGTACTATGACGCCTTTTAGTGGAACGTGCCGAGCGATCATGTCTTTTCACCTCCCTCAACATCTAAGGGAGAAAAAGATGGTCACCATGGTCGGCAACGAGAGCGATTTCGGCAAGCTCGTGAAGGATCTAATCTACCTGGAACACGATGCCATCGCAGCTTACGAGTCCACGATCGAACGCCTTGATGACAAGACGCTGAGCGCCAAGGTCGCTGAGTTTCACCAAGACCACCTCCATCACCTCTCGACCTTGAGCGAGATCGCTGCTGAAGCAGGTGTCGATGCCCCGACCACAGGCGACATGAAGCAAATGTTGACCACGGGCAAAATCGCTCTCGCTGATATCTTCGGCGACAAGTCGATTCTGAAAGCGATGAAGACAAACGAGGACGATACCGTCACTGCCTATGAGCGTGCCTCTCAGCATGCTGACGCTCGGCCAGAGACCAAGGCGTTCTTCATGAAGGCCCATCAGGACGAAGTTCGCCATCGAGCCTGGTTCGAGACGACTGCCGAGCAGCTCTGATCTTGCCTTTGGGACAAGTCGTCATCATCTAAGGTTCAAGCGCGTGATTGATGACGAGACGCCGTGACCTTAGTCGCGTTGCGTCGGTTGTCCGGGTCGAAGAGGGCGCTCCCCGATTGGGTTGAGCGCCCTCTGTCTTTCATCGATCATGAAGTGCGAGAACGCGTGGCAACCAAGCGTAGTCTGATCATTTGTTTCCATGGCATTGGCGCATCTGGTGCACAAATGATGCCGCTCGCTTCATCATGGAAAGCCGTACTACCAGAGACCCGCTTCGCTACCCCTAACGCGCCGTTTCGCCGCCCGAGCCGACCAGGCCACCTCTGGTTCCAGGTCGACGGCAATCAGCTTCGACCCGAACGCCTTGCCGAGATCCGGAAAGCATTCGATCAAACAGTCGAAGAGGTCATCAACCGTGAGGAATTCGACGGTCAGCTCAATCGCGTCGCTTTTGTTGGGGTATCGCAGGGCGCTATTGTGGCGATGGATGCGGTCGCCTCGGGACGTTGGAATATTGGGGCATTGGTGGGGTTTTCGGGTTTGCTTCCCCCCATCCCGGTTTCCCCTGACAGCAAAGACACTCCCATCCTTTTCGTTCATGGCCAGAACGATCGAACCATCCCGCCCTTCGCGTCCACCTTGGCGGCCTCACAATTTCAAACCGCTGGTTTCATGGTTGAATTGAAGATCGAACCAGGCGTCGGCCACACGATTTCGATGACTGGGGCCCGGCTCGGTCTCGATTTTCTGCGAACCCAGCTCGCCTGATCTAACAGCGGAAAAAGATATATGCTCGAACTACTTCAGGCCAATGCCCCGATTGTCTCCGCTGCGGCCAGCATCGGCACCCTTTGTATCTGGGCCGTCTATCTCCAAATCTTCGTCGGCGGGCACCGCAGGCAGATCAAGCCAATGCTTGTGATCAACCACGGGGAGGGGCGAGCACTCAATGCGCACTGCCTCGTTACCAACATGAGCAAGGACCCCGTTCATATCCAGAGCGTAGTCGCCAAGGTGCTTGCTGGCGGTAAAACCTATTCGGCCTACATCACGGATGCCGAAGATATTAGGCGCTCAGGAGTCGACACCGGTTGGCAACGCATGACCCGGCAAGGTCCCTTACAGGCCGGAACGATGGCTGACATGGGGACCTTCGATTGCATCATTGAATACGCGGAGGCGTCCGCTCTCGATGCAGGTGAACACTTCTCGGAGAAGCTCGACGAGGCGGCCGAAGCTATCGAGATCACCATTCTTGGGATCTACGGTTCTGAAGACTTGCTGATCGGCGCAACGCGGAAGTTCGAGTTGGCGAAGTCCCATACGGGGACCGGGATCCGGGCGTCAGAGGCTCTAACCCGGCAGATCACCCGCAGGCACGAGCGCAAGAGGCTTCTCAAGGAGTTGAACGAGCAGCTTTAAGACCGTATCTCCGTTGGAAAACGGGCAGAGAGTGGGAAGAGGCGGATGAGCACTAATCAAGATGCGGACTACTCAATCGAGCAACAGACGCCTCACCTCGACGTTTACATGCATCTTCGGAAAGCTTCAGGCCTGACGCCATTTTCAAGAGCTGCCGCTGAAATCGGACTCAAGGGAACGATCTTCGGTGTCGTCGTCTTTTACCATGGCCAACCTATCGGGATGGGGAGGCTGATCGGCGATGGCGGGTGCTTTTTCCAGGTGACTGACATTGCTGTTCTCCCCGATCACCAAGGGCGTGGCCTCGGGAAGATGATCATGGATACAATCATGGAGTATGTGAACAGCGAGTTGCCGAAGACGGCTTATATGAGCCTTATCGCTGATGTACCTGCCAACAAGCTGTACGAGAAGGTCGGCTTCAAAGAAACTGCTCCGAGATCAGTGGGCATGTCCTATATCGTGAGATAACCCGACAGTAGGTGCGTTTCATAATCCAGATCTATGTAAATCAGGGCGTCAATCTCGCCTTCTTTCAAACGATGCGGCTTGGGGCAATCTCTGCATCGGGGTCAGGTCGCTGGTGCCACCTTCGATTGGCTGCGGCCGATCATTCTTATTTGATAGAGTATGTTTGCGATGAATAGTCTGTCTCAACGGCATCCTCCGCAGGTAACTCGATCTCCGGTCGACTGTCCATCCTTCCGGTTTCGCCTTTCGTGTTGAACAGGCAAAGTCGATCTTACCGAACGTTTTCGACCACTCTTCCATCGTCATCGTGTCGGACATTGCGTGTTACCTCGCTTTGTTCAAGCGGAACTTCGCGTATTGGGGGCGGTCGCGTGGCGAGACCGTTTTCGGATTCAAGCCGCTAAAAGCGTCCTGAGGTTATCCTTGAGGCGGTTTCCTGTTTCCGTTGGCGATATTTCCCACAAAGACGCGAGTTCTTCGACCGCCGTTTTCACTTCAGCTGGCTGGTAGCTCTTCTCGTCCTTGGTCGTGAACGGTGCGTCGGTTTCAGTGAGGATACGATTTCGCGGAATAGTGGAAACGAGCTGCCTTCCTTTTGATGATTTCAACATCGGTCTCCCAACCGAGAACCAGCAGCCCATGTCGATGGCTCGGCGCAACTGGGACGGCGTGCCCGAGAACCAGTGCATGATGGGTATTCCAAAGCCCGGATGACGTTCCAACGCGTCCAGCACTTTGGTCGCGGCATTACGGCTGTGAATCGAGATGATTTTCCCTCCCGCTTTGGCACAGGAAGAGAGGACGTGGTCGAAAACCATTTCCTGGTCCTCGAAATGCGCCGCGAAGTCCCGGCTTCCGTCGAGACCGACCTCTCCGACATATCGGGTCTCGACCACGAGTCGGTCGAAGAGGGGGAGCTCGGACTTTCGGAGATGTGCGATTTCCGGGTGAAGACCAAGGGCCGTCTGAATGCGCTTCTTGCCCTTGGCCAGGAGCGCGGTCTTCACGAAGGCTTTTGGTGTGGTCGTGACCGACAGGACGTACAGCCCTGCCTCGTGTGCCGCCTCGGCTGCGGATTGCGGTTCGGAGAACAAATCGAGGTGACAATGAAAATCGATCAAGTGATCACGCCTTGGGTACGGAGATAGTTCGCGACCTCGTATAAGCCTTGCTCGTGAACGTCAAACCAGCCCTTTCTCTCTACAGGATCTTGAGGTAACGGACCGCTAGAGAGAGCCCGCCGCCTCAAATGGGATTGGCTGGCAGGCTGTACAGCCATCGCCATTGCCATCACGTCATCCTTGAGATGGATGTTATAATCATCGATAGCCTCCGTTAAAGTCCTCCCGTAAGGGGTATCGTCTGGTACCCCTGCTGCCAGAAACGAAGACTTGCGGATGATGCACGGTACACAGTGCCCACACTGGATGTTTTTCCGCTTCCACTTACCGCAGGATACTGTCTTTACCGCAACTGACGTGTCACCGCCTGCGGCCTTGAGCGTGGCCAGCATCTGTCCTTTGGTTTTGTGCCTGTATGGGTTCTCGATCTCTGAGGCGAGACCTACTTCGTCGAATATGGTCTGAAGCTCCGTGAGGTAGTGCGGGTGGGTGGTTCGCGTGCTCAGCGAGCCAAGCCGACGATGCGTAAGCGGAGCGTTTAGCGCGATGAAGCCGTTCTCCGGGACATGCAGCGGGATTCTCGTTCCAGCAGTCTTGAGGCTCGCAACGGAATCTGCCGCGACAGCCGCGAAAGCGATGAAATTGAAGCTTCGCGTGCGCATGGTTGTGTCGTGCCCGGCAAATCGCCTTATCGGGCTCGCATTTACTGGGAACCGCTCGATACGACCTTTGAGAGAGGCGGCAACGCTGTTCTGATATCCGCGGTCTCCGGTATATGCATGACTCACGAGGAGGGGCACTCGTCCACTTTGGACTAACTCGGTCACTCCGATCCAGCTGTCCATCCCGCCGGAAAAGAGACTGACAACATCCACGCCGTTGAGATTGGCTACACGACGTTTTCGAGTATTGAGAGCCGATGGCTTCCCGCGTCCGCTTGCCCGGAAATTGAGCGTCCACACATCCCCGCTCAGAAATCCTAGTGCTTTTTCCAGCCGCTCCTTCACATGCATCCAGGTTGCGGGACTAACCAAGGGTATGTCGAGATCGAAGACTCTGGCCCAGCCGTCTTCACCAAACTCCTGTCTAGGCGTAATCGAGTCCGCAGCGGTCACGGCAAGTGCGATAGTGAGGAAGTCAAAGGCAACGGTCGAGGTAGAGACGCTCAGCCGCTCTACTTGATCTGCAACCCTGTTTCCTATGTGTGCCGTATCCTGAACACCAGTGACGCCGTAAAGCCGAATGTCGCTGACACCCTTGCCACTAAGGGCAATCTTGGAAAGATCGTCCGTATGAAGCTTAAGACGCGTGATCGTCATTGTTCGTTCTCCCACTCTGTCCAAGCTTTTGTCGTAGCCTCGCGC
>Ga0079104_1000834_pt1 | contig 25694 bp, 17 predicted proteins | sample MedtruBG_FD_76829 | JGI IMG/M metagenome (GOLD analysis project Ga0079104, IMG submission 76829) | Root nodule microbial communities of legume samples collected from California, USA - Medicago truncatula BG | ecosystem: Host-associated > Plants > Roots > Nodule | place: USA: California...
GACCTGTTGCCCTTCAACTTCACACAGACTGCCACCGCCTGACCAGATGCGGTTCCAAACGCCAAGACGATCCGTCGAAATCGCCGGCGTCAATGTGCGGGGAAAATCGCGCTTACGATGAAGCTGAGTATGTCCGAATTGATCAGATCGGCATGCGTCGTTGCCATGCCGTGTGGCAAACCCTTGTAGATCTTGAGCGTGGAGTTCTTCAGGAGCTTTGCGGAAAGCACCGCGGAATCCGCAACCGGCACGACCTGATCATCATCACCGTGCAGCACGAGAGTCGGCACGTCGATGGACTTCAGGTCTTCGGTGAAGTCGGTCTCGGAGAATGCCTTGATTCCGAGATAATGAGCATTTGCTGCACCGGTCATGCCCTGACGCCACCAATTCTGGATCATTGCATTCGACGCCTCGACGCCGTCGCGATTGAAACCGTAAAATGGGCCACTGGCCACATCATAGTAGAACTGCGACCTGTTTGCCGCGAGCGCGGCACGAAAGCCGTCGAAGACATCAATGGGAAGCCCGCCGGGATTGTCCTCGGTCTTGACCATAATCGGCGGAACTGCGCCGATCAGCACGAGCTTGGAAACCCGTCCCTTGCCATGTTTGGCAGTATAGCGGGTCGCTTCGCCGCCTCCCGTCGAGTGTCCAACGTGGACGGCATTGCGGAGATCGAGATGTTCAACCACTGCAGCAACATCCGAGGCATAGTGATCCATGTCGTGCCCCTCGCTGACCTGGCTTGACCGGCCGTGGCCGCGGCGATCGTGAGCCACGACGCGATAACCTTTCGAAAGAAAGAAAAGCGCCTGGTTGTCCCAGTCATCACTGCTTAAAGGCCACCCGTGATGAAACACGATCGGCTTCCCATTCTTCGGGCCCCAGTCCTTATAGAAGATGACGGTGCCGTCTTTCGCGGTGACGTATCCGGTGCCTTGAGTGGTATCGTTTGTCGCTTTCTTCTTATCTGCGGACTCTGCCTTGACACTCATGGCCGCTGTTGCAGCCGCAAGGGTCAATGTGCCCGCCATAACATTTCGGCGTGTGGCGGCAATGGAGCGTGCATTCATTTCAAATCTCCTGATCGAAAAATTGGAAAATTTGCCCAAGTGCGGCCGGAAACTCGGCGGACGCCAGTGGAGCAATTGACGCTAACAACTTGGATTAAAACGCGAAACTATACATTGGTTTCGCCGATTGGAGCTAGCTGGCGGGATTGACGGGCCTGATGCTTCGTGACGTGCATCGGGCAAGGAGGCCACTATCCGCATGCAGTGTGAAGGTCGCCGGCGCGCTGAGAAGCACATATTCGGTCTCGTCCGGCCGCCACTCGAAAAACTGCGAGCCAGGGTTATGGTCATGAACGACAAGGTCGTGATCGGCAGCCAAGAAAAATTCAGCATGGATGCTGTCGGCAAAGCCCGCAAACAACATCCGTTGTCTCCTGGGCCTGCCGTTATGCTCACACACACGCACGTCAAATATGCCGAGAGTCGCATCCCAAGGAGCTCTCGAAAGGGGACTGTTCTGCGCAGTCAGTGCCCGGTCAGAATAAGCATAAATCTCGGGGAGATCGAAAAACCGCTCGGTTTCCGTTTGTCCAAGCCCTTCGTTGTCGGGATGCCAACAGTCGGCATTAAGCCGTCCCGTGCGGCATTCACGGGTCAAGCTTCCATGGCTGAGCAATTGGCGGCTTTTGTAACCATAGCCGTTCCTGCAGATCGCAATCTCAACGACAGCATATCCATACGCCAGCGGGTTGCAGCCAATGCTGTCTATAACGGTTTTGAGATCCCGCAGGTAATCTGTGTAGGACGTAACAGGCATCTCGACATCCACTTTGCTTGGCGTGCCTGGTTGCCCGAGCGCGCCGCGAAGGCGAGATTACGAGGATGCACGAGGCGGTTACAGCTATACGGAGGTTTGCCCCGAGTCCGACTCATTGAATCACTCTATTTCACGACATTAATGACATCGTTTATTGTTATAAATCCGGGGCTCGTATATATGTCCGTGGCATGCCACGGAGGAGCCGATGAAGCACATTGTCGTGTTGGAAAGTGACGACGCTGCGCGCTCTGATCTGGTCGGTTTTCTCGCGCTGCAGACCTTCCGGATAACGCAATTGTCAGAGCGTCCACAGCTTCGGCAAATCCTGTCACGTGAGATTGTCGATGCAGTTTTGATCGATGTGAAGTCGGACGAGGATGTTGAACTCGTGAAGGACGTTTCACTGCTTACCGACGCACCCGTGCTGATCCTGAGTGGCAACCGGATAAACGAAGATGAGAAGGTACGTGGACTCGAGGCAGGTGCGGCAGACTATGTCTGCAGGCCCTTTGGATACCGCGAACTCTCGGCTCGGCTCCATGCCGCATTGCGCAGAACGCCCAATGCGAAAGTCGAGCGCCAACGACGATCATACAAATTCTGCAATTATGAACTGGCGGTACAGCGGCGTATCGTTACGCGGCCGGATGCCGTCGCAGTCAAGCTTACGACCGCCGAGTTCAATTTACTGACAGCATTTTTGAAGTCGCCGCGTCAGGTGCTCACGCGCGAGGAGTTGGTATCCGCAAGCCGGGTCCATTCCGGCGAGATTTATGATCGTAGCCTTGATGCACTGATCTTGCGGCTACGGCGGAAGATCGAAGTAGATCCTGCCTCACCCCAAGTGATTATAACCCGGCGTGGGGTTGGCTATGGGCTGGAGTGTGACGTTCAGTTCGATGAAACGCCGCGGCTGAAGCGGTGACAAAGTCAGTTTCCGACGATGCGCGATGCCTTAATTTTCACTCTGTCGGAAGGCCGTATTTCAAAGCGGCAGGTGAGTTTGCCATCATCCCTGCATGTATCAAAAACATCGTTTCCGCTTGCCGCACTCAGAAAGGATGCGACCGCGCTACAGATTCTTTTGTCAGTCCTGACAAGTCTTCCGATCGGACAGGAATGGCTCACGATCATCTTCTGGCCGTTCTCAATCGTTGTCTCGATTTGGGCACCGTGTTGTTCAAGGAAGCGAAGCGCAGTTGACAGGCCGTGATCCTCGCCAAGGACCGAAGTCTTAAACGCGGTATGCAAGTCCGCACCGAGTTGTTTCATGACATCCGGTACGTCGTCCCCGGCTTTCTTCAAAAGCGCCTCGAGAAGAAGAGGAGCAATTGCTTGATATGCGGCCGACATCTGCTCGACCTGCTCGGGAACGATCTCGTAGGAGAGGGATGGTTTTCCCTTTCGCCCTGTACGAACAATTTCCTGCGGCCGAACCAGTCCACGCATTCTGAGGTCCTTCAGCGGGATCAAGATGGCATTTCTGGTCAAACTCAGGGCTTGGCACAGTTCGGTAATCGTCATGCTGCGATGACGAAGCAAGGACAGGATCGCTTCTTTGGTCGGTTGCGGTAGGCGCATGCCAAAAGCATTTACGCGTGCGACTGGTAGAGGGCAAGCGCTCTGCCCAATACCCCTCAAGGCTTCAGCTCGGTTGGGGCGCCCGATCACGAAGGGCAATGCCGCTTTGAGCGCTGATACTGGAGGCCCTGCGCCCTTTCGATCAGCTATGCTGCCACGACAACGGCCGTCGGCAAGGTGAAAATGAATTTTGCCCCTTTCGGATAGTTGTCTTCAGCCCAAAGTTTCCCCCCATGGGCTTCCACGATGGACCGGGAGATGGCGAGACCCATTCCCATTCCCTTGTTCTTTGTCGTGAAGAAAGGCTCGAATATCTTGTCAGGTTGCAGGACCCCGGCGCCATGGTCGCTGACCTCGGTATAAACCCAGTGGTCTGTCTTATATACGCGGATTCGAAGGAGCCGGTCCTCTGCCTCGGGACCAATCGCGTCGAGACTGTTTCTGACCAGGTTCATAAGCACCTGCTGAATCTGTACGCGGTCGAAAGCCAGCAATTGCAGCTCGCCCTCGATATCAGCCTGTATGGAGACACCATGTTTTGCGGCGTCTGCCGCCACGAGATCACGTACCTCGCCAACAACCCCATCCAATGACGTCGAGTCGCGGATATCCATTGACTGTTGAAACAAGGAACGAATGCGACGGACGACGTCGACCGCGGTATGGGCGCTCTGGATGGTGCGGTCTGCAGATTTCCTTGCGCGCTCGATATTCGGAGGCTCTGCCTGCAGCCAACTCAGGCATGCGGTCGTGGAATTGATCACGGCTGAAAGAGGTTGGTTGACCTCATGGGCGATGGAAGCCGAGAGTTCCGCCATGCTGGCAGCCTGACTCGCTCGTGCCAGGCTCTCTCGTGCCAACCGCAGGTTCTCTTCTGCCTTCACTTCGCCGTCGATGTCCAAGCAAATTACGTTCCACTGAATAATGACGCCCTCGTCGTTTCGCATCGGAGCTGCTCTCGTCTCCACCCAGCGATACTCGCCGTCAAATCGCCTGAAGCGATGCCGCCTCGCATAAGGTTCACCCGTCGCCAGGCAACGTGCATAATGCTGCTTGACGTCCTCGACGTCGTCCGGATGAACGCCCGCGTCAAGGGTGCCCTCCAGGCGGGATTTGCCCGAACTATCCAGTGTATCAAGTTCATAGCCCAGGAATTCGCGAAGGCCTTTGCCACGGAATATCGGCTCACCGTCCGGTGCAGCGCAATCAATCATTGCCGGCAAGGTTTCGACCAGTTGCCACAGGAAACGCTCGCGCTCGCGCAGCGCTTCCTCGGCTTTCATCTGGTCGTCGACGTCGAACAGAACACCATACCATTGAAGGATGGTGCCGTCCTCGTCGCGATACGGCTCCGAACGACCTTCCACCCACCGATACATGCCATCAGCGCGACGCATCCTATACCTCATCAGGAACGGTTCGCCTGTCCTCCGGCACTCGTCCAAGCGATCTCGGACCATCGGCAAATCATCCGGGTGGGTTTGCTTGCGATGTGCGACGGCGCGCCTTGTCTCGCCGGGCTCATCGAAATCTCCGAGTTCCAGTCCGACGAAATTTCGCAGCTGTTGATTGACGTAGATCGGGTCGCCTGCAGGGGTTGAGCACCAGATTTGCGCAGGGACGGCGTCAACGAGCCTTCGAAGCTGCTTCTCGCTCTCGTGCAATTTCTCCTGCGCCCGCACTTCATCGTCGATATCTATCGACACCATCAGCCACTGGATAACTTTACCGTCTTCGTCCCGGAGCGGTTCGCCGCGACCATCCACCCAACGATATGCCCCATCTGCGCGCCTCATTCGATATTTCATCGTATAAGGCTCGTCGGTTGAGAGCGAGCGACGGACCGTTTCCAAGACATTGGCGGCATCATCGGGATGCACGAGAGATCCGATTGCGGCCGCCAAACGGCTCGTTCCAGGCTGGTCGAGTTGGGATATGTCTGTCAGTCCGAAAAAATCCAGCAGGCGCTTGTTGAAAAAGAAGGGTTCACCCTGGGGCGTGACGCGCCTGATCTGAACGGGGACCATGTCCACGAGTTGCGAGAGTTCCCGTTCGCGCTCCTTGAGCGCATTGATACTCTCCTTGAGAGTGGTCAGAGCCTGCTGATGTTGTCGCGAGATCGCGGCCACGATCAACGCCGAAAATGCCGAAATGCCGAGAAAGAGCTGCAGCGTGATCTGCTTTTGCCGCTGCGAATCCGGATCGCTGGCAAACTGGTTGGCGCTTGATACCGTCAAGACCGTCGCGACTGCTGCCAGGAGCACCAGGGCAAGGACTGCGCCCTTGAATTCGAATCTCACGGCCGCCCACAGCAAAGGAGGCAACACAATGTAGGCATAGGGCTCATAACCGCTGATCGACAGAACAGCGACTCCGACGAAAATGCCTGCCAATGAGCACGCCTCGATCCACCTATTGGTCAAAACTTGAGATTTGGAGTTCCAGTTCTGAAAAACGATGAGTGCCAGGGGAGCGATAATCGCGATGCCGGTCGCATCTCCAATCCACCACAATATCCAAGACTCACCAAACGGCTGAATATCATACGCCGCGAGAGTGAGGCTGCCGCTCGTGGCGCTAATGATCGGACTGATACCTGCGCCTAACACAATCAGCGCCAGAACCTCTGAGTATGTTTCCAGCCTCATGGGCAGCCCGCATGTCCGGCGGAGCAGCCACGCGCCGAAAGATGCCTCGGCCGCGTTTCCGGCGAAAATAAACGTCGCCGCAGGTAACGGATTGTGGAACCAGAGCGTGTTTGCGAGAAGCTCGCTGACCAGACCAAACAGAATCCACCAGGGCCAGGTCTTCAACGGCGCGATAATGAGGGTGGCCAGGAAAAGACCGCTCGGCGGCCAAAGGGATATCCCGGTACCGGGTATGATCGCCAAGGCATGCGCGAACCCCCCGCCCAGGATATATGCAAGGATGAAGAGGCTCGCATGCGATAGTTGCGGACGAGCTGACCAGACGTTCGTCACCATCTGTCCCCTACCATCTTCCTGCAAAAACGAGCTGAGCCTGACACGATTGAGGATGCGATTTAGCCACCGTTATATGGGAAACTCAAGGACGATTGCTGCCCGGGACAGCCATAATACGCTTTTAAAATCATGCTCTTCTCGTCTGGTATAGCAGTGCTTCTTAACAAAGATCTCGTTTTCGCGGCCCGGCCAAGTGTCGCATCAAGCATCGTTTCCCGATCGCTTGCAGCTGGGAGCAGCTACCGTTGGCGGTCCTCGTTTAGGTCTGGCGCGTGGTGAACATCGCTGAAATGAAGGGGTTGTTGAATGAGCTTTTGCCGCCGCGGCTTGATTTGTGGGTCGACCAGGCGCCAAGAACAGTAGACGAGGCTGAGTCCGGGTTCAGCGAGCGTGAAGCTCAGCGTCGATACGCAGGGCATGAACTTCCATCAGATCATCGAAGCCGGGTATCCCGTGGTTCCCAAGGTATTCGGTTCGCGAGGCACAATTTGCCGCCTTGACGAAATCTCCCGAGATCAGGACCGGGCGCTGGAGAGTTTTGGTCATCCCTTCCAACCTCGACGCGAGATTGACCGCCGGTCCGATAACGGTGAAATCGAGCCTCCGCGTTGATCCGATATTGCCGTACATCACTTCTCCGACATGCACACCGGTGCCAAATCTTATCTGGTGATCGAGAGGGCTACGTCTGGCTAGCGCGTCATAGGCCTCCGTTACCGCCGCCATTAAGCGGTCGCAGGCGTCGGGGCGATCCAGCGGAAAGACGGACAGCAGACCGTCGCCGATAAACTTGAGGATTTCTCCTCCATGTCTCTCAATAGGCTCGGCGATAAGATCAAAGTAGTCGTTCAGGATAGCGATGACTTCATCCCGAGGTCGTCGTGCGGCCATTTGGGTGAAATTTCGCAGATCGCACATCATCACCGCCGCACTCACGGTAACTCCGCTCCCACGGGTCGTCGCACCATCGAGGATCTGCTCGCTCGCGTGCGGTCCGACATATGTCTGAAGCAAGGTGCGGGCGAGCTGGTTCTTCAGCCTGATCTCCGTCACCAGCGAAAACAGCGGGAGGATATCACTGATCAGGGCGATTTCGTCGTCATAAAAGCCTTCGGATCGATCGGTTGCGAAGGTGATAAGATGCCTGCGGCCCTGACTGTGATCGAGGGGCCACGCCGAATAGTCCGTGTGCCCTTGCTCGCGCAGCTCTTCGTAAATTTGAAAAATGTGAGGACCGAAGATTAGGATTCTCTGCCGAACCTGCTTGCCGGTATGGATCACACGGTGAAAAGGACTGCGCTGGAAGACATCGGTCGCTTCAACATCATAGGCGACGGTCTGCTCGTCCGCATGTGGCTGGTCGCGGACCCATATGATTCGTGTGCCGAGCCACTGCGGGTGATGAACGCGCAGATGAAGCGTGGACCTGCTAAGGCAGAAGCCGTAGTCAACGAGGCGATGGCAGAGTTGATGGAAGATGGCAGCCGTGCTTGGCTCTTCGCGAAGGCCTGTGGACAGCCAACCCAAAAGGGAGTTTCGGACATCGTCGTACTTCGGAGACATGCTTTCATCTCTGACCGGCTAATACCGGACCATCTATACAGGTGTCCTCATCGGCAATCCGTAGCCCTTTGGTTTTACCTCCGTTGAAATCGAAAAGGGCACGCGATGGATACGGGATGTAAGTCGTGCGTGCAGAGATTTGGTACGTCGCGTGCGTTTCGGCGCCGAGGTACTCAATGGGCAGTCGGACGAATGCCCTATTTTGGACTCGAAGCCTCGATGAAAGCCAGCAAGTCCGCCGAGCTGATCGGCTTTTCGAGAAAGCCTGCTGCGCCACAAGCTTTGGCTGCGGCCCTGGTTCGGTCATCCGAAAAAGAGGTCATTATGCAGACCGGTGGACCGCCTCGTTTCACCAAGGTCTCCAACAGTTCCAGTCCGTTGGTGCCGGGCATTTTCAAGTCCGCAAGGACGCAATGTGCGAGATGCAACTCACCTGACATCAAGAAAACATCGGCGGATCTGTAGGTTCTACTCTTAATGCCCATTGCGTCAAAAAAGTCATGCAGGGACTCGAGCAGAAACGGGTCGTCATCGACAATGGCTACCGCCGTTTGTGTTTCAGAGTTCATTTGACCTCAAATATGGCTGCGGGCCACTGTCTTCTTCATGAAAGATCAAGAGTAGTTGCGTATTGCTAGTTTATGAGCTCGAACTGTCTGACCAGTTCGGCCAAAGAGGATGCTTGCATCTTGCGCATCACGCTGCCTCTGTGCAGCTTTACCATGATCTCGCTTATGCCGAGTTCGTATGCGACTTGTTTGTTCATCAAGCCGCTCGTCACCAATCCCAAAACTTGGACCTCGCGCGGAGTTAGCGTTGCTGCGCGCTGTCGTACCAGTTGACGGCGAGCCCGGTGTTTTTGCTGTCCGGTGTCGATGGCGAATGCCGCGCTGATCGCATCGAGGAGTTCATAGGTGCGCAACGGTTTTTGAAGAAAGTCGATTGCGCCGGCCTTCATGGCATTGACGCTGGTGGCAACGTCTCCGTGTGCAGTCATGAAAATTACAGGGAGTTCATACCCCCTTGCTTCGAGTTCACTTTGAAACTCGATGCCATTCACATCGGGCAACCTGACATCCAGCAGGATGCAGCCGGCGACGTCCCGCGAGGCGCGCGCAAAAAAATCCGCCGCATTTTCAAAGGCATCAGATTCGATATCCAATGATTGAAAGAGATCCTGAAGCGAAAGACGAAACTGCTCGTCATCCTCAACGATATGAACAACCTGCCGTAGCGGAAAACTGTTCTCGAGGACGGTGGCAGCAACGGTCATGGTTGTTCCTCCAGCCGGACAACGGCATCATTTCTCGTTGCATTTTACCAGCGTATACGGCCCATGCAAGTAAACCAACGTTTGCTATCTTATTGCAATTGAAAGAAGAAGTTTGTTGGCAGCGCCGCGTCGCTTCAGGAATAATCGCGTACAACAGCTTTCCGTGGATGGCTTTTAAGCCGGTGCATTCGGTCGTGTGCCGGGATGTCTTCTGCTGAATTCCAAGCACGAATAAGCAAGGAGGCTGGCCAGGAGCGAATCCTGGAGCGCGTCATCTTCCCTAAACGCCATCGTTCCTGACAGATGCCGCCTTTATCGACGTCACTGTTCGCCCTCGCATTCAAGGAGGGTCAATAGCTGCCGCATACATTAAGTCCCGCAACTTCGGTGAAGAGGGTGAGGGCGCCTAATACCTTGTTCAATAGTCATACCGACAGCGAAGACATTAAGGTGCGAGTCGCTTGATGACGCAAGAAAAGGGGCTTGCCATGCTTCGACTCTATGACAGCCGGTTTTCGGGAAATTCATGGAAAGTCAGAATCCTGCTGAATCAGCTCCGGCGGCCGTTCGAGCGTATCACGCTCGATTTGGATGCGGGGGAGACGAAAACGGACTCGTTCATCGAACTCAACCGTTTTGCCCGCATCCCGGTTTTGCAGCTTTCGGATAAACGAACAATCGTGGAGTCGGCTGCAATCCTGCTCTATCTCGCTGAAGGGACGGAATACCTTTCCGAGGACCCCTACCTCAGGTCGCAGATTGTAGGTTGGATGTTCTTCGAACAGGGGGATTTGCAGAGATCGATCGCCTTGGCCCGTATCTATCAGATCAAGGGTATGGCCGATGAAATGTCTCAGCAGATCGAGCGGCTGCATACAGACGGCTATGCAGGCCTCGAGCCACTTGAACGATGGCTTCACCGAAACGAATGGTTGGTCGGCGACAGCTACACGGTCGCAGATCTTGCGGTGTTCGCCTATGTCTCGCTTGCTCACGAAGGCGGCTACCGCATGGAGCGATTCCGATCCATCAACAGATGGCTGGGGGGAGTGAGGTCGCAGCCGGGTTGGCTGGGCTTCTTCGAGCGGAGCCCCTACCAATACGGTTAATATACGGCGCCTTGCTTCGCAGCTAGGCTGCCATCCGACAGGGCACTTTCAAGGTGGCGTTTCAAAAGGGGACGGCACTTTGACCCGCTGCGCTTGAACAAGGTGGTCCAGGTAGAAAGATATTTATGACGGAACAAGCGTACCCATCGATAATCTTGCTCAATGTCCTCGGAGTTGCCGGCATCGTCGTTTGGCACCTGCAAGGCCGTACGAGGCCGACGGAGCGGCTCATCGCGCAAATCGTGTTTTTTCTCGCCATGAGCGTGACCCTGGTATTTGCCAAGATAAACCCTTTTCGGTTCGACGCTCCACATATAGACAGTGATGGAACTCTTGTTGTGTCCGCGAAAATCCTGTGGTGGACCCATATGGCGTGGGCATCGATCGGGTTCGTCAGACTCTACATGGTGCTGGATGGCCGGCCTCGCGAAGCGAGACTGATCCAGGACCTTCTGGTGGCCGTGGTCTATATTGGGGTCTTTCTATCGGTAATGGCGTTCGTCTTTGGCGTACCCATAGGCACCCTGCTGGCAACATCCGGTGTCGTTGCGATTATATTGGGTTTGGCCCTTCAGAATACGCTTGGAGACGTTTTTTCGGGCGTCGCGCTTACTTTGGGTCGGCCTTATGTCATCGGCGATTGGATACTGCTTAGCGACGGTACGGAGGGCCGTATTGTCGCGAGCAATTGGCGCTCTACGCATATTCTCACGGCGACGCATAACCTGGTTGTTTTACCAAATAGCGTTCTGGCCAAACAAAGCCTGACCAATGTCAGCAAACCCGACGAAAATCACCAGATCACGCTTTCCATCAGTATCGCTCCACACAAGAGGCCGAAGTTCGTGATCGACATTATGCATGAGGCGCTGAACAACTGTAACGGTATCGTCCACGAACCGCCTCCGACCGCAGCACTGGTGGGAATTAGCGGTGCAGCGATTGAGCTGCAGCTTCAGTTTCGGGTGACAGGCCCTGCACAGCGCATCATCGCGCGAAACGAAGTCATAGATCTGGTTTATCAGCATTGTAATTCGAACGGCCTGACGCTCGCAAAACCCGTTGCTATGCAGATCGTCGAGGGTCTGGACACCTTGGAGCCGCGATCGATATCAACCGAAAGGTTGTTGGACTCAGCTCCGTTGCTGACAGGCTTGACGGCGGAAGAGCGCGCCATCCTCGCAGCTGCCGCGATACGCAGAGACATGGCTGCAGGTTCGACTATCATCGCAAAGGGCGAGAAGGCAAAAAGCCTGCTTGTGATCCGTTCCGGGACCGTCATCCTGAAGGACGACGGCGTAGAGATTACCCGTCTTGCGCCGGGCGACTGCTTGGGGGCGCGAAGTCTCCTTAACGGAGAGGCCGAGTTATACGAGGCCGAGGCATTGACGCGCGTCACGTTTTTCCAGATCGAGCAACCGGATCTCGAAAGACTGATTGCGAGCCGGCCTTCGATCGTCGACGACTTGACCCTCCGATTGAGCGAACCACGGAGCATACTGGGTAACCGCGGTGTGCCGGTTGTCTCCACGAAGGCGAGGCGAACTGAGCCACACTATTCGCTCCGCCTTTGATAGCCACTGACCCGAAACATGATCGCGGAGCCGCCTGGGCAGATGTTTGATGATGGCTTTGGAAAGCGTAGGGCAGGTTCTGGCGGCAATGTGTGGTATTCGGTCTGACCCTCTACGGCGCGAACACGCTATGGCCGGGAGGCGGCTTCAAAAGCTCGGAGATCGGGTCTCGTCGGGAGACGTCACGAGAACAGCCGTCCGGCGCGGGATGGCGCATTAATCCGAAACATGGGTAGGTGTCGATGCTTGACCTCAAGGACGTGTACTTCTTTGTTCAAGTCGTTGATCGCGGCGGGTTTACCGCCGCCGGCCGTAGTTTGAGGCTGCCGAAATCTACTCTGAGCCATCGGGTGCGCGAGCTCGAAACGTCCCTTGGTGTAAGGCTGATCAATCGCACGTCGCGTCAATTTGGAATGACGGATATCGGCGCCGAGTTTTATCAATACGCGGTGCAACTGCTTCACAGCGCTGACCTGGCCGAGGAGTTTGTCCGGCAACGTCTGGTCGAGCCAAGTGGAACGATCCGGATGACCACGGCGGTAGAGATTGCCCAATTTGCCTTGAAGGACCTCATGCCGGAATTTCTCAACCGGCACCCGAAGGTCAAAATAGTGTCAATTGCAACCGACAGGCTCGTTGACATGGTTGGGGAGGGCTTTGACCTCGCACTTCGGGGACATGTCGCGTCGCTGCAGAGTTCCACTCTCGTCCAACGTGGGATCGCGAGCGTTCCGTGGTACATTTTCGCAAGTCCTGGATATCTCAAAAAGACCGGCGAGATAGTCGAGCCGCAGAGCTTGACGACCCATGCTACGCTGTCGATGGACCGCCACGGTGCGGACTTGTGGCGCCTGAAAGGTCCCACTGGCCAAGAAGCCAATATCCCGATCGAGCCAAGATTTCTTAGCAATAACATGATTGCGCTCAAGGAAGCGGCCTGTGCTGATCTGGGCGTCGCAGCACTTCCCGGATACATCTGCCGGGACGAAATCGAGGCGGGCAAGCTACGCCAGATTTTGCCTGGCTGGATAGCGGCCGATGCTCGCATGAGTGCATTGATCCCCTACCGGAACGGGCTGCTTCCAGCCGTGCGCTCCCTCGTGGACTTCCTCGCTGCGGAAGTGCCGAAAGTCACCGCGTTCACGCCTTTAGCCGTCGATTTTAGAGGCAACTGTTAGCCTTCTCCGAACGCTGGTGCGGCGAACGCCTCGACTGAGCTTGGTCCGAGTTTGTCGGGGAGATTGTCTGGCTGCAAGCGGCATGGTTATTGTGAGCCTGTGGCAATATCGTAACTGCATTCAATGACTGAGCGGGGGAGTGGCTATGCAAGGGCTTTTGTCGGAAACGGCTGGTCTTGTGACTTTTGTGAGGACAGTTCAAACAGGTTCTTTCAGTGCCGCCGCCAAAAGCCTGGGCGCAACGCCATCGTCCGCTTCCAAACGTGTCTCCCGGCTCGAAGTTCTGTTGGGGGCCAAGCTGTTCCGGCGATCTACGCGTGTCCTCACACTCACTCCGGAGGGCGAGGCTTTCTATGAAAGAGTAATGCCGCTGCTCAGGGAAATCGAAAGCTCGACCGACGTCGTGCAATCCCATGGCGCAACTTCCGGACATTTGCGCGTAAGCCTTCCGGGCGAAATGGGGCGGCTGCTGCTCGGTCCGATTTTCAGCAATTTCATGCAAGCTTACCCCGGCATCTCGCTGGAAATCGGCATGACTGACAGGCACGTCGATATTTTGCGAGACAACTATGACATCGCATTCCGCGTCGGCCATTCGGATCATAATGGACTGATGTCCAAGACGCTTTCGCATCTTGATATGGTCCTTGTGGCAGCACCGTCGTTGATCGAGCGCTATGGAAAGGTCGAGGAGACCGCCAAGCTGCGAGAACTCCCTTTTGCACGGTATTCGGTCCAGGGGCGTCCGTATCCCGTTCGGTTTGCCGACGGTATTGAAATACTTCCTCGAGGCAGGCTGGACTTGGACTCGGCTACCGCGATTAAGGAGGCGGCGAAACTGGGGCTAGGCGTGGCACATGTGCTGAAGCGGATCGTACAAAAGGACATCGACGATGGGTCCTTGGCTGTCTTGCTGCCAAATTGTGAGCTGGAGAAACTGCCGTTCCGCGCACTCCATGCTTTCGGACGAATGCCGAATTTGCGAATGCAGCTATTGACCGACTTTGTCACGAACTTCATCCGGGCTTCGGCCTAACACAAGAGTCGCTTTCAATTTATCGAGCTGCCAAAAGCATGCAGTCACTCGAGCGTCCCGTACCACAGTCTGCGCTCCGATTGGCTGGCCGGCAGCGCCGAACTGAGATATCCTGCGCTCTGATATTACTTCGGGTGAAGGGTTATTCCTGCCGTAGTCCAATGGGTTAGCCGCGGTAAATGCTGAGATGCGTATGCTGCCGGCCTTGTCGGCAACAGAGAATCGGGGATGGCTGAGCTCACAGTGCGGCGCTTCATATTTCTGGTGGGCCTTGCGTTGGCCGGATTGCTCGCATTCTGGGCTACCCATACCGCTTTCGGTTTTCTACCGCTCGTCGTCGCGCTGATTCTCTCTTTCGAGGGTCGGTCTCTCCGGCTCGCGGCATCGGCGCTTCTGCTGGGGTTCGTATGCTCGGTAGCAGTAGCAATAGGCTACAGGAATGACGGAGGAGGGGCCGGCGTGGCCTTGGCCGAATTCTTCGCTGTCACGCTTTGCATTGCTGCGCTCGTCAAAGGAAAACCGACCGGCTTGCCTGCTCCGGCGACCGTGCCGTTTTCGCCAACCTTGACCGAGCGTTCTGCGTCCGCGGCGATGCATCGCAACCCGTCTGACCAGACCGAGCTTATCCATGAGGATGACCGAAGGGACGCGATGTTCGCGTCCGCGCGAGCCTTCTGGACCGGCGTAGCGCAGGTCATGAGCTTTCGCCTTCGTCAGGAAGACGGAAGCTACCGGTGGACGGAAATCACTTCGGTCCCTGCTGTGCCGTCAGGTATTGCAGTCAGTCCGCTGGTGGGGAAGGACCTTCGGTTCGTTGCTGGCCAGACCGATACCGCAGTTTCCGACGTTGATCCGGTAACAGCAGCAAAGACTATCGAAAACCTCTTCGGCAACGGATGGGCATTCGATGCAGAGGGTCGTTGGCTGTATCTTCCGGCGTTCGCGCAAACGACGCTCGGTCGAACGCCTGAGGAGATGAATACATCCTGCGATGAGGGTTTTATCGCCTGGAAGCAGCTTCTGCACCCGGAGGAGTATGATGGCGTTGCTGAAAACTGGCTGCACTCATTGAAGACGGGTGCAGCATTCAATGCAGAATTCCGCATAAGGAGAAAGACAGGTTATGCATGGGCTCGCAGTTCCGCTCGGGCGGTTCGCGATGTGTCCGGCCGTTTAGTGGGTTGGTACGGCACGTCAATCGATATCGATGTGCACCGAAAAACAGTCGATGCACTGCATGAACGCGAGAGAGAGCTGTTGGAACTCGTCAACGTCGTTCCGAGTCATCTTTGGCGGCTCTCGCGAAATGGCGAGCCAAATTTCTTCAATACAAGAATGGCCGATTATCTCGGCGTGTCTGTTGAGGAAATCAGCAAACCCGGTTTGTCTCGCCTCGATGCGATGATCGAGACGGCCGTGCACCCGGAAGACCAATCCAATTTCAAGGCGACGATCATGCGGTCGCTTGAAAGCGGTGAAGGGTTTTCTTCCAGATACCGCCTGCGCCGCTTCGACGGGGTCTATCATTGGATGTCCAGCCGGGCCGAAGCGTTGCGCGGCAAAGATGGAGAAATCCTGCAATGGTACGGGCTTTGTCATGATATCGACGACCAGGTGAATGTCGAAGAGGCCCTGCAGCGAAGCGAATGGCATCTACAACAACTGATCGACGCTCTTCCGGTCCGCGTATGCAGCTGGACGCCGAACGGTGAGATTTCATACGTCAGCAGGCGCTATCTCGAGGAGCTTGGCCTCACGACGGCCAGCTTCGCGGAAATGAGTGCTGCAGCCATGGAGTTCGTTCACCCGGACGACATCCCAAGAGTTCGAGCGAGCGCTGCCGACGCGATCCAAAATGGGGCGGTCTTTCTCTCGCGGTATCGTCGGCGCGGAAAAGATGGCGTTTACCGCTGGACAGACGGCAGGTTTGAGCCGTTACGGAATGCCGACGGAAGAATTACGGAGTGGTACGGCTTAGCCATCGATGTCGACGACGAAATGAATGTGCAACAGGCTCTCCGCGAAAGCGAACAGTCGCTGCAGCAGCTCGTGGAAACACTTCCGGCACTCATCTATTGTGCCGCGCCTGACGGCAAGCCGATCTATCGAAGCAAGAAGCTCCGCGAGTTTTTGGGTTTCGGCCTCGAGGATAAGGATGGTTTGGGCGGAACCAGGCTCGACGGCACGCTGGAAGCTATTATCCATCCCGAAGATCTCGGGCTCGTCCGGGAAAAATACGGTCACTCACTCGCCACCGGGGAGCCATACGTACACAAGCACCGTTTGAGGCGTCACGATGGTGTATACCGATGGGTGGAAACGCGGACCTCGGCCATGCGCGATGCTCTCGGGACAATCGTGCAATGGAACGGTGTGTGTCTCGATATTGATGATTGGGTGCGCGCCCAAGAGGAGCTAGGCCACACGCAACGGAACCTCGCGAGAGCAAGCGAAGCGGCTAGCCTTGCCGAGCTCACCGCATCTATCGCCCACGAAGTCGGTCAACCGCTGGCCGCACTGGTTTCGAGTTCCGATGCCTGTCAGCAGTGGCTTTCGGCGGACCCTCCAAATATCGAACGAGCGCAGAAAGCGCTTGAAAGGGTGGTCCGAAGCGCCGGGACGGCGACCGAGGTCGTCACCCGTATTCGGGCCTTGTTCAAGCACAACAATGATGCAAGGCGAAAAGAGTCGTTCGGCCTGGTCCTGTCAGAGGCCGGAGAACTGATGAGCGAAGAAGCGATAAGACGCAACGTGCGCATGGAAATTGAAAGTGAACCTGAACTGCCGCTCGTCCTGATAGATCGAGTTCAAATGCAACAGGTGCTTGTGAACCTCGTCCGCAATGCGTTCGATGCTCTGGAGCAGGTCCCGTCCAACCGAACGCTGAAAGTTCGGGCCTACGAAAAATGCAACACGATCCACGTCGAAGTGATCGACAATGGATTGGGCATTCAGGATCCAGTTCGGATATTTGAACCGTTCTTCACGACCAAAGGGCAGGGCATGGGGATGGGGCTGGCTATTTGCCGGTCTATCGTGGAGTCTCACGGCGGGCAGCTTTGGGTGGCTAGAACGGAGCCGAGAGGCGCGACATTCACGTTTACATTGCCAGTTGACGACTTGTGACCATGGCCGTTGTAGCCAAGATACTGCGGGCCACATTTCTCTGCAGATTTGCAGTCCTCAGGGATTCACCGCGAGTTCGATTGCAGAACGCAGTTCCTTGCTTGCGAAGGGCTTGAAGAGGCAGGTGCCGGCCTTTTTGGCTTCGTTGATCACAGCGTCTTGAGCGTGTCCGGTCATGAAGACTACGGGTATTTCTATTTCTCGACGTTTGAGTTCCAGATTGAGATCGACACCTCCCATGCCGGGCATTGAGATATCCAGGAGGAGGCAATTTGTTTCCGGTATCGCCGACGAGTCTAGGAATTCATTCGCAGATGCAAATGTCCGCACCGAGTATCCGAACACCTCAAGCAGATCGAGCAGCGACTCCCGGACCGATTGATCGTCGTCAATGATCGTGATTGAGAGCGATTTCGTCATGCTGTTCATACCCGCATATTATGCGCTGTCCGGAGGCGCTTCGCGAGCTTTGGCCATTCTTGCGGCGGGGCTCGCGGGTTGCTCCGATGCGCGTTGGAGTGTGAACGAAAACGTGGCTCCTTGCTTCTCGTTCCGAGAGGCCCATAAACGTCCTTCAAGGCTCTCGATAATCGCCTGGCTGACCGACAGCCCGACACCCATGCCGTTGACCTTGGTCGTGTAGAACGCCTCGAACAGCTTTTCCGCCAAAGCCGGGTCGAATCCGATGCCGCAATCGCTAACATCGACGCGTATATCGTTCGGCCCGGATGTTCGGGTTCGAATGTGTACTGTCTTCGGCGTCCCGGATGTGGTGCGCATTGCATCCACCGCGTTCAGAAGCAAGTTCAGCACGACCTGTTGGACCTGCACGCGATCCCCTGCCGCAAGGGGAAGACCATGCGTGAAATCGGTCTGTACGATGACCTCATTCATCTGAAGCTCGTTGGCCGCGAGATTGAGTACTTCACGGACGATTTCATTGACGTTGAGGGGCTCAATCGTCGCATTCTTGCTGCCAAAGAGGCTTCGCAGCCTCTTTATCGTTTCGGCTGCACGGTATCCGTCACGAAGACAACGCTGAGCGGTTCTTACAGCGCCTTCTATATTTGGAGGGGTGCTCTCAAGCATGATCTGGCACGCCTCGGCATTGGCGACGATGCCCAGCAACGGTTGGCTGATCTCATGGGCAATCGATGCCGTCAGCACCCCCAAAGTGGCCGTTCGCGACACATGCGCTAGTTCGGATCGAACGTTACTGAGAGTGTCTTGGGCATGCTGCATTTCCGTCACATCCTGAAGCGAACCAAGATGCCGCCGCTTTCCAGCATGATCGACACCGCTGCGAGTAACCAGTCGAACGTCTTTGACGAGACCGCCGTCGAATTGAAGGCGAAACTGACGATCGATGTCGGCGCCTGATTGCCGGGCGGTTTCGACCAACTCTTCAAACATCTTTTGATCGGCGGGGTGGATACGAGTTCTGATAACCCCGATCGTGACTGCCAATCCCGGTGGAAGTTCGAAGATCCTGTAAATTTCCTCGGAGCACTCAAGCGCATCCAGGTCATCGTGCCAATAGAAGCTTCCTGTCCGGCTCAGTCGCTGAGCCTCCCTTAGCCAGGCTTCACTGCGTTGGAGCTCGGAATAAAGCCGAGAGTTGCTCAGCCAGATGCCCGCTTGGGAGGCAAGGAAATCCAGAACAGCAATGCGATCTGGCGAGAAAACGCCCGATGTGAGACCGTTCTCGGCATAGAGAAGGCCGATGATCTCCGTGGCGTTGAATATGGGGATACAAAGGATCGATCTTGGACGCCGGCCATGGAAATATGCGTCGGAGACATCGAACGCTCCGGAAGGCAGATCATTTAGAACCGCGGGTGTTTTCGTTCGTAAAACGTATTTGAGGATGGAATTCGGCAAATCCGAAGGGCTGTGACGGCGCCGCTCGAGCGTGACGGCAATTTCTCCGCGTTCTGTTGCCGCTGTCGCTTCGATATTGAGTTCGCCATTGCTGAACAGTAGCAATGCTCCGCGCTCGGCTCCGGCGTGCTGGACTGAAAGATGCATGAGCTTCTCGATGAGCTTGCTCAACACCATCTCGCTTGAAAGCACTCTGGAGGCCCGCCCAACTGCTTCCACGTCCAATGCAGCCACGGGCATCTCGATTGTGCTCAGGGGCGAGGCGGATGGCTGGCGTTTGCTCAGATGAAGATAGCGAAAATCCAGCAGCCGGACTTTTGCCAGGCAGCCCCACCGGTTGTAGCATTCCCGTGCATTGCGCAAGTACGCGTCTGAGGCAATGTTCAGTCCTCTCGACGCGTAGAAGCGGCCGGCCAGCTCGGCAGAGATGGCTTCGACCTGAAGAAATCCTCCGGATCGCGACAGGTGAATTGACCTCTCGTACAGTGATTGCGCCACGCTGTCCTGCCCCTCCAAGCGCGCGCGCTCGGCACCCAACAGCGCTTCCCGGCACCCGAAATTGGACGGGCTGTTCTTGGACCAGGTTGCCATCCGGTCGTGATGACGGCAAAGCGTGTCCAGATATGTTTGCCGCTGGGCTGCGGACACGGTCTCACGATCGGCCAGTGCGGCCGACGTGAGGCCCGCATAAAAACCGTACTCGGCCTCTTCGATCGAAGACCGCATCGCCCACCGAATGGCCTCAACTCGCGATGCGGCAAGGTGCGCGGCGGTGAAATCCTCGGTTAGATAGTGCTCAATGAGCCTGAAAACCCAATGGTAGCCGATCATCATCGCGACACCGGGTTGCGGCTCGGCTTCCCCGAGCGCCCACGCGTCGTCGTCGGTCGAGATTGCCGTGTCTTCCCCCCGCAGTTTCCGAACGAGGCGAAGCTGGCTGAAAAACCTTTCCGTCGGGAGGCCGAGCTGGACCTTTTTCGCAAAGTCTACAGCGTTCTCGACTTCGTTCTGTACATGCTTCAGCGACTTGCCGCTTACGAATTCATGGGTGATCCGATTTCGCGTATTGTAGGCAGCAAACGCCAGATCTCCGGTTGAACAGCTAATTCGAAAGGCCTCTGCCATAAGGGGTGCGCTGTCGGCCAGCGGCCTGATCCAAGGCGTCGCAAACCCGGCAAATAGAGAATAGACTCGCGCTCTGTAGCGCCCGCTTTGGCTCTTATCGACAAGCCGGCGGGCGAGTTCACCGAATGCATAGGCGGTCTTGTAGTCACCGAACTGCACGCCAAGAGCCATATTCAGGGCCGAAAAGGCCACGGCCGAACTCTCACAAAAGCCATGCTGCAGGCTGAGATTAGTCATTCTCAAGAGGAGAAATTCCATGAGCCGGCGATCTACCGCGTAGGCGGCAGGAAACACCTCCGTCATCACCGCAACCGCGGAGATGATACGCGGATTAGTCATCTCGGCGGCGTCGGCAAGAGTGTCGATATCAATGTCGGAAAGCCAAAGGTGGAGGCTGTCGAACTCGCTCCGAACATCGGCTTCTGTCGACTGTGACGGCCAGCCCGGATCCGCTTCGCTTAGAAATCGGACGCCTACCTCGACGGCGCGACTGCTCCTGCCAGTTGTGAAATAAAGGAGCACGGCGAGGCAAACAACCTCGGCCCTGTCGGCAAAATCCGTTGTCATCGCCATCAATCCGGAAAGCCGTTCCTCCGCAGCGACCAGATCCCCGGTGACAATCTCGCTCTCGGTTTGATTCAGCTCTAACTGAAAAAGGAGCTGATATTGATCTTGCCGGCGGTCGGCAATGAGCGAGCGCCCTCGTTCAAAATACGACCTCGCGGAAGAATAGGCACTTGCCGCCTTCGCCCGTTGACCAGCGACAAGGTAAAGCTGCGCGACTGTAGCCGCTTCGGCGCGGGTAACGGCAGGCAGGCCCCTGTCGAATTGGTTCGTTATCTCGAAGATACGCTCCTCAAGTTCCCGGCGTGCCGTGTGGGCGAGCAACAACCTTGCGATATCGAGGTGCGCCTGCGCAAGCGATTCGACCCCAAAGAAGGAATAGGCCGCCGCCTGCACATGGTCATGTGCAAAAGACAAGGTGCTATTTGAAAGCTTTATGAGCCCGGCATCGAGGGCGGGATCGAGCAATTCTCTCAAACTGCCGCTGGACACACGCAGCACGAGGGCAGCGGTGCGGGCGTCCGTGACGTTGCCCAGCAAGGAGAGCTGGCCTAACGCCTTCTGCGTACCCGCCGGCAAGCGATCCAACTGCATCGCCAAAAGCTGACCGACATTGTTTGTGAGGCCCTTCTCTCGAACTGCCGAGGTATTCCAGCTCCATTCCGAGTTACCGGGTTGGAAAAACAGCGTGCCCTCTGAAGCCAGCTGACGGACGAACTGAATGGCGAAGAATGGATTGCCTCCCGTTTTCTCGCCAACCAAATCCGCTAGCGTCCCGACGCGGTCAGGCGAGGTCGAAAGGATGTTCGCGACCAAGTGCAGAAGATCGTCATGTTGCAAAGATTGCAATCCGATCTCTGCCGTCCGACCACGCATTGAGCGCAGATTTGAGAGGACGCTTCGGAGCATATCGCTTTGCTCGTTTTCTTCATCACGGTAGGCCCCGATGATGAGTATGTGCCGAAGCTCAGGATCGTTTATAAGCCTTTGAACCAGGTCTAACGTCGCTGCGTCCAGCCACTGCAAGTCGTCGATGAAAAGCACCAGCGGATGTGAGGCAGTCGCAAAAACGTTTAGAAACGCCCTGAATACGAAGTGGAACCGAACCTGTGCGGTCGCCAGGTCCGCGGGAGCGGTCTCGGGCTGCGATCCGACGACGTAGGCCAGCTCCGGGATTAGATCGACGATGAGCTGAGCGTTGCTTCCCAACGCATTCAACAGCGAGTGGCGCCAATGTGCCAGTTCGCTTTCATCCTTGGTGAGAAGCTGCCGCACGAGCCGTGTGAATGCTTGTGCGAGCGTAGCATAAGGTATTTCCCATTTGTGCTGATCGAACTTCCCAGAGGCAAACAGCATGCCTCTTTCAACGAGATTTTTGGAAAGGTCTTCGACGAGCGAGGATTTTCCAATGCCGGGCGGCCCTGAAACCAGGACGAACTCACTTTCGCCACTGGCTACGACCCTATCGACCGCCTTCATCAAAAGCTGCTGCGCTTCGCCACGTCCGAAGAGCATCGGGGAATTTTGTCTTTGATCCAGCAGATCGCTTTTGGCGGGTTGAAAACGCTGGACCTGATCGGTGGCGGAAAAGTCTGCAAGGCAGCGTTGGAGGTCATTTTCGACGGCCTTCGCCGTCTGGTACCGGTCATCCGGATTTTTCTCGAGTAGCTTCAATATGATGGCATCGATCTGGGATGGGATCGCTGCGTCTCTGTCGCTCGGCCTTGGCGAACTTGTGGCGAGATGGCGGTGGGCCCATTCGAGAGCATCGTTGGCTTCGAACGGAAGCGCGCCGGTGAACAGTTCAAACAGAGTGATCCCGAAAGCGTAGAGGTCGCTCCTTAGATCCGGAGAGCGGTTCATTTTTCCGGTTTGCTCAGGCGACATGTAGGCGAGTGTGCCAGCGATTACGTCGATAGACCGCGGAGCCTTCCCATCCACGATGAATTGACCGGCAAGGCCGAACCCTGTCAGCTTTATGTCACCGGACGCATCGACGAAGCAGTTTGATGGGCGGATGTCTCCGTGGAAAAGGCCGATCTCATGGATTTTGCGGATCGATGACGCCAATCTGCATGCAGTTACCAGCACATTTGTCAGGCTGGGCCGCCAGTCGGCCTCTGGCACGGATGCTTCGAGAGAAACGCCGCCCGGGTCTTCAAAAACAAGGGCGATACGGCCGCGATCCCGATGCATGCCTAGTGGATGAATGACTGCCGGGCAGTTTAGACCGGCAAGAAGACTGTATTCCCTTGCAAATCGATCATCGGTGCGGCTTGCAGGGGGCTCGCTTGTCCCCACGAGAACCAGAACGGAGGGGCCGTCAGTGGCCTTCGCGCGATACAATGCAACGTCGGGCTCGGCTTTGACAAATTCGACATCTAGAGCACATTTGGGAAGAAACGAGAGCGCCGCTTCTCGGACACCGTCTAAGTCTGCACGGGCTTTCATTTGTCCGGAACCTGTAGGTGCCTGTAAAGTTGGTGTCATCTTCCACTAACTCGATAGACGGCTGCTCAGCCCGTTCAAACTGTTCGCTTAGGACGGCTGAGGGTAGCCACGACCCACATCGGTGCGCGGCGATGGAGCCATGGCATGGTTTTGTTACTCTACGCACCCGCGAGGCTATCAGGCGTCCCCAACAGATGTATAGCTATGCCTGGGCCTGCCAGTAAACCAACATCCGTTCGGCTGTGCATTGAATCTGCTTGCATGTGCAGCTGGAAAGCATTTTTCAAGAAACGGGTGAGAGACAATGTCACAGCGGCTCAACTACGCACAGTTATCGCCTGAACATTTTAAAGATCTGATGGCCTTCAGCAATGAGGTCAGGAAAGGTTCGATCGAGCCGTCGATCCTCGATCTTGTCGATATTCGAGCATCACAGCTCAACGGCTGCACATTTTGCCTCGATATGCACTCGAAGGAAGCGACAATTCACCAGGAGCGGCCTCTTCGCCTCCACCATATCGCATCCTGGCGGGACTCCAATTTGTTCAGTGCGCGCGAACGAGCAGCGCTTGCATGGACTGAAGCGCTGACCAAACTTCCGGACACCGGCGTTTCTGATGAGCTTTACGAACAGGTGCGAGAACAGCTTTCGGAAAAAGAAATCTCGGATCTCACGTTTCAGATCATGTCCATCAATGCATGGAATCGAGTGAGCATTGCGGTGCGCGCCGTTCCGGGTTCTGCGGACAAGGCGTATGGGCTGGACAAGGCCGGCCTGGTGTAAAGCGTTTGGGCAGCAGGAGATCCGCGCCGGTCTCCTGCTTTCCAGAAAAACGCTGCCATCTCAAACAATAGCTCGAAGATCGGTATCGTGCTGGCTTGCTGCTTTGCTCTTTCGACGTGCACTGAACACGGACGATGAAGGTGTGGCGGCGCGCCGGCACCATGAACATCCGGGGTCGCGAGCCGCCCGCGCTACGGCTGACGCCGGGCAAAGGTCCGTTTGAAAGCGTCCCGATTCTGTCTCGAATGGCTGAAGGCGCGGCGCACGATCAGCCCACTCCTAAACCTAAGTTTGGATTACTGGCTTCCGAGGGCGACTGTAATGGTGTTTGAGCCGTCACGAGAGAAGCGCTCGAAAACGACAATGTCCAGAACACGCCTCGTGCGCCGATTCCATGGCCATACGCAACTTCAGCGAACACCAAATGGCCCGTGGCGAGATCGTCCAAGCAACACAGGAGTGCATCATGTCTCAGCCACTAGCAGAAGCCCCTACGTCGGGTCCGCAGCAGCTAAAGATTCCCTCGGAGAACACCTTTCATCCCGGTAAACAGGGCACCAGCGAGCTCGTTCCGTCCCGTTATGCGGTGCGGATCGGCGAAATCGACGTGATGATCGTCAGCGATGGGGTCCTGCCGCTTCCAACGCAAATGTTGGGACATAATGCCGACCCTGCGGCTCGGGCGTCATGGATGGAAAACATGTTTCTGCCGCCGGATGCTTTCGACTGGCCACTAAACGCAGTGGTCGTGCGCAGCGGCGAACAAACCATCCTCCTGGACGCCGGACTGGGCCTTGACCCGGACCTGAATTTGCCGCGGGCCGGACAGTTGGTTAAGCGGCTGGAGGCAGCCGACATTGATCTCGCCTCCGTGACCGACCTCGTACTCACCCATCTGCATATGGATCACATTGGCGGACTTGTGGTCGAAGGGGTGAAGGAAAAGCTGCGTCCTGACCTCCGGATACATGTAGCTGCCGCTGAGGTCGAATTCTGGGAGGCCCCCGATTTCTCCCATACCAGCATGCCGCAAGGGTTCCCGGACGCACTCCGGGCGACGGCCAAGCGATTTCTGAGCGAATATCGCAGCCATCTTCGACCATTTGACGAGGAGCGCGAGGTTGCGCCGGGCGTCGTTGCCCGTCGGACCGGTGGGCACACTCCGGGTCACTGTGTGATCCGCATAGCATCCGGAGGTGAAGGGCTCACCTTCGCCGGTGATGCTGTGTTCGCCGTCGGTTTCGACCAGCCGGACTGGCATAACGGCTTCGAGCATGACCCGGAAGAGGCGGCTCGTGTACGGGTCGAGCTTTTGCGGCAGCTGGCGGCGAGCGGCGAGCTCTTAGTGGCCACTCATCTGCCGTTCCCTTCCGTTGGCAGGGTGGCGGTCGCTGGCGATGCTTTTCGTTGGGTACCGGTTTTCTGGGATTACTGACAGCGATCGTATTTCCGTTTGTACTTGTCGATTTAGTAAGGCCCGGCAACTGCCGGGCCTTACTTTGAATCTGTGTTTTCCCCTGTGGCTTCGGTCCAAGCGCCATGCTGATCTTTTCAGCGTTCAACCGAAGGCAAATGGCAGCCACACGAGCACAAAGGCGGAGATGATGATCACTGCCACCGCAATCAATT
>Ga0079104_1000838_pt1 | contig 25551 bp, 21 predicted proteins | sample MedtruBG_FD_76829 | JGI IMG/M metagenome (GOLD analysis project Ga0079104, IMG submission 76829) | Root nodule microbial communities of legume samples collected from California, USA - Medicago truncatula BG | ecosystem: Host-associated > Plants > Roots > Nodule | place: USA: California...
GGGGAGCTGCACGCTGACCAGCTCCCGGATTTTCTCAAGCGTAGTGATTTTAGTTTGCTGCACAAACTGACGGCGGAGCTGCTCTTGCGGGATCTGCGCTCGCACAGCGAGCACGAAATCGGCGCTGTGCAGGAGATCCCGGTCGTTGATCGTCGCCACGCGAATGCCGTGCGCTTGCATATGCAGCTGGATGGACACCGCTCGCGGCGTCAGGACAGTGCTCAGCACCTGGCGCAGCGACTGGAACAGCGGCTGAAAAGTATCGGTGAGATTATCGTGGTTATAAACCGGGAAGACTCCCGCGATGCGCGCCTCATCGGTAAAGGTACGCAGCTCGCCGCAGGTCTGCACCAATTGGCAATAGAAATGCTGTGGATGCAGAACAGCCTGATGCGCCAGATGGGTAAACAGCGGTTGCATCCGGTTAAAGACCTGCAGCATCATAAATTCGGCGACATCAGCAATGCCCTGCTGGCCTGGGGAGCCGATGCGTTTAGCCAGCAGACGGGCCCGCTCGACCAGGGTCCCCTCCACTTCATCCATAAAGCTTTTGAGCGAGACGGAGACATTGAGCGTAGTGCAGGTCGGAATAAATTCTTCATCCAGGATCAACGCGCCGTCCGGGCGTTTTTCTTTGATACGGCACAACGGCAGCGCGGAGTACGCACTGAGGTCTTCGGACCCCTGCATCAGACGCGGAGTAAGCTGCGCCAGCACTAATTGACTGACATCGCCTCCGTCAGTATGCAGATCCCGTACATCATCAAGATGCTCGCGGTAGCGAATAGTGCTCTGGGTCTGTCCCTGCTGGCCGACGACTTCGTTGATGGCGTCGTTGAGCATCGGCAGCGCCAGGTAGATATCCCGGCTGGCGGTGTCGTTACAGTTAAGCACGTCTAGCGGTTTCGGACAGTTGTCCTGATAAGGCATCTCAAAAATGGAGCCATCGGGCATGCTGCCACTGGCGGCACTCACCCCAATGCGACCGAGTTTTAACAACTCATGGTTGATGGTCAGCGAGTGGAAACCGTAGCCATAGCTGTTTATCGTGGTGAAACGCTGATGCAGCTGATAGTCATTGTGCCGCTGCTGCTGTTGGAAGTGCTGGGGTTTGATAAACAACCCTTCGCGCCAGATCACCCTATTTTTCGTTGGCATGCTTATTCTTCCTCTTTCCTTAGCTCGATCTCGTTAGCCCTGAGGTGGATCAAAATCTGGTAGTGCTGCCCTATACTTTTTATTTTTATGGTCTTCTTCCATTCACTGTGTTCCGCATCGGCAAACCAGGCCACCACGCCGATGTAGCGGGTTTTCTCTTCAAGCGTGATGGGAGCCAGTGCTTTGTACTGGTCCGCCAGCAGGGTGTATTCCTGGTGGTCAAGGTAGTTTTTACCGAGGGTCTTCTCCAGCGTGTCGGGGGTGAGCTGGTCGTGATCCGCCGCAAGCAACTTCGAGTCTTCGCTCAGATAGATAACGGCGAATTCAACGGGTGTGGCCTCCCCCTCCGTATTCGGATTAGTGTCCGGTTCAGCCAGTAACACCATTCCTACGGTGGAAGGTTGTTCGGCTGGCACCCCAACAGGAACATCCGGATCCATGATCACTTCGCCGACTTTTTTCGTTGCTTTCCACGCGCTGCACCCCGTCAGCAAAAACGCCAGGCACAGCACCGAAAGCAGGCGGTAGTTTCTGGTGTGTTTTATCATTCGCTGTCTTTCATCCCCTGACGCAAAGCCTGGTCATAGGCCTGGGCGTAGACTTCGCCAAACAGTTTTTCAAACCCCTGCTGGCGGCTGGAGGACAACTCCTGGTAGTAGTTTTTGTACATTTCCCACGCCCAGGCGGAGTCTCGTTCCTGGCGTTCGTTGCTGCGTAGATAGTGGGTAAAGCGCGTAAGTAACCGCTCCGGCGAGAATGCATCCAGCATGGTGTTGAGCGCCTGAGTGATGGCTTGCTGATTAGCCTGATGGTGCAACCGTAGATTGTGTAGACTCTCTGCTACCGCTGCAGGGGCCGCCAGGTGAACCGGACTTTTGCCATCTGCAAACAGCAGGCTTAGCGTGGTGTCGTAGTCCATATTCAACCGAAGCGGGTTGTCTTCCAGCGGCCGCAGATGTTTATCCCGCAGGCCGTGCTGGCTACGTTGAAGGGCAAGCAGCCCTTCGATTGTCGCCTTGAGCGTTTTTCCCGCTTCTTCCAGGAAGTCATTTGCATCCTGGCTGTTACGGATCGGCAACTGCGCATCAAACCCGCGCATCAAGGGGGTAATGGCCACATGAAGCGGAGCGAGTTTGTGGTCCGGTTCGCTGTTCTGGGCTGCACGGTATGGCGTGATATGAGGGAGATCGACATACTCCTGTTCCATCGCTGTGCTGCTATCCGAGAGCGGGGAGGCAGCAAGCGGGCTGCGGTACCGATCCTGATGCAGGAGCTGGTCGATATCCGAACTCCCCGTGAAGTTGTTCCGGGTGGTCAGGCTTTCGGTTTCCAGCACCCGCAGGGGGTCGCTGCTGAAGCCGTTCACCACGGTAGAAGCCAGACGGGCTTCCTGCTGGCTGACGACGACACGCGACTCCCCGCCTTCCATCATCGCTTCCAGTGGGTTGTGATAGTTGGATACCAGAGATTCCGGCGATACGGTGAGCGGGTCGACCGCCCCGGCGTCTGAATACGCGATATGGCATTTGAACGTTAGGGTGCTAAGGGCGATTTCATCTCCCTGTTGCAGCAGCACAAACCCTGATTTCACCGTCAGCACGGACTGGTTAATGGTGATCGCATCGTTTAATACCCGCAGGCAGAAAGCGCCGTCGCGCCATTCTATGGCGAACGCCGAGGCATGGACGCTACCGCTCTGATCCTGAATCGACCAGGGATGGCTGACGTCGCTCCCAACCGTGCCGCCCTGTAAGTGAAACAAGTGGCTTGCCTGCTTGCCGCTTTCCAGTTTGTCGCTGTTGATGACCCGTAATGACAGCGTTGGCTGCTGTTTATCCATGAGTTGCTGAATCCTTATTGTTATTCCATCACGCTAACGGTGACGTGCGGCTTCGCTTCGGGCTGTCCCAGAAAACTGGTCCAGCCCAGCAGGTTGTTCTGCTCTGTGCCCAGCACCATGCCGCTCACCTGCTTTTCTGCCAGCCCCAGACGTAAATCCCACGCAAACTGGTCACGCATAATGAAAGCCACGAACATCACCAGCGGCGCATAGTTGGCTCCATCAGGTAAAAACGATAAAAACTGCTCGCGGGTCAGTTTGTTAATGCACAGCAGGAACTTGCCGCTACGGTCTGCCACCCTGGCACCAATAGAGAAATTGACGCCCATCACCGACTTTTCCTGATACTTATTACCACGCACCCGCACCCTGCTACCCAACCGGTTCTGCTGTTCCGGGGCAATGCTGACCTTGCGCAACTGCCAGCTGTGAAGCGTGACGTCCTCGAGGTTGAAGCAGTGGGAAACCAGACTGCAAATCACCTCCGGAGCGCGCCCAGGGCTTGCCAACAGGCCAGCATAGGCGAGCATTTTTTCGTGGTTAATTTGCAACTTGTTGCGAATTGCCGTGCTGCCCAGCCCCACCAAAGCAAACATCCGCTGGGAGAAGGGGTCGTTTCCATTGTCGAAGCAAATGTAGTAGCGGTACTTGCGCCAAATCTGATGCAGCAGCATCAGTAGGCGGTGGTTGAACACGTTCATGAAATCCGTCAGCCGGTTTTCGTTTTGCGCATCCTCCCAGGCCAGCGAGTCCAGGTAATATCCCGGCAGCGGCGACTGGCTCCCGTGCAGCCCAAGGAACGAGACTTCCAACTCAAACTGGTTACGCGCCGAGGTGTGCAACGCAATGATGTCCCGAGTGGGGAAAGCCAGGCTCGCGGAGGATTTAAAACGAATCGCCTCCTGCCCCGGGTCTTGAGCATGGGAGGGTTTTTCCCACGCTACCGCCAATTGGTGGAGAAGCTCGACCAACTGAAAGAAGTTGTAACGTGTAACATCCAGCCCCGCGGCGAGCGGTGCCCCCTGCTCCAGCCCTACATCAGTGCATGCTGCCCCGTTTGTACTGGCCATTCGTAACATTCCTGATTATCAAGATTGGTAACTTTTAAGAGATGGAACGCATTGACGCTGGCGTAGAGCGAGAAGAAATGCGCCAACACTGTGCTGAAGAGATAAAGTTCCCCCTCCGAGTTGAATGCACTTTGCTCCAGCCACAACGTGGTCTGTAATCCCCTGACGGGCAGCCCACGGAACAGGCGGTCAATGGGTTGTGTTTCGATGCGCTCAATGGCGTCCAGCCTCCGTTGTGAAGCCCTGGCAGACTGCCGGTTGTGCATACTTGGAAAGTCATATGTATGCAAAATCTGCTTCAGGGCATCTTTATCCAGCAACGACATGTAATTCAGAGACATATTGGACAGAAGCGACCAATGCAGGCTGCCGTCCACCACTGGATAGAGCGGCACCGAGGGCCGGGTAATATTGCGAAAAGTGGCAAACGATGGGCTGCCTTTGGTTATCTGGTTGATATCCCCCACCCGAAGCAGCAAAGGCAATTCTCGGTTGGTACACGTCAGGCCAATAGAGATGGTTTCGCCCTTCATCACCACTTTGGATTCGTCGCTGCGTACGAAGGAAATAAAGTGATCAAATCCTTTATGGAACAAAGCGTTCTTGACCCGCAATCGATAGTAGAGCGCGTCCCGTGACTGGGTATGTTCAACCTGATGGTGGAAGCTTTCAAAAGAGGTAAATGACCTCCCCCACCCGCGTGAGCGCCCCGGCATGCCGCCGGTTTCTTCCAGCCAGCTGTCTACGCTATCCACGGAGAAAATATCGAAGTGGTCCGTATTGAGATGACTGACACGCAATGGGTATTCCGCTTGGGTTCCGTCCAGCGCAATGGCTTCACTGTCATGCTCGAAGAGGTTCACCGCTGGTGTGCAGTTCAGGCGTAGCGTGGTCGAACGGACTTTTATCTCTGGCGGCAGCGCCCGTGAGAAATAGAAATTTAGCGTAAATTCGCTGGCATTAAGCTGTGGTGGTAAATCAACGACACCCGTCACATTAAAGAAAAGGAAGCCTTCCGGAAAGCAAAAATACTCCTGCAGGATGCGATAGCCCATATAGGCGTTTTTGGTGTACGGCAATAGCGCGTCTTCTCGCGCAAAGCCCACGGGCGTAAAGTCAAAGTCAGGCATTGGGATAATGGTGCCATTCACGACTAATTCTGCTCGTTCGAAGTAATGGCTGATCCAGAAATAAAGCTGAGTGCTGGTGTAATAATCTTCGCTCAAATAAAAGCGCAGTTTGCCCAACTGCAGATCCTGCATATTCAGTTCAGCTTTCGAGGCAAAATCGACGCGCAGTATTCCGTGCTCATTGCTGTTATTGGCCGAAATATTACTGATAGCCATCGGGAACAGCCAGAGATCCCGGCACAGCCTGAAGGTACACCGCGGCCCGCGGACATCCGCATCTTCTTGTGAAACGACCGGCTCGCTCAGCACCTTAATACCACGGTTTATCAGCGTGGCCTGGGTAACCACGTTGTCGTCCGGCGTATATTCGATAATCGTCATGCTGGGAATGGGCCGTAAATAGTTTGGCCACAGCATGTTTAATAAGCCGTGGGTTAATTCCGGGAACTGGTCATCAATTTTCTCACGCAGGTTGCCCGTTAAAAAAGCAAAGCCTTCCAGCAGACGCTCAACGTCCGGATCTGAACCCTGCTCAGATAAAAAAGCGGCGAGATGAGGCCGCTCGGTGGCAGCATCACGACCTAATTGCCGGAGGTAATCCAGCTCATCCCTGAAATATTTTTCGAACGACATTAGACATCCTGGCTAAAGCAGTAACGACGGTTGTTGTCCAACTGGATATTAAATTCGACCACATCACCAATATTGTCGAAATCGACGCAGGCGCTGATATGGAAGCTGAGCAGCAGCGGGTCCGCATCGCTGATTAACGATTGAACCGTAACGGCGGAAATGCGCGGTTCAAAACCCTCAATGCACTCTTTAATTGCCCGTTCGATGCTGGTTCTGAAATCGGAGGTGGTTGCCGTCGCATCGTTAAAATCAACTACGCCAAGACCGATGGCGCTCTGGCACCCTCCGGGCCGCGAGTTCAGGACTTCATTTAAATGCTGCTGGATAGAGCGAATCAACCCGGAAAGGCGGCTACGGGAGGAAGGGCATCCCTCCCCCTGTATGCGCTCAAACAAGCTGGCAGAACTCCCTCGCGCCCAGTTAAGTAGCGCAGCCATATCTTGTTATTCCTTATCCAGGCGGCCAACCAGTGACAACTCGAAGCTCGCCCCCATGTATTTGAAGTGCGGACGAACCTGCATCGCCACCTGGTACCAACCCGGATCTCCTTCAACTTCCAGCACCTGTATTTGCGCGGAACGTAAAGGACGACGGCTGCGAACATCTGTCGGCGGGTTTTCCTGGTCGGCGATGTATTGCTTCAGCCAGTTGTTCAACTCACGTTCCAGATCCTGACGCTCTTTCCAGGAGCCAATCTGCTCACGCTGCAACACTTTGATGTAGTGTGCCAGGCGGTTGATAATGAACATATACGGCAACTGGGTGCCCAGCTTGTAGTTGGTTTCCGCCATTTTCCCTTCTCGGGTATTGGGAAAGACCTTAGGTTTCTGCACCGAGTTCGCCGAGAAGAATGCCGCGTTGTCACTGCCTTTGCGCATCGTCAACGTGATAAATCCCTCTTCGGCGAGTTCAAACTCGCGGCGGTCGGTGATCAGCACTTCTGTAGGGATTTTGGCCTGAATCTGTCCCATTGCTTCATAGAGATGGACCGGCAGATCATGCACCGCGCCGCCACTTTGTGGACCGATGATATTCGGGCACCAGCGGTATTTGGCGAAGCTGTCGGTCAGGCACGAAGCAAGCAAGAAGGCGGTGTTGCCCCATAAGAAATGCTCATGGTTTTTGCTGACATCTTCGTAATAATTGAAGTTTTTGATCGGGTTTTCGACCGTGGAATACGGTAACCGCAGCAGGAAGCGCGGCGTGGTTAACCCCAGGTAACGGGAGTCTTCTGACTCACGCAAAGCACGCCACTTAGTGTGTACCGGGCCTTCAAAAACCGAGCGCATGTCCTTGATGGCTGGGAGCTCGGTAAAGCTCTCAATGCCGAAGAAATCGGGTGCAACGCTGGACAGGAACGGTGAATGCGCCATGGCCCCGACTGCGCTGACATACTGCAATAGCTTCATGTCCGGTGAGGTATTGCTAAAGGCGTAATTCCCGATGATGGCCGCCGTTGGCTCGCCACCAAACTGGCCGTAACCGGAGGAGTAAACGTGCTTGTAGAAGCCGGACTGGATGATTTCAGGCGAAAATTCAAAATCTTCCAGCAGCTCGGCTTTCGTCGCATGCATGATGTTAATTTTGATATTTTCACGGAAATCTGTGCGCTCAACCAGCAGCTTCAGCGAGCGCCAGGATGATTCGATTTCACGGAAGACCGGCGCGTGAAGGATTTCATCCATCTGCACACTGAGCTTTTTGTCCAGCTCAACGATCATCCGGTCAACCAGAATCTTGTTGATCGGTTCTTCGTTGACGCCGGTATCGAGAATGCTGGCAATAAAGGCCGCAACGCCCTGCTTCGCCACGTCGTAACCGTCGTTGCCCGGCATCAGACGGGTTTGAGACATTATCTCATCGAGGAGATATGTTGGGCTGGCCTGCCCCTGAACTAAAACTGAATCTTCTTCTTGTAAAGACATACGTTGAATTCCCTTTATCACGCACAATTATTTTTGATTAAGCATGTCCAACTCTTTGAGCAATTGCTCGCGCAACGCTTCATTACCTAACAAATCTTGTAGACGCGAACGGAACGCAGGAATATTGCCCAGCGGCCCTTTCAGGGCCACCAACGCTTCGCGCAGTTCGAGGATTTTTTTTAGTTCTGGCACTTTCTTCGCCACGTTATCCGGGGAAAAGTCATCAAGAGAATTAACGGCTAGAGTGATGGGCATCTCTTCTTTGCCGCCACCGTCCAGGTGGTTAGGGACATTAAACGCCAGACTGATATTGGCTTCGTTCATCACCGCGTTGAAGTTGTTTTTATTAATGGATACAACCTGACGCTCTTCAATAGGGGTATCTTCTCGAACGCCTTTAAGATCGCCCACTACCAATAAATTTAGAGGTAATTCAATTTCTGCGATCTGGTCGCCAGTATTGGGTACATATTTGATATTTATCCTTTCTTTCGGAGCAACACTACTCTGATTACTCTTACTCATAACTCGTCCTTTTTTTGTATCAATAAGGGATTGTCATTAGCATTCCTGTTTCAGATACAGGAATACTCTTTCAGATAAAGTGAAGTTTTACTTCAACCCATAATAATAAATGAATAACGCCACAATACTATCCGATTCCGGACCATCACCGCACGAAGGCATTCTTATCCCATCAGTGATGCCAGTTAACATATCCTCACAAACTTCCGGATGAAAGTCCAGCGCACCTATATTAGGTAAATATTGGAAACCTTCTTTTCATGGTCGCGAAATCATTTTACAGCGATCACTAAATTAAATTATCACCTCCCAAACTAACCATTTAAAAACACATGGTTAGAAGATCACTTAATAACTCACCCCTGTATTGATTGAATCTTATCTCGTGACATAAATCCAAATGCCAGAATAAAAACCTATTTTTGCAGACATTATAATTTTTAAAACCAAACGTACAAAAAAAAGATATTCGTTTCTTTCATGCAATTTGGACACCTTAAGAAAACGTTTTATAGTGCCCCGGCATTATCAGATTTCAGGTCTGACTGCAGAGCAAACGGAGCAAGATGCTTGTCCGCATAAATTGCTCCATATCAAACTAAGCTTAAAAGCAAGGATACCTAATATGCCAACTCCCGCGTATATTTCCATTACAGGAAAAACTCAGGGTAATATTACCGCCAGCGCATTTACGGCTGAATCTGTAGGTAATATCTATGTGCAAGGTCATGAAGACGAAATGCTGGTTCAGGAATTCGAGCATATTGTCACCGTGCCAACCGACCCGCAGTCGGGTCAGCCGGCAGGCCAGCGTGCCCATAAACCTTTCCGTTTTACCGTGGCGTACAACAAAGCCGTGCCGTTGCTGTACAACGCATTAGCATCAGGTGAAATGCTACCAACGGTAGAACTGAAGTGGTACCGCACCTCCATTGAAGGTAAGCAGGAGCACTTCTTCACCACCAAACTGGAAGATGCGACGATTATCGATATCGACTGTAGAATGCCGCATTGCCAGGACGCCACCAAGGCGGAGTTTACGCAGTTAGTTCGCGTGTCTCTGGCTTACCGTAAGATTAACTGGGAGCACACAACGGCGGGAACTTCCGGTGCAGATGACTGGCGTGCCCCGATAGAAGCATAATGCCATTACATTTCAGGCTCTGAAAAGCCAATAATCATGAGTGGGGATTGAGCGTTGTAGAGGTCAACGCCCTGCTGTGCGAAATGTAACGTCATAGAAGAAGTTTGCCGGGCCAGGATTCAAAGCCATTATCCAAGCCCGGCAAACATAAATACACGATTTAGCAGAACCGCGAATTATTTAAACAACCGCACCTTCACCGATTTGCCTTTAATTTTGCCCTGCTGGAGCTGTTTCCAGGCATGGCGGGCCACGCTCTGTTTCACTGCCACAAACGCATGGATTGGGTGAATATCAATTTTGCCTATATCCGCGCCGTCGAGACCCATATCCCCGGTCAATGCCCCAAGAATATCGCCCGGACGCATTTTGGCTTTTTTACCGCCATCGATGCACAGCGTCGCCATGGTGGCTTCCAGCGGGGTGATGGTGACGCTGGTCGGCGCCTGCTGCCAGTGCACCTTCATGTTCAGCATCTCTTCCAGCGCGGCGGCACGCTGGCCTTCATCCGGCGCACAGAAACTGATCGCCAACCCGCTCTGCCCGGCGCGCGCGGTACGACCGATGCGGTGTACGTGCACTTCCGGGTCCCACGCGAGCTCGAAGTTAATCACCATTTCCAGCGCTTTGATATCCAGCCCGCGCGCGGCAACGTCTGTCGCCACCAGCACACGGCTGCTGCCGTTGGCAAAACGCACCAGCGTCTGATCGCGGTCGCGCTGTTCCATGTCGCCGTGCAACGCCAGAACGCTCTGATTGCTTTCGCTTAATGCGTCGCACACCGCCTGGCAATCTTTTTTAGTGTTACAGAACACCACGCAGGACGCGGGCTGATGTTTGCTCAGCAGCTTTTGCAGCAGGCTGATTTTGCCGTTGCGCGACACTTCGTAGAACTGTTGTTCAACGGCGGGCAGCTCGTCGACGGTGCCAATTTCCACCGTCAGCGGCTCGTGCTGAATACGGGTACTGATGGCGGCAATGGCGCTCGGCCAGGTGGCGGAGAACAGCAGCGTCTGGCGCTTGGCGGGCGCGTGGCTGATGACCTCGTCGATAGCCTCGGCGAAGCCCATATCCAGCATACGGTCAGCTTCATCCAGCACCAGCGTTTGCAGGGCTTCGAGGCTGACGGTCTCTTTTTTCAGGTGATCGAGCAGACGACCGGGCGTCGCCACAATGATATGTGGGGCATGGATCAGGGAGTCGCGCTGAACGCTGAACGGCAGACCGCCGCACAGGGTCAACACTTTGATATTCGGCATGTAGCGTGCCAGACGACGCAGCTCTTTGGCGACCTGGTCAGCCAGCTCGCGCGTGGGGCACAGCACCAGCGACTGAGTAATAAACTGGCTGGCATCAATGTGTTGCAGCAGACCCAGACCAAACGCAGCCGTTTTGCCGCTGCCGGTTTTCGCCTGAGCGCGGACGTCTTTCCCCGCAAGAATGGCCGGTAACGCCGCCGCCTGCACCGGGGTCATGGTCAGATAGCCCAGTTCATTGAGGTTCTCGAGTTGTTCTGCAGGAAGCGCGTTTAATTCAGCAAAAGAGGTCACGGTCATTATTCCGGTAAAGATATCGGTATCAGCCTGAGGCTGACGTACAGGGGCGTAATCATACCATTGCTGAGGGTCACGGCGGGAGTTTTTCGGGCGGGAAATGACAGCTTCCCGCCCCGGGGGTAATCTCTATTACGTGGATAAGCTGAATTAGCTGGCGGGGGCAAACTCGCAGTTGAGCAGGGCTTCGAGCGGGCGATACAGCTCTGGCATAAACATCGTGCGCGACAGCAGCAGCTGGTCAGCCGGAATGCGGACCACCTGAAGGGCCATGCCTTCACGCACATGCGCAGAAACAACTGGCTTGCCCTGACCATCGAAAGTCATCAGCAAATCAGGGAAACGCGCGCCGAGCTGATTGTTTTGCTCAATCAGCATGTATTCATTAATAAAGCGCAGTGTGGTTTCCATCCCATCATTGAGGGTTATGAAGCCCACATCCAGCCCCCCTTGCTGCTCGCACTGATAGCGGGAAACCGTCCCGCGCGCCACTTCGCGTCCTTGCAGCAGCGACAGCACGCCATCTACGCCGTGATCCAGCCAGGCGCGCCCCACGCGGATGGCCTGGCTAATCGCCCCTGGCGCACCGTGCTGGCAGGCATAACTCACGGTGACAGGGTTACGGGCCACGGCGACCATTCCGCCCGCTTCGACGGATGCGCGACGGACAATCCCGGCCACCTGTTCCAACCCGCCTTGTGAGACCCCTTCCACGTATCGATCCGCCGCACCGCCTGCCCACGCCTGATACGAGCGGAAATTCGCGTCGGCATGCAGCCCCAGTGATCCCATGGTTCCGGTGGGATGCGCGCGCCCATTGCAGGCAAGGTCGATCAGCGGCAGGCCGCACATCGCCGCATGGAACCAACCATTGACCGTAGCTTCTGCGCCATTTTCATTGGTATTGAGTGCCACCAGAGTTTGCCCTGACGGAAGCGCGTTACGCAGTAATTCAATGCTGCGCATGAGATGAGCCGGTTTCAGGCAAGGGTTGGGCGCGGCTGGCGCCCCCACCAGTGCCACCGTAGCGGTCAAATCGTCGGCGGCAAACTCATCCGCACTCCACAAATTGACATCGCCCACGCTGAGCGCCAGCTGCGCGGCTTTTTCACCCGCCGCCAGCAGCCCTCCGCCGCCACCGCCGAGAATGGCCCCGCCCCAAATAGCCGCCTGAATATCATCTGTGGTCAGTTTACGTTTCATGGTTCTGTTCCCTGTGCTGAAAAGGTTATTTACGTAATGCGCCGATCGCGCCGCTAAAGAAATTCAGGAGTGCATCTCCGGCAATAACGCCCCCGGCGAAGACTTCAATCTGTTCGCGCAAACGGGTGCCCGCCAGACGGGAAACCACGATGCGGAACACCACGCCTGCGGCAACCATCCAGCCCGCCGCGGGACTGCTGATCAATAACCCTGTGGCAAACAGCACGCCGAGCTGCCGCTTAGCCCCACCGACCAGTTGAAGCAGTGCGCCAGGAATCGCCCATAGCGCCAAATTTTTGGCCGCATCGGCAGAGATCCCGGCTTTGATGGCGGCGACATAAGCCGCATTAATAGGGGCGAACTGGTGGGCCGAAAAATAGAAGCGATGGCTGACAGCAACCACGATAATGGCGGCGACAAATCCGATCATGCCCGCAATAAGCTGTTCGCGGCGGCCCTGCAGTTCAAATTCGGGCGACGCACTTTCCCCTTTTCGCAGCAGATATCCGGCTTTTAAATCGAAGCCCATGTCCGCAAAGGCCGGTCCCGTTGCCGTGGAAAAGCCGGAAAGCACCACCAGTGCTTCCGGCGGAAAACCGAGCAGCATGCCGATCAGCAAGGTGATCAGCGCCACCGCAAAAGCAGGAAACCAGCCCGAGTGCATGGCGGCAATGCCGACGATAATTTCGTGGACGAAGGCAACAAATGCGCCATACAACACGAAGCACACCAGCATCAGCGGCGACATGTGGCTATACAGGCCGGTAGCCAGCGTCAGCAGCAGCATGATCGCCAGATAGCCCAGACCCCCGACGCGGAATGCCTGCCCGAGACGCCCCTCATTTCGGTGCTCCGCTCGGCGTTCGCCCTGGCGGAAAATAATCCGCGAAACCTGTAAGAGCGCCATTAACCCGGCACCGATCATCATCCCGTGCGGCAAATACAGCGCGTTGATATCAATTCCGGTCAGGATCTGCGCATAACCGCGAACCAGCAGACCCACGCCAAATGCGGCCATGGCCGCGAAACCGCCAATCAACGCCACCCCGAACGCCGACATTGGCAGATGCAGCAGCGCCCCGATGGCACCGGTGCACAGCCCGCCCAGCAATGTCCAGGCCTGTTTCCCGCCCTTATCCCCGGCTTTGATCGCTTCTGCCGCGGCCACGCCCGGCGGCCACGGGTGACTGGCAGGAAACACCGGTGTATCAAACATGCGGTACAACAGCCAGGCGTCGAGCAGCATCGCCAGGCTCACGCCGATCAGCATCGGCGTCACCATTTCTGGAAGCCCAAATAACCAGGGGATGCCTATCGGCAGAAACAGGCTGTTTGCGGCGCCAAAGGTCGCAGACGAAATACTGGTTTGCGCCAGGTTCTGCGCGTGTATAGAGCGGAATCCGCGAAAACCCGGGAGTGGGATCCGCGACAGCGCCATGGCTGCGAGTGCGCCAATCAGTGAGGTACTGGGCGTGATCCCCAGACTTGCCAGCATCTGAATACCAATCATCGCCCCGATGAGGCTTAACAGACTGACCAGCAAAAAATTCGCGGGTGCGAGGGCTTTAGGATGCGTATAGGGAGGATCTTCCACGCCTACGGGCTCCTCAATTGAGGAGGATGAGTGGGTCATGATGCGGCTCCTGCAGGTGAACATCGCCAGGCGATATTCTTGTTGTTGTTTTTGTATTTGTTCCATAATATGGAACTATGTTGTAATATTTAGAACACCAATATGTTGCTCTCTTGTTAAATTGTCAAGCGCAGGGCACCATGAATGTCGGTTGATACTGCCCGCCTTTAAGGATGAAATAATGAGCACACTTGCCAACGCGCGAGATGTCTTACTGCTGATTGCCCGTTTGCAGCGCGATGTGACGGTGACGGATGTCACTACCGAGCTGAATTTGCCCAAAAGTTCTGTCTCAAGAACCCTGAGCATGATGGCGGAATATGGCTTTCTGGAACGCGACGTGATGACCCGGGCCTACCGACCCGGGAACGTGGTGATGGAAGCGTCATGGCAGTTTCGGGCCGCACACTCGACCTCTTCCCTGCTCGAGGAGTCGTTGGCAGGCCTGGTGCGGCAGTCGGGTTATACCGGTTATATCAATGTGCTGGATAACGCCGACGCGCTGGTTATCCATATGCGTACCGGCTCCCGGTCGCTACAGGTTTACACGCCTCCTGGCAGCCGCGCCCCGGCATGGTCCAGCGCCGCAGGCCGTGCACTCATGGCCGGGCTTAAAAGCAGCGAATTATTGGCTATTTTGCCGGACCATTTTGACGATGCCAGAGGCCACGCCCCCCGTTCGCTGAGCGAATTATCCGCACGCATTGAAGAGATTAAATCGAACGGATGGTCACTATCGCGGGGAGAGTACATTTCAGATACGGCAGGGATTTCAGCGGCGGTCGTCGATCCCGCCACCGGGCAGGGTTATGGCTTCGGCCTCGCCATTCCGCGGGATGAACTCAACGACAGCCTGGTAGCCCAACTGGGGATGGCGGTAAGAGATGCCGCCAGCCAGGTCGGAAAACGGGTGGGCGATCCTTTCTGGCTGGCGTTTAAAACAGGGAATTGTAAGGGCCTTATTGTTTGAGCTGCTTAAACAGTGGCACCGTTGCCCCGGTAATATAACGGCGACGCAGCCACGACGACAGCGCATCCATGGTCATCACCACCGCCACCAGCAGCAGAGTGATAAACATCACCACGTCCCAGTTCCACAGGCGCATGTTTTCAGCGTAAATCAGCCCGATGCCGCCCGCGCCGACGAAGCCCAATACGGCCGCCGAACGGGTGTTAGATTCCAGCTGATAGAGGCTCAAGGCGAGGAACGTCGGGAACGATTGAGTGAAGATGCCGAAGCGGTGTTTTTGCAGCCCGTTAGCGCCCACTGCCGTCAGACCGCGACCGGGCGAGCGTTCTACCGCCTCGTGCCCTTCGGCGTATAACCGCCCGAGCAAGCCGGTGTCCTGCATGATGATCGCCAGCACCCCGGCGAGCGGACCAAGGCCGACGGCGCGCACGAAAATCAGGCCCCAGATAGCCATGTCAATTCCGCGCAACAGGTCAAACAGCCGACGCATAAACATCGCCACAAACCGCGTCACTGGGCCACGCATGACGTTCCGCGCCGCGAGAAATGACAGCAGCAGCGCAATCACTGTGGCGGTAATGGTGCCGGAAAAGACGATCGCCAGCGTGATGCCAATCTGGCGGAAGTAGTAGCCAAACGGCCAGTTAAGAAAATCATGCCAGACGAACATCCGGAAGAAGTAGCGCCCTAGCTGCTGCATCCCGGTGGTCAGTTGTGCGTAGCTGATGCCAAACTGGATGAAGAACCAGACGTAATACAGCCCGACTACCAGCGCCAGAATCGCCAGATGGCGCAGATATCGACGCTGGGCGCGAAACAGCGCCGGGTGCGCTTCGCGGTAATGTTCGGTGTCGGTCACCGCTTGTCCGTTTATCATTTTTTCCCCTCCAGCACTCGCTGACGCAGGCGGCCAGACAGCGTATCCAACAGCGAAACCACGATGACAATCAGCAGCAGCGTCATGCTCACCTGGTCGTAGCGGTCGAGTTTGATGTTGGTCATCAGCTCCTGACCAATCCCGCCCGCACCGACCAGCCCAAGAATGGTCGACGAGCGGAAGTTAATTTCAAGACGCATGAAGCCGTATGAAAGAAATATCGGTTTCACCTGCGGCCATAGCGCGAAACGTATCCGCTGTATCGGCGAGGCACCACAGGCGGTCAGGCCGCGCACCGGTTTATCCTGCGCACTTTCGATCGCCTCGTAGAACAGCTTGGTCAGGCTGCCGATGGTGTGCAGCGTCAGCGCCAGAAAGCCCGGTATTGCGCCAATTCCAAAGGCCATGACGAAAATCACCGCCCACGCCAGCTCCGGCATGGTGCGCAGAAATGCCACCAGCGCGCGAATGCCAAAGCGCAAACCTGTCGGTGCCCAAGCGTTACGCGCCGCCAGAAACGCGAGGATCGTCGCTATCGCCACCGCCACCAGCGTGGAAGCCAGCGCCAGCTGTAGCGTTTCCCAGATCAGCGGCAGCTGAATCGGTAAACGGTAGCCCCAGTAGGCCAGCGATCCCTTGGTGTGCACATCGCCCAACAGCACCCCGCCGTGCAGCGTCGGCACGGTTTCGAGCATGTAATCGAAGAAGTTCGGCAGAGAGTGCCAGATGGTGAGGAGATTAAACTCGGCGGCGTGTCCCGCCGCGATGTAGAGCACCAGCAGCAGCGCCGACCAGGTGAACGTGTCGCGCGTCTGGCGCATTTTCACTTGCTGGTAGTAACGTTCAAATTCAGTATTCTGCATGTTCACTCGCGGAATGGACTCTCCCCCGCAGGCTGTGCGGGGGAGTGAAAAGGTCTGATTAACGGGCGTTAACCAGTTCGCGTTTCATGTCGATAATCTGCTGGAAATCCGCCACGGTCGCCGGGCCGATGTGCTGGGTGCCGCCCATCGCTTTGATAAAGCATGCGTGATCTTCTTTATCCAGTTTCTTCACCGCATCGACCACTTTGGTTTTGAATTCTGGTGGCAGGCTGTTGCTCACCAGAATTGGACCGTTCGGGATCAGCGGCGACTGCCAGATAATGCGAATGTCTTTCATCAGGTCCGGGTGATCCATGCGGATCAGGCGGTTGAACGCCCCGGCAGAGTAACCGTCGTTATAATCACCGACCATCGACGTCCAGGTTACCGCACCGGCAAACTGACCGTTCAGCACGCCGAGAATGTCCTGCTCATGACCGCCGGAGAAGGTGACGCTGGAGAAGAAGTTGTTGTATTTGTTATCGGTGGTGCCACCGAATTTCTTCTTGAACGCCTGGTTTGGGATCAGAAAGCCGGAGGTAGAATCCGGATCCGCCATGCCGAAAGATTTGCCTTTCAGGTCATCAAGGGTTTTGTACGGGCTGTCGGCTTTGACGATAACCACCGAGTGGTAGCCGCGCGACTGATCTTTGTCATCCACCGCGATGCCGACGATATCCACCGCTTTCGGGTTGTTGATGTACACCGACGCATACGACGACGGCGACATGCTCAGTACCACGTCGACTTTGCCGCCGAGCAGGCCCTGAATAACGCCAGAGTAGTCAGAGGAGTTACGCAGTTTGGTGTCGACACTCAGTTCCTTGTCGAGAAAATCCTTCACGCACTGGTTATCGCCAATCTGCTGGGTGGCGTTTTGACCGCCCAGAATACCCAGATTCAGCTCTTTCGGTTGTTCCGCCGTGGCCTGCCATGCCACCAGCAGCCCTGCCATCATCGCGGAAAAACGTAATGCGCTTGTCATGTGCTTATTCATTAATATCGCCCGTTTAATGTTGAAGTCGCTGTGAAGTGATTACTTAAACTCAATGTAATTGGCTGATTTCGTCGCCATAAAGTGCTTGCAGGACATCCGGGCTTAAGTCGTCCGGATGACCGTCAAACACGATTTGCCCCTGCGCGATGCCTATCACGCGGGTGCAGTAATTTTTTACCAGTTCAATCGAGTGCAGGTTGACCATCACGCTGATGCCCTGCTCGCTGACTTCACGCAGGACGGTCATGATGCGCTGGGTGTTTTTCGGGTCGAGCGAGGCCACCGGCTCGTCGGCCAGCAGAATCGACGGATTCTGAATAAGCGCCCGGCAAATCGCCACGCGCTGCATCTGCCCGCCGGAGAGGTTTTCTGCCCGCTGTAGCGCATGAGGCAACATGTTCATCCATTCGAGCAGCGCGATGGCGCGAGCGCGGTCATCGTCCGAGAACACTTTGAACAGGGATTTGAGGGTAGAGGTCTGGCTCAATCGACCGAGCAGGACGTTGGTTAGCACGTCGAGGCGCGGGACCAGACAGAAGTCCTGGAAAATCATGCCGCATTCGCTACGCCACGCATTGAGCGCGCGTCCGCTGATGCCGGAAACGTCATGCGGCAGACCGACTTCCGGGTAGCTAAGCAGTTCGCCAGAGGTGGCGGAATGAGTGCCGTTGAGCACGTGCAGCAGCGTGGATTTCCCCGCTCCCGAACGCCCGACGATCCCGACCATTTCACCCGCATGCAGGTCAAAATTGATGTCGTTCAGCACCTTTTGCTGGGCGTTGTACGACTTGCATAAGTTTTTCACGCTCAGCACTTTGCGCTGTGGGGCGTGAATAATCTGCGGTTGAACCGGATAATCGTTCAGGGAAAAGAGTGCGCGAGCGTTGTTCATAAGAGTTCCACGTTGCTTGTTTTCGCCGTGGGTTATTAACAACGCTGCGCATTACGCTTTAATGACAGAAAAACGATAAACAGATGAACATCACGACTTAAGGAGCGACAGAAGAGGTTTCCCGCACCGCTTCCGATTCGGCAAACACACCGTGATTCAGGTCAGTGACAATCGCGTTCATCCGGGCTTCAGTCAGGCCGTAGTAGCGGATGGCGATGGCGGTCAACAGATAGAACACCGATGGGATGACCGAGAACAGCAGAACGATGCCGTACAGGGCTTCGGCCGACTGCACACGGCTGCTTGACGCATAGCCATAATACGCCAGCACCCAGCCGAGAATCGCCCCGCCGACCGCGACGCCCAGCTTGATGACAAAGATATTGGCTGCGACGTTCATGCCGGTAATACGGCGTTGGGTTTTCCATTCTCCGTAGTTGTTGGCGTCGGTGATCATTGACCACTGAATGGCCGCATTTCCGCCCTGCACCAGCTGGATCAGGACATGCGCGAAAAGCGGGATCACCCAGTAATTCATCGGCAACATGAAGCACACCACGCCCAATGCCGCATTGATGAGGTTTATCCAGAATGAGAGTTTTACTTTGCAGAAGCGGGTGCCAAACGGTTTGGCCAGCACAGAGCCAAACATCGAGGCGAACATGCCGCCGAGCATAAACCAACTGATGATATCCGCCCCTTCGCGCAGCACGCTATTCACGAAATAAACCACTGCCCCGCCACGAATAACCACCGCCACCAGCATTGTGAAGTTATAAACCGACAATATCCGCCACTGATCGTTGCGGAATAGAATTTTAACATCCCGGGCAATATTCAGGTTTTCTTCTTTAATCGGCTGAACACGCTCTTTGGTGGTAAAGAAACAGACGATAAACATCAGACAGCCAATGACGCCAAATATCGCCATCGCCACCTGAACCCCGGTCGCCCTGTCACCTGGATAAAGGTAATCCGCCAGTGGTAAAATTAACGCGGTGCCTAATGCGCCCCCAATTGGGGTAATGGCAAAGCGCCAGGATTGCAGGGACAGACTTTCCTGCGGATCGGTGGTCAGCGCCGCGCCTAATGAGCAGTAGGGAATATTAATGGCGGTATACATCAGGGTCATAAATATATACGCCGCGACGGCATAGACGACCTTTCCGCTGTCTGAAAAACTGGGAATAGAATAAACCAGCACACAGCTCACGGCGAATGGGATACAGATAGCCAACAGCCACGGGCGGAACCGTCCCCAGCGGGTGGCGGTCGCATCCGCAATGGCCCCCATTATCGGATCGGTAATCGCATCTAATATGCGAACCAGTAAAAACATGGTGCCCATTACCGCCGGAGGTAATCCATAAATATCGGTATAATACCAGGCGAGAATAGCGACCGATGAATCGAAAACGATATGACTGGCGGCATCACCAAGGCTATAGCCGACTTTTTCTCTGACAGATAACTTTACTCCTGCCACGATAGAGCTCCCCTTCAGTATTACGTTATGTAACCGGTTTCTTATGTGGCGCTATTTTTTGCACAGCGGGTGAAAGGCGGTCCATTATGTTTTTTTGCTAGTTTCTTATGTTTTTTGCTTTATGTGATCTCAGAGGGATCAAGGAGATATATTCTCGATTTTTTTGTTTTATTGCTCACATAACCGCGGAACGGGAAATTGTCTGGAAAGGCGCAAAACGTTAACCCCGACACGCGCCGGGGCTGATATTCGTCTATGGTTGTAAACAGCGGAATTTGCGCAACTAAAAGGAGAATCAACGATGAGAAAACCCGCTTTGCGCCGCCCTGATACGCTTTACCTCACCTTACAACTCGCCCTCGGTGGCGCCCTGCTCTCACTGAGTCTGACGTCGGCTCAGGCTGATGACGCCCTCGCCGCCACGCCGCAGCCGCCGGATATTTTATTGGGTCCGCTGTTTAATGATGTGCAGAGCGCGAAGCTGTTCCCGGATCAGAAAACCTTTGCCGATGCGGTGCCTAAGAGCGATCCGCTGATGATCCTGGCGGACTACCGGATGCAGCGCAATCAGTCAAGCTTTGACCTGCGCCATTTCGTACAAGTGAATTTCTCTCTGCCGCAGGAAAAGGATAAATACGTGCCGCCTGCGGGCCAGAGCCTGCGTGAGCATATCGATGGCCTGTGGCCGGTGCTGACGCGTACCACCGACAGCGCCGCGAAGTGGGATTCCCTGCTGCCGCTGCCGAAACCGTATGTGGTGCCCGGCGGGCGTTTCCGCGAAGTGTATTACTGGGACAGCTATTTCACCATGCTGGGCCTGGCGGAGAGCGGCCACTGGGATAAAATCGAGGATATGGTCGCCAACTTCGCCTATGAAATTGACACCTGGGGCCATATTCCGAACGGCAACCGAACCTATTATCTGAGCCGCTCGCAGCCGCCGTTCTTCTCGCTGATGGTGGAACTGCTGGCGAAACATGACCGTGACGCGCTTAAAAAATACCTGCCGCAGATGGAAAAAGAGCACGCCTATTGGATGGACGGTCAGGACTCGCTGCAAAACGGCGAGGCCAATAAACGCGTGGTCAAACTCAATGACGGCGCGCTGCTCAACCGTTATTGGGATGATAAAGACACCCCGCGCCCGGAATCGTGGCTCGACGATGTGAATACCGCCAAAAGCAATCCGAATCGCCCGGCGACGGAAATTTACCGTGACCTGCGATCTGCCGCCGCGTCCGGTTGGGATTTCAGCTCACGCTGGATGGATGACCCGCAAAAGCTCAGCACCATTCGGACCACCACTATTGTGCCGGTCGACCTTAACGCCCTGATGTTTAAGATGGAAAAAATTATCGCCAGCGCCAGTAAAGCTGCGGGCGATGACGCCAAAGCCACCCGATACGAAACGCTGGCAAACGACCGCCAAAAGGCGATGGAGCATTATCTGTGGAATGACAAAGAGGGCTGGTACGCCGATTACGATCTGAAAACGCACAAGGTGCGAAATCAGCTGACCGCCGCCGCGCTGTTCCCGCTGTACGTTAACGCGGCCTCGAACGACAGAGCGGCAAAAATGGCGACGGTAACGGAATCGCGGTTGTTGAAAGCAGGCGGGATTGCGACCACCACCATCAACAGCGGCCAGCAGTGGGATTCCCCGAACGGCTGGGCACCGCTGCAATGGGTCGCCGCCGAAGGGCTGCAAAACTATGGCAAGGACAAAATCGCGATGGACGTGTCCTGGCGATTCCTGACCAACGTGCAGCACACCTACGATAGCCAGCAAAAACTGGTGGAGAAATATGACATTACCTCCACCGGTACGGGCGGCGGCGGGGGCGAATATCCCTTGCAGGACGGTTTCGGCTGGAGTAACGGCGTGACGCTGAAAATGCTCGATTTGATTTGCCCGAAAGAAAAACCGTGCGATAACGTGCCCAAAACACGTCCGAATCCTGCGGACAGTACGCCTGCCGCAACAAGCACTCCTGCACCTGCCCCTGCGACAACATCACAATAACCCTACTTCAGCCTGCTACCAGAAATGGTAGCAGGTCTGCTCTGTCCTTTGCTTGACCTCACAAACGCAAACAATAATAATTCGCATTCTTTTTTACGAAAAATGACATTTTCGCACGTTTTGACACGGTGGCGCACAGGAGTGCCAGGCCGGGTTTCTTAGGATTATGCGATGAATAACACACTGCGCCTCAAACGCTCGTCAGCGCTTTGCGCCCTGGCGCTGGCATTCCCTTGCTCCTCTTTCGCCGAAGAAACGGTGGTGGTTACAGCTCAACCGGCTGAATCCGCGACCGCCCCGACCCAAGGCTACACGGTTAAATCCTCAACCGGTGCCACCAAAACCGATCAGCCGCTGATCACCACCGCCCAGTCGGTGTCCGTTGTGACCCGCCAGCAGATGGAAGATCAGGGCGCGACCAACGTCAGCCAGGCGCTGAGCTATACGCCGGGCGTGTACAGCACCTTCGGCGGTTCGGCGACGCGCTTCGATGCCATTTCCCTGCGCGGCTACCACGGCGGCGACGTGGATAACATCTTCCTCGACGGCATGCGCCTGATGAGCGACGGCGGCAGCCACAACGTCATTCAGGTTGACCCGTGGTTCCTCGACCGTATTGATGTGATCAAAGGCCCCTCTTCCGCGTTGTACGGCCAAAGCGTACCCGGCGGGCTGGTGAACCTGACCTCCAAGCGTCCACAGTTTACCTCCGAAGGCCACATTCAGGCGTTCGGCGGCACCCAGGGCACGAAAGGCGCGGCGTTCGATTACACCGATGCGATTAACGATCAGTGGGCGTATCGCGTGGTGGGCATCACCCGGAACACCGATACCCAGGTCGACAACACCCGCGAAGAACGTTACGCGATTTCCCCGTCACTGCTGTGGCAGCCGGATTCTGACACCAGCCTGTTACTGCGCGCGTACCTGCAAAAAGATCCGTCGGGCGGCTATCACGGCTCGCTGCCGCTGGACGGCACGCGCTATGAACACAACGGTCGCAAGCTCAGCAACCACACCAACGAAGGCGACCCGAGCGACGGCTATCAGCGCCGCGAGCAGATTTACAGCTACGAATTCAATCACCAGTTCAATGATATTTGGTCCGTGTATTCAAGCGGCAGCTATACCCATTCCGACGTGAACCTCGACCAGGTTTATCAGGTGGGCTGGGTGGACGACAGCGATATGTTGGCCCGTGGCTACAGCGGTTCAACCGGTTCCCTCGACGGCTGGTCGACCGATAACCGCATTAAAGCTGATTTCAACACCGGCGATGTGTCGCACACCGTGGTGCTGGGCGGCGAATATCACCGCTTCCGCAATGACCTGTGGAGCCGTGCAGGCGGCGCGTCTCCGCTCGATCCATGGAGCGGCTATACCGCGCAGAACGGACATACCCTGACCTACAGCGACTATAACAATCGCCGCTATTATCAGGCCGGTGTGTATTTGCAGGATGAAATGGTGTGGAACCGCTGGCATGCGGATCTCTCCGCGCGCTATGACCGCATTGTTTCCGAGCAGGTGAGCGATACATTTAGCACCTCTTCGCGTCGTTCCGATGACCACATCAGTAGCCGCGCCTCCTTGCTGTATGCCTTTGAAAACGGTCTGTCGCCGTACATCAGCTACAGCCAGGCCATCACCCCAGCCATGCTGGCAGGCCCGGACGGTCAGTTGCTGAAACCGACCACCGCCGAGCAGTACGAAGCCGGGCTGAAATTCCAGCCACCGGGCACGGCGGATATGTACAGCATCGCAATGTATGACCTGACGCAGAAAGACGTGGCTACGCGTGATACCAATATCGCCACCGCCACCTTCCTGCCCGCCGGGAAAGTGCATTCTCAGGGTGTTGAACTGGAAGCGCGCAATCAGTTGACGCCGCGTCTGAGCACCATCGCGGGCTACACCTGGAACCGTCTGCGCTTTGCTGATACCAAAGACGGCACCGATGACAATACGCCGCAGCTGACGCCGGATCAGATGGCCTCATTCTGGGCGCACTATAAGTTTGATTACGGGATTAGCGCGGGCGCGGGCGTGCGTTATATCGGCAAACAGTGGGCAGATGACGCGAATACCGAACGTCTGCCGTCGACGACGCTGCTGGATGCGATGATCCGTGCGGATCTGGGGGCGTGGACATCAACCCTGAAAGGCACGTATTTGCAGGTCAATGCGAATAACCTGACCGACAGAGAGTATGTTTCCGGCTGCTACGGCACCAATAACTGCTACTGGGGCGCTGAGCGTTCAGTGATTGCCACCGTCGGATATGATTTCTGATGCGTCGTTAAAAAAGTGAGAAAAACGCCCGGTGGCGCTTCTGACCGGGCCTACCGTTTAAAAGGTAGGCCCGGCAAGTGCGCCGCCGGGCAGTCATATTTATGCGTTGCGACGTACTAATCTGAATACCAGCAGCACCACAATGGCACCGACAACCGCCACCAGGAAACTGTGCATATTAAAGCCGGACACGCTGCCGATACCAAACATGGTAGCCAGCCAGCCGCCCACTACGGCACCGACGATCCCCAGAATACAGGTCAGAATAAAACCGCCGCCGTCACGACCCGGCATAATCAGTTTCGCAATAATGCCCGCAATCAGTCCAAAAATAATCCAGGTCAGAATACCCATTTTAACCACCCTCCAAAATAAACAAAAATAACCACACTTTAAACGCGACTATTGTGCGCTTTGGTTCACTTAAGTATAGGTAAACATTCCCAAAAAGAAGGGAATCGACTAAAAATTTTATCCGTTTAAAAATTTTCACCCGTTTGTATTAAGTTCTGTTTGGCGCTGCCGATAGTTTATCGAATCTCTGTCGATAAGGAGCACCCTGGCGTGAGTCATTACAATGAACAATTCCTTAAACAAAATCCTCTGGCAGTGTTAAACGTTCTTCGTGATTTGCACCGCGACCACGTCCCTTTGCGTGTCTCGTGGGGTACGTCGCAATTTATTACCCGCATTCTCGATATTTCTTCTCAGGCGCTAATCGTTGATTACGGCAGTCAGGAATATGAAAACCGCGCCGTTCAGCGTGCGGAAAACATTACGCTCTCCGCCGAAACGCAAGGGGCGAAAATTGAATTTACGGTGCCGAAGATAACGCCCGGCCAGTTCCTCGATTTGCCCGCCTTCACGATGCCCGTCCCGCCGTCGCTGTGGTTTGTTCAGCGTCGCGAGTTTTTCCGTATTTCCGCCCCACTGCATCCGGTGTACTACTGCAGGGCGAAACTGCCCGATAACAGTGAAGTGCGTTTTCGTTTGTGTGATTTGTCACTCGGTGGCATGGGCGCATTGCTGGAAGGCGCGCCGTCAGCGGCCCTGAAATCTGGGGTGATGCTCCCGCAAATGGAGCTGGATATGGGGGAATGGGGGAAATTTCATTTCGACGCGCAGCTGCTTTCACTGAGCGAGCGCAAGGTGGTCGACAGCAAAAATGAAACGATCAGCACGCCGCGCATGAGCTTTCGTTTTCTCAACGTCAGCCCGGCGATTGAGCGCACGCTCCAGCGAATTATCTTCTCTCTGGAGCGTGAGGCTCGTGAACGCGCGAATAAAGTGCGTTAGTCAATCGCGTCCATGGCTTTCTGTACTTTCCAGATATAGCG
>Ga0079104_1000844_pt1 | contig 25473 bp, 22 predicted proteins | sample MedtruBG_FD_76829 | JGI IMG/M metagenome (GOLD analysis project Ga0079104, IMG submission 76829) | Root nodule microbial communities of legume samples collected from California, USA - Medicago truncatula BG | ecosystem: Host-associated > Plants > Roots > Nodule | place: USA: California...
ATGAACGCAGCTATTGCTCAATTACAGAATGCCTTGCAGGTTGTCACTGCTCTGGCGCAAAGTGCCAAAGCGTCCGGGGCATTAGATGCGGATACTCCTTCACAGCAACAGCTTGCCCAGACGCTAAACCAACTGAAAGATGCAGGGATTTTACTCTCAGCCCCAGCGGGTGTCGGTGTTTCAACTCCTAAAAACATCCAGCTTTCGGCGGGGCATACCCTGACTGCTACAGCGGGTGAAAATGTGGATATGAGTATCGTGAAGCGGTTGACCATTGCCGCTGGGGAGGCGGTGAGTCTCTTTGCGTACAAGATGGGAATGAAGTTTTTTGCCGCGCAAGGAACGGTAGATATTCAGGCCCAGACTGACACGATGAGGTTACAAGCGGATAAAACCATGAACATCAATAGTGTCAATGGCGAGATTGTTGTTAATGCATCACAAGGGATCACGCTGATGAGCACCGGTGGTGCATATATTAAGATTAAAGATGGCGCGGTTGAAATCGGCGCTCCAGGTAAAATAGAACTGAAAAGTGCGAATATCAAATGGGGTGCAAGTGCATCACTTGAAAAGGCATTAACATCTGTATCAGTCAGCGAGCCGCAATTCCAAAATCCAATGAATGGCAAGTTTCAGGTTAGGGATCAATCAAGCAGTCAGCCAAAATCGTATGTCCCCTACCGAATTGAGACACAGGATGGTGAAATTATTCGCGGGGTTACCGATGAGAATGGTAATACTGAATCCCACTATGGGATTGATCCCAGTGCGATAAAGTTTTTCTACGAATAATCAGGAGATTTTAATGAGCGAACAAGGAAAGCCAGCCGCAGAACACACACTGAGTAAAACTGAGCACAATGTCAAAGTTGTGCTGCATAAGTCATGTCAATGCTACTTTCGAATTGAGACCCTTGAGCTAATTTTCATTGATGATGCTGACGCCGCTAGTTTTGAAAAAATAATGAACAAGCTTTGTGCATTGGTTGATAAGCATCATAAAGCAAAGATTGAATACTCAAATGCAATTGAAGCCTATGGTGTTCAGCAAAAAGATATTGCGAATAAAGATAAGCTACCTGAGTATGAGAGCAAAATCACCTCTACAGAAATTGCTCTGGAGGAAGCGACCGATGCGTTACAACAGGAGTTGGGTAGGTTTGATGAGCAATCGGGTTATCCGGCGGTGGTGGAGCTTATCCCTATTGAACCGTTAAATAAAGGCATCTATGGTCGATGTTATTCATACATCAAACAATCGGACTACGATTCATTTAAAAGCACATTCAACATTATTTCACTGGATACCTTTAGTGGCGATAATATTTTTACCAAGGATGAACAAGGTAATATCACAGGCATAAAAGTCAGCGCGCTGAAAGAGAAGCTGCAATCAGCGCAAGGCACCATCAAACAAATGCTTGATAATACAAAAATGGTGAGTGCTGATATTAATTATGAGTCAGTGCTGACGGAATGGGCTGATGCCTGGAATCAAAAGGAAGATTATAAAAAAGAAGGGGATTATATTGATGTCTCCGCCGGGGCTCAGTTTTTACGCCTGACGGCGAACGCCTCTACGGTGAATAACTGGAATCCAGATACCGGTGAGACACAGTTCTCAGGTGAGGCCCATGCTGAATTAACCATTTTTTCGGGTAAAGTCAGCTCAACCATCTATGTTCCTGACAGGGTAGGTTGGCCGCTTAAATTTATGGTCAATGATACCAAGGAAGCCAATATTGGTGTTTTACGAGCAAAAATTGATGGCGAACTGACGGGGTATGTCGGGGCATCTGCGCAGGTCGAAGGTAACCTGCAATTTGTGACCCATGACAACAAGCAATTGCTAATGGGGAACCGAACGAAGGGCTCTCGATTTGCGACCCGCAAACAAGGCGTCAAAATTAAGGACACCAAAGATAACCCTAAAGGGCTGGAAGTAAAAGGTGAGGCCTTTGGCGGTGCCAAAGTGGGAGCCAGCCTGGGTGGGGCGCTGCAATGGTTAAAGCCATTTGACTCACTGGTTGATGAATTGCCTGGCATGATGCAGACCTTCGGCATTGATGCCACCATCGTAAACCTGATTCAAGTTTCCATGAAGCAATCGGATGAGGCAAAAGAATCGCATCTCGGGAAATTTGAAGATTTTGCCACCCTCAAGGTCGGGGGGGAGGCTCAGCTGGGAGCCGGACTGAGCGGTGAATTCAGGGTCCGATTTGTTAAAGGTCGCTTCAGATTTCACATCAGCGGCAGCTTGTGTCTTGGACCGGGCGCAAAAGGCGAAGTGGAAGGCGAGATTACACCAGAATTGTTTCTCGAGTTTGCTGTTTGGGTTGTTTATCAGTTATACGGTATTGATTATAAGCATTTAGTGATAATTAGTGAAGATGCTTTTAAAGCTTTATCTTATATGCTGGTGATGGGCGGAAAAGATATTTACATTAATTATTATAATAAAATGCGTGCGGAATTTGATAATGTAAAACAAGATTTCTTAGATTACATTGATGAGATTTCGAGTGAATTTGTTAATGCTGTAAAAGAATCAAGTGCGCGTAATGATTTTGCGAACTCGATTAACTCAGATCCTGGAAGGGTATATATTTTCTCTCCTGAAGCTAAAGGAATTGCCCTGAACATTCTTACTAGTGATGGTGCCTATGATCGTGTTGATATCAATAACCAGGGTGACGGTTTCCTTCCAGATACTAATTTAGGCAGAAAGAAAGCTGTTTTATACATATTATCCAGTATTCAGACGAAAAGAGAATGGAAGAAGGTGTTAACCCGTATCACTAAAGATGGGGTTGCACATCCTGGTAATGAAGATGCGGTAGTTAAACTGGCTGAAGAAAATCTGAAATTTTTTTTGCAAATAGGGTTTAATCGCGACAAAGAGCTCGAGAGTATTATTGATAAGCTGCAGTTGCGAGACTTTGAAGAGGTAGTGGCACGTCTGAAAAATAATCCGGCTTATGGTTACGCTTTTTCACCCAATTGCACAAGGCAATACCTCTTACATTGCGATGATAATCCATTTTATACCTCGTTATGCTATTTTGAACCAGCTAGTACGCAATATAAACAGAAGTGGGAAGGGAATGACTAATGAATAAATCTTTGTTTTATACGTTTAGTGCCTTTCTGTCTTTGCTGGTCGTAGGTTGTGATAATGCCACACAGGTAGTAAAACATACACCACAGGAACAGGCTGAATTACAACAGTATTTGACTCGCATTAAAAATGATCTGGTGTACGTAAAAGGTGGAACATTCTGGATGGGAGATTTTTGCAAGAAAATGCGCGATGGGGGGGCATTTTGCTCAACCGAAAGTGACAATAAACCCCTTCATGAGATCGAATTGAGCAGTTTTTCTATTGGGAAGTTCAAAGTAACCCATGAGAGCTATAGTCTGTATCTTAGAATAACGGGTCAACCAGAAAGAAAATTTATAAAGAAAAGTTATTATGATGTCTATTTAGAAAAAATTCATTTTAAGAATAGTCCTGCAATAGTGACATGGACAGAGGCGGATAAGTATTGTGCTTGGTTAGGGAAAGAGTCCGGTCTCCCTTTTTCTCTTCCTTCGGAGGCTCAATGGGAGTATGCCGCACGTAATCGGGGCCATTATATCCTGGTCGCTACAGATGATGGTAACTGGAGAGCTGATAAACAAAACGGCTACGGTGAGAACTTCTCTACAGATGAGGATCGAAGGAGAATGGAGGATACTATTGGTATCGATAGTACTTCAATCCATTTTCCTGTAGATAAGTATCCTCCATCCCCTTTAGGATTATATGGTATGGCAGATAATGGATGGGAGTGGGTAAGCGACTGGTATGATCCTCAATATTATGATAGGACAAAGAAAAAAGAGCCTAAAGGTCCAGATAGATCAGTCGTAAAGGATGAGGATTCTGGCCAGTACTTAAAAGTATTACGTGGAGTTAATCATTCAGGACCTGGAACTCCCGAAGGGCTTACTTTTAGTCGTACCTCAGGTATTAAAGATAACCCTTATCCTGCGAGTACCACCGTTCGCTGCGTTGTGAACTCACCTGAGCCACTGAAATGAAAACGATGATATACAAATACAGTGTCGCTTTAGCATTTCTAATTGTCGGCTGTGATAACAATAATCAGGCAGTAAAACATACATCACAGGAACAGGCTGAATTACAACAATATTTGACTCGAATTAAAAATGATCTGGTGTATGTAAAAGGTGGAACATTTTGGATGGGGGATTTTTGTAAAAAAATGCGCAATGGAGGGGCATATTGCTCATCTGAGAGTGATACTAAACCCCTTCATGAGGTCCAATTAACCAGTTTTTTAATCAGTAAATATAAGGTTGCATCTGAAGATTATAAATTCTACCTCAAGATGACTAATCAGCCAGTTCAGAAATTTAAAGAGAAATATGAAGATGAAATGTTAGTAACAATGACGCATTTCAACAAAAGCCCCGCCATCGTAACATGGACAGAAGCAGCTAGATACTGTCATTGGTTAAATGAAGAGACTGGAATTCCATTTTCGCTTCCTACAGAAGCTCAGTGGGAATACGCCGCACGCAGCCGTGGTCAGTATATCATGGTTGCAACAGATGATGGTGTCTGGCGAGAAAATGAGAAGACCGGTCGTGGAGAAAATTATGCCACAGATGAAGATCGGCGTATGGCAGAGGAAGAATATGGAATAAATAGTGTACTCGTTCATTTTCCAATCGATAAGTACCCTCCGTCTGCTTTGGGATTATATGGCATGTCCGAGAATGGTTATGAATGGGTTAAGGATTGGTATGATCCAAATTATTATAAATATTCACCAAAAAAAGATCCACTTGGGCCGGATAAGCCAGTGGTTAAAGATGGGAAAACAGGGCAATACAGGAAGGTGTTGCGTGGTGGTAACGCACCAGGTCCCGGCTCAGATGTAGGGTTGACATTTTTCCGAGGCTACAGAATTAAAGATAATCCTTATCCAGCAGGTACCACTGTTCGCTGCGTTGTGAATTTGCCTGAGCCGGTAAAGTAAGAACTATATTTTAAGGATTACACGAAGATGGAATCGCTAATGCAAAATACTAAAGATGTTATCTCGCTGAGTGAACTGCGAGAACGACTGCTCAGCTTAAACAGTAACATTGAAATCCCCTTTTCTGTGATTGAGCGAGATAAGAAGCTCATTGCTTCCTGGAAAATTGTAGATGGCAAATGGATTGAAATACTGGGTATGGGAGGGATTAAAAAGCAATACGAGTTAACTCTCTTGTTTGATGACGCGACTAAGCAGGTCAGTTACAGAGAAAAATCAATCGACTCTGAGCAAAAATTTCTGCTGACAAGTGTAGTTTTAAAAAACATGTTGAGTATGGTAATCGTAAATCATTCAGTTTCGGTGCCTCTTGGGGTTTAAAAGAAAACGGTACCGTGGGTAAGCAGTATTCCTATAAATTTAGAACATCTGATATCAAAAATCCGGTTTTTGATATTATTAACAAATCCGGCTGGATCCTAAAACAACGTTGTATAGACAAATATGGGTTACGCCTCATCGTGTGGGCTGTTGCTCTTATAATTATTTCTGGAATTACTTTCCAGCTAATTTAAGGAAAGATGATGCAAGGTGTAATCCGCATTGGAGACAAAACAACACATGGAGGAACCGTCCTGGAAGGAAGTTCAGGGGTCCTGTTCATGGGGAAAGCAGTTTCGTGTTTAATGGATAAGGTTTCATGCCCTGCGCACGGCCCTACCTACATTGTAGAAGGTGATGAGGGATCGAAGATAAACGGAAGACCGATTGCTCTTCATGGACACAGGTGCGGATGTGGTTGCACATTAATAACGTCATTACCTATCGCGGGTAAGGGATGATTCATGGCAATACAACTAAATAAAATTCCTGAAAAAAAGGTTCTGCCTGAACCTCCCAGCATGGTGCGTTGGATAATTATTGTTGCCTTCATAATGGTTCTGGGTATTTTGGTATCCTTATATTTCTGGCCTTCAGGGATATCTACCCATTCTGCCTGGTTTTGGTTTTGTACCTTTCTTATACCTTTCTTTTCTGGCGCGATCCTCTACGCGTCCAGACTTCGTTATTATGAGAATGAACGTGACAGGGTCTTTCACTGGAACCAACTCTATCAGACCGAATATGATGCACATGTGGAATTGGGACAACGGTCTATAGCCGTACTGGGAACGTCGTATATTACCCCTGTGGGATCTAATAAACTGATCAGCGCTGTACAGAAAGTAGGCAGTCCGTTGCAGACGCAGTATTACACTCATTTGCAACAATCATTGACTACCGCCCAGCTAAAACCTCTTCTGGAAGAATTTACTGTAAGCGAATATCAGACCCGACTGAAAGAAAACCTTGAGCAGTTGCTCAAAGGGATACAGCTTGACTCATTTGGTCTCCAGGACTCTATATCAATCCGTATCCGGCATGACGGAATCATAGATAATTCGATGTTGTTAGCCATTTGGCAAGAGTTATTCCCAGTTTCTATTGCTGTCAGTAAAGTTGAAGTGCTGACAACCGATGATGGCCTTATGTGGATTGATACCTGGCTTGATAAAAATGATGTCTCGTTGGTGCTTTCAGTCGAGATTAATCTTTTCCAGAATCCCAGAGAAAAGGAAACTGAATCGGTATCGGCTTTATTGTTAGCTTCATCGGATTGGCTAAAGAAAAATTCTGTGCAACCTAAGGCTATAATACATCGTCCAGTGGTGGTTAAAAATAAAAACGATCTTGCAGATGTAGCTCGCTGGGGGTTATTCGAGCCTGGTGAATCATTCTCTTTATGGCGAACGCAGGTTGAAAGCCAGAAATTGGCTGAACTACTCATGATGATGGATGAGGGGAAATATCTTCAGGAAATGGATGGGGATAATTTTCTTGATGATCTGATGGGGCGGCCAGGGACCAGTGTTGGCAATGTTGCATTAATCTGCGCCAGTGAGCAGGCAGCAGAACGTAAACATGTTCAATGGATCGTAGCTACTGACGAAACAACACATTTGGCCATTGTTCGTCCGGTATAGATTCTGAAGGAATTTGACGTGAAAATTAATAAACGCCTTAGCACATGGATTATTGTTATTACAATTGCTTTGGTGAGTGCTGGGTTTATCTGGATTCCAAATCCTGTCATTCATTTAACGGAGTTGAGTGAAAAACAAAGGGCCTCATTGGTTGTCGCACTTTTCTGTTTTTTAATATTACTATTTGATGACTTGATTATTCGTTTGTGGAAATGGTTAGTTTCTCTTAGTTTTGTGCATAAGTTGAGAGGACTGACGGGATTCACTATTCAGCAGTCGAAAGATAGCGAAAACATTGATCGTCATGCAGAACGTATAAAGAATGCTCGACAATATCTCCGTCAATTCCATGGGGGTTTCTGGCGACGGAAGGTCACGGTCCTTCTTTTAACCGGCAACGCGCCCGACATCGAACAACTCGCCCCCGGCCTCACTAAAGATTACTGGCTTGAAGACGGTGGCACGGTTCTGATATGGGGCGGTAGTGCAGACGCCGCGCCGGAAGCTGGCTGGATGAACGCCTTACGTAAGCTGCGTCGCCGCCCGGTAGATGCGCTGGTGTGGGTGACCTCCGCATTTGACCGCTTTGCAACCCTTAACCCGGCATCAGTTGAAAGCCCGCTGTCGATGGATGCCATGGACGGCATCGCGCACCGTTTCAGTGCCCGTTTTGAAACACTCGGCTGGCAGCTTCCGCTATATGTCTGGTCAGTTCATCCAGGCTCACAACAGGAAGGCCGTGTTGTGCAGTCCGTAGGATGTCTGCTGCCAGCGGGCGCAAAACCGCTGCATCTCGACAATCAACTGAAAACCCTGACCGAACAACTGATCGCTCCGGGAACCCGCCAGATATGCGCCCGTTCGCAGAACACGTTTCTGCTTGATGTAGATAATTTACTGACCGGCTCTCCGGAAACGCTGAGCCATCCGTTGTCAGTGTTCCTGAATCCTTACCGCCCCTTACCGCTGGCGGGGGTGATGTTCAGCCCTTCGGCCACCGAGTCGGCTCGCGGTATTCCCCATCATTGGGGAAAAGATTCGCGTTGGGATGTTCTGCTGGAGTCACTGCCAAAACTGACGTCCGGCCTGCGACCGCAAAAGCGCGGTTTCTCCTGGCGACGTGCCACCGCCATCGTGCTGGCCGCAGTGATGATGCTGTGGGGCGCGGGGCTGATAGCGTCGTTCATCGCCAACCGCTCGCTGGTGAGCGAAGCGGTATCGCTTTCCGAACAGGCGTCCAATACGCACAAATCGACCCAGTCCCGTTTGCAGGCGCTGTTAGATCTCCAGCAGCTCACCGAAAAACTGCAATTCCGTCAGTTGAACGGTACGCCGTGGTACAGCCGGTTTGGCCTGAATCAGAATGACCCATTATTGCGTGCGATGTGGCCACAATATGCCAATAGCGCGCTGCCCCTGATCCGTGATGCGGCCGCCAATGCGCTACAGGAAAAACTGGATGCGATGACTGCGTTGCCGCCGGATAGCCCGCAGCGCAGCGCGTTGATCAAGCCGACGTACAATCAGCTCCGGCTGTACCTGATGCTGGCCCGTCCGGACAAAATGGATGCCGCCTGGTTTACGCCTGAGTTATTGAAAACCTGGCCCCAGCGAGAAGGGGTGAAAAACGGTTTCTGGCAGGGCAGCGGGGTGGATCTCATCAAATACTATGCGACGGCGCTGCCACGTCACCCGAAATGGGCGCTGCTGGCGGATAACGATTTGGTGAACGATGTGCGCGCGATCCTGGTGCGCCAGATAGGCGTGCGCAACGGTGAGGCGTCGCTGTATCAGAAAATGATGTCGCAGGTCTCCCATCAATATGCCGATCTGCGTCTACAGGACATGGTAGGCGATACCGATTCATCGATGCTGTTCAGCACAGAGGAAGTGGTGCCGGGCATGTTTACTCGCCAGGCCTGGGAAGGTGCGGTGAAATCAGCCATTGAAAAAGTGGCCAATGAGCGCCGGGAAGAAGTGGACTGGGTGCTGTCGGACAACAAAGACACCGTCACCGCGGCGCTGTCACCGGAAGAGTTGAAAGCCCGCCTGACCGCACGCTATTTCTCTGATTTCTCCGGCAGCTGGCTTGATTTTCTCAACAGCCTGCGCTGGCAAGATGCAGCCACGCTGTCAGATGCGGTGGATCAGCTCACCTTAATGGCGGATGTGCGCCAGTCTCCACTGGTGGCACTGATGAATACACTCAGCGTGCAAGGGCGCACGGGGCAGACTGGGGAAGGGCTGTCAGATTCGCTGGTGAAATCGGCGCAGAATCTGTTTAACAGCAACAGTCAACCCGCTATCGATCAGGGCAAAGGCTTGCATGGCCCGCTTGATCCGAGCTTTGGTCCGCTGCTGGCGCTTCTCGACGGCACCGCCGGTGGGCAGGGCGATACCAGCCTCAGCCTGCAAACCTTTTTAACCCGCGTGACCCAGGTACGACTCAAGCTCCAGCAGGTGATCAATGCTTCTGACCCGCAGGCGATGACCCAGACGCTGGCGCAAACCGTATTTCAGGGCAAAGCCATCGATCTGACCGAAACCCGTGACTATGGCAGTCTGGTCGCCGCCAGTCTCGGGCAGGAGTGGAGCGGTTTTGGCCGCACGCTGTTTGTTCGTCCGATGGAACAGGCGTGGCAGCAGGTTCTCACTCCAGCGGCGGAAAGCCTCAATACTCAATGGCAGTCAGCCATTGTGAATGACTGGAACAGCGCATTCGGTGGGCGTTATCCATTGAAATCCAGCAGCAGTGAAATCTCGCTGCCTTTGTTGGCGCAATACCTGAACGGCGACAGCGGACGAATCAGCCGCTTCCTGCAAACGCGTCTGAATGGCGTGCTGCATAAAGAGGGCAGTCATTGGGTACCGGACTCCATCAATGCACAGGGGCTTGAGTTCAACCCAGCGTTTATTCGGGCAGTCGATACTCTGAGCCATATCTCTGACGTGGTCTTCACCACCGGACCTGCCGGGCTGAGTTTTGAAATCCGGCCGGGTACCGCGGAAGGCGTCATGCAGACCAACCTGATTATTGATAATCAGAAACTGGTTTATGTGAACCAAATGCCGGTCTGGAAACGCTTTACCTGGCCTGCGGATACGGAAGCGCCCGGCGCGGCGTTAAGCTGGATCAGCACTCAGGCAGGAACCCGTCAGCTGGCAGATATTCCTGGTGCATGGGGGTGGATCCGCCTACTGGATTTGGCAGCAATTGCACCTTATCAAGGGCTGAACAGCAGTTGGCAACTCACCTGGAAAGCGAAGGACGGGTATGCGCTCAACTATGTACTGCGCACCGAAGCGGGCGAAGGGCCGCTGGCCCTCCTCAAGCTGCGTAATTTTGTTCTGCCAGACACGATTTTCGTCACTTCCGGTGGCACCACGATTGCTCCGGATGCCACAGCCACGCTGTCGGATTCTGACCTCAACTAACTTCTTCACGCCACAGGAATTTGCATGGCAACTCTGAGTACGCTTTTTAGCGCCTGTTCGCAAGAACCGCAGGCGCTGATGGAACACACCCGCGAATCATTGAACCTCTGGGATAACTGGCTGGCACCAATTAATACCACCCTGCCAGCTGGGGAGGACATCAGCTACGACGACGATTTTCAGATGATCCGCGAAGAGGTTAATAAACTCTCAGGTTATAACACTGAGCTCATCTGCGCTCTGGCTGAAAAGCTGTTAATCCACGGCAGTAAAGATATTCGCGTGGCGGCGTTCTACGTCTGGGCGCGTCTACAGCAGGAAGGCGAGTCCGGCCTGGCGCAGGGCCTGACACTGCTGGCCGCCCTGCTTGAACGCTATAACGATCAGGTTCACCCTTGCCGCGAGCGTCCGCGTAAAGCCGCTCTGGAATGGCTGGCGGGTAATAAAGTGCTCGACACGCTGTCGCTCTATCCGGAAGTCAACACGCGCGACTTTAAGCAAGTGGTGGGAGCACTGGCGATTATTGCGCAGGTGACCGAGCGCTGGGCCGCTGACGCACAGCCTGAACTCGGTGCGCTGTACAGTGCTCTGGAAAACCGTATGACTCAGTCAGGTGGCGTGGATGCGATTGTGCCGCAAACCAGCAGCAGCGGAGAGGAACCCGCCAAACACCACTCATCCGCATTTACCCCCACTAACTCGGTGATTCATTCCGGGCGTGAGTTGATCGACCAGGCGAAACTGCTGGCGAAATATTTGCGCGACCAGCCGGATGGCTGGCTCGCGGGTCATCGCCTGATGAAAAGCATTCGCTGGGATACGTTGCACCAACTGCCCGGGCTGGATGCCGGAAGTTCCACGCGTCTAATGCCGCCAAAAGCGGAGTTTCGCGCGCAGCTTAAACGGTTGTATTTGCAACAAAGTTGGGTTGAGTTGATTGAACAGGCCGATCGGATGTTTGCCCAAAGCGTGAATCACCTGTGGCTCGATTTGCAATGGTATCTGCATCAGGCGTTGCAGAAGGCGGGTACCCCCTGGGAAGGTTGGGCGGATATCGTGCGCAATGATCTTCGCTGTTTCCTCAATCGTATGCCGGGTCTGGAAGGGCTGGCCTACAGTGACGGCACTGCGTTTGCTGATGAGGTGACGCTGCTTTGGATCAATCAGCACGTGCTCGACAACGTAGACGGCTGGGGTCATGAAACGGAAAGCGCATCGGCATCTGCGCAGGATGACATTCTGTTGCTGGAACCTGAGGCGGTCGCCATTGCGGATAAAGAGGGTATTGATGCAGCGCTCAGTTGGCTGCATATCCGCCCGGGTGGCGACACCTCCCGCAATCGCTGGCTGTTGCGCCTGCTGATGGCCCGCCTCGCCGAGCAATATGGCAAAAATGAACTGGCGACGCATCTTCTTACTGAACTCGATATTCGCTCAGGTTCTCTGACCCTGACCGACTGGGAGCCGGACCTGCTGTTTGAAGTCAAAGCCCGTTCCCTGCGCCTGCTACGCATGAAAGCCAACCGCAGCGACAGCGATAAACAGCGCCTCACCCCCTCTATGGACGACCTGCTGTCCGGACTGATTTTGCTCGATCCGGTTCGCGCCGCAGTGCTGTGCGGTTAACCCTCGTGCGACTCCATTTATTTATCTTCATTAGGGCTATTCGATGGACGATTTAACCCTGCGCTATTTTGACGCAGAAATGCGTTATTTACGTGATGCAGCAAAAGAGTTTTCCCGTGCGCATCCGGACCGGGCGGCGTTGCTCGATCTGGATAAAGCGGGAACGCCCGACCCGTATGTGGAGCGCCTGTTCGAAGGCTTCGCCTTTTCGATGGGCCGCCTGCGCGAAAAAATTGATGACGACCTGCCGGAATTGACGGAAGGGCTGGTCAGTCAGCTTTGGCCGCACTACCTGAAAACGATCCCGTCGATGTCTGTGGTGTCACTGGAACCCGATATCGCGGCGATGAAAATGGGCGAGACGGTGAAAGCGGGGCTTGAGGTGTATTCCCGCCCGGTGGGTGCAAAGCAGACCGTTTGCCAGTATCGGACCACGCGCGATATGCCGCTCAATCCGCTGAAGCTGACCCGAGTGTCGATGGAAACTGAGCCTGACGGGCGTTCGCTGCTGCGATTGCGGCTTGCCTGCAACCCGCAGACAGACTGGAAAGAGTGCAATTTACACCGCCTGGCGTTTTACCTGACGGGCGAAGCGCCGGTCAGTAATGCCCTGCATCTGGCGTTAACCCGTCGTCAGGCCGGGCTGTATTTACGCCTGCCCGGCCAGATGGAAAGAATTGCGATTGACGGCGGGTTCTCTCCCGGCGGTTTTCGCGATGAAGATCGTCTCTGGCCGAAAGGCGACAGCGCCTTTAGCGGCTATCAACTGCTGCTGGAATATTTTACCTTCCGCGACAAGTTCCGCTTCGTGCATCTGAACGGTCTTGAGGACATCACGCTGCCTGCGGGCCTCAGCTACTTTGATATCGAAGTGGTGTTCAGTACCCAGTGGAACAGCGAGTTGCCGGTGATGGACGATGCCCTGTCTCTGCACTGTGTGCCGGTGATTAACCTGTTTACGCTTCAGGCCGATCCGCTGCGTATCAATGGGCTAGAAAGTGAGTATTTGCTGCGCCCACGGCGATTACAGGATGGGCATACGGAAATCTACTCCGTGGACTCGGTCCTGGGGTCGAAGCGGACCAGCGATGCGCAGTACGTACCATTCGCCAGTTTCCGTCACCGTGGCGGCATGATGCGCCGTGAGGCGCCGTCGCGTTATTACCATACCCGCGTGCGTCGCGGGCCGGGCGGGCTGCATGATACGTGGCTGATCCTTGGGGGCGATTTATGGGAAGCCGATCGGGTGGTAAGCGGTGAAACGCTGTCGCTGAAAGTTACCGGCACCAACGGCCAGTTGCCGCGTAAGGCACTGACCAGCACGCTACTGGACCGCTGCGAGCCGGTCACGCAAACCCGCCTCATTGTCAGAAACCTGTGCAAGCCGACGCTGCCAGCCTATCCGCCTGCGGAAGACAGTTTCCACTGGCGTGTGCTCAGCCATTTGGGTTCCAGCTTCCTCAACATTATGAGCAGCGCAGAGGTGTTACGCAGCACGCTGGAACTCTATAACTGGCATCACGATGAGATGAACCTTCGTCGGCTGGATGCCATTCTGGACGTGAAGCACCATCTGGTGCAACGCTTCGAAAAAGGCCATCTGCTCAGAGGCGTGGATATCGAAATCATCCTCGACAGCCACGGCTTTAGCGGCGAAGGCGATATCTATTTGTTTGGTGAAATGCTCAATCGTTTTCTTGCGCTTTACAGCGATATTCACCTGTTCAATCAGCTCACTCTTATCGTTCAGCCGGAAAATAAATGCATCCGATGGAAAGAGAATCACAATCAGCGACTGCCCGGCTAACCGCGCAGCTGCGGGACGATATCAGTCGGACCAACTTTTACCGCTTTTGCCAGTTGCTGGAGCAAAGCCAGCCCGATGCGCCAGCGCTCGGCAGCACCTGGAAAATCAGCAACGATCCGATTCGTTTTCGCCCCAATCCCGGCATGGGTTTTCCCGCCGGGGAGTTTAAGCGTCTGGATATTCCGGATGAACCCGAGAAACCTGCCAGTGCCATGATCACCTTTATGGGGCTGTATGGTGTGGAGTCTCCGCTACCGACGGCCTGTATTGATGACATTACCCAGCGTCGTGAAGGCCACGAAGCCGTCAGCGATTTTCTGGATATTTTTAACCACCGCTTAATTACCCAGTATTACCGAATCTGGCGAAAATACTCGTGGCCGGCCTCGTTTCAACCGGGCGGGAAAGACAAGACCTCGCAGTATCTGCTGAGCCTTGCGGGGCTTGGATTAAAAGGGTGCGCAGAAAATATCGCCACGCCCATTTCGCGCTTTCTTGCGCTGCCGGGCCTGATGCGGCTGCCCACGCGAACCAGTGAAGGGATCATGGCGATCGTACGCTTGCTGGCGCCCGATTCCCGGTCGGAGATCGTGCCGCACGATCCTGCTCGCGTGGCGCTGAAGTCCACCCTGCGCATGAGCGCTAACTGCCCGGTAACGCTGGCCAATCGCCCGGTAATGGGCAGCCATGCCATCGATGTTAACCACCAGGCGCATCTGCGGCTCAGTACGGATAATCCCGATGAGGCTATCTCCTGGCTGCCGGGCGGCGCATTGCATCGTGATTTTCTCGCGCTGTTGCAGGTCTATCTTGGTGCCCGGCTTGATTTACGCATCACTCTGACGCTGGCGCGCGAGTTGCTCCCGGATGCGGCGCTCTCCTGTAAAACGGGGGGAAATGGCGTGCAGTTGGGAAGAACCGCGGTGATGCGCCGACAGGCTCAAACACGCCCGGCCGCCGGGCAGAACACCATTACAATTAATTTGGGACGTTACCAGCGCTTACTGGAACAGCCCCGCAGAAGGGAAGCAGATGATGAAGGCAATTATCGTGAATAAAGGGAGCGCAGCCATGGTACTGACGTGCTTATTACTGAGTGGCTGCGGGTTAACTCAGAAAGTCAGCGACGGCACCGTAGCGATGACAAAATCTATTTTTTATAAGCAGATTAAAACATTGCACCTCGATATTCGCGCCCGTGACGCCATCAACAATAATGCCCATGGCAACGCACTGGCGACCGTCGTGCGCGTCTATCAGCTTAAAGATCGTAAGGCGTTTGACAGTACTGATTACCCGTCTTTATTTGCTTCCGACAGCGAGGCGATCAAGGCCGATCTGGTGGCGGAAAAGGACCTGCGCGTTCGTCCAGGCGAAGCGGTGAGCGTGGATATGCCAATGGATGAGAATGCCCAGTTCGTGGCGGTCGCCGCCATGTTTCTCGAGCCGGATCAGGAGAAAAATACCTGGCGTGTGGTCATGAGTCGTGAGGATTTGGATCCGGATGATGCCCGTCACATCGAACTGAACCAGCAGACGTTAACCCTGTTACCCGTTAAGGATGACTAATGCCCGACAGCCACCTAACCCCCTCACTCTACGAACTCCTGTACGGCAATTTCACCGGCGGCCTCGATCTCCATCAGGTCAGCGAACAGAACCAGGTGATCCTGTCCGTGCTGGACAACATGCAGCGGATCCTCAACTGCCGCGCCGGAACGCTGGCGCATATTCCGGACTACGGTCTGCCGGATATGACCACTATTCTGCAAGGCCTGCCGGGTACCGCGCATCAGTTGATGAGCACGCTCTCTACGCTGCTGCTCAAATATGAACCGCGCCTGAATAGCATCAACGTGGTGATGCAGGACCAGACGATCCCCGGCGAGCTGCGCTATGCGATCGACGCGGAGCTGAAAGGCATTGGCCTGGTGCGTTATGGCACCGAGTTTATGCCTGAAGGCCGGGTGTTGATACGTCACCTCAAACAGCAGAACTATTTTGATAATAAAGCCCGAATTTAGGTCGGGCGTCTAATGGCAGGGAAAGCATGTCAGCCAAAGCACAATTTCTTAAAAAACTTCAGGACCAACAACCACGGCCTCGCGAATTTGACAGTAAATGCGAGGCAGACATTGCAGAGCTGCGTCAGCGAATGGGCGAGCTTCAGGAAAATACGGCCGCGTGGCTCACAGACACCGGGATTCGTATTGAACCTCAAGACGTCGCGCTCAGCGATTTACTGGTAGGGCGGAAAACCTTCAACGTTCCTGCGCTGGGGCTGTACTACGACGACCGCGAGATAAAATTTACACCGGTGTTTTTGTACGGGCAGGGCGTCACCGGCTGCGTGGAGGTTTCCCTCTGCGTGCAGGGGCGCGCGACCCCGCAGTATCGGTTGTTTATGCGTAGCAGTGAAAGCGTCGACTGGACCTGTAGCCCGGTGGGCATTCCCGGCGCGCGCAGAAGTGCGTTCAGCGAAGATGCCTTCTTTGAAATGATTGCCGGGCTGCTGCCCTGATACCACGCCTTCTAGGGATGAAATCACTATGTACGACGCAAAACCTCGTCCGGTAAGAACCGGCGGCGATCCGCGTACCCTCGCGGACTTCATCACGCTGCGCGAAGAGATGAGCAAACTGACGCACCCGGCGCGTCCGGACGTGAACTGGGCGCGGGTCGAGAATCTTTCACTTTCGTTATTCGAGCAAAATGGCGTTGAGCTGCAAACTGCCGCCTGGTACACCTTGGCCCGCAGCCATCTGGCGCGAATCAACGGGCTGAACGAAGGCGCGGCTATCCTCAATGCACTGCTGGCGCATCAGTGGGCGCAGGTCTGGCCCCTGCAAACGGCGTCCCGGGCGGAAATCCTGAGCGGGCTGAGCCAGCGCTTACAGAAAGTGTTCCGTACTTTTACCCTGACCCATGCAGATCTGCCTCCGTTGTATGACGCTGAAAAGCAGCTGCGTGCGCTGGAGGAGATCCTGACGCGTCAGGGGCTGAAGCAGGTCTGCCAGTTCTCGCCCCTGTTGGCGCAAATCTCGAGTGCGGCGACCCGGCTTGAAAACAGTGCACCGCAGGAAACATCCGCCCCGGCGCTTGCACTGCCGATACAGGCGTTGCAGGAGCCTGCCGCTGTAAGCGAACGCGCACCAGACAGCCGTCTGGTGTATGTGATTCACGCTGAACCAGAAGTGACGGTCGAAGTGGTACATGAACTGCCATCGCCATCACTACCGCTACCCCCGGCGCCACCGCGCTGGCCTGCGTTTGCCGCCGGGGCATGTTCGACGTTGCTGCTGGGCGCCGTGGCGTTGTGGGGCTGGAATGCGCTGCATCGCGTCGATGCTACACTCCCGGCGTTGAGCGCGTCGGTCGCCCCGTTGCCGCAGGTTTTGAGTCGCGCTGAAATCCAGCGTCTGCGCGAAAGTGGCACCGGCAAAGTGAATGCCGATGTGTGGTTGAAACAGGCTTCATCTCAGCTGGATACACTCGCGTCGTTGCCGCCGCAATGGGCGCAACAGCAGGGCAATGCGCTGCTGGAACAGGCGAAAATCCTGTGGCCGGATAACGTGCAGGTCGGCGAGATGCGCAATCAGTGGCAGCAAAAAATGGCGTTGAACCGGATAACGGATGAGACGCTCAACGGCTGGCATGACGGCATGGTGATGCTGCAACGGCTTGCCGACCAGCTGAACGCGCTCGACGGGCAAAAGGGAAAATACCTCACCGTCAGCGAGCTAAAATCGCAGATATTTGCCACTACTCAGGCGTTTAATCGCGCGGTACCAACGGAGGAATTGTTGCGACAAATGGCGTTGCAGGATGATCCTCAGCACATTTCGACGGCGCAGAAACTGCAAACCGAGCAGGGCCTGAAACAGCTGATCACCCGTTATTCTCAGCTGAATAACGAAGACACCGGCAAATAACCGTCAGTGAAATCGCAGGGTATCTCTGATTTACCTCAGTAAAACAAAATGCTGCTGCGCAAATCACTTATACTGCCGACAAATAGGTCAATCGAAGTCATCTTGCTGGTATGTATATTTCGACACGCATCAAAGTGGTTATTCATCTTTGCGCTTTCCTCGTTGTGCTGTATAGCCTGACGATGCTTCCGCCTATGCTGCTGGCATTGGTGGATAAGGAACGCAGCCTGTTTGCGTTTCTGTCGACGTTTGCCATTTTCTTTCCCGCCGGGCTGATTGGCTGGGGGCTAACGCGCCAGTCGAAAATCCAGCTCGAAACTCGTGATGGCTTTATCATCATCGTTCTTTTCTGGCTGCTGTTTTCGTTGATAAGCGCCATGCCGCTGTGGCTGGATGATTCGCTCAATATCTCGCTGGCTGACGCGGTGTTTGAGGGCGTGTCAGGGATAACCACCACCGGAGCGTCTATTTTCAGCGACGTGACGCATCTGCCACGTTCGATTCTCTATTACCGCTCGCAGCTGAACTTTATCGGCGGGTTAGGGGTTATCGTCCTGGCGGTTGCGGTACTTCCGCTGCTGGGCATCGGGGGCATGAAACTGTATCAGTCGGAAATGCCCGGTCCGTTTAAAGAAGAACGACTGACGCCGCGCCTGGCCGATACCTCGAAAAGCCTGTGGTTCACCTACATGCTGCTGGGCATGACCTGTACGCTGGCCTTTTACCTCGCCGGAATGCCCTTTTTCGATGCGCTGTGTCACGGCCTGTCGACCGTCTCGCTGGGCGGTTTTTCCACCCAAAGCGAGAGTATTGGCTACTACAACAGTTACGCCATCGAGCTGGTGGCGGGCGGGTTCTCCCTGCTGTCGGCAGTGAACTTTACCCTCTATTTCGTGGCACTTTCACGCCGCAGCCTCAAGCCTTTCCGCCGCAACAGCGAGCTGCGCTTTTTCCTCTGCGTGGTGATGTTGGTGGTCGCGATAATCACCTTCGAAGTCTGGCGGGCAGGAATGTACGCGCTGCCTGCGTCGTTCGTGCACTCCTTCTTCCTCGTCAGTTCGATGATTACCGATAATGGGCTGGCGACGGCGGATTACGCCTCGTGGCCCACACACGTGGTAGTTTTACTGTTGTCGGCGAGCTTCTTCGGCGGCTGCGTAGGGTCAACCTGTGGCGGGATTAAGGCGCTGCGATTCCTGATCCTGTTTCGCCAAAGCCGCCACGAGGTGCACCAGCTGGCGCATCCGCGCGCCATCATGAGCGTGCGCGTGGGCAACACGGTGATTAATGACAGGGTGATGCGCTCGGTCTGGAGTTTCTTCTTCCTGTACATCTTCTGCACCTGTTCATTCATTTGGGCGCTGAATTTGTTGGGCTACGATTTACTCACATCGTTTGCCTCCGTCGCCGCCTGCATCAATAATATGGGCTTGGGATTTGGCGCGACTGCGACGGGCTTCGGCACGCTCGACGATACCGCCAAATATCTGTTGTGCGGGGCGATGCTGCTGGGCCGTCTGGAGATTTATCCGGTGTTGATCCTCTTGTCGAGAACCTTCTGGCGCAGTTAAGCTATTCCCACAACTTAAGAGTGGAGGCAGGCGTGAACATCAGCGACGTTGCGAAAAGAACCGGTTTAACCAGCAAAGCGATTCGTTTTTACGAAGAGAAGGGTCTGGTCACCCCGCCGTTGCGCAGCGATAACGGCTACCGCAGCTACACGCAAAAACATCTGGATGAGCTGACGCTGCTGCGTCAGGCGCGCCAGGTGGGGTTCAATCTGGAAGAGTGTGGCGAGCTGGTGAATCTGTTCAACGATCCGGGGCGTCACAGCGCGGATGTGAAGGCGAGGACGTTGCAGAAAGTGGCCGATATCGAAAAACACATCACGGAATTGCAGAGTATGCGGGAACAGCTGTTAACGCTGGCGGATGCCTGCCCAGGAGATGACAGCGCCGACTGCCCGATTATTGATAATCTGTCCGGCTGCTGTCATCGTAAAAGTAACTAGTGCGGGCGTACCTTCAGGGTAATACCTTCGACGGCGAACACTTCTACGCGAGTGCCTGCCGGAAGATCGTCTTCAGCAAGAACCGGCCATGAGCTGTCGCCAACGCGCATATGACCGCGGCCGTTGATGAGCGTCGTATCCAGCGTGAAAATTTTACCGACCAGCTGCTGACCGCGCTGATTGAGCTGGCTGTCGGCGCGCGGCTGTTGACGAACACGATTCGACAGCCAACGCCACCATAGCCAGGCGGCGAGCAGCGTCAGTACCGCAAACACCACCCCTTGCCACTCCCAGCCAAACGGCAGCAGCCACACCAACAGGCCAGTGACAATCGCCGCCACGCCGCTCCACAGCAGATAGCCATTCCCGCCTAGCATTTCCGCCGCCAGCAGCACGCCGCCGAGGCTCAGCCAGAAAATATGCGGGTGGACGAGAAGGGCATCAATCATGGTTTTTTCCGCTCACCGGCGCTGTCTTTCACCAGTTCAGCAATCCCGGCAATCGAGCCCATCAGGCTGCTGGCATCCAGCGGCATCATCACCACTTTACTGTTATTCGCTGAGCCAATCTGTTGTAACGCATCGGTATATTTCTGCGCGATGAAGTAATTCACGGCCTGAATATCCCCGGCGGCAATGGCTTCGGACACCATTTGCGTGGCGCGGGCTTCCGCTTCGGCTGAACGTTCACGTGCTTCTGCCTGCAGGAACGTTGACTGACGCTCACCTTCCGCTTTGAGAATTTTCGACTGCTTCTCACCTTCGGCTTTAACTATCTGCGCCTGGCGGATCCCTTCGGCTTCCAGGATGTAGGCACGTTTGGTACGTTCGGCTTTCATCTGCGCATTCATGGCGTCGATAAGTTCAGCCGGTGGGCGCACATCACGAATTTCGATACGGGTGATTTTGATGCCCCACGGATTGGTGGCTTCATCCACGATATGCAGCAGGCGGGTGTTGATGTTGTCACGCTGGGAGAGCATTTCGTCCAGCTCCATCGAGCCCAGCACGGTACGGATGTTGGTCATCGTCAGGTTCATGATTGCCAGTTCCAGGTTGCTGACTTCATACGCCGCTTTCGGGGCATCAATCACCTGAATAAAACACACCGCATCAATGGAAACGTTGGCGTTATCCTTGGAGATAACTTCCTGGGATGGGATGTCCAGCACCTGTTCCATCATGTTGATTTTGCGGCCAATGCGGTCCATAAACGGCACGACCAGACTCAAGCCTGGATTCAGGGTGTTGGTATAACGGCCAAAGCGTTCGACCGTCCATTGATAACCCTGAGGAACGATCTTGACGCCTGCGCCCACAATTACCAGCGCGACGAAGATCAGTACGGGAATAAAGATGAGCATTCAAAACCTCCTGTTTTTACTGAGAAACCCTGGGACTTACATGTCAGGGTCGATACAGGAAGTATAACTTTTATTCAGTAGGCTGCGGTAACGTTCTTGTATGCTGAAAGCGTACAAAATACCCCGGCGACAGGCCGCCGCCGGGAGAGGGAATATCAGTACAGCAGGGAGTACAGCAGACGGCGGTATTTTGATGCCAGCGCATCGCCGGTGCCCAGTGCCGCAAGGATTTCCTGCAGCATCTTGCGCGCCTGACCATCCGCCGCGCCCAGGTCTTTTCGCAGATGGCTGAACAGCAGTTCCAGCGCTTCTTCATTGCGCCCAACCTGATGCAGTTGCAGCGCCAGCTGTGACGCGAGGGCCGCATCTTCCGGATGCTCCGCTACCTGCTGTTGCAGCTGCTGGATTTCCGGAGTGTCAGCCGCCTGTTTCAGCAGCTCAATTTGTGCCACCAGGCCCTGATAGCGGGTGTCCTGATCCTGCATCGGTACAGTTTTCAGTGTCGCTTCTGCCTCTTCCGAACGGTTCAGCGCAATCTGCGTTTCCGCCAGCAGCAGGCCAATCTGGCTATCCTGATTCGACAGCTGCCATGCGTCTTTCAGCAGCGGCAGGGCCTCGGCATGATTACCTTCTTGCATCAGCAGCATCGCCTGCTGGGCTTTCAGCTCTTCTTCACGCGGCAGGAATTTATCGAGCAGCGTACGAATCACGTCTTCCGGCTGCGGGCCCTGGAAACCGTCGACCGGCTGGCCGTTCTGGAACAGATATACGGTCGGAATGGCGCGCAGGCCGAACTGAGAAGCAATCATCTGCTCGGCGTCGCAGTCGAGCTTCGCCAGGATGAACTGACCGTTGTACTGGGTCGCGAGGCTTTCCAGCACCGGGGTTAACTGCTCGCAGTGCTGGCTACGCGGAGACCAGAAGTAGAACAGGACGGGAACGGTGGCGGACTGCTCCAGGGTCTGGTGCAGGTTAGCTTCGGTAATGTTAACAATATACTGTTCAGACATAAGTCATTCTCTTTATTCGATATGAGTCGATATCTCATTGAGATGGGGGCGGAGGACGGTGCTTCAACTCAGCCCTGCAAAATTTTGTCCATCATTCGACCCGGCAACAGGCGCTTGAGCAGCATGACTGCGTGGGTCACCAGGGTCACCGGATAGCGCATTTTCGGTTTCTCGCTGGTGAAAGCATGGCGCACTTTTTCTACCACCGCCTCTGGCCCGAGGGTAAAACGGGCGGCGATACCCGGGTTTTCGACGGGTTTGTCGGCCTGGGTCTGGTTGACGTTTTCAGTGAAACGGGTGCGGATCGGGCCGGGTTCAATCAGGCTGACTTTTATACCGCTGTGGCGCAGTTCCATGCGCAGTGCGTCGGACCAGGCTTCCAGCGCATATTTGCTGGCGGCATACGCTCCACGGCCCGGTGTGGAAATCAGGCCCATCACTGAAGACGTCATCACAATTCGGCCTTCGCCGTGCGGCTCCATGGCGGGCAGCAGGCGCATGGTCAGCTGATGTGCGCCAAAGAAGTTAGTGGAAAACTGCTGCTCCAGCTGCGTACGGCTCAGGGTGTTCAGTGGGCCATACACGCCAAAACCGGCGTTATTAAAAATGCCGAACAGGCGGTTTTCGGTAAGGGCGATAATTTCGTCGGCGGCGCGGTCGACGCTTTCGGGCGAATCCAAATCGAGAATAATCCCCGTCAGCCCCAGGCCCGACATGCGGGCCACGTCTTCCGGCTTGCGGCAAGCGGCCAGTACGCGAAAGCCCTGGCGTTTCAGCTCAAGCGCACTCTCCAGCCCAATTCCGCTGGAACATCCTGTTATTAAGACCGTTTTTTGCATAACTTTACCTGAAGACAACCCCTGATTTTCAGGAGTCGTGTTTAACTAAGGGAGCCAGGCGTGTCGCCATCCAGTCCGCTATAAACGGCTGCGCGTCACGATTGGGGTGAATACCATCATCCTGCATCCATTGCGGTTTCAGATAGACCTCTTCCATAAAGAATGGCAGCAGAGGAATATCGAACTCTTTGGCAAGCTGCGGATACATCGCGCTAAAGGCCTCATTATACCGACGGCCATAGTTCGCAGGCAGACGAATTTGCATCAAAAGCGGTTCGGCGTTGGCGGCTTTAACCTGTTTGATAACCGTCCGCAGGGTTTGCTCGGTTTGTTGAGGCTGAAACCCGCGCAGGCCGTCGTTACCGCCCAGTTCCACCAATACCCAGCGCGGCTGGTGCTGCTTAAGCAGCGCGGGCAAGCGTGCCAGCCCCTGCTGCGATGTGTCACCGCTGATACTGGCGTTGACAACCTCAGTCTTCGGCTGCCACTTTTCATTAAGGAGCGCGGGCCATGCGGCAGTTGCCGCCATGCGATACCCGGCACTCAGACTGTCACCCAGAATTAACAGCGTGTCGGCAAATGCGGCGCGGCAGGTTAACAGCAAAAGAAACAGGAACGGCACATGCCAGCGGAAAACATACTTGAAGTTCATCATCTTAAGAAATCCGTCGGTCAGGGGGAGCAGGAGCTATCCATCCTCACCGGAGTTGAGCTGGTTGTCAAACGAGGCCAGAGCATTGCGCTGGTGGGGGAATCCGGTTCCGGCAAGTCGACGCTGCTGGCGATCCTCGCCGGGCTGGACGATGGCAGCAGCGGGGAAGTAAAGCTGATTGGACAGCCGCTGCACGCGATGGACGAAGAGGCGCGCGCGGCGTTACGCGCCCGTCATGTGGGCTTTGTGTTTCAGTCTTTCATGCTGATCCCGACGCTCAACGCGCTGGAAAATGTTGAACTTCCGGCGCTGCTGCTCGGTGAAACCGACAGTCAAGGGCGCAGCCACGCCAAAGCGCTGCTGGAACAATTAGGGCTCGGCAAACGTCTGCATCATCTTCCGGCGCAGCTTTCCGGCGGCGAACAACAGCGTGTGGCGCTGGCCCGCGCGTTTAACGGTCGTCCTGACTTGCTGTTCGCTGATGAACCCACCGGTAATCTCGATCGTCAAACCGGCGATCGCATCGCTGATTTGCTGTTTTCGCTCAACCTGGAGCACGGCACCACCCTGGTTCTAGTCACGCACGATCCGGCGCTGGCCGCACGCTGCGATCGGCGCTTGCGGCTGGTGAACGGGCAATTGCAGGAGGAATCATGATTGCACGCTGGTTCTGGCGCGAATGGCGCTCACCGTCGCTGCTGATTGTCTGGCTGGCGTTGAGCCTGGCGGTGGCCTGCGTGCTGGCGCTCGGCAACATTAGCGACCGCATGGATAAAGGGCTGAGCCAGCAGAGCCGTGAATTTATGGCGGGCGACAGAACGCTGCGCACCGCGCGTGCTGCGCCAGAGGAATGGCTGAACAAAGCCCGCGGAATGGGGCTGAAGGTGGGCGAACAGCTCAGTTTTGCCACCATGACCTTCGCGGGCGACACCCCGCAACTGGCGAGTGTGAAAGCGGTGGATGATGTCTATCCGATGTATGGCGCACTGGAAACCTCGCCACCGGGCCTTAAACCACAGGCGGGAAGCGTGCTGTTGGCCCCCCGGCTGATGGCGCTGCTGAACCTGAAAACCGGCGATACCATCGATGTGGGCGATGCGACGCTGCGCATTGCCGGGGAGGTCGTGCAGGAGCCAGATTCTGGCTTCAATCCGTTCCAGATGGCGCCGCGTCTGATGATGAACACCGCCGACGTGGCGAAAACCGGGGCCGTGCAGCCGGGGAGCCGCGTCAGCTGGCGCTACAAATTTGGCGGCACGTCGCAGCAGATTGAAGCCTACGAGAAATGGCTCTTGCCTCAGCTCAAGCCTGATCAGCGCTGGATTGGCCTTGAGCAGGATGAAGGCGCGCTCGGTAAATCCCTTGAACGCTCGCAGCAGTTTTTACTGCTTTCAGCCCTACTGACGCTGCTGCTGGCGGTCGCCGCGGTGGCGGTGGCGATGGGGCATTATTGCCGCAGCCGCTACGATCTGGTGGCGGTGCTCAAAACCCTGGGCGCTGGGCGGGCGCAGTTGCGCAAGCTGATCCTCGGCCAGTGGGCGATGCTCCTGTTGTTGTCGCTGGTCACCGGCGGCGCGATGGGGATGCTGTTTGAAAGCGTGCTGATGGTGCTGCTCAAACCGGTGCTGCCCGCCGCGTTGCCGCCCGCCAGCCTGTGGCCGTGGCTATGGGCCATTGGCGCGATGGTGGTGATTTCGCTGCTGGTGGGCATGCGTCCGTGGCG